>Ga0247810_10000377_pt1 | contig 55223 bp, 51 predicted proteins | sample UWRJL119311C1_FD_179918 | JGI IMG/M metagenome (GOLD analysis project Ga0247810, IMG submission 179918) | Plant litter microbial communities from Arlington Agricultural Research Station in Wisconsin, United States - UWRJ-L119-311C-1 | ecosystem: Environmental > Terrestrial > Plant litter >...
CCAACAGCCCTTCTTCCGGTACGATAGCTGGGCCCAGCCCCAACCGACTGTCTGCCCCCTTCCCGGCCCCGCGATGTGGCCCAACAACAACAACCTGAACGGCGGCAGCACCACCCCCGAGCCCACTACCGGCACGAACCCAACTCCAACCGGCGGCAGCGGTAACGTAAGTCTCCAATACTGAAGCGTCCGGTGGACTTTAAATTGACTTATTTTAGTGCTCTCCCATGTGGGGCCAATGTGGTGGACAAGGCTGGACTGGGGCCACTTGCTGCTCTTCAGGTACTTGCAGGTCGTCAAACCAGTTTTACTCTCAGTGCGTGTAAATTCACTCGCTACGTGTGAGGTCTGGCTGGGGATGGATCTTTGGCGGTTGTTGCGGATATGGCGGGTTGTGGATATTTTCCGAAACGTATAGTTTTATTGGGTGGAGAGATGTGGTCGTGCTTGCACTCTTATACATAGTCAAGCTATACAAAAGTTTACATCAATGCAAGTCCGTTCTGTGTATGCTGCTGCCAACACGCTCCGACCTCGCAACTTGGCAGCTTACCCCAGCCCGCGTTTGTGGTGTGCTGTGGGGTGGATGGTGTGAGTGGAACTATTGACAAGCATCGAGCTGCCAGCCTTGCGACGGATGAACGGGTTTATTTGGATGAAATCCAGATTTGCAATTTCTGGATCAGAAGTTTCCGACATATTTGGGCAAAGACTGCAATTATGGATGAATCATGCATATGGTCATAGAAAAGATATATACGTAACTGCTGACATGCTCTGTAGATTTCAAATTTTGATGTGCTCACAAGATATTACGATCCTACCGTGCTGTGGATCTTCCGGCTTCGTAGCAGAGGACAAACCTAGTCCTGCCGCGTAATTACTATAGCATAAAATAGTTACAGATTCTTAATAAGCATGGCCAACTTGGCCTCGATATACAAGGACCAGGGCCGCTGGAAGGAGGCCGAAGATCTGTATGTGCTTGTGCTTAGGACAATGAAGCGGGTGTTAGGTGGAGAGCATCCAGACACGCTAACGACTATGAGTAATCTTGCCTTTATGTGGAAAGACCAAGGCAAGGACAACAAAGCATTAGCACTGTTGGAGCAATGTATAGGTCTCCGAACAGACATTATAGGGATAGATCATCCTGATACGAAGTCTTCAATAGAGGCTTTTGAGCAGTGGGGTCCTTGCTCGCTTAATTAGAAAAGGTATCAACCCATATAGCGACGTCGTATAACAGAGCACGCCTTAGCTGCCATAAAGTGGCAATAGCATTTCCGTATTATTAGAAGACCTGGACGTCCATATTTAATCGTTTTATATATTTAAATAGTGAAATTTTTCAATGGTGATATTGAAAGTCGAGTGGTCTGATTATAGGGTAAAAGGAGGCTCTCCGTATATCCAACGGGAGGGCGATAACACAATAATATTTTTTGGAACTAATAGGTTAGAAGTGCTTAGAGAAAGCATGTAATTCACTGAATTTAAAATAAATAGAAATTTTAACGAGTTCACAGATTTTAAGTCGCTTGAACTTGAAGTACCTATATTTTGTTTCGTTATGGGGTGCGTTTCGGCACGTAGGGACAGAGGTTATATCTGTATTCTTATTCAATCATTTTCTCAAGACTGCAGGACGATCATCACGTCAAACTATAATTCAGTTCAAAAGGCTTTTAGTATTATTAAAGCATACAGTAACGTTAACATAGTACCATGATCCATTATCATACCCACCGCGTTTTTAACATTCGACTGACCAGCAGCCAGCTTCTAGTATTTCTCATAACATTCATCTAAAAACTTCCATATCTGACACCCCTTCTCCCTAACTCTTTCCGTCCTACTGCTTCTTCAGGCCAGACCCATCCTCTTGCGCGCTTGCACTCACGCTTTTCCGCGAGCTGGGGTTCTGGGATCCATTCGTCTTTTGGAAGACACTTTCTACGCGTGCCCTCAGCTGGCGCGCCAATCTCCGACTTCCAGCCAACTTGGCCTTCGAGTCTGTCATCTTTGGCAAGCATGTGTAGGTACCATAGTGCGAGCAAAGCAGTCATCTTTTGCTTGCGCTCTGGTTCTTCGACCTCGCCTTCGATGGAGAAGCTAGACTCCACATCCGAGAACGTACACGTAGACGGGGGCGTAGAGTGCTCAGCAAGCTGGATGGAGTGAACCTCAAGGTACCCAAAGTGAGGTGTAGATTCGGCACCGTTGCGGACAACGACAAGTTCGATCTCAGTGATGATGAAACCATAGCGACAGTTGTTTTCGCGCATCTTGGAGTGAAGATGGGCGAGACCGCGGAGGTACTCGACCTTGCGGTGGTTTCCTTCGACGCGCATACCTGTGTTCCATCGATCGAATGACTTGACAAGTCCGACGACACGACCTAATCCCCGACCGTAGATTAGTTGCGAGGCATCATCGATGTAGTTCGAGACGAAGCCAGCATCAGATGTGGACGAGGATTTGGTTGGACGCATCGCGAGATGGCGAGGCCCAAGTGAGAGAGCAAGAGCGGCATTCAGCTTGCTGGCGTAAAAGGAGTTGTATATTTGAGCGAGCTCGGCCTCGGTTTCAGGCTGGGATGTTGTGCGAAGTGGCGTGGGCAGTGCAGACGTGGGTAGGTTGATGTTCAGGAGTGCATGGAGACCAGGAATGGAGGAGATGGTGGTAGGTGTGAAAGATGTCCAAGGACGGATCTGACGGATGTCCCACCAAGCGTGCTTTGCACTTGTATCACGGACGTGGATGTTGAGCTGGCGGACTAAAGCCGGTGCTGGATTGGTTGATGTGAGGTAGGACATCATGGTTGTTTGGCTATCATCGATGGGGCTCATCAACATGTCACCAAACTCGATGCTGTTCTGTAACGGAGATGGTGTACGCTGCGGAACGTACATTGGCTGTACAAAGGTCTCTGTTTGAGAATTGGAGGCTGATGGGATATAGGTGGGCATTTGACGGTAGGTTGGAAAGCCATACTTGCCGATCGTCTGACCATCGAGAGTCGGCACGGAGGCACGACGTTGATGAGAATCTGAGGTGCTTGTCATTGTGATGGGTGAACACAGTGTGGTCATAGGACGAGTTTGGGATGGAAAGTTGTCATCGTTCATGAAGGAAATAGATTCTGGGTTGGTGTAACTTCTTGTGTGAGTTGGTCTGAACATTGGTGCTTTTGTGGATGGGGTTTTCTTGAATCTCTTAGGTGGGGAATGAATCTCTTGATCCTGAGGACGGATTTTGGGAAGCAAGAGAGGGCCATGTTGTCTGATGGGCGATCTCGCTGGTGTGCTTAATTGTGTGTTGACAGAATCGGGAGATGATTCTTGCGAGTACATGGAAACATGAGAGCTGGAACGACTATGACCGCCAACACTGCCAGCGCTGAAGGATGCCTCGTTTAAGGCATCCTCAAAGGAGAATTCAGGCGTGGTTGGGCCGAAAGAAAATGAATAATTGAAGGACATCTTGCCCGATATCAGACTGTTTCCTATTAGCCCTATGCATATTGCTTGGAGGTCCCAACTTACGCAGCAAATATGGAGTGAATGGATGTCAACTAGACAGTAGCTATTATTGTCTGAAGGAGTCCAGCTCCAGTTACAGAAAGATAGTAGAGAGTAAGGAGATTCGTAGTGAGCACTGCTCTTCTAGGATGCGGTCTAATATGGGACAATGATAAACAAACTGAATGATTGAATGAAAACCAACAGAAGTGAAGGATATATCAACATACTTATCCTCCACCAACCCAGGCCAATACACAAAGTCGGGATCACGAACGATGGGGATCTGAAACGGGCAGGACAGAGCTTGGGAAGCTCATTTCCTCATGTGTAAACCCGAAGCAGTTTCTTGGTTGTGGCCGGACGGCCTTCTGGTTCGCTCTTCAGCTGGCGCTGCTCATCAACCTCCACATCTAGATTGCAATACAGGCACCATGATATGCAGCGGCTCTGAGTCATATTTAGAACCCATGTATTGTGGGGAGATGGGTGCATTGGCAGTTTATTAGCTCTATTGTTATATGCAGAGCGCCAACACGTCGGCAATCTACTTTCAACGTCAGTAAACATCCAAAGTCTCGCGTGGTCTTTCGCGGAGTAGTTCAATCTCGCGCCGATTCACGAGACGCTCGCGTAACCCAAGCACCACCTCCCCAATCGCCTCGCGCAACACCGTCCGATGTATTTTTGGTCATTTTAGTACCCAGCCGCCTGGCTAATGAAACCAAGAGCCGCTCTTCTCAACAATGCTCATATTACGGTACTCAATGCCGCGCAAGACTGGCGCTTTCATTTTGCACAGCCGCCATTGAAGCGCCGGCCAGAGCAACTCCTAATTACACAGCGAGGTCGTTCTGGCGGCTGCGTGTTATGTTCGTGTTAAGCGAGAGGGCATGTAAACAATCCCATTGGGCGGTGAATACACGCGGACAATACGGGTACAAGCGAGTAACCCCTGGCGATGTCTTCCACGCGCTGCATCTGCCAGATCCTCTAAAAATGCCGGAAAGCGGATTCTCAGAGTTTCCTTCGTGTTGGGTCAAATGATTGGCCTTCAACGTTCAAAAGTTTCAGGGTCGAATGTTTCATCTTTCTCTGACTCATTCACAACACTTCATGTCCCCACCCTCTAATGCACTATATCATCACCGCAACTATGAGATGGCTGGGGAAAGCCTTTGTTTCTCTCCGGTTGAATGCGACATGAGATGCTGTTCAACAGGGTGAGACTTATGTCTGTGGAAATGGCACAAGATGTCCTCGGACGAGAATGCCCACGGAATACGGCAGATATATCCGGCACGCTACGAATTCTCGGTGATGCTGATGACCTAGAAGGTTGGTCTTCGGGTGGGCCACGTTTGGCATCTCATTGCGCCTTGATGAGGCTCCCATTTCTACTTTATCCAGGCTGATTTGATTTGATCTTAAAAGCAATGTGACCTTGCTGTCATGTGATGTCGCACTACTAACAATTTCTTGTCTGTATCATAGGAAGCAGTGAAGATCTTCATTCGTTTCATACTTTAGTCCAATAAAGCGTACCTCAAGCCTTGCACAATTTATGATTTTCTGTCTGTTCGTTCACTAATTGTAATATGCTCGTTGTGCACCCCCGTTACATGACCAGCGCCAAGGAGATTCATGGCAATTCCCCCAAGCTCAGCTTATGCTCTTTACTTGCGACTTTAGTACATTGCGTTGTGGCGTATATTTTTCTTCTTGGGGCTATGCTAATAAAAAATTGACATTCTGTTGCGGTACCTGTCTTGATCATCCATTGCTAATCGCTTGGCTGGGGCGGCTATTCACTCAACGGTCCTTCAATGTAAAGGTCAGACGAAATCTAAACGCCGTACAAAGATGAAACCAAATGGTGGCTCTCATCTCAAATTCCCGCTCTATTCTAGGGGTAGTCACGCTATCATTAATCTTTTACATTCACATTTGCAAACTAAGTAAATTATAGCTATATATTATGACCTTAAGAAAGGAAGTTTAGTAGTAAGAACACACTATTCCAAAAGCCATTAGTCAATTAGAAAGTCCAAACGTTTCTCCTGCGCGTAAGAAAGACAACAACGAAGACAAGCATCTCTCTTCACCATGCCCCGTTTCTTTGTACTTAGGAGGCAAGCTACTTGGCCCAGATTATTGCCAAAAGATTTGAACAACTCCATCGGCGACCTCAACGCCTCATACTTTCCCGGAGTAAGCTCTTCTATCTTCTCGCCCTTCACAAGATGCATAGTATCGCTTTCATAAGAACAGTTCAAAACTCTGCAATCACATAACAGATTCCAACTTCGAGCTATTATGTCGCCCACTGATGCTTGAATACTCACAGAGCTTCCAATTCCAAGGTTAAAGGAGACTATCAAAACTCTGTCTTTCTCCCACACATTCCAAGAGAGATCGACTTGCCCAGTCTCGTCGGTAGATCTCAACACGAACGATTCCGTCCTTGATTTTCTATATGGTGGATGTCCAATCACTGTAACATTCTGCGCTGAACCTTGAATTGAATCAAAACGAGAATTTTCGTAAAGGATATAACCTGGCTGAACGATAACCATCTCACATGCTCTTGGGTCTAGCGACATATCCAGTAAAAGACTGCGATAGATCAAGAACCCATCAGCCGAAAGGCATTCTGGATGATCGTCTGGTGGCAAGCGATGTTCAAGCCAATAGTACCAACTGGCTAAAACATCCGATGGTCTAAGGAAAGATGGAGGTAAGGTTCCTCTGATTGCTCTTCCTAGAGGAGTCATCGATGCTCTACAGCTATTACGAACTCGAATTTGATGTTGCGAGATGTCGTTAAACTCTAGGAAGGAAATTAAAACAAGCTGGCTTGCCAAGTCACGCAACAACTCCGTATAATCAAACCGTGTGCGTGGTCCAATTGAGGAACTGTCAACTTGCCCTTGTTTTCCGCAAGTTTCATGTCTCGCAATTCTGCCAATGGCTTGATTTCCAAATCCAATCTTTTCCCAACCTTTCGGGTTTCCGCAAAACATCGGGTGTTCAGTAGCCTGGTCATATAAGGATCTTGCGTGGGATTCAGAGCAGTCCCACCACAACACCAGTACCGCTATACCAAGGCGAGTCTGGACAGGTACCAAATCTATCGGGCCATCCTCAGGGTGATTGAAATTAGTGTAAGGAGCCACGAGGTCACGGTCTGGCTTACCATAATCTATCAAATCACGCTTCATAATTCTCAACGCTCTCGCTGCGATACATACCGCGCACACTGCGAGCTCCTCGGCTTCCAATATACTCAAACCCTGTCCTATAGTCCATGCCTTTCCGATGCCTTTGAGAGGGATTTTGTTCGCCCGTATAAACCCTGGTTCACCAATAATAAGTACGTCCTGGATTTGGTCGATCCTCCGCCCAAGTTTAACTCTGGTTCCTAAGTTGCCCGAGACTCTTTCCAACCGCACCTGCCACCTTTCTGCACAATCGTGTCCGTGGGTGACTTCACCATCTACCACGACACAAACACGAAGGCCACAAAATAGCCTGGCTAGAGCATACGGTAAAACGAGACTAGAGGAAGTCTCTAGGGTGCAGGAATAATCTGGAAAGCGGGTGACCGTGCATAGCGCCTGGTAGTAGAGAGACATAGCATGTGTCGGTATATCACGCATGCTCGAGTAGGCGCTGTAACGCTCTGCTGGCCGTACTCCTAGCTGAATATCACCAACCACCTTCTCTGCATCTTCAATCTGGTCACTCCAGCTGACCCCAGAGACCTGTGATCGTACCGCCTCGAGTAAGCTGATGATCTGGACGCGTCTTGGCTTGATCTGGACCAACGTTTCAGGAGTGGTATCAATAATGGCTTTGGAAATCTCGTAAACACTATTCAGCTCAAGTGAATCTAGTAGAAAAGACAGCATCATCAAAGTAACCTCCCCATCTGCTGTCTTATTCATTTCCGCAGTCACAGTGCTCTTCCCCGTCGCGAACTCGATTCCAGAATTCTTGAGCTTCCATCGAGCCGTAGATTTATTCCATCTTTCGCTCCATAGCTCAATTGCAGCATCAGCTGGTTTCAAAAGGCCAAATGCCTGTATTGCCGCGATCATTCCGACCGGCTCAGTGTGATCATCAAATAATGCTTGATAAAGATCCAGGCCTACATTGTGGAAGAGCTTAATCGCTTTGAACCCACTGAATGGGATTTGTATCAGTGACATGATCGACTACCCTGCTTTTGATACGGTGGTAGAGTGTAAACGATCTTATGTTCAGGTTGAGACGTTATGGCTGTACACATATATTTTTACAGCCTCATTGATCATACCCTTTAAAGAGTAATATCGCAGCGATGCAGAATTGGAGGCTTAAGCGTACTGCGGCTTGCAATCCTTCCTGCGTATGGTTGGCTGACATGCCATTGACGCACACCTGCTTTTCATCTTCCTGGATCTGTTATCCAATTATTTCGAAAGAAGCCCTAAGGCTGACAGCAATCTGCAGCAATCTGGAGCAATCTGTGAAACATGAGGGATATATGACATTGTAATATAGCACTCAAGAAACGGATGACCTCGCCGAATTCCATCAGTGATTGAAGTAGAACCATGCATTTTCAAATCTAGATCTTCACAATAGCGTACTTTATATCTGATGATTGGCTCGTTGAGTCATTCGGCTATTCAAATCAACAGCTCATGGCGTGACATCTTCAGTAAGATGGCTATCTATTCCACCGCAACCATGAGCCGAGTCTACCCCATTTCTAAAGTCTACGTCTAACCATGGTAAAAGGTGCCAAAGAATTCCATTAGAGAAGAAAAAGATGACTAATTGTATACATATAGCGTAGCTAGTGCATGTCTTGTCAAAGCCTAGTCAGGAGACGATAGGTATAAATCAATGTCAAAAACCACCCACTCTCTCCTCCCGGATAATCGTAGCAAAGGATAGCTCCAACTCCACATTGTTCTTCCTAAGATGAGACGCCAAACTACTAGCTTACCCACTTACTTACTTACTTACTTACTTGCATAGATTAGAAACTTTAAATGTTCTCCTAATGCGTGACAGAAATTTCAAGTGTTATCAGAATTTAATCAGAATTCAATATTTATTTAGTCCACTACTGCATAGCAACATCTCCAGATTTCGTCTAACTTATTTCAATTCTCACTTTGACTTCCCATGTTGAACAACTGCCTGATACTATAAATCAAAATAATTCCTTAACTCCAGAATTCTCTAGTCTAGAATCACAACTATCTAATATGAAAAAAAAATAACTCCTTAACTCCTGCGCTCTCCGCAACAAAACTTATTCACCTGCGTTTTAACTTACTTCACTTTACGGTCCTGTTATCCCTAAAGTTGTTGCCACTGTGCTACATGACTTCGTACGTGACCCAAAGTTCTGAGAGCACTTTGGAATTATGCTGGGCGTTGCACCTGCATTCAACTTCCATCCCACCCCCTTGACCCACGTATAGTCGCTTTTCTTGTATCCAACAACGACGGTGATTGTTCCGGGTTTGTATCTCGCAGGATTTGCTGTATCACCAGGCCCAGGGTTACCTTTCTTTTCAAGTTCCTCCCAAGAACCGTCCTCTGCATGCATAGCATTTGTAGTACCTAGTGCGCGTTCAAGAATGGGTGCGCTTCCTTTCTTAAGCCATTCGTTGACGACAGTGCTCAAACCAAGTCCAGTACCAGGACTATAGCTGATGGCTAACATGGGATTGCTCAAAGTCCACAACTTTGAGTCTTGTTTAGTTTCCCAACCTTTTACTTTTTGGTTTTCCTCATTGACATATTGCCAGAAGGCGTATTTCTTGGCCTCGTCTTGTTGCATGACCCATTCGAAACTCAGCCCAGCAAATGCTTTGAGTTCCATCACTGTATATGTTGTACCTAAACTCGTCGCCTCATTTGGCTTGTTGAAAAAAGCCGAAGGTGCAGACTGTTTGACGAAGTTAGAAAACACTGTAGCGCCCCATTTGTTGGTCCTCTTAACCATTTCCAAATGGTTCGCCTCCCATTCTTCAGGTGTTATCTTCTTCGTTGGATCGAAGGGGCCGCTGGTTGCGGGCTTCTTGCTTGGGTTTCCGCCCTTCCCATCGTCAACGGCAGGTCGTTTGCCCAGAGTTCCAGCCGCTGGGGTGGTCCTTGGAGATACGGCGACACATGATGCGAGCTCAAGGAGCAGGAAAAGGGCAATGAAAAGTTTGAATAGACGCCGAGAAGAGAACATCTTGAGTCTTCCAAGGAGTTGTTGAAGAAATAAGTCAACAATAAGAATAAGGAGAGGTAGAGAGAACTGAAGGGGATGTTGATTGTTTGATTGATTGGTTGATTGGTGTTGGAATAGAATGAAGCTTTGATTTAACAATTCACCTAGGAGTATATTTACCTTGCATTATATAGAAAAAAGTCAGAGAAATTGAGTGTACATTGAGAATAAATCTGGGATGCTAGTATGTGCTTCAAGCCTTCAACGCAAATCCTTTTGTTACAAGTTGTCATCCCATGTTAAATCCTAAGAGTAAATAGTAAATAATGAGGAAGATATTGCTGAGTAATCTGACAAATACTTGAGAGCTTTAAAACACAGGAGTCTGGCATTTCTTTTCTCGCTTGGAGGATTCCAGTCTGGCTGTCGGTAGACTTATAATAGGGAGATGGATGGATGGAATCTGATATTTCTTTCCTCGCTTGGAGGATTCCAATCTGGCTGTCGATAGACTTAAAATAGGGGGACGGATGATGGAATGAAGCAATGAAGTATAGCTTGCGACTCATGAGAATTGTGAACATTTTGACTGGTGTTCATAAATATTCCACAATGCAATTGCGGCTTTATTGGATGCAGTGCCCCTGTTCCTGTAGGATCGCTTAACCACCCCTATTCGCATATCAGGCATCATCCAAGGCATCCATCACTTCAACGCACTAAAAATGGGTTATCTCCGCAACCACGCATATATGTAGCTGCACCGATCACTTGGCAGTGAACATCTCACGTACGATACTATTTCCAATTAGCCAGCCTTATTCCTCTACACTTATTACTGGGAATAGAGGCTTAGAGATCTATTTCCTGCGATAAGCATCTCACCTCTCTTTTCCAGCGCCACTAGACTTCAAAATTCTAGACCTACCGAAATTTGGTCCGATTTCACCTCATCCTAGCCTTTACCCTCCTTTGTAGACGTTGGTGCTTCTACCATTAATCCCCGGGCAAACAACAGAAAGAAAAATTCGAAGTGTGTTCGTAATATCAGCACCAAGATCGCGCCTACATCATGGACCAACAACGGATAACCCTCTTCTTTCCCGTGGTCTCACGGAAAAAGACAACGCCTGCCGCAAGAAGTCACTTTCTCAACCTCCCCTCCAACCTTCGTCGGCGGATCTATCAAGAAGCTGGTGTAATATCAGGAATGACAATATCGATGAACTACTGGGGCATTCGCAAACGGCCGGACTTGAGGCACAAAGGATCAGATGATCACCTGTCAGAAATCGATTATCCCCCTTTGCCATTGAGCCTTTTTGCTGTTTGCCGATCTATTAATGACGATGTTTCTCAAATCTTCTATAGCGAAAATCAATTTATCATTACACGACGTGCATACAAGGGACTGCGAGTCCTAGAACGTTTCAGCGACTCTGTCCTTTCAAAATTCAGGTCACTCATTATCCGTCTCAGCCTCGCATCTTGTATTAGTTCCTGTTGCGGGGACATAGATCATGACGCTCGAGAACGAAGGTGCGGCAATGGGTTTAGCTCATGCTCTAGACCTTCGAATCATGATGCACCGTTGAACCATACTTCATCTTCGGACGAACGTGTTATTTCCCAGTGGATGAAGATTTGTTCCCGATTCTCGGAGAGCATTCAGCCAGGCAAACTATCGTTGTATATCACGTGTGACTGTGCAGAGCATCAAACGGCAGATATGATCATTGCGCCACTACTAGCCTTACCCGTTTTGGAAAACTGCGCATTACGTCTAGCCAGAGAGTGTGATGAAGAACTGCAGAATATGGCGAAAACTACTGTCTTGAGTCTTACTGGCCGATCTGATGCCCAAGCCGTTCAACCTTTTAGATTTCTAAACCTACCTAAGGAAATTCAGCTCAATATTCTTCAGCATACAGGACTAGTATATTCGGGCGAAGGCAGCGAGACCGTTTGCACCCAGAGCCATATGCGATTCGGGGGATATTGTCCTGCCAATGGAAGTGCGCATAGTTCCTTTTCACCACCTAGCAGGCTCCTGAATGACTCTTGGAACTTGAAATGCTTTTGTCGCGCAAGCCACTCCGCATTCAGCTTCAGCTGTGACTCGTGTGAGACTCTAGGTTTTCCTCTTGCCTTATTTCTTGTGAACCGTCAGTTTAGAGAAGCTGCTATTGAGGTTTTCTACAGCAGCAATCAGTTTGCATTGGATATGCTTGGTAAGGAGCACCCAAGCTCTACAGCGGCACGAGCAGACCACAATCTCTCAATTGTACCGACTCTGCATCGGTTCCCAGAGTATGCTTTGGGATTCTTGACCTCAATCAAACTCGATTTTCACACGTCAAACCTTGACCTGTTCCAACCTGACCAATCGGGATGGAAGGCCTGGCTCAGTACAGTTCAGGTGCTGTTAGAGGGAGCCAATCTCGCAATTCTCAGCCTAGAGCTCCGATTCAGAGAAAAATGCTACGAGGCATATCCGGATGAAGAGTTTGATAATGGGTATAAGGATCGCATTTGGGAGATATACCAAAACTTCATACGACCAGTGGCTTCTCTTCATGGCCTAAAGAACTTTTATGTTCATTTGAATTGGGCCTGCACTATTGGCTTCCCGGGAGTTGGAGTGCTGGATGGGAGGGAGGAGTTAGAAGGGAAGCTCGAGACGATGGTCATGGGCGACGGGTATGATGCTTGGAAGTGTGGAAAGGTTGTGAGGATGGAGGGCCATTTGAGAGGTGCCTACTAAGGTTATCACATATTGAAGTGAGAATTATTAGCTTCTTCTTCCCTGTTGTGGTTAGATGATTGCCGTACTGCTCCGACTCACGATCCGCCCTAGCATGAGCAGCCTCTTAAATGCTTGGCCATCCCATCCCGTCTTTCTCCCCAAAGAGGATAAAACCGAGTTTTTTTTTTTTTTTTTTTTCGCTGAGATAAACTTTTCAAAGGTTCACTGTTACTGACGTAGAATAACAGCCGGTAAGATTCTCAATTAGGGTGCGGCTGAAAAAACTGTTATCCCGACTCACCACCCACCCCCAGCAAGAATAAGCTTTTAAATGCTTAGTCTTCCGTCTTTCTTGCTTAAAGAGGATGAAAGAAGGAGAGATCCCTCGCCGAGATAAAATTTTCAAAGTTTCACTGTTGCGTACGTGAGATGACAGCCAGTGAGACTTCTAATTAAGATCACAACTAGATATTAGAGGTTTAACCATGCTTTTGGTGAATAAGAAATCCGATAAGAGATGCCTTATTTGCATGTAGAGAATTTAGAAAGCTACGCTAGGCTCGCACTAAATTGTGTATGTGGCTGATTGAATCTTAGCGTTAATCCACATAGATATCCACGCTAAATCAGTACCAATTTGACGCTATCTGTCTATTGTTTATTGTTATTGTCATTATTTATTTGAATTCTATCATCAACGCCAATCTACAGGAAAAAGTATTGGAAAAAAATTGCAAGCGTATCAATTGTAATGTCAGGTATTATTATTTGTAGTTACTCAATCTCCCCAAATAAACAAAAGAAAAACAACACTCCTGTATATGCGGTTTGTATAGTCTGGTTTCTATCGGGTATATCGCACCTCCCCATGCTCCAATGCTCCAATGCTTAATATGCTGATGTGTTCGTGGCTCATCTGTTCTGTTGCTCGTACCTCCGTGTTTTTCTGATCTGTTTTCATATCTCCATGAGTTTGTTGCGGACCTGTTCTCCTACTCCAATGGGCCTGTTCTGATTCGTGCCTAAATCTCCCTATATTTGCTCTCTGTATTTTCTTATGAACCCCGGGTATTATGCTATGCCATCGCAGCAAAATGCATCGCTAAAACTCAATTTTGAACTCGCACCACATCAATCGTCATTCGTTAGCTTCTGGTTCCCTATTCTCTCAAAGTCTGGGTTCTTCGAACCACCACCTCTAGAACGAGCCTGCCCGTCCAAAACCCGTCCAGCGCTTGATGAAGCCCGGACGTTTGGCATTGCCCTTCTCCTCCGGCAAGTCCAATCGATACCTCCGCACGCTTCCGACATCACTCCCGTCGTCCTCGTGAAATCGCGGCCGTCTTCGCTCCAATGGCAAGACACAATCCGGCACCAGCTTGATCAGGAAGCCCTTAACACCTCTGCTCGCCGCATCTATGGCCGCGTATTCGAGCCGGCGGGTGCTGTCTGAGGTCCAGTACTGACAGGTCACCGGCGGTGCAGAGACGGGCTCGGGTGCTGGCTCAACAGGTGCAGGAGGGGGCAGCGAAGGGAAGTGGAAAAACTGGTTGGTAGATTGGCAAGATTGGACAGGGTAGGTGGTGGTGTGTCTCGCTCGAATATGTGGGCGAGCTGAGGAGGTTGAGTGCCGGTTGAGCATAGGCTGTGATCTCGCAGCTCTTTTGGCAGAGGGCCGTGATATCGCTGTGGACTCTGAAGGACGGTGACGACGAGTCGATGAGGTACTGGTTCTACGTGAGGAGAGCCCGTCCGAAAAGCCCGAGTCTTGACGGGACATTTTGGTAGATTCGAGCTTGTTTACCTCGGCGTGGTGTGTTTGGGTGGTTGTAAGAGGGGACGGCGACGAGGTCTGGAGACGTGAGAGTTCCATAGCCGGAGGGTGTACTTGTGCGTGGGCAGAGTGGAAAGTGGCTGCTTCTGATACTATGCTTGAGTGACTGCGATTGTGCCAGTGTGTAGTGAGGGAGAAGGTGTTTTGTTTTCTCCAGTGAGGATCCATCTTGAGCGTACCAATCGAGGTCAGTTATGAGAGAGATACTGGTGCTTGCTATTGGTGCTATCAGAGCTATTGGCCGTGCAACGGGTGGCTTTGACGTGTTGACTTTGGTTGGAAGAGATTCCTCCGAAACATAACAATACGACAGGTAATTTATTGAAATGAGAAGTGCGTTTGCAAAGGCTGGATTGTTGTTGTTCGGTGGGTCGTGAATATCTTTTGAATGGATGGTCCCGTACGAATCATGACCCTTCGCCCTGCGGATTCTCTGCTCTTTCTCTACCCTGCCAAGACGGGGAGGGATCCGACCAGCAGTCTTTGTTTTGAAAATGCTTCAGACGAACTAGACTTTCTGACCGACTTTCTTCGCTGGCAGAGAGATGGGAAATTCAATGGTTGGGGTTGTTGACGGGGAGGGGTGCAGTGTGGATTGTGGATTATAGATTGTGGATAGGCGGTCTATCAAAGCATGAACATCAACCCCACCACGAGCGAAGGGAAGAAGGGAAGGTATCTTAGTGACGGCCGGAGATGACTTGGCGAGGGGTTCATCCACTCTTGGATCGTGGAGGGAATGAATACGGGAAGCTGATGGAGGATGTGAAGAAACGAAGATGGATTGCGCGTCGAGCGAGAGGAGAGTCGTCCAAGTCAACGAGAAACCAACAAACACACAAGGGATTGCTTCCTCGGGTGGAGTGGCGAGTCGGATGTGCAGCGAGGGTCTCAATCTGGCGGTCGACGTGCTCAAAGGGATGTTTTGGGTGGTTTGGGTGGGCTTGGTTGTCTGGATTCGGGGTCGGGCGACCGCTGCAGGTGCACCAACAGATGCAATGCACGCTGCAACGACTGCAGTAGCGACTCTGTGACAGTGAACAGACACTGGCGAGGCCGTCCGATGTCGCCTACGAGCGATGGATGATGGAATGATGGGAAGATGCTACGCTAGAACTAGCAGACCAGTAGCGGTGGATGCTGGACTAAGGAAGTTGTTGAGAATATTGGTCACATTCACGGGAACCTCGAGTTTGGTACGGTCGGGACAGTGCCTACGGAATGCTCACAGAACATAAGGCTTTGGATCCTAAATATACCAGAGTCCTGCTCATTAGCACATCTTCACATGAGACAGCCAGCCTGCACGAAGAGTTTGCATGTGAAAACTCTGCCTCCTGTCCAATCCGATCCCGACAGCAAAGAAACGCTGAAACCCCAATAGCATCCATGACTCTCTGGCTGTATTACCCGACTCGCCCTACCTGTTCAACTTACAGGCATGGCTGTTCGCTTACTGTGGTTTTACTATACTATGCTATAGTAAGTAAGACGAGGCTTTAAACCTATCCCATCCAGGTCCACCTCGGCTCGTCACGACACCACCGACACCAATAAAGTCAAATACAACGTCCACAAGTGACACACGAGAGAAGATCAGATTCGCTCACGCTTTGGGACGGAAGTAGACTGAAAGACGAAGAGAGATAGTCACCCACGTGCGCCAGATGCGGTGCAGACGGGAAGAGATGGTAGATGGCATCGGCACTTATTCATCACCATCGTCACTTATTATAAATCATAGGTGTAGCTACTGTCTTCACTGTCTTTACTATCTCTACTGTACTCTACCGTACTATAACGCACCGTACTCGTACGATCGATCCGTGTTCCCCTGTGAGATCAGTGAGATCTTTAATCTCTCCCAGCCCCCGTCACCGCCCATTGCCATGACATTTGAAATCCAAAAAATGCCCTGACCGCTTCGGCCCGCTCCCCACAGATGTCATCTGTGCATTGCGTCCCTTACCATAACCGTTCCATACCATTGTACCACTATACAGCAACAGATCGTGAGAATCTAACCCCCGCATTCAGCTTGACCTGAGAACCTTTAACTCTTTCACTTTCCGCAGAGAGGGTTGGGCGAGGGCCAGGTGTGCTCGTGGCACTTACTTAACCTGTTTTGGCAGTGTTCATGTAAGGTATTATGCTCGCGAGTTAAACATCGCATTCCACATTTGTGGTGGAGTGGATTAAATAAAGTAAAGGTCATCTCCGGCTTCAACTTGTCATTCGAGCGGTCAGTTAAGGTCTTCGGAAATACTTTTCTTTTACTTATCATGCAGGCGAGAGACGCATCCTTCTTCTCCCCTGTGAAGCTACTGCTCTCAATCAATAAAGAATGCATAATGCACATTGTATCCTGGTGAGAAAATATGCTTGATGCTTCATCTGATATAACCAATTCAGCACTACACTATAAACTGAAGATATTCACAACGTGTATGTGTGTGCAATATCAACACCCACTAACTTTCCGAGTTTATCCCCATAAAATAATGAAGTTTCAAGCTGTCAAAACCGACGTATCAAATAACCCATTTCATTGTTCTGTACGAGCACAGCCTATACACATATCAAATTCACTGTGCCTAGGATACTTTGGACACCACTAGAATTATTCTAATTCTTAGCATGTACCTATGTACACGATGCAACACCTCGGCTGGTCTATTACAGAGCCCCTCGCTTAACTTCACTGAGCTGACTTGGAACTTGTGATCCAATACCTGGAATTAGAATGCAAAGCTTCTCGTTGTGTTATATTAACCCAAAAACTTACATTACCCAACATAGGCATCATTTCAAGTTCCAAGGAACAAGAGCAATACCCTAGTCCATCATTTTCATCGAAAACCTACTCTCGCAAACCTGTTCATGACAAGGCAATGTAGAAGATCCAACAAGAACAAACGATTTGGGTCTACACTTCAGCACCAACAAACTAAAGATCCTTCGGAAAGCCCTCTCCTTTCCTCTGCATCACCGCCGCTCCTACTGCCCCCGCTCCATCCGCCGAGCCAATAAGTTCCATGCCCATCAGCGCTCGATACATCGGTACCAGCCGCTCCCAGCCCGACGTGAACAGCATGCTCCTCCTCAGGTACGGCATCGACTCGATGACCTCCTGCACACACATGATCAGCCACTTGCCCAGCCCGCGGCCCTGGTGCGCAGGCCAGACATAGACGTCGGTCAGGTAGACAAAAGTCGTATAGTCGGTAACGCAGCGCGCGAACCCAACAAGCTCCATGTCTTCCTTCTCCCTACTCTCTATCGCATCTCCAGCATCAACTTCGTCTGGAGCGCCCTTTTTGACGTGCATGTCGTACAGCCCGAAACATAAAGACCGCTGCAGCGTCTCGCGCAGCACGGCTTCGGGCATGGGCAGCGCCCAGTATACATCGCTGCTGGCGAACGCCTGGTTGATCTTCGCGACGGGGAGCAGTACCGCGTCGGTCGAGATGTGGTAGTGGTCTTTCGACCAAGTCTGGTGTTGCAACCGCTCGCCCTCGGCCATGATGCGATGTCCACCGAATCTCCTTTCTGCTAGTCAATAGGTCGTCAGTATGTTGGTGTACACTTCTCGAAGATTTCAGACTCCCGATTTCAACTTCTGCTTTCCCTTCAATCCAGCTTGGTATTTCCTTCTCTCTAAACTATATCGATTTTCTTCTGTCTTGCTTCTGAATGCTCTCAAATTTGTATAGGCACACTCTGAGTCATCTCAATCGTGACGTTGCGCTCCCACTTACGAATCGAATAGTGACCCTACAGTGCATGCACTATAGCTGCGTAATACGTGATGCGCAATGCATCGCTATGCAAGTTTTAGAACAGAAGGTAAGGGGGAAAAGATTGGGAGACAAACCGCAATAACGATAGCTTATTCTATGCGTCACTTGAGAGTCTGGCAAGTTGTGTAGGGCATATGTTAAATTACTCTCGAACCTTTAGTTAAGTACTACGCAGTTATGGAAAACTCCTTTTGATTCTTCACTGCGCATGTGTTTCAAGACATGAAGGATCCCTCTATCGTACTCCGGCCCACTGAACGCCATGCTATCCTCGTAAGAGATGAAAACGCCAATGTACCAGTACATCCCTACCCAATTCTACCAAGAAGTCAGAAATTCGTCCATATTTGACGTCAGCTGTACGTATCACTTCGATCCTTCCCCTAACATTCTAGCGATGGCAACATAGATGAAGATGATCGCACCAGCCACCATAAACTTATTTCTCCTCAACCAGCTGCCCTCTCCAACAACCACTGCTCCACCATCTCTGACAGTACCTGCGATCGCCTGACTACCACTAGGTCTCGTCAATCCCATTCCAGGGGCACAAGCCGCAGCCGCTCCAGGTTCTGGGATCGCAAACCCAGTCTTGGGATCAATTCGTCCCTCCTTCATGATTAACCAGTTCTCGGTATCCAGCTCAGGCCACTCCTCCTTGAATTTGGCACCTCCATCTCCAGCCTTAATATTGCCCTTCTGCGCCGTCTTTCCATTATTCCATGTCCCTTTTCCTGTTGAGTTTGACCATCTACTTAGCTGCGCGAATCGTTTCCGCTCTTGTTCGGTTGCACTGACAGATCCGGTAGTCATCTCTTCTGATGTCATGAATGAGAGGAGACCGATGAGGATGGTGGAAACTTCCCAGGCCGGGTTATAGGATTTAGGGTGGAAATCAGAAATGGAGAGGCAGAGACGGGTAGAGGGTTGGAATCGTCCACTAGGGGTGTGCATCTTAATTGCTGGGGGCGCAAAGGGGTAATCGGTAGGAAACATCAAGGTGCCCCAGTATTGGCCATTGTGGTAGGGTGTGTCGGGAGGGCCGGTGAGGATGTAGTGCCATCTGTTTGAAGGTTAATTAGTATGTACTTGGTTTTGGAAGAGATTAGGGGCTTACTCCAGGATGTTGGATTCGGAAGGATGAGCAACGATGAACGGAGGAGGGTTCTTAGAAATGGTTTGATATTCGCGGGTTAACTATTGCTGTTAGAAATTTGTTCATCGTTCCAAGATATATTGGGAGGTTCTCACTCTTTTGTTAGCTGCTCGAGTTGCCATGGTGAGGTTGTGCGCAGAGGCACAGTTAATAGTTTGATAGAATATGAGCGAAATCCGTAGATAGTTGATATTTCAAGAGATGGGGTTTGTTGTGAGGGGAAGGGAAAAGTGATTTAATGGTTGTCAAACGGTCGTGTGCTTTCTATGGATTTGGATCTGTCCTGACATCAATGGTGGCACCTCAGCCTCATCTCGCTTACATAAGCCTGGGACTTCCCAGCTCAAACAAGGCTCCGGAAATATTTAGATTCTACGCACGAAGGCTAGACAAAGTAACAATGGCTGCAATTACGGACACGGGAGAACCTGATGTAAGAGAATACGTGAATCGCAATGATCAATTGGCAGTGCTAACCATATTCGCAGCTCTTTGAGAGTCTCAGCCGGCAGGTCGATCCCGAGAAGGCTGCGCTGAGAGACAAAGAGGCAGAAGAAAGGCATAGGGCCCAGACACAAAGGGCGGAGAAGAGATTAGGGGAGCTGGTAAGTGACTGAGAGCCGCAAAAAGACCATGAGCTAATTTGAGCAGATCGGTGACAATTCGAGTTTACCGGTAACAATCAATTCCATCAACTTTATTGGAGGAAACCATACCAGACGTAGCTTTCTAGACAAGATATTTGATCCGCTACTTAGTGCAAACCGGGACCGGCCTTATACTCTGTCAGAAGCTTTGTATGAAGTTAGTTCCGTGGCTACGAAGCTTCAGCGTTTTGGTTTGTTTCATCAGCCCCAAGATTGATAGAAATACTGATCAATTCTAGAAATCTTCCACGAACCCATATCAACCTTTATTGGTCGACCTGACCCTACGAATCCAACCTCAACTCCTTCTGATATTGATATTTATATCAATGCTAGGGAGCGAGGCCGCTTATTGGTAAAAAGTGGCACAGATGTAGGAAATGTGGAGGGTTCAGCATATGCCAATATCAAATTAAGAAATCTCTTCGGTGGTGCCGAAGCTCTGGATCTCTATGCATCGATGGGAACGAGGACGCGTTCTGCTTACCAAGCTATCTTTGATACCCCAATTCTTTCCGATCCTGACAAGCGATTAAGCGTTGATGTATTATCGAGTACTACCAGCAAATTTTGGGCAAGCCACGAAGAAATGCTAAAAGGCGGTGGAATTAAGTACTCTTGGGCAACTCCATCTGGGACTAGACACAAAGTCGGGTATACTGGTGTATGGCGACAGATCACTGGCCTTGCATCAAATGCCTCCCCGATAGTCAGGGGAGATGCCGGGGACAGCGTGAAGAGCAGCATATCACACGAATGGGTCGTCGATCAACGAAACCACCCATTTCTTCCAACTAAAGGCTACTTGCTGAAAACCGTCTCTGAAATTGCTGGCTGGGGCCCATTGCAAGGTGATGTGGCGTTCTGGAAATCAGAAATGGAAACAGCCGGAGCTATATCAGTTCCTATCCCCGGTATAAAAGGTGACAGTGGAGTATCGCTGTCCAGCAGCTTTCGAGCAGGTCTTTTGTACCCGTTGCCCGTTGGGTTTAGCACTATGTCAAAGCCATCAAGATTAAATGATAGGTTTCAGCTTGGTGGTCCAACAGATGTCAGGGGGTTTGCGACTTCCGGTCTTGGTCCACATGATGGACAAGATGCGGTTGGTGGTGACATATATGCCGCTGCATCAACCAATCTACTTTTTCCTTTTCCAAGAGTCAGCAAAGACACACCGCTCCGCCTCCAGCTTTTCGCCAATGCAGGAAGGCTTTTGGCACTTAAAGATAGTAAAGGAAAAGGCCAACCAGAAAATGGCAAAGACGCACAGAAAGACTTCTATGGCACAATGGCACAACTTGGTGACGGGCTCCCCAGTCTGAGTGCAGGTTTGGGCGTAGTTTATGCTCATCCCGTGGCGAGATTTGAGCTGAACTTTAGTCTACCTTTAGTAGTGCGAAGAGGCGAGGTGGGGCGAAAGGGACTGCAGTTTGGGGTGGGAATTAGTTTCATGTAGATCTGGAGGTCTATGTGGAAGATGACATTAAATGTAAATATGTAGATATATTGTACTGTAAAATAGCAATAGATTACCCCGCACTTTGTCCTCTTTATACTGATCTAGATTGGTGCTTTGATTCTGTTGTGGCAGTTTGGTCTTGGAGAGCTTCATATCCCGTATTTGAAAATCAAAAAAAAAATTCCAGCTCTGCTCAAACTACAATCTTGAGCCTCGGCTTTTTGTAAACGACGGAAATGACAACAATAGAATCTCAAGTCGTTGAGTTACGGTTAAAGCCTGTAGTGGATTATTAGATCGGAGATCTGGAATAAGCATTTATAAGAATTACGCCAAAATTTAAAAAAAAAAAAAAGAAAATTTAACGAGAGATAATGTTAAACATCACTTGTAGTTTGCTTGAGCACAAACAGAGGTCTTCAGGAAGTCTAGAATAGGATGGTCTCAACTTTCAGGTCAGGGGAAAGTTAGAATCCCGTTTGAAGGGGTGAGGATAGTGGTCTACGTTTAATATAGAGGCATCATCAAAGTTGGAGAAGTCGTGATGCCGCTGTTTTGGCAAAGAACCTCACAATTAGAATGAGAGAATTGTATGGGGCATTGTGATTTATCTTAAAATTGTAAATGTTGTGTTTCTATATCCCGGAACGTGTTATACAGCAGCTCCTTAATAATACTTCCATAGCCAAACAAATATATGGATTATACCACAACCCAAAATCTAGCAATCAGAACTTCATCAAGGCAGACTCAGCTCTGATATCTGCCATACATGCTCAACCTATCAGAGGACTGTCTAGGAAATGGGTGGTGAATATGTTGATACCTAGCTTAACCCCCGACTTTAGAGGCAAGCCGGCATGAAAGACTCGACTATCACCAGATCCGTTCGCATGCATATTATTCCAGAAAATTGCGTTTCCCTTCTTCGGGTTCACCAGCAAACCCTTCGCCAGTATCAGTGCGAGAAAACTTCTCCCCATCAGCCTGATCTGAAACCCCTGGAAGACAAGGAAAGTAGGTCTGTCCACCAACACAGTCATCATTCAAATACACAAAAACTGTTCCTAGACGTTGGAAATCACGATCGGGGGCACTTTCAGATACGTTGCGTTTGTTTGCAACGAAGGGGAACCAGTCATAGTGAAGACGGAATTGTCCACCTGTGTCGTATCGGAGATGCTGGAACGCCTCCACCTCCTCGTGTTGAACATTGCCGAGCAAAAGTTTTGTACGCTCAATAACGCACTGCGATACAGGATCTTCAAGGGGGACCTCTGCGGATTCGGATTTCCGTTCGTCTGGGTCGACACTACTCTCCAGACTGGTACGCAAAACTCGTGACGCACGGAATGAGTTCGAGCTGAGCACTGCGTGAGTGACTAATTTGACATCACTAGCGTTTGGAAGACATACTAAGTGTTGACAAGATGATCAATCTCTACGTCCCGGATAAAACCATTTATGTAGATCATCATGGGGTCAATGGAGAGTAACCCAACAGAATAGCTATGCACGCACTCATAGCCGGCCATTGACATCGAGCTATTACTTCTCCAAGCCTGTATCATATATTGGATTCGGTCTGCTATTTGGAAAGCTGATAAAGTGATGCTTAACATCACTACTAAAAATGGGTAGATAAGCCATTTCGTTTGCTTTGAGAAATGCGAAGTCGAATTCTTCTGAGTAGACTGAAGCCAGTATTAGTGACACTACAATATTGCTGAAGAGAACACCGAATTTACCTCTGGAGCTGTCAGATGATGCTTGACGCTTGTAAACGGCTATGTTACGAATTTCAAAACTAGTTGGGGTAGCTAGAGGAAGCAATTTTGCAGCGAGCAGAAACACTAAAGTACATCTTGCTGCCCTAACCTGGGACCTCCTCTAAGTGAAGCCGTCAGTCCCTTTACTCTAAGTTACTATGAGCATTATCTTACTTCTCGTCATATCATATATTAGAGAGAATGACATAATATTCTCACGTAAGGACCCCGCCTGTGCAAAATCCCTGCGTTTTTTGCATCTATATGCAGGCCTACGTCACATTTAGTAGGTCAAAGACACTATGGGGTGAAGCGGTGATTTAATATACGATGCTGTTCTTATTGGTGAGATCACCCGCGTAAGACGAGAACCTTTGGGTATTTTCATCTATTACTGGTTAACAACCAAAAACCAACATTTACTGCATGGTGACAACGTGCCGACATAGTAAAGTTTACTTTGAGGCCGCAGGATTTCCTAGCTCTGTAATAAGACAGCGCTTTTTAATGCGCTGATACCGCATGACCTTTGTGTTTACATCAAAAGAGTTGTAACGCCTGAAAACGCTCTTCTTAATGACGATGAGTGCGGTGCATTCGCGTAGTGCAAATACGACCGTTTGGGCTGGGGGTGATAGCTTCGGTCCCCAGGTCGGAACTCGTTTCGATTTCACATTGTTGTTTGAGCACACAATATTAGCGAGTCTACCGGCTTCTTTACTCCTGTTTGTTTGCCCCCTTTACCTCACTCAATTTCTGCGCAAACCAGTTTCCTTCAGGCACGGGTTGCATCTCTGGACAAAGCTTGTAAGGCTGTTTCTCTTCAATTCATTCTTCTCAGTCAGCTGATCTCATCATCGTAGATCGTCGCAGCGCTCTTGCTTGGTGTTGAAGTAGTAAACACCGTCCTTACCAGCCAGGATGGTTCCTCACTACGAAATGGCGCTTCAATCGCTGCTGCCGTGCTCTCGTGCGCGTCCATGCTTTCAGTAATATCAATAACTTATGCCGAGCATTGTCGGTCACTTCGATCCTCCTCATTCCTAAGCGTTTTTTTGTCCATCACCATGCTCTTTAACGTGGCGCGAGCGCGATCTTACTTCAATCGTGGAGGACTTGAAAGCTTTGGTACGTTACAGGTCGCTATCGCTGCTCTCAAGCTGGTGTTAGTCGCCCTGGAAGAAGTATCCAAGCAGTCGCTTTTCCAATCTGAACACGATCGGTCATCAATAGGTCCGGAAACAAGTGGTGGTTTTTGGAATAGGTCGCTTTTTGTATGGGTAAACAACACCTTACTGATTGGGTTTAAAAATGCTATCTGCGTCGAGGAACTACCTGAGATCGGGATAGAATTCTCCACTGAGGGACTCTCCGCCAAGTTCCAGAAAAGATGGAACGCAGGTTAGCTATTCAGTGCAAATTCGTCTATTCTCGTCAATATTGACCTTGTCCAGCTAATAAGTCGTCTCGATATTGCCTACCAATCGCTAGCATAAAAGCGCTTGCGTGGCCACTTGTCGCCATCATAGTACCAAGACTTTGTTTTACAGCTTTTACTTTTGCTCAGCCCTTCCTACTTCACACCATCGTAAGAGCAGTTGGGCAACAAAATCTCTCGAGAGAAATCATTGGCGGTCTCATAGGAGCCACCGGCCTGGTCTACTCTGGTCTAGCTGTGAGCTTGAATATGGGCTCAGTTCAAGTTGTATAATGATACTAATAGTTGCACAGGTGACTGGAGCGTGTTATACGCATGCAGTCTACCGGTGCCTAACGATGAATCGCGGAATGCTTGTCTCCGCAATTTTCAAACAAACTCTGGAGCTAGACTTGGCAACTGCTAAGAAATCAGCAGCTGTCACGCTCATGAGTACCGATGTGGACAGTATCGAGGCAGGATTCGTCATGATGCACGACCTTTGGGCAGGTGTGCTTGAGCTCGGCATTGGCGTTTTCCTCCTAGCCAGATATGTCGGAGCAGCAGCTTTCCTCGTTGCAGTACCGGCAGTGCGTAAGTGACTTGAAGCATAAATTCGGATTGGTTCTCGGCCGATGACTACTAACAATGTGATGCAGTATCTACCGCATCATCTCACTTTTTGGCAAAGAAAAACGGACCAGCTCGCGATGCTTGGAACCAAGCGGTGCAGACGCGCGTGGCTGCTACTAATCACGTCTTAGGACAAGTTAAAAGCATCAAGATGACGGGACTTGCTCCCTTTGTGGTGGGGCACCTGCAAGACCTTCGTGTCAGTGAAATCAATAAGTCGAAAGACCTCAGGAAAATCCTAATATACATGCATGCACTAGGTGAGAAACTCGAGCAGCTGTTCTCCACGACCGTAACATTGATACTTGGACAGCACAGTTCTTTACGACAAACACACCTGTTCTCGTTATTGCCGGTGGCCTGTTTTGGACGAAATCCTCTAAGGGACTTGATGCTGCTGATACATTCGCCACGCTCTCGCTGACTAGCCTAGTTTCGGCACCCATGACCAACTTGCTTGTTGGATTCCCCCAAGCAGCGAGTTTGCTGGCATGTTTTTCTAGGATTCAAAAATTTCTTCTCCTAAGACCACGGCCGTGTGACAACAACCTTGCTAAACCTAGAAGTACGAAAATGCCACCTGCGGCGCGGAAGAGTGCGTGCGCAGTAAGCTCGGAATCTGGTATAGAACTACTGAATAGTGGCTCATCGCCGCCAAATAAAGATATTAAGACAAAGAAGCCACTGATTGAGTTTTTAAATGTATCTATTACTCCTTCCATCGATGCTGAACCTATTCTACAAGGAGTGAATCTCCAAATTCTACCTTCCACATTGACAATGGTCGTTGGTCCTGTTGGATCTGGAAAGACAACACTTCTCAGAGCCCTGTTGGGCGAAGTTCACATGAATGGGACTGCGATCGGTATAGATCAGACGAGCGCAGGATACTGTGATCAGGTCTCGTGGCTACGAAACATTTCCATTCGAGACAATATTATCGGGCCAGCTCGGTTTGATGAGGCATGGTATGATACTGTTCTAAGTTGCTGTTTGCTTCAAGAAGATCTTCGTGAGATATCAGGTGGCGATACAGCGCTTGCTGGGAGTGGCGGCGCAATTTTAAGCGGTGGACAGAAGCAGCGAGTGGTACGTCCATCTACTGCCCACATAAGCGACTAATTATCTCACCAGCAAATTATAGGCACTCGCTCGAGCTGTGTATGCTCGGAAGTCTATGCTGATCATGGACGATGTTTTCAGTGCACTAGATCACAAAACTTCTCAAGAAATTTTGGTCCGACTACTGGGATCCAAGGGCGTTCTTCGGGCTTTCGACACAACGGTTGTGATAGCAACTCATTCTCGTAGGTCATTAGTCCCAAATTTATACTCGCAAACTAATTTGTTAAGTTGAACACCTGGCCTTAGCAGATAACGTTCTTGTACTTGACGGCAAAGGCAACCTCAATGCCCGATCCAATCCACAGAATGAGGCGGACAACAACCTCCTGATCGAGGAATTACGCAAGGCCAAGGCCGTCATGATAGATGATAATTCCCAGCAAGAGGGTTCCACTTCTAATGAAAAAACAAAGCTTCGGGAGAAGCCCAAAGTTGCCATACAAATGGAAGGTGTGAAGAAGCTTGAGCGACAGAGAGGAGATATAGGACTCTACAGATTCTACTTCTTCTCCAGTGGGATATGGCAGTATATTGTCTGGATGATCATGGCTGCCATCAATATGCTTTGGTCTCAGATGCCTCGTATTACTCATATCCTGGCTTATTCGGATCATTTCTAACGTTGTGTTCATGCAGACATCTTCCTTCGAATTTGGCTCGGTAAGGCTCCCAGTGATAAGAGATATTTTGCTGGATACGCCACACTTGGAGTGACTTCATGCCTCTCCTCTGCTACAATGCTTGCGTAAGTTTGATGCTGCTCTCTCTTAGAAGACCTTGGAGCTGATTCTGAAGAACAGCTTTTATATGCTCAAGGTTGCGCCTACATCAGCGGAGAAGCTCCACAAGATGTTATTAGAGACGACGATGCGGCAAGTATCTATCCGGGGGAAAAGAAATCCCAGAAATATCTGCTAACCAGCCACAGTGCAACGCTTGGATTTCTATCTTCAACAGACTCTGGTTCTCTTCTTAACAGGTAAGTTAGAATGCTGAAACCCTTGATAATGTATGCTCATCACCTTACTACGGATAGATTTAGCCAAGACATGTCAATCATCAACCAAAGCTTGCCAATGGTCATGCTAAACTTCTCCATCGGTAAGACTGTGATTTATTTTCTACATACGCGCGCCAGAAAAACTTACATAGGCAGTCTTCTTCGATAACGTAGTCAGCCTCGGGATCATTGTGTCCGGAGCAGATTACGCGGCGGTCATCATTCCCTTCTTGTTCATAACAGTGTATCTTGTACAGCACTTTTACCTCCGTACATCACGCCAAATGCGTCATCTCGATCTAGAGGCTAAATCTCCACTATATACCCAGTTCTCTGAGACTGCAGTTGGTGTGCAACATATCCGCGCCTTTTCATGGCGGGCTGAAATTCTATCCGAGAGCTTTAGGCTTCTTGACTACTCCCAAAAACCATACTATTTCATGTTCTGTATACAAAGGTGGCTTACTCTCGTTTTGGAACTTAATGTAATGATTGTTGCGGTTGTTTTGGTTACCTTAGCGCTAAACCTCCCCCACACAAGTTCAGCAGGTGGCATCGGCCTGGCGATGCTCACCGTGATAAACTTTGGCACAGGAATGGCTAGAGTTATTGGCACATGGACTCGAATGGAGACGTCTCTAGGTGCTATTGCTAGGCTGAGGTCATTCTTAGAGGAAACACCGACCGAGAAGGACCCAGGCAATGAGCCTGAATTGCCCAAAGGCTGGCCATTACATGGTAGGATCGAGCTAAAAGGTGTCTATTCAAGATACAAGTATGCCCCATATCATCAATTCTATGCTCTCTGAGATGTTATGTGCTTATTAGACTTAGCCCTGAAGACACACGACAAGTGCTTGATGATATCTCTCTCATAATTGAACCTGGACAAAAGATTGGGGTGGTCGGCCGTACGGGCAGGTTAGATTTACTTATCCCATAATAAGTTGAATTGTACTAACTAGCTGCGAATTAAGTGGGAAGAGTTCGCTGGTTTTGACGCTGCTCCATCTTCTTGTTCAGTCTGGTTCAGTGACAATTGACGGTGTCGACACCTCCGATGTTACACGCCAACACCTTCGCTCTCGAATCACAGTAGTCGCCCAAGACCCTGTCGAGCTTCAAAGCACAGTTAGATGCAATCTCGTTCCCTTCGGTATATCAGAAGCACCAACGCAAAACGCAGTTGTTGAAGACACTATCATGCAAGAGATGCTGACGCAAGTTGGGTTGTGGGAGCACATATCTTCAAGTGGCGGCCTGGACGCAGATTTCTCAACTCTAGGTCTCTCACAAGGACAAAGACAGCTGTTCTGTCTCGCTCGCGCCGTGTTACATAAAAGGGTGATGAGGACTAAGATCGTCCTCGTGGATGAGGCTACAAGTAGCGTCGACAATGACACAGATAGGGAGATGCAGGCTGTTATGACTGAAGCATTTTCAGAGTGTACTGTAATCACGGTCGCACATCGCCTTGAGACCATTCAAGATGTAGATTATGTGCTAGAGCTGGAAAATGGAAGGCTGATTAAGCGAGAGGAGCGTAAAAGACGCGTGGTGTAGATATGTTCACAAAGCCTGAGTGATATGATTGGAGGACGTTGCTCCTTTTGAGCCCTACGGGATTACTTACTTCTAATACATTAAAACAATGTGTAAAAGTACTTAAAAGTCAATCAGTCGTCAAATTTGAAGATAGTCAACGATAAGGTGTAAGTGTGATTCTCCGTAAACACCTAAAAATATGCGCTTGTACACTCTTACTAGACCACGATACTGTAGGAAATGGGATGAGTATTTCTTAAAGGCAAAGTTGCGTTTCATAGGTGGAAAGGTCTTGAATCATAACTTCGTGCCTCCCAAGGAAAAATAAGTGCTATTTGTCCAAACTGATCTGTCTTATTCAACTGATCTCAGAGCTACGGGAAGCTTTCCAGCTCCATCTTCTTTATCCCGGTGAGAAGCCTGACAGAGCGGCATCTCACCAGAATTATCAGCTTTATTTACTCTACACCAGGGTCTGAAGTAGCGATCTGACTCTATTTTCAAGTTTTGAATCACGGCTGATGATAGTGCTGCTCACCATAAGTGCGATCTATTCACCGTGATAGCCAGAGTTACAAGAGATTCTCTAATTGTATCCTCACACCACACCTAAGGTAAGCTGCAACGTGTAAGGCGGACCTTTGCATATTATTCAACTAATTGGTATCCATGCTTGTTTCGATGAACTCTCTTACATGCGCGATATGTCCAAGGGCTGTAGCAAGACACAGGCTAGTCCTTGCTAGTCGTGCATTAGACGAATGATGGAAGTTGAAAGTTCTTTTCATAAATTTCAACCAGACTCGCCCACTATATTGCCGTCGAATACAGCTTTAGCTTCAACTCCATGAATGAATGTGCGGCAAATTTTCTATCATACTGAGGTGAAGCAGAGTAAGTGGTGGTTGTCAACATACGGAAACCCATTCTGGTATTGACATCTACTAACATATAACAGTAGATGGCGTTCCTGTAATAATAGTTGACGCAATTTAGCGAGAAAAGCTTTTGTTGAGGGCAGTTTTTGGTCCTTCGTTGTCATTCATGATAAAAAAAAGCTTGTGGCCCTTGATTTTGTTGTCTTCAACTCTGATTCCACGAGAACTTAGCAAGCACAGACTTGCCACGACCAGGCGATGCCAAAAGCTATGGGAGATCTGACGTGGGCGAATTCAAGTACGGGTGCATGACTCGGATTTCTCTGTCTATGTTGTTCGTAGTTTGTAGTTCTCAAGAGTTGGTGAGCATTTGACTGTTGTGAGAGCAGAGCTACGTCTTATATTACTAAACAGCTAAAAACAATATATGTCTATTTAGGAGCAGGCGTACCGATATGATTTGTACCAATATATTGGTAGCCTGGACCATTATTCTGATTACCTGTACCAGTATTGATGTTTTGAACCCCACCTGCCAGATTATTGTTCTGAGCACCACTCCCAGAGTGATAAAAGCTACCTCCTTCATCAAAAAATGCAGGCAACGAAGGCTCCATCTTGGACACTTCATCGATAGCCTTTGCCAACTCTTCCTTTGATTGCGTTGTTGTGATCTCGGGAAAACGGGTCAACATGAGTTGCAAATCCTCTAAAATACCCCTCATTAAATCTTCCACACGACCTCCCTTTCCGATCGTCCGCGCAGCCTTCCAGTAACGATCAAACTTTGTGTCGCCATCCTCCCGCTCGACTGAAGTAAACAATTGCTGCAAGTGCACTGCTCGGGATTGACATCTTTCAAAAATAGGCTTGAGTGCAGCTTTCCTAGAATCATTGATGGCCTCGATATAGCGTTTCGCGTCACCGAGGAGCACGGAAATGAAGGGTAGCTTCGCTGCGGTCTCTTTGAAATTCTTGGGGAGGCCAGTGGAACTTGTAAACGCCTTAGAGACCTGCTCTACGGCCTGGATAATAGTGATTATATTCCCTAGTAGTCCAAGAACTACGACTGCTTCGGCTCCGGACATATTGGTGACCTTGGCTAGAAATGTCAACGGCGCACTCTGGGATCTCTCAGGTCCATATCAAGACGTCAAGCAGCTGAATATTCGACAGGTTAGGAACAATCAGATATTGTTTCAGTTGCCTTGAAGAAGAGCGAAGCGAAAGGATTGGCTAGCAAAACGGCGAACTATCCTGACAGAGTGACTGGAAAAATCATATCGAGGATACATAGTCGAGAATATATAGTGTTGACATGAGATCATTAAGATAAGGCTGAGCTCTGCACCACTTTTTTTGCCTTGCTATCAATCTCATGCATGCGACCCGTGCTCGCCTCAGTTTCCAATCTCTTCATCGCCCGTGCCGAAGCAATAGCTATGTGAATTTTAGGTAACCGCACAATTAAAGCCAATGGTTTCTGCTTCTTCTGAAGTTTAAAAGTATTGATAAAAACGGGTATGCATAAGCATTGTATCCTCAGTCCTTTTAGGAGCTTAACTTTAATGAGAGGTGGATTGCTGTCGACTTCAGGAGGAGATATTTTTTTTGGGATAGCCCCATAGACCCATCAATTCCTGCACCTAGTACGCACCTACAAAAGAAAAAAGTAATATGCGGCATATGCGGAATATGCATAGACTGATGTTTAGCGAAGTGACAGGTGACTACGTGTAAACTTAGCCGGACATTCTTGCACGAATCAAAAGAAGATCCAGCACAGTGGGAGATACTCAATGCCAATACTATGAAGGAAGCCTTAAAGCGTCCTAGGCTTCGTTCAATATGGTGAATGATAACCAAACATCATCTCCGCACAGGACTCAATGGGCAAGCTATGTCTTAATGCTGATAATATTGCTAGTGTTAATGCTAATACTAATGCTAATAATAATTCTACTGCCTAGCTCTGTTGATATATATATGCACTTCTGACCAACGCCATGCCTGAGCTGCAGCGCTAAACCTGGCGTGATCTCGCTTAACAGCAATAGGGCGACATGCACGCCCCGCAAACCTTTTCATCATTTACATGTATATAAGACAATGAGTCAGTAGCTTCACCGGCATCCCAATTCTCTCTCAGAATACTACGTGTTATCTCTTACTATCAAGTTTGGGTTTTTGAGGTAGGTGCTATACGGTGCCGACTACATCACTATCCGCCGTGAATGAGACATCGGTAGCATCGGTATCATAGGTAGAAGAAACGGCTCCTAATTTTTAATAAGGCAGTATCTTGCCAGACGCCAATGGACGATACAAACTTAAGCCAGATATTCTGTCCACCGTGCTGCCGTATTCTCACTGATGGCTTCTGTCATGGATGGAATCGGCCCAAACAACAATACAAACACATTAGAAAGGGCCTTAACCAGCCCTTATAGAATAGATGTTGGCTTTGTGTACATTACCCTGAAAGTAATATATCAAATCAACATCTGAATAGTGGTGAAGCTTACGAAGAGGTAATTTTGGGAAATTATTGTTTTAAGCGACTCACCAACCAAAGATGTATCCTTGAATTTCGCATCGGGCCTCGTCAAAAGATTTTTGAGATCATGATACAAGGTTCTATACCAGGCACAGAAACCCTCCCCAAAGCGAGAAGGTCATTGGCCGAACCATGGACCGGTGGTGAGCATACAGGAGTATTGGCTGCTGGTTGGCTTTCCGAATGTCTGGGCTCGCACATGAGCTGTAACAACCTGCCGTCAAGCAATTGGCGTCCATCAAGGCTTCTAGATGTATCTACTGACAGGATCCGTTTAGTCCTGGCCACTACTGAATCGACTAAGGGACCTTACGCTACCTTGAGTCACTGTTGGGGGCAGGAAGAATTTCTTGTCCTCAACTCGAAGAACATACCATATTTTTTAGCTGGAATCTCTACGGACCAATTCCTACTTACATTTCGAGAAGCAATCACAGCTGTTCGAAGATTAGGGATAAGGTATCTTTGGATTGATTGCTACTGCATAATACAGGGGACAGATGCAGTTGCACAAGCGGACTGGGCATTAGCATCGGAACAGATGGGTCAAGTCTATTCGAACAGTCTCATCAACATCGGCGCAGCACACGGGAGTGGACCCCGCGAGGGCCTTTTTACAATCCGGCGGCAGCAGCAGGGTAGATGTTCTTTTCCTTTCAAGTTCCGCTTGAGCCCGGGGTCAGATGCCAACTGGTACTTCCTTGCGGCCATGGGCGAATCGTGGTCTCCCCTTCATTGTGCATTCTTGGATTTGTACGAAAGTCCCCTCATGAAGCGAGCATGGGTTTTGCAAGAATGTGTTTTAAGCCCCCGCATGTTATCTTTCACCCAAACTCAGCTGTTTTGGCAATGCTCCGAGCTGGCCGCTTGTGAAACTTTACCATATCATAGAGTAGAAAATGATGACCACTGGACTGGAAAATACCCTTTCTGGGCACTTGCGCGGCCACCAGATCTGAGTGGTTTTATTGACATATCACTGTCAGAAGCCTACCATACAGGGGTTCGAATCGACCGGCGAAGCGTACAAGAGCGCTGGTTCAAGACTCTAGGAAGCTATAGCAAGGCGGGCTTAAGCTATCCAGATAAAGACATCTTCAAAGCAATCGATGGCGTTGGAAGGCACATCGCTACCCTTACGGGCGATATTTATTCTCATGGTATGTTGCAAAAGACGATTCCACAAGCTTTACTTTGGAGTTCAATTGAATATCAATACGGCCATCGTAGCCAAGACGGCCGAGCTCCTACATGGCACTGGGCCTCGTACGATGGAGACATTTCTTTCAATAAGATAACCAATCTGTATAAAGGGATGCGATGGGGCTTGCAAAACCCGTCTGAGCAGGTGAAGACACGCTTCCATCCACTCGTTCACGTTTTCTTGACCAGCAACTGCGAAATATCTACATTAGATACGGCATCGGAAATTGATTTTTGGCCTCATCTTATATGCATCGGCCGGCTTATCAAGGTGAAACTACAAGAAAACACCGATGATGAAGATAAACCGCCATTCTCTGCTATAACACAAAGTCATATCCAACTCCAGAAAGTCCACATCGATGATCACGAGATTATGCGTGCCAATATTGACAAGGCTACTGCTATTTTGCCTCTAATCGAAAGCCGAATTACTGATCTCAGACCAGTTAACTTACCTAATCGGTTCATGGTTAAGAGTATATTGTCAATTTTAGTACAAGATACAGGAGAAGGAATATTTCACCGCGTAGGAATGTGTTCGCATGATAGGGCTAATCTTTTCAAAGAGATTTCTAATGCTAAGCCTGGTCTTATCGTCCTTAAATAAGATATTAATGTGACTGGGCCGGTATGCATAATTGGAAGAAAGCTTTGGCATTTAATATAAGAAGCAAAATTTTATGGTAGGTCGAGATTGGGAAGGGAATACATGTTCGCTTTCTTTCCACCGTCTATGTCTAAATCAACAAACCCCCCAGAGAGTCTTGAGCTCACTAGGGGCATTGAAAATAGATCAGACATACGAATATCGCTATATATGCATCTATAGAATTTCTTGCGTTCAGGCTTGGATCCCAATCTTAACTCAGAGACTCGAAAATTCTTGCACCAAAGGGCTTGTTTGAAAAAAGAAAAAGAGGCGAAATACATCCCCATAGACTCTTCTCACTTACTGTCTCTTTTCATTTTTTGGCTCTTACTTTTCATTCCATCTGCTAAAATGAGACTCGCTATTACATTGACCTTCATGATCGCTCCAAATCAAGCAGAAGTTTTAGTGCTGATGGGAGTGAAACCCAAAGCAAAGTAGCAGATAGCAAAGGCCTAACGGAACGTTCCATTAAAGGCATAGAGTTTCTCGGGATGTTCGTCAAGTTCACAAAGCTTGACTATTAATCATGCAGCATCGCCATATTAGACATAAGTAAGAGCTTTCAAGCCATATTCTATTTTCAGACTTCACAGAAACTTGGCACTCATAAGAGGCCTTAGCATAGTAAGCTAAATGATGTAAATCTGGACGACATTTTAAGCACTAGCACTTATCACAGCTGATAGTCATTAAAGCTAAATATCTGAATTGCACGATGTACTTCTGTCGCGGTTATACCAATCATGACTAATGTCGAGATATAGTAGGCAACAGTTTACGGCGATAGTGAGGATCTCCTACGATAGAAGGGAACTTGTATTTACGCACGCTATGAGAAAAGAAAATGCTTCGTAAATTATCAGTAAGTACGGTACGTATCCAGCCATCATCCGGCGTATACTCGGTATATACACCGCTAAGAAGCGACTACACCGCAGTTGGGAAGTCAGCCTCAATCAGATCTAAAACTAAATTTATAAGTGATCATATGTTAGCTTTAACGCAATCTGAATCTTGTAATTTGTTGGTATTTGGTAGAGAACGAGCGAATAATAATATCTGCTTGAATCTTCCGGACTCATGAACGTGTAATGACTTCCATCTCCAACATTCCTAATACCATCATTTGTAGCCAAGCTTCGTATTGATCGATGCCTCTTTATTTTGGTACAACCACAATGATAGAGTCATTCAAAGAAGCAGTGTATGTGACAACGTTAAGAATCTTGAGACCGGCCTCGTCGATCAAAGCTCGCCACTGCTCATCTGTGCGCTCCTTCGCTCCCATTGCGGACATCATAGTCAAATCTAGAGTGGTTGCGTGCCAATGAACTTTTTCGTTGGGAAGCACCATCTCATCAATAAGAATGTGAGATTCTGGGCCTAGAGCCGGAATGATATTCTTTAGAATGATAATGGCTTTCTCATCTGGCCAATCGTGCAAAATGTTACGTAGGTAGTAGAATTTTGCCCCTACGCAACCATATCAGCAAGAGTCATCAATTTTTAATTTTGACTTGAGAAGTGACGTACCCTTGACTGGTTGTGGCTCGAAGAAATTCTGCTCTGTTACTTCGACACCCTCGATTTTACCCACGAAGGCCAAGGTCTGTGGGAGATCTTGAAGGACCAGCTTTCCAGCAAGTTCAGGGAATGCCTCCTTGACTGCAATACACTGATGTCCAAAGCCGCCTCCAACATCAACAAGCACAGCACTTCCTTGAAAATCACCAAGCTCTTGCTTGAATGGGAATACGGATAGCCAGTTTACAGCGCCGGCACGTTGGACTGTCATTACTTGTTGAAAATACCCAAATCTTTCGGTCTGGCTGGGAAACCACGCGAATCCAGGGAGATCCGTATTAAATGCCTTCTGCAATGGCGTCTTGGTAAAGTCCTCAATGTTTGCCCACTTTGTCTCTTCAAGAAAGTCAGGAAGCTCTTGGATCACAGGTCCCACAGTATCAAAGCTGCAAAAGTCATGTTAAATCAAGGATCTTTCACGAATGCATGAATGCTTACAAGTGGTGAATACCGCCTTGGTAAGCTTTATCCGCAAGTACGGCAGTCATACAACTTGAGCTGAAATGGTCTTTGCTTGTCTCTTTGATTTGGCCCTCGGCGGCCAAATGGCGCAAGATACGACCTTGTAATATATTCAGCTTGAATCTTGCAAGTCAGTTTGTCAGATTTCAATACCTAGAAGCTCTGGCTGAGCTCCTGTCTTCTCAGCCAGAGTTGAGATGCTGAGTGGCTCTTTGCTTTGATGAATGGTCTCAAAGATGCCTAGATCGACTCCGATACGCGCGGCAGCGATTTGAAGTTGCTATGGAGGTCAGTGCATTGTCTCCAAAAGGCTTCACCTACCCACCAATCCTGCAAATCGCCTGAGGGTATCATATGGAGTCTCAATGGCATACTGTAGGTTGCGCAAGGAATCAATCAGTTGCTTGCGGCCAGCTTCATTCGCATTTGCTGCTAGGCTTTGAACTTGAGTAATGATAGTATCCATCTTTGCCAGCGACGGTTTTGCGGGGGTGATTATCGATCTGTAACTTTCTTAAAAGTTGGTTGAACTCTTGAAGATAGTAGTGATCGATATTTAAAGTCAATGTAGTTATTCAAGAAGTTCAGACCAGTTGGGTTTTTGGTTTGTTCGATTCTTGGTTTGTTGGTTGCCCAATCCGCAAGTCGCTGTAAGTGGTTCAATGGAATCGCTTAAGCAGTCATGCTTTGGGCTAGTATAGAATTGGATATAAAGAATGCATGTGCTACCTTAAGCCCTCGCGTATCTGACCAACTGGAAGTTCACTCAAGAAATCCAACCCTGGCGAGCTGCGTTTCTACATATTTATCTCTCTTGGGACTTGATTTCACGAAACAAGTTTGCAGTAAAGAAGTACCCAGGCTACATATTACCCTAGCTCGGGAAGTAATATTATTACATGGGATGTAGTCTGGTCCTCCTCACTCCTCTCTCGAGCTACGAATGTAGCGTGGTGCCCTAGCTTGACGACGTTGCTCTGTGTCTATAAACTTGTTTGTATCGATATTCATAATTGCATTCAGCTGACACTACTTAATAACCTGATGGCAAAAGACCTAAAACTTGAGCAAGATGGTAACTTATTCTGCATTGCTAGATGAATTGTAACGACACGAGAAAGAGCGACTTTTCAACAGTATCCTGTCCAGAGTTGACGCAGCATGACTGGTGGCTGTAGCGGTCCCTAGCTGTAAATAAGAATTGCTGTAAAGTTGCACCATGCCCTCTTTTGGGGGGTAAAAGGAAGGCCCAAAGTCTTCTATGTGGTCAGGTCTCTAGACTCTAGATTCTTTGACGATACGTTGTTCAAGAACTTTTGAAGTTATACTTAAGTTTTTCGAGTAGTTGAGGTCTATAGATGCGGAGATTTAAGAACAACTCGTTTCTCCATACTCTGTGATCATACTTGTATGCCACATAATTTTGTTTTATATTGCGTGAAATGTTGTTAAACTACTCTCTACACCTAAGGGAGAAGGAATCCAGACACTTATGCAACCAAACTATCAACAGGAACTATTAGGGATAGCAGTTATATTAGACATTTTAGCAAATATTTAGATCTGGTTTGTTGTATAATGCCAGAGTTCACTTCAAACTCTATCCGACTTTACTTCCGAGACTCCAAACTTCCGCCCCCATGCCTTAGCTTTACGATCAAAATCCGCTCTTACGAATACCATACCAATTCCCATTACACAGGCTAAAATCCAATCCATGATGATCCTTCCGAAACCACCTCTTAGGCTGCCTCCAAGCATACTGCCCTTTACAAGTTCGGTTAGAAAATCTGTTGTGATAAGCTCTAAACCTTTCTCCAGCCCCTTGATGCTTTTCGAGGCCACAACCTGTGGTGACTGTCCATCATCATCCTCCTCGAGCTTTTTGGTTAGACCATGCTTAATACGGTTTTCAGCCTCGTAAGCCTCAGTCAAAATTGTGGCTGGGAACAAGGTGTGTAGACGGATGTGCGGGAGATTTGGATTAGATGCGGCGTATAAAGCCATTTCTTGAGATAGGGTTTCAGAGAGCGATCGCAGCGCGGCCTTAGCAGGACTATATGGCGCGTAGCCAGCGAAGCTGTAGAGAGCTAGGAACGAAGCGGTAAAGATGAGGTGTCTCGTGGCAAGAGGAGCATCTAATCTTCTCCTTGAGTTTCTTGCTATGCCGGCATTCGAATCGCCTTTTCCTTGATCCAATGGCTTGAGCCAGCATGTCATAGTGGCGTGTGCCATATATGCGCTAGTAAAGTAGTTGCTATCCATTTGCTCCTGAAGTTTTGACGCAGGTGTGTCAATGAAGAGCGTTGGGTGGGAGGTACCTGCACAGCACCAGACAGTGTCCGGTGGACCCGAATTCCATGAGACTACCTCATCAATTACGCGCACTGATTCTGAAGCTAATGTTAAGTCGGCGCTGATATGATGGAACTTTTGAATCGAGGGATTAAGCGCGCCTTGCTTTATATACTCGATGGCTTGACTTAGTTTGTCTTGGTCACGTGCAACAATCACAATGTTGGCGCCCTTCTCCGCAAGCTGCCGTCCAACTTCAAGTCCCATGCCACGCGAGCCACCAGTAATTACTATAGTCTATAGACTAAAATTAGCTCCCCCAGATCTTTGATGGCATTTGGATTACTATCACACACCTTACCGCCGACTTCAAAATGATTCTTAGACAAAAGACCACCCATTGCAATTACACTGTGTTCCAGTTATATATTAGCCTAAGAGAGCTATAAGATATTACTTACCTGTCTATTTTTGGGGCCTATTACGACGTGAGTCTATCTAGTTAGGTGGTAAACAAAGCTGAGTAGTGATAATTAAAGTCTTTGTATCTATTAGGTGCGGAGAAATGGCTGTCTATTTTGTACCTGCACTGTCTAATGATGTGTGGCACAGCAGACGCGAGTAGGTATATTAAGTTCCGGATTCGGTGAGCCCCCACACATGTGCAGCTTACTTATCCGGGACCTGTCTCATTCTACTGGTGGGTATAAATAATTACCAACAACTCACTCAGCCTGAATCAATTGACTAGTGGGTTCGAATCAAAAACCAACAATCTCACTCAGCTGAACGAACGAGCCAATAGTTCATAACATTTTATTCTGCGCCTTTGAAATGAACTTCATAATCATAAATATTTCGTAGCTCGATATCAGCAATAGGAGTTGTTTTGTTTCCTTCAATTGTATGCTCCTAGACCGCCTTTCTACATCTTTAATTCCTCACAAGCTGTATCTCCTAGTGCAGTATGTTCAGCGAATGAATGACAAGAAATATGGATATGGATAGTGCAACAGATAAAGAAAACACGGCAACCACAGCCGTTGGTGCTCTAGTTATTGTTCTGGCAGTAATTTCAGTTGCATTGCGCTTCTATACTCGACACTTCACTAAGGCTGGTTTTGGATGGGATGACTGGCTGATATTGCTGGCTCTGTTAGCGACAATTGTCACAGACGTGCTAGAGTTATATGGTTCGCCTTTTCTTTTCTATCTATAGCTAATATAATGTAGCATCTACTTACAAGTTAACTATTACTAGCAACCGATGTTAATCCTAACGGTGCATCAGTGGCTTCGAATACAGACCCTAATTATAAATACACAGATGATGATATCTTATATACAAAACTAAGTTTCATCGCCACTGTTCTGTACTTCACCATCACCTCTGCCACAAAGTTGTCTATTTTGTTCTTATATCACCGCCTATTTTCTGTCTCGGGCACCTTCCGCTACCAAGTATCTATTGTAGCTATACTGGTCGTGGCGTTCTGGATTGGTTGCACTGTGGCCGATCTCCTCAATTGCCGTCCCTTGAAATGGACCTGGCTTAACAGCCTCGCAGACCCAAGATATTGCTTCAATTATAATATTTTTTGGATGGCCAGTGGCGTGGTTGAGGCCTTTATTGATGTATTGATTATTGCGTTGCCTATCAAAATAATAATTGGCCTACAATTAACTTTGACAAAGAAGCTCGCTCTCACGGTGATTTTCATGTTGGGCGCTTTGTAAGTACTTCAATAATGACATCACAACAAAAGTACACTAATACTGAGATCCATCATAGTGTTATTATCACGGGTTTGGTCAAAGTAGTGCTCAGCTATGCACCCAACAGTCGCGAACCATCGTTCAACCGAACTGCGATTTGGACGACCGTTCATTGTGGAATTGGGATGGTGTGCGCGTGTTTACCAGTATTCTGGCCACTGGTTGTGCGTATTACGAAGCTCCGCATTGATTTAGTTCACAAGCAGTGGTATAAATTTAGCGGCTGGTCGTTAATAGAAAAGGATAGTAGAAGGAGGAGTAATATATCTGACCTTGAGAGAAATGCAAGCTCCAATACGGCAGGCAGTCTGCTAATGGACGATCTTAGTAATAGGAGAGTTTAATTTCATAGGGTTGTATATGAACAAATATAAATGATCACATTATGGGTCTTCATTTGATATATTGATATGCAATCTTCCTACTAAACTGATAGCTGCTCTAGGGAACCTTTTTGAAGAAAAAAGAAAAAGGCTCCCTAAGAGAAAGAATCTCTTACTAACATTAGTACATGAAGGTCTGCACCAAAGGGATATTATATCTTGCGCTAGACACCACAGAAAATCTATAAAAACTCCTGCAGTGCTTCTGTCAATGAACGTCCTTCGTGCAATGGCGGCAACGAGCCAGGCCTTGGTGGCAAGTTCACTCGATTGTGCCAAACAACTTTCATTCCAGCCTCTGTTGCACCTGGAACATCTGAACTACTACCGGCTACAAATAGAGCATCTGATGGATCCACACCCAGAGCTGATAGTATGGCCGCGTAAGGTACTGGGTGTGGCTTGTAGTATCCTGCTTCTTCTGACGTTACAACAGCATCAAAGGCAACCCCACATCGACTCGCAGCTCGAAGACCAAGTTCCTTCGAGCAGTTGGTGATAACGCCTATCAATATTCCACGAGCTCGTAATTTGGCAAGAATTTGAGTGACTTCAGGCCACGGCTCTAAATCATCCCAATCGCGTAGCAGAGCAGCTGGGGCACTAGCTTGTAGACCTGTATCCATAGCTGCTTGCTTTACTATGTCTTCATATGGCTGATAGAGTCCACAGCCATAAGTTAATTCAAGGTAACGTTCGCGCCATCGTCGGCCATCGACCGAGCTGCCAGCTGCAGCATCCCAGGCTTTCCAGCTGTCTAAAAGCGCAGTAAGGAGATCGAAAACAATGGCTTTTGGATATCCCATTGTGACTATCTTCAGATTAGTTTTAACAACATTTTTTTAACAAAAGGCGAAAAATAAAGAGTGGGGTTGTCGAACCGTATCGTGGAACTAACAACTTTTGGGATATTCTTTTCAAGTTTGGGAGCTGAGATATTCTATTTAGGAAATGGAACAATGATATTTGCAAGGACAGAGAGGATTTTGTGGCTCAATTTTCAGTGATTCTCAGAAACAGACATAGGAAGCTTTATATAGGACACCACCATAGAATGATATTATCAGCATGTCGTTGAAATATGGAGATGTCTTTGTAGCCTCAGGCACCAGCCCCGCTAGTTAGTTGCTACTGTACTTACCTAGATACCTTCTCTATTCTGGAAACTTGTTCTTCACTAGGAAAGCTTTAAATATACAACACCGGTTTCATTTTAAGCAGAGATTCCATCCTTTCTCTAAGCCTCCAAGACCTTGAAAATACCGATGTTCTGTCCGCATTGACAGCGAATAGCACTGACTGTGGATATGCCTTCCAGAGGTGATTAAAGCACCGACGATACAGTATCAGATGTAGGACTCACAGAAAACTTGTGTCGCTAGTTATAGCTCTCAAAGTCGAGCAAGCCACGTAGTTGAAAAAAGAGTTTTCAATATGCGGAAAAGAAAGAGGTCAAGTGCCAGCATTTCGAGCAATAATCGAGCAGATTCCACTAACGTCTTTGGTTGGTCAGTTTGATGTACACTATACTTGCCAAGTAATAAAAACGCTTCCATCTGAGAATTGGATAATGGCCTTAATAGGCTAAGTATTACGGTATAAGCAAAAATCATGTTAACAGTCATTAAAGTGAGTGAAATACTGCATTGTCTGAAACTGAGCCATTGCTAAGCTATAAGGCGGCAAATGACGATAGCGCTATCGTCAAGGCAGACAGCTAATAGCAGATGAAGACAACTGCTGTAAATTAATAGTAAACCATGTGGAGGATAATAGTGGAACTCGAAAGAGTGACATGAGGGGTGTTTCTGATTGACCCAGGTAGACCTAGAACTTCGAACTGGGCATGATGAAGTATGTTTAAATATGTGAAGTAGAGGTATTAGAATACTAAAGCTATCTTGAAACTTATATGACATGGTTCTCTTGCTTGAAATATTACTTCTTTGCGGTCAGTGGTGGCATAGTGTCTAAATAAAATGAGTGTTAGTATTATTTATATTATGTAGCCCTCATGCCTGCAGCAACCTTTTGCTACGAGCCACCCAGATTATTCTTTGCAAACTGAAACAGGAGAGCCAGACATGGCAAACTATTGGATTAAGCAAAGCACTTGGGATGTTAGCTGGCGGTATGGAATAAACGTAACAGGAACTAGATTATTCTCTGCTCTTCATCGAATGAAGCGATATCTGTTTTATATAGCTAGGATATGTAAAGGCTTGTTTGGCCTACATCCATTTATACCAAATTTACGAGTCAGGGTAGATTGCAATGTAGTTCAAGATACTCAAATACTCTGGCGAAAATGTCTCCTGAAGAAGAAATTGTTTATTATCTTATTCAATTGGATATTATCATGCACGTATATCAACTAACCACGCTTTTGCATCAATATTGTCTATATTTTTAACTTCTTCACATGAAAGCATTGGAAATTCGCCAAAACCCAATCATAAGGCTAAGCACATACGCCAAGCGTGAAGTAGCAAGCTTTTTAGGAAAGCAAAACATATGAATGTCAAGCATTGTTTTAGCGAGTTCCAGATGCTGCTACATGTGGGGATTCCAGCCCAACTGTTCAAAATTTTCCCTTGATTAATTACCATTACTGGTGATGATGGCATGCCAATGATTACGAGCTCTTGCCAACAGTATTTTGATAGGCTTTTAGATGGTCCCATGAGGTATATACCGCAACTACAGGTAATATAATTGCAACGCTCTAAAATTAGAACAGCCGCAGCTGCCAGAGCATTTTTTTCCAGTTAGCCATTTACTGCTCGTAAAATTCCGAAAGAGTGAGCTGTAATGATCACACTATTTCTTTCTTCTAGGAACATGCCAAGAATCCCCAATCCTGGAGGAAGGGCAGGAACTGTTCGAAAACCACACTGATCGCAAAACTATGCTTGCGACTGGTTAAAAGAGCACTAGGGGTCCTCAAAATTCGTGATCCTCTTATCAAGGTTAAAGTGCTTAGTTAATGGGATCACGAATCCTAACCCTTGATGAGGGGACTTTCCCCTTAAATAAGCGAAGATGGGGTAGGGGACTTGCAAGTGCCGAGCCGTTTTATCGCCAAGCTTAAACGTCCGGCAATCTATGCGGCCGTCGAGACTTTGTCAACACAGATAAATCTCTACAACTGAACAGCACTTAATCATTAGAGCAGCCAATTAAACAGCTACAGCAAAGCTCCTAAGTCTCCATAAGTCTCATTGGTCATCCAGCAATCATGTCTACAATCTGAAGGCTTCGCTGCTGGTTGGACAGCAAAAGCTGTGACTTGTTTCAACATTGGAAAATTTGTTTAGCAGGACAAACAACCACTCTCAAACAATCCCCTACACTCAAAATCGAGGGATTCTCATCTGATCTTGACCACCAACCACCAATGTCCTGTCGTGTCCTCTTGTGTCGTTGACGTGTTAGGTTGCCGCCCAATTCCAGCCAACAAGATTTAAGAAATGTTTGACAAGTCTCTTATAGGCAGGGCTAAACATAGTTTCTACAATTTTCCGACACTTGGCATCTACCAATGTTTGATGGAAGACGTACGATTATCTGTGCTAATTAATGGGTTACTCCGTGTGTAGGCTCCTTGTGTAGATACTACTTTATTGACAGCACGAGGTGATTTTACTATGACATCTGGTATAGATGTTATACGCATATATCGAATAGAGTGCTTTTAATTTGAGCACAAAACAATTTCAGGATAGAGAATCTTGTATAAACTCCAGAGAGTCCAAAAATGGTTGTTTAGCTTCTTGCTTTCACATGTATGCTGTATCAAATACCTTAAAGCCGACTCTTCCCGGCACATCTCAGGTCTCAACTGACCTCATATGTCTTTAATCCTTTCGGCATTTTCCATAAAACCTAAATGGAATAAGAATAAGTTATGTGAGTTTTGGAGGGGTTGAAACAGGATGCGTGATCTCCCGAGAGCTTCGGGGAGATTTCCGCATGTGGTAAGGTCCTGTTGACGAAACCCCAGCTGGGGACACTGAGCCCTGGAAGGATCCTCGACTATCAAAAATGCTTAATTCAATCTATACATAGTGTACACTGACCTGGACGTATATCTCCCTCGTCTTCGTATCTTTTGATTTTCTTCCCCTCTTCCTTTTTCCTCCCAAGTTCCCTAGCTGGCCTTGGGTTTACTTCTTATCTCTGGTAGATTTACAACTTTCCTATTCTTATTTTAATTGACGGTATAAAGAAGTTCATTATGGAGAAGAGCTGTCAGCCATCAAAAGCTAGAAAGCTACCGTCATGGCGATTATTAGTTTTGCTCATTCCTCTAGGCTTCATCGGCTTGATGATATCGAATCAACCGACCAATCAAGCTACCTCGACACGGGGTCCTTGGGAAAGGGCTTTCGATAGTATGGTTTCGCCTTCAACTGCACGAGCATTAGAGGATGACAATATTTTGAGAAGGAACATTATGACGCTTCTCGACCTATCAGCTGATGCTTCAACTTGGTTGGAAAAGAGATATCCCCACGAGAAATTGAAGCAAACTACCAAATTACTCAACGTCAAACGAAGCGAGCTATCAGATATAGAAAGCCAGCTGCAATCAAAGTCTCTCATCAAAAGTCTAAAAGCACCACGCCAGCTTTTCGGTGGCGGTGGTAATAGTGGTGGAGGTCCTTTATCCGGCCTAGGAGACCTCTTGAAGAACGGATTAGCGGGGGTAGGAGACTCGATACTTGCTGATTTGGCCGGGGCTGGAATGTTTCTAGGAATTGGAATCGGCGAGGGAGCGGCAAGTGGCTTGAACTTTTCCACAGCTGCGAACGCAAAAGCAGTAGGAACAAAAGTCGCGGATTCCAGTGGTATGAAAAGTACTGGATTGAACCCTGCTATTAGAAATATAGGAGATGGCCTCACGGGGACGCTTTTAGGTGCCGTGGATGTAGGCTCTCTTACCACCGGAGTTCCTCTCGGTCCTGTAGTCATGGGTCTCGCAACAGGTCTGGGTAATGGAGCAGTGTCAGGTCTGAAGATCGCTACGGTCGCTGCGCCGAACACCAATTCGACTGCAGCTCCCGATATTGCGTCTATGTTTGGCTTCGGCTTGACATCAAGTGTAACTGGTGCTCTCGATCTTAAATCTCTCACCAACACTGCTTTATCTCCGGAAATTATGCAGCAGATACCAGCTGCAGTTCTCGGTTTCAGCCAGGGACTTGGGAATGGTGCGGTTTCTGGCTTGAAGATCAACACCCCAGCTCCACCAACAGGTGCTGGAATCCCTGACATCGCTGGTGCTTTTGGCTTCGGTCTTAGTCAGTCAGTCACTTCAAATGTGAATGTCTCGCAGATCGCAAGCCAGGTCGGAGGAGGAGCTGACGCAACTCAATTTATCATGAAAAACCTTCCACAAGCAGCTGCTGGTTTTGGGAAAGGTCTTGGCCAAGGCATTCCCGTCGGTCTAGGATTACAACCAGACTCTGAAGTTCCAATAAAGACTATGCCCGACGGCTCAGTCGACGTATCCGGTGTCACCCAAAGCTTTGCCATGGGCTTGACCTCCCGATTCCTATCCAACGGAACAGGTCTCAAATTGCTGGCACTAGTTCCTGCCGGTGGAGGAGTTGGAAGCCTGGTACCAAATCTTAATATCGGTAAGGCAGCAGGGGGGTTTGCAAGAGGTCTTCTACAAGGTGCTGAAGATGGAATCACTGCTATGGGAGGATTATCCGCCATTATCAACGGTTCGGCAATCACACCTACCGGACCTATCCCAGAAACAGTAGTTGCTTTTGACGATAGCATAAACGGTACAGCCATTGGTTTTGCTCAGGGTTTCGGTACCCAAGGTGCCTTGGTTGTGAAAACGCTCGTCGGACAGTTAAATGCAGTGAAAAGGAAACGAAGCAACGAACTCCAATCGACAGACCTAGAACTTGCCGAGCCCCAGAGAATCCAAGCCAGACAATCAAATGGCATCGTGACTTCTGATGGCACCACCACCTCATTCGATCTCTCCAGTATTTCTGCGCTACTTAATGCTGAAACCATCTCTGGGATACTTCAAAAGGGTATTGAGCTAATCACCTGCGATGGTGTCGGTGGCTTAGGTCTTATAGCCTACGGTCTTTCCAAAAGTAGCGTGCTTTCAAAAGATCTTCTGCCAGGGAACATAACCGCGCAGTTGCAAGATGTGCTACCTGACGGCATCATTCATTTCACAAACGAAAGAAATACCTATGAAAGTAAGTGAACCCTTGAAGACTATTTTGCCCGCGTTCCTCATTGGCAGATACTGAAATACATATTTTCATCTTGTTCTCAGCTTGAGACAAGATGTAATGTCTATCTTTCAGTATTTTTACTGGTTTTTACTGGCTCGTAATGGTAACTATTTTGATCAATACTAACTCTAAGTGTTACAGTTGATCTCAAACAAGTCATAAATGGCTTAAGCAAAGGTATACTTGCCGCAGCTGGCGGAATTAAAGTAAATGGGAACAAGGTCGGAATGCTCGTAGCCTTTCTTGTCATCCACAGTAAGTCACTCAGTCATTGAAGTTGCAAGCTATTGACTGACTCGTTTACAGTCCTTTTCGCCATCGTTGTGATGCTGAACGTCGTTCCCTTGGCCTTGAGTCTTCAGAGCGCCCGAAACATCCTCGACCGTATTGGCAAACCTCACATATTACCCAGAATTCCAAAATGGAACAAAATCATGTGGCTTTTCGTCATACCCCCAGGACTCCTGATCATCTTCATCTTCGGCATCGTAGCAGTGGGCCGCGCCGCTCATTTCCGCACACCTCACGGCGTAAGTCCCCATACCAGCCCATCTCTATTGGTTCAACCATGTTCATGTCCTAACATCATTTCAGATCCTCGGGCTCTTAACCTTTATCGATGGAATCGCAGCAGTATATCTGAACCTCAACCCCAACACGCCTCCCGCCGCAAACACGTCCTTCAAAATCCCTTCCCAGAAGCGGAGCCCCATGCAGAAAGCGAACGAATACAACAACCAGCTATTTCTCATACTAGCCGCGGTGACGTCGCTGACGGGCTTCGCCGACGTGAGCAAAGTCGCCTTGTGCTTGACGCACATCCTCTCCTTTGAGATGTCTCTCTCCATCGGCTTCTCGCTCTCGACGCTGGTCACGATCGCGTCCGCGGTGACCGGCTTGGAGTTCTGGATCAGCTTCATGGACGCGAGAAAAGCCAAAAAGAGCGACGACGGTATTGTTGAGATCACCGTGGGAACCAGAGTCGGCATCGAGCGAGTCCCAGACAAGTGGACCGACAAGAAAGCTGGGAACTTTGTATAATGAAAATGACATGACTTTTACGGCACACGGCGGGTTTTGGATGTATGTGAAATGGTGAGATGTGTGTTGCTGCATTCGATGATAGGATATTCTTTTGTGTATATAATATAAGATGTGTGATTGAGCACAGAGAGTCCAGAGCTCTAGTAGCATGTCAAGTTAAATTAAAAACTGTGGAACAACTTAATCGAGCGCTTGTTGAGAAATTAGTTGAGCTGTGAGCTGCATCGTGAGTTAGATATCTTAAGAGCTATATTTATCGCCTTTAGTAAAATAGCGATCAATGCTACTACTCAAATGTCCGTACGCGGCAAGAAACTTTGACATACAGAGACGGTAAGAAACATACGCATCTGATATTCATTTGCTTTATGATTAATACGTTTTCTATAAAACTGTTAGTCAGAAAAGCTTGACATGGTTCGAGAAAGGTAAAATTCTGTTTAACGCTGACTTCTGAACGCATTCGACACCAGATGCCCATCCCAGACGGTAGACTTTTAAAGGTATATGATATGCTAGCTCAACTCCGTCCATAAGTACCGACCAATACGCCCCTAATTCCCTACAAATACAAATCCTGTGTTCCCTCTACAAAGTAATAACCCCCTTGTCAATTCGAGGGTCTCTCCTGCAGCCATCCGTCATCTCGGTATTCCATTTCCCCTTCCACAGCTTCTCCCTCGCTAGAGCTTCCTCAAAAGCTGCTCTAGATTCGGCAGGTAGTGTGTCTCTGATCTCCTGACTAACTCCAGAGAGACCATTGAAGCTGAGATCGATACCTTCGCTGTCAGGACCTGGAATACCCATGTTCGAAGCTGGTGCTGATTCCATCACCGTGTCGACGATCATATAATTGCGAGAGTATATTGGCTTAACAGCAGGGAAGAAATTGGATTCGTTTTCATTAGTATTCGCATATGCGGAATTGGCTTCAGCCTCGTTGTCGTCGATTTGTTCCCAGCGAGCGTGGGTCGGTTGCATGGATTTAGGATATTGCATGATGTTGGTATGGGGATCGTAGATTCCGGCCAGGTTGTTCTGGCGTAGAGCTGAGAGTTTTGAGTTGAAGGAACTGAGTTATATTAGCATACATTTAGGGAACGCATCAAAGTGATCAACTAACGTTGCAGCTTGGGCGTGTTCAAACATCCAATTCGTATCATTGATCATAACTCGTCTCTTTTTACCTTCTATTACCTTGGCACCCGGCAAAGGAACCGATGGAACTCCAGAATGATAGACGGAACTTGCACCGTGCCAAGCAACATATTGGTTCTTGTTATACTCTTCACCAACCTTGATGTGGTCCGACGGGTCTGCCAATTCACCTTCAACGACCCCTGCTTCTTTAGCTGCCTTGACTTCATAGTCATCAATGACCCTCTTTCCCCCAACCACAATTTGAGCCCCAAACTCGCGGAAGACGGATCGAGCCGTGCAGATACCAATGGCGCGTCCCTTGTAAGAATGAGGAATGAGCTGACGGTCAATTAAGTCGCGCTTCTCGTCGTCGTCGATGATGATCTTAAATAGCCGCTTGTGCTTGGTAAAGAAAAGATAACTGTCTCGGAAGCCGACACATCTGGCTGGCTCGGTGGACAACATGTATAGCCTCTCGCCTCTGCCCAGCACCGTGAATGTTCTGCATCGATATTCGCGACCACCCTGCAGGTGTCCCATCTTGGAAACTTTCTTCTCTCCCTCCTCGTCCTCTGGCATGTCGACCTCGTCGTTGATCACATCCATCATGTTGCCTTCCTTGTCCACGGGTTGCTGCGTGACATGCGAAGGCCCACCTCTATTCTTCCACCTGCCACCACCTCTGAATCCCCCTCGACCTCTGCCCCGTCCCCGTGGTGTCCCGGCCGAAGGCGAGTGTCCTCCCCCATCATCATCGTCCCATCCAGGGGGCTTCACCTTTGGCGGGCGCCCCAGCCGTTTCTTCCGGACCACAGGTCTCTCCTCTGGGACAGGACTAGCAGCAGCAGAGGCAGCATCAGAGCCTTGTCCATCTTCATCTTCCTCTGCGTCATCCCCATCGTCTTCTGGTTGTGGAGTCCCGACCTCAGAGCTCGCATCCATCATCGGCTCGTCATCCTCAATTTGCTGTGGTGTATTTTCTGGAGAAGGTGTTAGCCCTATGCCATGAGCGATATCGCTCAGTGAGCTATCTGAGCGCTCTGAGCTTAATTCTCTCCGAACGTGCAGCGCCGGCATGTTCTGCTGGCGCAGCTGACGCTGGGTCGAAACGGCTTGCGCAGAATTGTGAAGAGCTCTTGTGCATTCGTGTGATGGAAGGATGAACACTTACTTAAGGCCGCATTGGCGTTTTTCGCAGCTGCTCTGCCCGGCCGCTTTCCCATTGTGGCTGATGTCGGTATCTTCTGGAGTTGTCTTGTTGCTCTTGCCCTGATGAAGTTCAGTCTGGTCGCGAACAGTGAACGCGCTGGCTTGGCATGCGATGAGCCTCATTCTTGAGGCTAACTTAAAGTGGATCTGCCTGACTTAATAGCTTGGCACTATCACATGATTCAATTTCACCCCTGGATTCTCCCGTAGGGTAAACTCTCCAGAAGCATTCGATTTACAATGAGTAGTAAAAGACGTATTGGTTCCCTTATAGGTTCAACACAAATTATAGAATTTAATTCTTTGTGATAAAAATACAAGGCACTTCAAAACTAGCACCCACCATTTGTTTTTGTTGCCACCTATAGAGCAAGATACCTTTGCAAAACACAGGTACCGCTTCAAAGCCAATCAGACAGATGTAGAGAAACGTTAGCTTTCGATCGATAGAAGGATCTCCTGGTGTGCTGAAGCTAGCATATCTTCGCAGCCTAACTTACAATTTCTAGCAATATTACCTAACATAGTACATGAATTCAGGAGTCTCGCTTCTGAACCTCGCTTAGTTTAGGGATCAAGCGAGACTGGGCGGAGGAAGGTTCAGCTGTGTTGCATAAATATTTATCGATTAATGATGTCGAGAGAAAAGATTTTCTTGCCGTTCATATTCGATATTGCTATACATGGAGATAGAACTTTCCTGGCAAAGTAGATGCTATTGTAGAGGAGAGTGTAGGTCCAGCTGTGTAAAGGGAACGAATGCAAGTATCCTACATGAAATCCATTCCTCAGCGATGTTTGCCCCGTGTGTGTCCTGCCCTTGTCCTGTACCTTTTTAGCATTTCTGATGCATGCTGATAGTGTGTATATAGTTGTCTCTCTCGTAAATCGATAAGATTGTTTTGCTTGTGCTTTGCTTATCATCATTTTATGCTAACTTATTTTTGCAAAAGTATTTGTGGCATCATATTTGAATGCAAAAACTTAAGAAACCGATCTATGATTTGGAATGCTTAAGTAGATTGTCTAACACGCATTTAGAGCCACCAAACAAGATAAAGCAAAACAATTCCGGAAGTCAAGCATTTAGAAAGCAAATGGTTCCACGCCACTTGCATACGATATTGTGTCTTTTGTTTTGCATATTATATTAATCAAAACCACGCTAGACTCGGGTTTGAAATAATTTCTAATTCAACTCATCGCAATATCCTATATAAGCCGGTCCAAGCGGCCAGATCTGTGTTCCATCAGGTCCAAAAACCCGCTCCCTATCATGTATTTTCTTCTTCGCCTCAGCTTGCCGTATCCGATCCCATTTTGTCGGCTCATACTTAGTGATCTCGTGATATGCATCTCCCATAACCCTCTTCTTAAGAATGACTTCTCGATCTCTACGAAGCGGACGGTTTTTCTTCGCCGGGGCGAAACGGATAGAAAAGTCTTTGAGGCGGCCACGCAACTTAACCAGCGGCATTGTGAGATTTTGATAGTTACTCCATTCCTGTTCTTCACCCTCGTCACTATAAGATCCATTCGCTCCATGGTCTTCAATCCTTAGACATAACTCGGGAAGGTTGAGACTCTTGGAGATAAATTCAATCGTTGCATTCCAATTGCGATCAAACTCCGTGAGAGGCCCAAAAGGGTAATCATGAAGTCCTTTGAATATAAATTCCAGCATTCGGAGGTGCTGTAGAGCCAGAGAGGGAAGAGCACGAAGAAAGTCTAGCGTATGCTGGGAGTCTAAGGATTTTAGAGCATCTGGCCAGATCTGGAATATGTTTTGCGAGAAAAATATCTCCATAGACTGATTCCGGACCGTTTTGCTGACGAGGAATAGCGCGGATGGCAGTGTCCAGCAGTCACTAGAATGAGATGATAGCGATGAATACGCTGCATGCAGCCCGAAACAACTGCATGCCTCGAGTGCGTCTGTACATCTTAAACAACAGCTAGGCCATTCCAATCCGCGATTGTTCCAGCCCAGTTTAACTGGTGAAATTAGATCTGTATAGCCTAGGACATGTAGTTGAAGCTCTATGGGCAGTGCACTGAAATTAAAGACCTGCTTTGGATTGTGTATAGCCTGTCCAGTTAGCTGATAGACAGTTTCGTGAGCTAGAGAGCGTAAAGTGTGATCTGGTGCCTGTCCGAGTCGGATATAGCACTCGGCTAACCGTGGCAACTTTGGCAACGGATCTGTGATTTGCTTTGCGGTGACATAGTCGAGCGTGTCACATACCACGTTGAGTTTAAGCTTTCCAGGTTTGATAAACAAGGCAAGTCTTTCAGACACCTGCTTCCATTCGGAAATCAGCGCTGCACTGTTTGGTTGCGCTATTGAGAATGCGATATCCCCGCCCCAATCACAGGTGTCATGGCATTCGGGACATTGCTTCTCGAAAGACCTTTGGTCGGGGCACTGATGACCTGGGATGCATGAACATGAGTTTAATCGAATCGTCAACGATGTCATGGAATGTAACGCAGTGGAGCTGAGAGTAAGTAACGGAGAAAGTCCCCCATAATTGTTTCGAGCGATACGAAACTTGTTCTCAGAGTATAATATTGATAGCACTTCCTTATGAATCGCGCGTGAAATACGTAAGAGAGTATGTGGTACGCGTACGCACATACAATTGAAGCCATCAGGAGAGATATTGATTGCCTGGTTCGAAAAGCGCTTGCATCGGTAGGAGCATCGCATGCTTGCTTGCATATTCAGGTCACGAACCTGGGGAGTTGATTCCAGGCACCATTCTTTGCACTCTTGCAAATACTCAGCCTTGTTGCCTCCTTCAGTGTTGAGACTGATGGGACAAACGCGGGTAAGGCCTGCCGCGATGTAGATCTTGCGACGAATTGAGAATGGAAGGTCAGTATAGCACAGAGGAATCTGTCTCTCGTGGCGAGTAAAAGGTAGATTCGCCATTGTTATGTCCTTCATTGCTTCATTCGATGTATTTAAACATCTGGTGGTTCACGATCTTCCGTAGGCACGACATTAAATAAGCCCGTGCACATCTACCGCGCATACCAAAGACATCAACCAATCTATGAACACCAACACCAACACCAACACCAACCAAAAAACTAACCAAAAACCAACAGAAACATGAACAGACCCACTAACAAATCTATTGATAGATCTAAAATCCTACTGAGTCGTGTTATATTCCTTCCAACAAGACTAGACAGATTCAATAGGCCGTGAGACCTTTTCCTCACTCTATTTATGAAAATAAAGAGAGATGCTTGCCTCCTCCCCAGATGCCGACCCTAGGCAAGAAAGATCAAAGAGAAGTTATTCGCACTGATTCTTCAGGCATATTTGATAAGGCTTGACTTCTTTCTAGATTCAAAACATCGGAGGCTTAACGCCGCTCTTGTACAGGCAATGGCCTCTTCTGGCCTATTTTTTCTGATATCTCTCATCAGCTTCAAACTGGCTTAGAGTAGCTGGATGAAGACTAGATCGGGCTGAAGGATAAGGAAGGATTACTGACGAGTAAATAAGCCTCGACCGGAATGGAAAGATAGGTAGTGAACAAGAAGGAGCTTTTGGGAAATAGAAATGAGAAATCCTCAAGTTCTATTTGTGTTTTCCAATGTCTTTATAAATACCACGTCTTTATCTCGTTTTGCTCTCAATGTTAAAGCTATATGTCAACCATCTTCTTGTCTATTGCAGTCATTTATCACTGCAGCTCTTTTCTTTCTTGGATTCATTTGCCTTCCTCTACTTCCACGACCAAGTTCAACTCCATTGAGAACGACCTTGAAAACTTCCTTCCTGTTCACATTTCCACACGCTCTGTCACCTCCGGCCAGCATGTTTCGATTACTGTACAACTTATTCCTGTTGACATCATGCGTGTCCGCGTTGAATTCTCCCAGCTAGTCACACTGGCGACATTGCCTCTCGGCGCTCGGTGGACCTTGGTTTGTTAGACAACACCCAAGACACCGAAGGTGCCCACCATCTTGGTAAACGGGCTGGCGGTAAAACGCCGAACGTGTGGAAAAATTCCAGGCAAAGGAAACGACAACTTTCAATATCCGACGTATTATGTCACTAATACAAAGGGAACCGCCGCCGATCTGAGTGCGAATGAGATGGGGGACACTATACAATAATGTTCACCAAGTACGCAAAGATGCTTCTGGCAGTAGAAAGAAAGGCGCAATCAAACCAGATCTGAAACCTCCACGCCAGGATCTCGTTGCATCATTGTTTGTACCAGGTGGAGGCACGTTTTCCGTTTCCACGGCAGACTATCGTGGCCCGGTAACGTACCACATCCGTGAAGATATCCACACAGCAGCTCCTTTGTTGTGGAATGCTCTAAGGGGGGCAGTTGCCTGTGGAAGACGAAAGCTTGCATGTTGAAGCTGTGTTACTCTTCAGAGCCGAGGCGAACATGGCTGAATTTCTTCCTGACGATCTAGTGCAAAGAATTTTAAGTACTGGGCAATATCCGCCGGGTACTACATTGCACGTCTTTGGAAAGTATAGGCCGAAGGATAGAGCCCTGGGCTTGAAACCAGCTTGTCAAGATATCTGTCAATTAATGAAAGTAGCACTGAATATTCAGTAAGATATCTTGCGCGTTATCCTTGCGTAGCTACGGGAACTAAGAGTTGTTGAGAGTTTGCCGAGGAATTTGGTGTCTTTTAATATATATCGAGAAAGTTTTGATTTTTTTGATTTTTGATTTGGAGCTTTGGAGCTTTGAAGCTTTGGAGCATTGGAGCATTTGGGAGTTTAGCAGCGCGAATTCAAAGACTATTGTTTACCTTAGATTATGACTATAGATAAAAATGAAACCATAAATCACATGCATACAGGACCCAAAAAAAGGGGGGGGGGGGGGGGGGAGGGAGACG
>Ga0247810_10000378_pt1 | contig 55199 bp, 51 predicted proteins | sample UWRJL119311C1_FD_179918 | JGI IMG/M metagenome (GOLD analysis project Ga0247810, IMG submission 179918) | Plant litter microbial communities from Arlington Agricultural Research Station in Wisconsin, United States - UWRJ-L119-311C-1 | ecosystem: Environmental > Terrestrial > Plant litter >...
GAATATTTTGTAAACCCAGCTAACTGGGAAGAGTCATTCGAACACTGGCGCCAGCAAGTCTGGAAGTGGACACAGGCATTAGGCCTACCCGATGACATGGTGCACGAACTTGAAGTTCCCGAAAACGACCGCGCGCACTACAGCAAACGGACTATCGACTTTGAATTTGATTTTGCTATTGGTCGCGAAGAGCTTTTGGGCCTGGCGTACCGCACCGACTTTGACCTTCAAAACATCCAACGGGTGAGCGGCAAAAAAATGGACTACAACGTTAAGGGTACTAACGAAAAGTTTGTTCCTCACGTTATCGAACCTTCATTTGGCGTTGAACGTGCCATTATGGCCGTTTTAACTGCTGCTTATACCGAAGATGAGGTGAATGGTGAAGCGCGAACCTATTTGAAATTCCCAGACCACCTAGCGCCTGTGCGTTTTGCCGTTTCGCCACTTGTGCGTAATAAACCCGAGCTGGTTGCCAAGGCTCGTGAAGTGTTTGCGATTTTGAAAAAGAAATATGGCGCCGTTATGTGGGATGACAACGGAAACATCGGTAAGCGTTACCGTCGCCAAGATGAAATCGGTACACCGTACTGTGTTGTTGTCGACTTCGACACACTTGAGACCGACGGCTTAGTATCGGTTCGTAGCCGTGACACAACCGAACAGGTTCGTGTTAAAGCCGAAGATCTTTAGATAGCATTTGGAAATGAAATAGCCGCGCCCTTTGTAGGCGCGGCTTTGCTATTTCACCCTTGGTAGTTGAGAACGGGTAGACGGAAGGAGTTTTAGCGCCGGTTGGCCGAATGGGCCTGTGGGCAACCATCACTACTACGGCAACGCTCGTGGTAGGTTTTGTCGCATTCTGGGCAGTCGTCACAGTCGCGACCATCTTCCGTAACGTCCTGCTGGGTGGGCGCGGGAGACGCGGGGAGCGCTTTGACGTCGAGCTCGTTCCACTCGATGTACTCATTTTCTCCAAAGCTTTTGTTGCCAGATTGCATCCGACTGACTTTGCGAAAACGAATCGCGACGTAGGAACGGGCGTTGGTGCGAGTATTCAGGTCGCGGCTGACGAGCTGCTGCTGAACGCTTTCAGGGATGTAGATATCTGCTTCCCATTTGCGAAATCGGTGAATAACGTGGTGCGTTGGTTTTGTTCTGGCCAATGCAACCACCTCCGTTCTGAACTAGAGGGTGAATAGGGGCATACCATTCTTGGTAAGCGAGAGTATATCAATATTATTATAAACCTTTTTAGGTTAAATGTCAAAATACGCTATACTAGATATATGAAAGCAATCTGGAACAACCAAACAATCGCAGAAGCACCAAAAGAAGATTTAATCCGCATTGAAGGGAACTGGTATTTCCCGCCGAACTCAATTAACAAAGAATTTTTCAAAGATAGCGATCGGCACACTACTTGTATATGGAAGGGTGAGGCAAGCTACTATGATGTCGAAGTTAACGGCAGAATAAACGACTTTGGCGCCTGGTACTACTCCGAGCCTAAAGCGGGTTCAATCGAGCGCGTTACACGCGATTTCACAAATTACGTAGCATTTTGGAATGGTATTGAGGTTGTTGCTTAAATAGCACATGCTTTACTCTGTTTGAGTGAGGCCATATACTGCTAGCATATGAATCTTGAAAGATCGTCTAAGATACCAGAGCGGCTGCTAAATCCAAAACATCTATTGGGTGAGGCCTCTGATTTTGCGAATGTGTTAGCAGTCGGGCGATGGAATCACCTTGATATCCAAGAAGTAGAAATGACACGGAGGATAGTTGTATCTTCTGGGCACGAAGTCGAACTACTCGAGCGTGATACTTATCCAATCTATGATGCAATTACCATCTCCTTTTCAGCGATAAAGCGCTATATTGACACCCACAGTGACGACCCTGAAGATAGCGCCGATGTTGTTTCGACGTACAAGATTAGCAGTACTACTTCTCAAGAGTTAAGTATCGACGAGATGCCTAGTAATGTCTTAGAACAGATACTTCAAGACGCAGAAGAGCCGGGAAATTTGCTGTACAGAGACCCGCTCGAATCGGATGTAAAACCGATCAAAACGTTGGATGATTATAGTATCACGCGCAACCAAGAAGTTGTTTATGAAATTGATCATGAGGGTGAAATCGATGATTATACGCTACGCTATTTTTATGCACTTGGTGATGAAAACGTTCACGAAATAGAGTACACCTATTCAGATAGTGCCATTATTTGGAGTCCAACTAGGCTTGCAGATGGCACCGAAGGTGAAAAAAAGCCGTTCGCGCTTCCGTTATTAAAAGAATACGACCTTGAGAGCGAGACGAAGGACATCGACCATTCGTTTGAAGAGTTATTGAAACATCAAGACGTGCTAGAGATGAATGAATATAGTCTACTTCCTCAGGAAGAGCATATTCGCCGGATGCTGGGGATGATTGGCATGGTCTCTAGCGGCATTGCTGACCGACCAACCAAAGTACTAAGTCGCCTAAGGGGATGGTACAATAATACATATGATTATTTACTACACCGATGGGAGCGCAAGCCCTAACCCAGGCCCTGGGGGCTTTTCAGTTATTAAAAATGGCGTTCCACACATTCTTGGAAGCGAAGAAGGTATCACTACGAACATTCGTATGGAAGGTATGGCATTAGTTGCTGCCTTGAAAGATGCAGGCGACGAGCAGGCCGAAATTTTTACCGATAGTGAATTTTGGATTAACGTTATTACTAAATGGGCACCCGGCTGGGAAGCTAAGGGATGGAAGAAGAAGGGTGGAGAAATTAAAAACCTCGACATCGTTCAAGAAGTCTACCCGCTGCATCAAAAGTCAAAAGCGATCCTTACTTGGGTCCGTGGCCACGAAGGCGACGAAGGCAATGAGATGGCCGATGAATGGGCGAATAAAGCCCGCCAAGGCGTACGGTTGTAATAGATCCAAACTAAGGGTATAGTTTTTTGCATGAGCGAAACATATACCTATGGCGGCAGTCAGAGAGTAGAGCGCCTTGAATATCGCAGGCTCAATGAGCAAGATTTAGGCATGTATATGGATATGGTGAACGATGAACTTGAGTCGCTTTTTCTCAAGGCGCATCCCTCACCGGAAGTGGATGTTGTGTTCCATAAAGAAAATGGGAAATTAAGCCGAAGTATCGATTTTTCGTACTTAACTACCGATTCGGAACCCGAGACGACGCTCCTATTTGATATCGAGAGTGGGGACGTGTGTGAGTATGAACCTCCTATCGTTCCAATCGTTAACAAAGTGCATGTTGCGTACAACCAGTTTGAGGCCGGCTCAGTCCTAGAGGATTACATCGTTGATATTAAGCGTAGTGACGCTGGTGTACAGGGAGACTTTCTGAGTCGTTACCATTTTAATCGTTATACCGGAAATCATTGGCGGGCGAGTGTGAAGCATAATGATATTGAACACGATGACTATAATATGATTCGCCTTGAAAATAATAGTAAATATTACAGCCGCGAAATGACCCCTTACGATTTCGATGAATTTTTCAAAGATACCGCCGAAATTAACACCCAATTAAGAATGCGTCTGGTACAATAAAACCTGTTGCTTAAACGGAAAGAAACATATGGACGAAGAAACTACACCCGAAATTACCGATACTTCAGAAGTGCCCGATATTGATGCCGCTATTGAAACGTTTGCGCCAGTAAATGTCCCAACGCAGGCGGCTGAATATGTTGAGAAAATAGAAACCCAAAATGATGAGCAGGCTACGACTGACATTTTTCAATGGGCAAACCAAACAGATGCGATTAAAAATGACCTTCATGTTGAATTTTTCCTGTTTAACCGAAATTATACTCTTTATACAACCAGGCTCGATAACGAACTTGATTCGCAAATTAAATCACTATTTCTTTTTGATGCGATTAACGAAATTAACCTTGGCGCCGGCACTGGCCTAACAGTACGCGATTACGAGCTGGTTGAGTCTGAAGAGAATACTATTCTTCGAACTGACTTAGCGAAGGTTGGCCGTGCTGAAACGCTCATTCACCTAATTGAAAATGAAAAATCTGACATCGTTGAATTCGTCGAACAAGAACACGAGTTCAAGCGTATGAAGGGAATTATCGCCCGCTACAGCCGCAAAGACGGTAAGGGTGTGTTCTACGTTGTAAAGCAAATCAGCGCCGGACTTCAAGGCGCTACCGCCTGGGAATTTAGCGACGGTCGGTTTAAGCCCTTTACCCCTGACTTCGGTTGGAAGGTCCCTGCTGATAATCAAGTATTGATCATTAACGGCGATATCTTTATTTATAACCAAAGTAAATTTGAACGTTTGTTTAACTACGACTACAAAAAGCAATTATTAGCCGACGCTAAAGTAGCTGAAATTGAGAAAATCTACAAACTCAGCTTCCCTGGCGATGTGACGTTGCAATCACTAGTTCTTGAGAAAAAGAAAATTGTGAATAAGCTGCAAAAATTAGAAATTGGTGCTGTTAGTCAAGACCAAGCTATCGAATATGCCGATACAATGGCTCTCGAACTTATGACCGATGATGCGGGTGCAATTATCTTAATGGACGGCAATGATCTTGATATGTTCGTAAACTTAATCAATGAAGATTACATCACGAGCGAAATTACAGGCAAGCGCTACGAAATTAAAAGTAAAAAACTTCTTGGCGAACCAGAGGGTGAACCACCGCGTGGTTAACACGCTTGCTTTTGTTCGATAAAAATTGTATAGTTACTCCTATCATTCGATTCTGATCTTATAGAATAGAGGTGGGGAATGGTCAGTAGCATGCAAGCCGTAGCGCTACAGCAGGGCAGCGTCTTTTGTTGGGTACTTGTCGAGGCAAGAGAAATGAACCTCGACTGGATCACGCAACAACTGGGTACTAAATGCTCAGAACCGGGCGGGGTTCGGCTACAACTTGTTGGCTACGATAGCCAATGGAAAAATAAGTTGTACGACAAGAACAACAAGATCGCCGTCTGTCTGGACATATTAAAGGTGCAGGGGAGTCGTCAGGATTTTACCTACACCGGAGTTCGGATTGCCGGCTGGTCAGAACACGATAAACGCGCAGCACGCGGCCAAGAACCCGAGTGGTTCGAAATTCACGTCACGCGTTCGACCGTTTTGAACCAGCCCAAGAGAGAACGAATTGCTGCAACCTGGAAACGCATAGCGCAGCCTGCATGAAGCCTGATTTGGAAATTGAGTTCGCTCTTTCCGGGTCGGGCTTAATTTCTTTTTTATATACAGAAATAGTTCACCTTTATCCGTTATAATAAAAGGAATGAATCAATCCTTAGCACTCGAGATTATGCTCTCGGGAGAGAGCGTTTTGCTAACTGGTCCTGCGGGCGCCGGTAAGACTTTTGTGTTGAACCAATTTATTAAGTTGGCCAAGCATGAAGGTAAGCACGTCTCGGTGACGGCAACCACCGGCCTCGCTGCAACCCACCTGGGTGGTACAACGATCCATAGTTGGTCCGGTATGGGCATTGCCGACCATCTGCCCCCTGGGTTTGCTGAACATGTCGCTAAAGGTCGCCGTGAAATTATTGAAAAAACTGACGTTTTGATTATCGATGAGATTAGTATGCTTCACGATTTCCGCTTGGATATGATTGATGAAATTTGCCGTTTGGTCCGTAAAGAGCCGGATGTTCCCTTTGGCGGCATTCAACTTATTATGTCTGGTGATTTCTTCCAGCTACCTCCAATTAATAGGGGAGACTCACGGGCCGGTAGCTTTGTTGTAAACTCCGACATTTGGCGCGACCTCGACCCAGTTATTTGCTACCTTGAAGAACAGCACCGTCAGGACGATGAAGTACTTATTGATATTCTTAACGCCATTCGTGCTGGTGATGTTCGCCGTAACCACGCTGAGACGCTACTTGCTCGTACCGAAGTATTCCCCGACGAGGCCGAACAGATGACCGAGCTACACACAGTCAACGTTGACGTCGATAAAATGAACGAAGCGAAGCTGAAATTGCTTGAAGGTGACGAAGTCACGTATCAACAAACAACAACCGGTTCCGACAATTACGTCGAGAACCTGCAACGGTCCGTGCTAGCCCCTGCAATGCTGCGCCTAAAAGAAGGTGCGTTAGTGATGGCTGTCAAAAATAGCCCAGAGCGCAAGTACGCTAACGGCAGTATCGGTACAGTCGTCGGTTTTGAACCACACACCGATTACCCAATTATTGAATTCAAAAATGGTAAAGAAATTTCCATGGTTCCAGACACCTGGGAGCTTCGCGATGGTGACAAAAAACGCGCCAGTATTACCCAAATTCCAATCCGTTTGGCATGGGCAATTACCGTTCACAAATCTCAGGGTATGACCCTCGATGCCGCTCGTATCGACCTTCGAAAAGCCTTCGTTGAAGGTATGGGTTACGTTGCACTCAGCCGAGTAAAAAATGTGAACAACCTTTATTTAACAGGGATAAACCAGATGGCTTTGAAGGTCAGTACGGAAGCGATGGAAATTGACGAGAATTTACGCATCAAAGCGGCACAGGCAAAGAAACGGTTCGCTCATCTTGAAAAAGTTGCAGAGGATCGCGCAAAATCACCTGAACCGAAGGCTAAACCAAGCGGTAGTGGCTGGGCTGAAAAAATTGAGAAAATGCGCGAGACGCACCCTAACGCCTACCGTCCATGGACTGATGCGCAGGACGATGAACTGAAGCAGTATTTCCAGCAAGGCGAATCTATTACGCAACTTAGCGAACGCCTTGGCCGCCATGAAGGTTCAATTACGATTCGTTTGCAAAAACATTTCGGCGAAGATTCGGTCGAAGTTTAGTATTAGAATTAGCATAAGTTTTGTTGAATATTCAAGCCGTTGTACAATGGAGTCATGAAACAACCCTTTGCTAAAAATGAAGTCAAAATTGCTGTTATCGGCGGGGGAACTGGTAGCTTTACGATGCTCTCATCGTTAAAGAGGTACACGAAGCAAATCGCTGCGATTGTCAGCATGGCTGACGATGGAGGCAGCACCGGTGTACTGCGTGATGAATTAGGCACACTGCCTCCTGGCGACGTGCGCCAGTGCCTGGTTGCGCTAAGCGACTCCCCGAAGGTCCGTGAACTATTTGAATACCGTTTTGATGTCGGTACGTTCGGTGGCCACTCATTTGGAAATGTCTTATTGACCGCCCTCGAGAAAATCACCGGCGACTTTAGCCAGGCTGTTGAGACGGCTTCGGAAATTCTTCGTATTAACGGTGTCGTCATCCCGGCAACACTCGACAATATCCGATTGAAAATGGAATGGGCTGACAAAAGCTTAATACTGGATGGCGAGCGGGTGATTGATGCCGAACACTTTGTGCACGACCCACGCCAGGCGACGCTTAGCTTGACGCCAGACGCTTCGCCGAACCGGTTAGCTATTGCCGCTATAGAACAAGCCGACATTGTCGTTATAGCCCCTGGTGACTTATACACGTCACTCGGTCCATTACTTGTTATTGACGGCATTGGTGAAGCACTGCGTATGACCAATGCGAAAAAATTCTACGTTTCAAACCTCGTCAGTAAGCAGGGGCAGACCGATGGATTTACCGTCAGCGACCATGCTAAAGAAATTGAACGCTTTGCAGGCACGCCCTTCCTCGATTACGTGCTTTATAACCAAGAGGCCCCAACAGAAGAGCTAGCCAAGCGCTATGAAGAAGAAGGTGGATATGTAACGATGGCTGACATGGACACGCTATCTACCATGCACTACGAAGCGGTAGGGGGTAACTTCTTAGGTGCTATGGCAACAGGCAACGGAGCTGATACGCTTATTGGTAAACGCTCACTAATACGGCATGATGCAAAAGAGGTGGCAAAATTAATCTTAGAATTATATCGGGCGCATGAAAGCTAACCCAACGGTCTTTCATATATTAGATTTAGACAGAACGCTGCTTGATACGTCAAAACTGGCCCACCATTTAAAAGAAATTATTGCTCGGCACGATGTGCGACTTGCAGAAGATATTAGCAAACAGCTTACGCGCCACGCACAGCAGCAAAAATCATTTTTCATTTTTGAATACATCACCCAGCGGGTTGGGCATGAAAAGCTCGATAGATTCGTTAACGAACTTAACTATATTGCCCCCGCTAGTGAACTGTTGCTTCCTGGCGCTAACGAACGAATCGCCTTCGCTAAAAGCCAACCAGGCTGGAGTGTTGGTATTCTAACCTATGGCTCACCTCGAGACCAGAAGATAAAACTGAAACTTGCCGGCTTGCAGATGGAACGGCACCTCGTTACTGATGAACCGAAGAAGGGGAGTACACTCGCATCTTGGAAGCTGCCAAGTGGCAAATATAAACTCCCAATTGAATTTGGTGGCCACACCGTCGACATCCTGACGCTTGATGATGACAAATTAATCGCCTTCGACGGACTACCTGATGACGTATTTGGGCAGTGGGTGACGCATGCTTCGATTGGGGGAGCTGTGGAGATGCAGAAACTACCGCCAAATATTCGAGCTGTTTCGAACCTCGAAGCATCGATTGAGTATTTGAAGACGAAACTTGTTTTTTAGCAAACTTCGCAAAACTCCGTTTTAGTTCTTTTTCGATGCCGTTACACGCCTTAAAAAATCGCTCCTGGCTGATTTTTTAAGGGTTGCACTTCGCTTTTAGTATCTCGAAAGAACTAAAACGGAGTTTTGCGGCTGCGTATATGAAAGTAGGCCGCCTTAAGAGGTCTCGAAAGATCTTTATATCTTTGAGTTGCTGCGTCATTTGAGATATGAGCTTTATCCACATAGCGCAGCCAACGGGTGGCGTTACAGTTTAGAGAGGGTAGAGCTAGCGCCATGGGCGTGGACTGGCTCGTTCCAACGAGCGAGTCCACGCCCATAAAGCGCCCTCTGATTAGCTATTACGCCAGTTGGTGGGCTCTGCCAGTGGATAACTAGCTCCGTTAACAGAAATACATCACATTATTCCCATACATCAAATAGCTCTCTCAATCTGTTAACCATAATAGTTATCCGCAGTTCTGTGGATAAACCAACAGGTAATACTAAGATTGTCAAAATTGGGGGTTGTCGTGGGTAAGTGTGGGTAGTATTCTAAGTTCAGTGGAAAAAAAAGAGCCCACTAAGACAAACAACACATTAAAAAAAATAACTCAACCCACCAAAAGGAAACAACGTGGCTCGTATAGATTATTTTGAACGAAAGCTGGACGATAAACGTCGATTGACGGTACCATCCGAGCTGAGGGAAGAATTTTTGACTGGCGTTGTCCTAACTAGGGGATTCGGTAAATACCTGCACCTATACCCAAAAACAGTATGGGAGCAAGAGGTAGAACCAGCACTTAGCACAGGTAGTATTCTCGATGAGAAGACTGCTGATGTTAACGTACAGTTCCGCCGGGGTAAAACCGAAGCTGAACTCGACCAAAAACAAGGTCGCGTAACTATCGAGCAACATCTTCTAGATTTTGCTGGCATAACGCGTGATATTGTAGCTGTCCGAGCGGGTGCGTACTGGCGATTACTGCCAGGCGATTCTGTATAGATTTTTTACTGTCGGTTCTTTAACAACTTAAACTAGAGAAAACAAACTCTCGAGATCAACTATCTGGTAGTGAGGCGTGGAATTCGGCGACACATTAAACAAGCCGATGTACCTTGTTCCAAAAAAACACACCTCCCAAAACTCCACCTCACACATAAGTCTCTCAACATTGATAGTAGTAGGGTATGAGTGTCTATAAGACGCCCCCAATAATCTTCTATCAAGACTTTTACAAAAACAAACACACTGCGAAAACAAACAGCTTCACTACCGGTTAGGTGATCTCGAAAAATTCTGAGCGAAGAAGGAAAAAATGAAGTTCTTCATTTCTTCATTATTCCGAAGAATTTGTCCGATATATGTAATCATATCTCGGAATTACATCTGGCGTAACTTAGGTTATAATAGGCGTAATGAGTAAAGAACATCCACCACATCATGTTCCAGTTCTTCTTGAAAGCGTTGTAACGTTACTTCAGCCTGAAGCAGGTGAGTCATATTTAGACTTAACTGCAGGATATGCTGGACACGCCAACGTCATCTTGAATAAAACTGGCAACTTTAAAGAAAGCGTCTTAGTTGACCGCGACGATTATGCAATTGCGCATTTATCCGAACTAGAAGCAAAGGGCGTACGACTAATGCACTCCGACTTTTCCGCTGCTGCAAAGCAGTTAGTAGAGGAAGGTAAGACATTCGACGTAATTCTGATTGATTTGGGGGTGTCGTCACCACAGCTCGATCAGAGCGAACGAGGGTTTTCATTTTCTAACAACGGTCCACTCGACATGCGTATGGATCAGCAAAACGGCATTACAGCTGCGGAACTGATAGATACAATTAGAGAGGATAAACTAGCGAAAATCATTCATGACTATGGCGATGAACCATACGGCATGGCGAAGCACTTAGCTTCAGTGATTGTAGCCGGACGACCGTTCAAGGATACACACACACTCGCCGAACTGATTAAGCAACACCACCGTGGACGATGGTCTAAAACCCACCCCGCTACGCGTACCTTTCAAAGCCTCCGCATTGCCGTAAATGATGAACTCGGGCAAATAGAAGCAGTTCTCCCATTATTGCTCCGTCTCCTAAATAAAGGTGGCAGGGTAGGGATAATAAGTTTCCATAGCCTTGAGGATCGACTCGTAAAACGTTTCTTTAAAGAGCAGACAGCCAATGGGCTAGAAGCCGTACTGGACGTTATTACAAAAAAGCCTGTCAGTGGAGCCACCGACGATGTTCACAATCCGCGTGCTCGAAGTGCAAAGCTTCGTGTCGCAGTGAAAAAATAAACAAAAAACAAGAAAGGGCAAAACACCATGCCTATTCACATCCCAGTACAATACAACGACCAAACACAAATCGTTGCAGTACGCGTAAAATAATAGTCTAACGACTATGGGCCTAAAGCCGCGCTGTCTCATAGCAGCGCGGCTGGAAGTCCGCAAAAACACAAAAATCAAAAATAAAAAAGCGAAGCATTCACCACAATGTCTAACCAATCAACATCATATTACGTCAATCGACGTCAACAGAACTGGTCACGCAACCAGAACACTACACGCTACGTGTCAGCTATCAAGCTTGGACCTGTCGCTCATACTGTTCTTGTCGCGCTTATGATCATTGTTCTCGGCCTCATTTATGTTACTCAAGCAACTCGGACAACTGGTTACGACTACGAAATGCAAAAGATTGACTCTCAAATTGCTGATTACGATCAACAAAAGAGCGAACTTGAAATTGAGAACACTCGCTTAACTGCACTTGAAACTGTTAAAAACAGTAGTGTAGCCAAGGAAATGACTGCGTCAAGCAACACCCAATACGTTCAACAATAGATTATATTTATATGAAACCATCAGCACTACGTCACGGCAGTCGATCACGAATACTAGCGGCAGTTATCCTTGGGATTGCGGCCATTTTTGTGATTCGTCTGTTTTATTTACAGGTCATCCAACACGGCCACTACGTAGCGTTGGCTCAGGCAGAGCAAATGACCCGTGAGCGTATTCCTGCAAAAAGAGGTGAAATCTACGCTATGAGTGGCGACTCGCCGGTAAAGATGGTATTGAATGAAACAGTATTTACGGTGTTTGTTGACCCTTCTGTGATTACTAAGCCAAAAGAGGTCATTACTGTCATGAAGCAGGTTGCGGGTGGCAATGTCCGTGACGATATGGAGGCATCGGTAAACGCAAAAGAGCTCAGGTATCGAGTTATTGCTAACAAAGTAACCCGACTGCAGGCTGAAAAAATTAAAGAAGCAGGACTAAAGGGTATAGGTTTTCAAGCAGTCTCTCAACGCGTTTACCCCGAGGAGACACTTGCATCTCAAGTGCTTGGGTTCGTCGACACAGAAGGCGAAGGAAAGTATGGTCTCGAAGGTTTTGAAAATGAGGCCCTGAAAGGTGTTGATGGCAATCTTGAAACAGTGACCGACGTCAGTGATATTCCACTTACTATCGGCGATCGCAACGTGCGTAATCCGGCCGTAGATGGTAAGGACATTGTTATGTCTCTTGATCGAAACGTTCAGTCTCATGCTGAAAAAGCTTTAGCCGATGGACTACAGCGTACTGGTGCGACAAGGGGTAGTGTGCTCATAATGAATCCTAACAATGGCCAAGTGCTGGCTATGGCCAATTTACCAACGTATAATCCTGGGAAATACTTTGAAGTACAGGACGCCTCTGCGTTTAATAATGAGACTATTTCTGCGCCATACGAACCAGGTTCGGACGTTAAAACTTTTACGATGGCGACTGGTATCGATAAGAACGTAGTAAAAGCAAGTGACACTTTCAATAACACGGATACGATTAAGGTTGAGGACCGGACAATCGGTAATGCCACTAAGGGAAAAACTGGCACAATTACCTTTCAGACTGCATTGGCATTCTCATTAAATACTGGCTTCGTTACAGTAGCTCAGCGACTTGGGGATGGTAAGAATATTAACCGTACCGCCCGCGATACGATGTACGAATATTTCCACGACCGTTTCCGGCTTGGGCAACTAACTGGTATTGAGCTTTCTAATGAGGCGAAGGGTATTATTATTTCGCCTGATGACCCGGACGGAAACGCTGTGCGCTATTCGAACATGGCATTCGGACAAGGGCTTGATGCGACAATGGTCCAGGTAAGTGGTGGCTTCAGCGCCCTGATTAATGGTGGTAATTACTTCAAGCCAACTATCATTGCCGGTGAAATGGTTGAAGGTGAATTTAAAAAGAATGCCACTCCCGAACCACTACAATCTGGAGTTATTCAACAATCAACCTCTGACCAAATGCGCGAAATGATGCAAGCTGCCCGGGCATCATCATTCGGCCGCTATGACAAACAAGGCTACAATGTTGGTGGAAAAACCGGTACCTCACAGGTTATCAAAAACGGGCAGTATAGCAACACAGAAACAATCGGTACGTATCTTGGGTACGGTGGTGCTGAAACACCCGAGTATGTCATAATGGTGTCGGTATCAGGCGACAATAAAGAGCTCCAAGGTTCACGAGATGCCCTGCCGATTTTTACCGATATTTCAAACTGGATGCTCGATTATTTAAAGATTCAACCAAAAGGATAAATATGGACGTAGTATCAACCTCACTTAGTAACGAATTTGTAAGAAGCTTTATCCTTAGCGTCGGAGCTTTTATGCTCGCGATGGCGCTGACGCCGGTATATACGTTTGTAGCGTACCGCTATAAATTCTGGAAACGCCAACGTACCGAAAGTACCACTGGCGAACTGTTGAAAGTATTTACGAAGCTTCACGCTGATAAATTTAAACGCAACATCCCAACGATGGCCGGTATCGTATTCGTATTTGCGATTGTTGTTATTACGCTGTTGTTCAACCTCGACCGTGCTGAAACATGGTTGCCGCTAGCAGCGCTTGCCGGTGGAGCAGCGGTTGGTTTGATTGATGACATTATTAATATTCGCGGTGGTGGTAAGGGTGTAGCCGGGCTTCGTTCAAGCCTTAAGTTTATGATGATTACGGCCATTGGCTTAGCATTGGGCTTTTTCTTCTTTGAAAAGCTTGGCATTAGTGCTGTGCATATTCCATTTGTCGGCCCATGGGAACTCGGCTGGCTGATTGTTCCAATCTTCGCTTTTGTAGTTGTGGCAACCGGTAACGCTGTTAATATTAGCGACGGCCTAGATGGCCTAGCTGGCGGGCTAGCTGCCATTGCCTTTGGTAGCTTCGGTATCATCGCCTTGCTTCAAGGTAACGGAATTATGGCCGGCTTCTGCTTCACTGTCGTAGGCGCGCTGTTAAGCTACCTGTGGTTCAATATCTACCCAGCCCGCTTCTTTATGGGTGATGTTGGTAGTTTTGCCCTCGGTACCTCACTCGGTGTCGTGGCGATGTTAACTGATTCGTTGTTTATTCTGCCAATTATTGGCCTCATCTTCGTTATCGAAGCTGGTTCGAGCCTAATCCAGATCTTCAGCAAAAGGGTCTTTAAGCGCAAAATCTTTATCTCTGCGCCAATTCATCATCACCTCGAGGCTCTTGGTTGGCCAGAAACTAAGGTGACAATGCGGTTCTGGATTATCGCTGCAGTTTGTTCATTTGTTGGTGTAATGTTAGCCCTCGCTGGAGGCAACATTTAGCATGCAACAAGGGTGGAACCGACGTCGAAGCACAGGCGACAGGGGTGAAGTGGTTCGAAAACACCACCCTGATCGATTGATTATTGTTTTTACGCTCATCCTTATGTTGATAGGGCTCCTGATGATGTACGCCATTGGCCCGCAACGTGCCAACCTGTTGAACTCGGTATTTGGCTATGAATACTCCGATACCTATTTCTTTATTAAACAATTTATTAGTTTCTTGCTAGCAGGGGCGGTGTTTGCTGTTATGGCCCGTTTACCCTATGAATGGGTATTTAAAAATGGCGGCAAAATATTAGTCATTGGCTTTATCGCCTGTGTGGTATTGGCTATTGCCGGTGCAGCCGGCCTTGGCATCGCACAAGCAACCAATGGTGCGACGCGCTGGGTTAACCTCGGCCCCTTAGGAAGTATCCAGCCAGCTGAAATTTTGAAACTTGGGCTACTGCTGTATTTAGCGGTATTTTTGGGTATCCGCCAAAAACAAGGCCTGATAAACGATGTGAAACAAACCCTTGTGCCGGTTGGTATCCTGGCAGGCCTGGCATTGCTAATTGTGATTGTCGTCCAAAAAGACCTCGGTACGGGTATCGCGATTACTTCAATTGTTGCCGCGATGTTGTTCGTAGCGGGCATTAGTAAGAAAATTGTTTTTGGCCTGATTGGGCTTTTGCTGGTTGCTGGAATGCTGTTGATCTTCACCTCACCGCACCGAATCGAAAGGGTCGCGACGTACTTTCAAGGTGACAACACCAGTACGAGCGACGATTCAAGCTATCACATTCAGCATGCCAAAATCGCGATTGGCTCTGGTGGCTTCTTTGGCGTCGGTATTGGCAAGAGCGTGCAGGCCTCTGGTTACTTACCTGAAGCGTTGAATGACTCGATCTTTGCCGTCATGGGAGAAATGTTTGGCTTCGTAGGGCTCGTTGCGATTATAGGCCTATTTATGGCCCTTCTGATGCGTTTGCTGGGTGTAATGGACCATTTGGTTGATATACGTTTAAAGTTGGCTGCAGCCGGTGTTTTTGGCTGGATAGCGTCGCATGTTATTCTTAACATAGCCGCTATGATTGGGATTTTCCCGCTAACCGGTATTACATTGCCATTATTGAGCTACGGCGGAACAAGTATGATCTTCGTTACGGCAGCCCTAGGCTTTGTGTATCAATTATCGCGTTACACTGTGCATCCATCAAGAATAAAGGAGGAAGACCATGAAGATTCTCGCAGTCGGCGGGGGGTCGGGCGGACACGTCACGCCAGTCGTCGCAGTACTTAAAGAGCTTCGGGCAAAACAGCCGAAGGTGCAATTACGCTTTTGGGTGGACAAGAAGTTCGCTCACCAGGCTCGTACTATCATGTCTTCATTTGACGATTCTATTGCCGTGCAGACCATTACTGCCGGTAAACTTCGTCGGTATCACCACTTAACGTTATTACAGCATTTTTTGTGGCCTTCGTTAATGTTTAAAAACCTCGGCGACGCCTTTCTGGTGGGCGTTGGGTTTATCCAAAGCCTTTTCAAGCTTATTATTTGGCGCCCTGATGTCATATTTACCAAAGGTGGCTACGTTTGTCTGCCGGTTGGTATGGCTGCACATGTACTAAAAATCCCACTGGTAATTCACGATTCGGATGCACATCCGGGCCTTACGAACCGCATTCTTTCGCGTTGGGCCACCTCTATCGGAACCGGTGCGCCGCTTGAGTATTATCACTATCCGAAAAGTAAGTCTAAATATACGGGCATTCCAATTAATATCGATTTCAAGCTATTTACAAAAGCTGAGCAATGGGATGCTAAGCGAGAGTGGGGGATTAACCCCGATAAGCCACTAGTTGTTGTTACTGGCGGAGGCCTCGGTGCGCGCCGTTTGAACAATACAGCTATGAGTATTTTGAAGAAATTACAAAAATCCGCCTCTGTTGTACTACTCAGCGGAGTAGGGCAGTATGATGAACTGAAAGCTCGCCTTCCAAAAAATAGCGAGAACTTCCAACTGCATGCTTTTACAAGTAAAATGCCCCAACTTCTTGGTGCTGCCGACGTTGTGATCACCCGAGCGGGGGCAACCACTATTCTTGAACTAGTCGCCCTGGCTAAGCCAACTATTTTAGTGCCAAATGCGGCGTTAACCGGTGGCCATCAAATTAAAAATGCTGCCGTATATGAGGATGCGAAAGCTGCCGTTGTGTTAATTGAAGACGACATGGTCGAGCAGCCCGAAATGCTACTACGAGCGGTCAATGAATTGCTAGATAATCCTAAGGCTACCCAAGCCATGGCGCGACGTTTCGCGAGCTTTGCAAAGCCGGATGCTGCTAAGGATATGGCAAAGATGATTTTAGCTGCACGTAAGTAGTAATCTTGCATGCGCAAGCTTCTGGTTCGCGGGGCTCACTAGTGTTATACTAAAGCATAATCATGATTTCCTTCGGCCAAAAAAAACCCAGTAAAGACGTACCTCGCCGCCGGCGGGCTGATGATACTACTGTCGAACAACCCCGTTCGAGTACGCAGTACCGTCGCAACCAAACATTAAGTGGCGTCAGTCGCACTTCTATGGCTGATACACCTCGTGGTCAGGCTCATCAATTGACTGTTCAGCGCCGCAAAGTTGGTGGTATATTTGCTGTTGTACTCACCGTCGTCATCCTGCTAGCAATTTTGGTGAGCCAGTTAATGGCTCAAGTGACGGTTAATTTATCAACTAAGCAATTATCGACCTCATTTAAGGGTGAAAGTTACGAAAAAGCCGTGAATAGCTACCTTGGCCTACACCCGGCTGAGCGCCTGCGCTTTGTTTTGAATGAAGAGGCTTTAAGTACCTATGTTGCTGCCGCTCTACCAGAGGTCAAATCCATTAAAGTGAGTGGAGTCAAAGACATTGTCGATACTGAATTTGCCGTCACCTTCCGCCAACCGGTTGCTGGCTGGCAAATTAACGGCAATCAGTTCTATGTTGATGATGCCGGCATTGTTTTCGAAACCAATTATTATGATGCCCCAACCGTGCAGATTGTTGACGAAAGCGGCGTCAGCCCCGAAGAAGGTGCTACTGTTGCTGGTAGCCGCCTGCTAGGTTTTCTCGGTAAAGTTGTCGCCCAAGCAGGGGAGGGGGGATACGTAGTCTCCCAAGCTATACTGCCTGCTGGCATGACCCGCGAACTTGATATCCAATTGCAAAACGTTTCTACTCGTGTAAAACTTTCAACCGACAGGGGAGCGGGGGAGCAGGTTGAAGATATGTCTCGTGCCTTACTATATTTGAAAAATAAAAACATGTCACCGGAATATATTGACGTACGTGTGAGTGGGCGCGCAGCCTACAAGTAGAGTGCGTAAGTGCCAGCTGGCAGCCAGCCGTTTAGCTTGCTAACTAAAGCGGTACTCCATCCCCCTACCCTTTGTATATCAGATGTTCTATTTATGTTCTATTTTTATTTGATACGAAAAAAACATATTTTAATATCAAAACAATACAAAGTCAAATAATGGGGTAGAGCAGTGGAGAAGCAGAAGTAGCGTAGTAGGAAATGATTTTGAGATAAAAGCAAATAGCAAGGCCATGTTGTGGATAACTATGCAAATACGACGTTAACGTGACGTAAATGACAACAAAGGCTTAATGGCGAGCCTATGGGTATATACGTATAAAGCTGAGAATACATATGTACCAACATAAACACTAAGTACTTAAAGAAATAGTGTAACTAGTATGAATTGGTACTATCTACCCTTTTGGAGCAGTATATAAGACGTATACGTAATCATCTTATTAGGCCTATATGTGTTGCGCAAAAGATATATTGTGCGACGTTAAGTCTATGTTTGGATTAGGCATTGTAATGCCACTCTACCCACTCAATTTTAAAAAATATTTTGTACAATTCTCTATTTGCTTGTCTACTTACCTATTTATGGCTAGCTGGGCTGTTTTTAGTATCGCTGTGGGTTTATTTAGATTTATTCGTGTTTATGCACGTATTTGGTATTTATGCCGACTTAAGGGCTTGTATGCTAAATGTTCTATTTTTGTTCTATATTGTTTCGGTGTCGAAAAAAGTGAAAAAATAGCACTCCCCTAAGATGCAAGTCGCAGGCTAATAGCTTCTACTGGCACGAATGCGGTGGCTGAAAACTGTTTGTGCGGCGCAATAAGGTCGACACCGTATAAATGCACACCAAAGCCAGTCATGGCTGTCGAGCCAAGCCAATGGAAGCTTTCAATACGGCCTCTCATGATGGCTTTTTCAACGCGAGCTTTTTCTATCTCGTTATCAGTGAGGAATGCGACGTCCATTTCGTCATAGGGGAGGTTGAGATAGGCTTCATCGGCCTTAATGAGTGCAGGTATGTTCCCTTTTACACCACGGAGATGCTGATTCATTACATAGACTGCAGCGTAGATATCTGCTTCGGTTGGAGGAACGTTTCGGGTTTCCAGCTCGATAGAAAGTTCCCGCGCTAAATCAATACTGTCGGTCACTTGCTGAAATACTTCGGTTCGTCTGAATTCCGGAATAGGCATTTGTGAGGATTATACGCCCACGAAATAATCTGCGCAAGACTTTTTAAAATAAAAGAACCCCACACTCATGCGGGAGAGCGAGGCTCTTCTACCGCGAGTGCGGGGTGTTGACTGGGTTTTTCTGGCTCCCCTACCATCCGATTGCGACACACAGTGCTATGAACGCCATAATGCCGAAAACGACGAGGTAGACGTAGACCGAGTAGCGATTGAAGGTAGTAAACGAGAACTCGCTGTACGGCAAGTACGGAGCACCATCCTGCTGGCCGTATTGGGTTTCCTCGAGTTCGTCTTGAAAGTCTTTGACGACACCTTCAAGCTCTTCCCTGTCTTCAATAGCAGCGAGAAGTAGGTTCCCAGTTTCCATTGTGTACTCGAAATCGCTGTCTTCGCCGTATCTGTCGTAGGCTTTTCGGGATCGCAAGTACTCAGCCTCCAGAAAAATACATTGAGATTGCGCTCGCGTCAGCTCGGCAACCTTTTGTTCTAGGTATGGATCCATGATTGATGCCTTTCGACGTCGGTTGGCTGCGTTTGACGCAGGAAGGTGGCGGTCTCGTATTTTTAGATAGCGGGATATGCTTTGGTCAAGGGACGCTTTTCTAGCAGGCGCGCGCGGGTCTCCCCTAGCGGTGGTCTATGAGCTAAATCTGTGGGGAAATTATAATACAAAAACCACTATAAATCAATGGCTGGTGTTTAGTAATGGCCATAGGCTGCGCGGGCTTCAAAGTTAGGCTGGCGCAGATCGAGTGTTTGAATAATTCCATTAGGGGTGAGATCGTAGCCTACTACCCTCTCCTGGACGCCATCAATAATAACAGTGGTCTCGACTGGTTCTGGGTAGCCGATGGCGTAGGCTAAATAGACGTATACTTCTTTGGCATTTCGTTGTTTGAGGTAATCGACGGCGATTTTGCGAGCGATGTAGGCACCTGAACGGTCTACTTTAGAGGCATCCTTTCCGCTGAACGCTCCCCCGCCGAGAGGTACGCGTGGACCGTAATTATCGACGGCTAGTTTGCGACCAGTTAAGCCAGCGTCGGCATCAAAACCACCGATATCCCAGTCGCCGGCGGGGTTGGCGTGGATGGTGATAGTTTCAGGGGTCGCGCCAGGGGTGACGAGAGCTAGCGGCTCTTGTTTGACCCAGTCAATAATCGCAGTGTGCAATTCATTGTGCGGAGCGTGTTGAAAACTGGCGACAATCACCGAAATTGCTCCATCGGCGGTCGTAACTTGGGTTTTGCCGTCGAACGGCCATTGTTTATAGAGGTATTGGTTTAACTTTCGGGCTAGCACATATTCGAGAGGTAAAAGTTCTGGGGTTTCATTGGTGGCATATCCAACCATGATTCCTTGGTCCCCTGCCCCACCGGTGTCGACGCCTGAGGCGATTTCAGGGCTTTGGGCGGATATTCGTTCAATGAGCTCAACGTCGCCCGCGAGGCGCTTTACGATTGCTGGAATATCAACCTCGAGTGCGCTTGAGCTGACTTCGCCAGTAACGAAAATGGTTCCGTGGCCACCTGCGACATCAACAGCAACACGGGCGAATGGATCTTCGCGCAGATGCGCATCTAAAATTGCATCAGAAATTTGGTCACACAGTTTGTCTGGGTGTTTAGGTGAGACGCTTTCGGCTGTTCGGAAAATGGTTAATTTTGACATAAAAAAATACTCCTTTTGTATATCTTTTCGCCTGCGCAGAAAGATAAGGAGTATTTTGGATACTTATTATCTTTCCGAAAATTGATTCATACTACATGAATAAATTACTCGGCTAGAAGGGGCACCTTTTCCATTTAAAAAGATTAAATGGCTGGTTGCCGGCAAGTCATAGAGCTAGTTCTCTCGTTGCACTCTGGATATACGATTTGTTAATTACTTGGTTACTATAGCAAGATTAGGCTTCGATCTCAAGCTCTTTGGCTTTAATGCGCTTGATGGTGATGTCTTCGTAGTTGAGTGGGATGTCGATTGTTTCCTCTTCGGTAGGTTCGATGACAGGCTCGCCTTCGGTGGTTGTGATAATAAATACCGGGTTCGAAATTCGGATAGCTATGGCGCACATCAGGTCGTCCGCTTCTTCGTCGGCGTCGATATCTTTGTTGAGGTCTTCGAGCATCTGGCTATTCGTGGGGACATCGACAATTTGAATACTATCGAAATCTCCCTGTATTTCGGTGGAGCGGTCGTAAAGCGAAAAACCCTTTTCGTCGGATGCGATGCTGTAGAACTCCCCCTGGAAGCTGAGTATGTCGTTGCTGCCAAGTAGTTCATTATCTGTCGCGTATTTCATAAGGCCTTGTTCGATATGACGGTCAATTTCGGCAAGTGTCAATTTGTCAGAAAATGCAGCATCTTGCTCTGGCGCGGTTAATTTGAGGAGCTTTTTGTGTAGGATGTCTGGAATATTTGATATATCCTGCCAATTCATGAAGTTTGCGGCTCCCTGTTCGTCAGATGTCTCCTTGGCGGCACCCATATTCCTTGCAATGTCTGCAATTGATACCGGTGGCTGTGGCGCCAGCCCAACAGGAGTTGGTATTCGATCTAGCAACTCGTTAGCCTCATTGGTTCCCGCTGGCTTTAGTGCCTCGATAACAATCATCCGAAAACCAATCATTGCGAGGTCTTGATGCTGACTTTCGTCGTATAGTTTTGAAGTCGCATTCTTGCCAAATTCTTCATATATTGGGTTTAAGTCATGCTGATAGATCGGAAATGAGAGGTCAATTTGTAACGACTGGGCAAGTTGATAGAGTCGCTCTTGGTCGTTGGCTAGAAGATTCGTCATGGCTTCTTCAGGACTCCTCGGTTTATCTTTTTCAAGGTTAAATTTCATAAACGACTGGGCGTACCCGGTTTTGAAAAATTTACCAACATGCGGCTCGAGGTTATTGATGAGTTCAAGGCCAAGCAATTCGCCGTGGTACACCGCTTGGACTTCTTCGCCCATATCACCCGCCCTGCGGTTACTAATAAGTTGAGCGGCGCGGATCATCCGCATAATTTCGACGTCGCCGTCAGGATATTTTGAATAGATGTCTTGGAGATCTTGTATATATTCGCCAACATAATCAAAGCTGCGCATATTGCCTTCCATGAACCCGACAGCTGCGCAAATGGCAGTTTCGTTATATTCAGAGACAAATTCAGCGGACATAGAGGTAATTGTACTGGGGTGCTTCAAGTAACTCAAGCACAGCCGGTATAAACCATTATAAAGAGGAAACCCCGCTGCCAAGAGGGCGCGAGGCTCTCTATTGGTGCGGGGTTTTAGTCGGGAATGTTTCCGGTCGGACGGGAGTACTGCGAAGCAGAGTCGAGCTGCATGTTGTGTAGCTGCATGTACTGGCTGTTGAGTTCCTGTAGGTAGGTCTGAAGCCGGTCGACCTCTCGGTGTAGGTAAGACCCTTCTTTGTCTGTTGCTGCGCGAATTCTTACGGCTGGCCGAAGAACGTTGAGGCGGTTTGAGACTTGGAAAATGTTTTCGGTAATTTGTCGGGCGGTTTCGTCTATGCCTTCTTCGACAATAAACTCAAGCTCGCGTAACAATAACTCATCATCGTTTTTCATTGTATCTCTCTCTGTAGATGAACAACGTGAAGAATAGTATATCACAATTTTGATGACATTCAATTTAAAGAAACCTTAAGTATGTTAGATATTTCGCATACGTCCCATAGACTCAGATGCTATAGTTTTTTTATCCTACCAAGTGTCCTTTGACAATTAGATTGCCGTTCTCTTTTGTTGAGCAGGCAGCGACATAGATATTTCTTCTTTATTGGATGTATCTATGTCGCTGTCTACACTAAAGAAAGGAGAACAGCATGATCCCCTCTTCCGGTCGTCAGGGTGCGACTGTGCTGATTGAGACCGATGACGCAATCGTTGCGTCAACGCCTGAGTCGCTGCCCAATGCAGCGGATCTGGCTTTGCGGATTAAGCCAAGAGGTGTTGCTGTTATCCTGCCTGCTCGGAATGAAGCCGAGCAGATTGGTGCAACAATCAAAGCTTTATTCGAACAAACAAAGTTGCCGCGGCGAATTATTGTCGTGGTCAACAATTGCACCGACGGAGGCGCTACTGCCGATATGGCACGTTCATTCCGGGACGTAGAAGTTTTCGAAATGACGAACAACCCGTTTCTTAAAGCGGGCGCTCTGAATGAAGGAGTGCGCGTTTTAGCGGCGAGTGACGAGCTGCCCGAGTTCATCCTGACGATGGACGCTGACACGATTCCAGATGCAGATTTTCTGGAAAACACCGTGAACGTCTTAAATAGCCGACCCGAGGTTGGCGGCGTTTCGACGGTGTGTGATGGCAAAAAGAACCTTGGTGCAACTCGGTTTGGCAAGGCCCTCGCGCTGGTGCAACAACTGGAGTACGCCCGAGCTGGGTTTACCCGGCTTCGTGTGAACATCCACACTATGTCAGGTGCTGGCAGTATGATTCGCATGCGTGCGGTGCTGGATGTTTTGGGTTCTCGAGGGGTTCTGTTTGCCGAACGGGCGGATAACCTGGTTGAGGACTTCGAAGCAACACTCGAAATCAAACGGATGGGATGGACGTGCATTAATAACTATTATTGTCATGTCCAGACCGACCTGATGACGACGGTTCCAGAGCTGATGAAGCAGCGGGTTCGGTGGGTTCATGGCACAATTAATGAACTGCGCCGCCGCGGTTGGCAGAAGGAAACGTGGCATAGCATCGTGACGATGTGGTACGCCTATATCAGTATGCCGATCTACTACCTTTGGGTAGTGTTGCTTGGAATCCAAGCAGTGTACGGGCATCCGACGTTGTGGGGCTTTTGGTTCATCGGTTTCGTGATGTTCTTCCAAGCGCTCAGCGTTCAGCGACTGGGTTGGAGGATGATGTTACTGGCAGCAACGCTAGTGCCTGAAATATTGTTCGCCTTAATCCGTCACGCATGGATTATAGTGTCGTTTGTGAAATCGTACACGATGGTACACCACCCGAAATCGGCTATTCAATCAAAACCAACCTGGTAGGAAGGTGCTAAAGTGCAAGGCTCGAGCAGCGGTACATTAACTCTGGCTGGTGTGTTCATGTTTTTCTTGAACGGATCGCCTATCCTCGTTTGGTTCGCAATTTTCTGTGTCGTACTAGGTTTCTTTTTCCTGGTGCACGTGGTGATGAAGCGACGCAAAGAGGCACGCGAGGCACGTGGGTCAGCACTCCCTTTTGGGCGCAGTGCTGGCGCTTGACCCGCGCGGGCGTGCTTTAGTGAATTCCACTAAAGCACGCCCATTACTACTTTATGAATACTTGATGAAAGATTGATCACAATAATAAGGGAGGTAATTAATATGAAATTTATGAAAAGAAAATTATTAGGAGGAGGCTTTTTGGCTTCTGGCATGGTCATGGCTATCGTCATGGCTGTTGTTGCGGCTACGGGTCTTCTTTTCGGCGCCCATACGGCATCGGCTGCGCCATCAGCGAACCTTATCGTAAATCCATCGCTTGAAACGGCGACTGGTTCCCCTGCTACCCCGGCAAACTGGGCAAACAATAAGTGGGGCGCCAATACGACTACATTTACCTATTCGACCAATGGTCGAACTGGCACTAGAAGTGTCCAGGTTCAAACAACAGCCTATACCGACGGCGATGCAAAATGGATGGCAGACGCCGTCACAGTGACGCCCGGAACGCAGTATACCTACTCTGATTATTACAAAGCAACTGTCGCAACTCGTATAGTTGTCGAGTACGAATCAACAGGCGGTGCATTGTCGTATTCTGAGCTAACAACCGCGCCAGCTGCTACTGCCTGGACGCAAGCCTCTAGGGTATTTACTCCGCCTGCGGGAACCTCAAAGGCGCGCGTTTTTCACTTAATTTCTGCAGTGGGAACATTGCAAATTGACGATGCTAGTTTAACCTACGAGCAAACAACTCCGCCGGCAACGGGAAACTTGGTGCCGAACCCATCGTTAGAAACGGCGACAGGCTCCCCTGCTGCTCCAGTTAGCTGGGCAAATAATAAATGGGGCACGAACACCACGACCTTTAGTTATCCATCGAACGGAAAGACAGGTGCCCGAAGTGTTAAAATTCAAACCACAGCTCGCACTAGTGGTGATGCGAAATGGTACTTCGAGCCAGTTTCCGTCCAGGGTAATAAGTTATACGAAATAAGTAACTACTATAAATCAACGGTACCAACCCGTACTGTGATGGTAACGTACGATAGCGCCAATAACCCAACCTACACCGATTTAACGACGTCAGTGCCCGCTAGTGGTTCTGCGTGGGCACTGACCACAAATACGGTTACGACGCCAGCAAACGCCGTTAAATTAACCGTGTACCATATTCTTGAAGCGGTGGGTACGCTGCAAATTGACGACATGAGTGTCATGGCTACAACCGCCCCGGCAAATCCAATCGCTAACCCTTCGCTAGAAATAGCCGGCACGTCTACGACACCATCAAATTGGGTCAGTAGTAAATGGGGCACGAACACCGCTAACTTCAAATACGTCACGAACGATGGCCACGCAGGTACGAAGAGTGCCAAGGTGACCGTTTCCAACTACACCGATGGTGATGCTAAATGGTATCCACAACCATTCTCGTTGACCGTTGGTAAGCAATACCGCTACACTGCTTGGTATAAGACGAATACCAAGGCGCAGGCTGTAGTGATGTTTACGAAGGCAGATGGCTCGGTGTCGTACTTCGGTATGCCACAACCGCTCCCTGCAAGCAACGCTTCAACCGTCTGGCAAAAATATACTGAAACCTTCACTGTCCCTGCAGGTACGGTAAGTGTATCGCCGTTCTTGTTTATTGCGGCGAATGGGTTCTTGAGTATCGATGACGTGAGTATTGATGCATATGCACCAACTGGCTTTACTCGCCCGCTCGTCAGCCTGACGTTCGACGATGGCCACGAAGATAATGCCACAACCGCGCTACCGATTATGAATGCGCGTTCATTAAAGTCGACACAATGTTTTGCAACGCAGTATATTCAAGATAATACTGCTGCTCAGCAAGCGGTAACGAATTTTAAAAATAGTGGCCATGAAATTTGTTCACACACGATTACTCACCCGTTCTTGACTTCACTTACCGCTGCTCAGTTGACGACTGAGGTTAAGAACTCTCAGACGTATCTGAAGACGTTAACCGGAGAGCCTGTTAAGAACTTCGCCTCGCCATATGGTGATTATAACCAAGCGGTTAATACTGAACTCAAAAAGTATTATCGTTCGCACCGAACGGTTGACGAAGGCTTCAACTCGAAAGATAATTTCGACGCTTACAGGGTCCGGGTCCAAAATATGACTAAAACAACAACCCTTGCTCAGTACCAATCCTGGCTTGACCAGGCAAAGGCCACTAATACCTGGTTGGTACTTGTATACCACCGCGTTCCAATTGCAGGTGAAGAAGTCGATGAATTCGACACGCCACTGGCAGACTTCACTCCGCAAATGGAGGCGCTAATAGCGAGCGGAATTACGGTGAAAACGTACGATGCCGCGCTTGATGAATTGACCCCACAGCTCCCGTAATTTCTATCAAGTACACAAATAAAACCCCAGCTTTCCGCTGGGGTTTTGCTACGGCCGTTTGCCGGTAAAATTGTAAAACGCGACGTCGGCAACTTCTAGTCGCCAGGGCTCCTGCGAGTTGTTAACGTTGCCAGCTGGCCCACCCATGGCAAGGTTGAGAATGACGTACAGCTGATTATTGTTACCGAATGGCCAATCGTTGGGGTCGTTCGATTTCTTGACGAACGTATGGTACGGAACGTCATCGACGGTCCAGGTGATATTGTCGGGTGTGACCTCGACACCGTATGTGTGGAATTCGCGAGTAGCGTCCTCGATAGTAACACTGTTCGAAGTTTTATCATTGTACGTATGGACGGTTGCTTCAACTTGGCCGGGGTTGTTACCGTAATATTCCATAATATCTATTTCGCCGTTACGGAGATAGAAATTTTCATCATTTTCTTGCTGTTGAGAGAACTCCTTGTCGATCGTGTGTACTTCGTTGCCAGATAATAACCAAAAAGCCGGCCAGACACCTTCGCCCTCGGGAAGTTGCATCCTGGCCTCGACCTTTCCGTACTCGAAGCTTAATGAATTTCGGGTATCAATTCGCCCAGAGGTGTATTCAAACTGGCGCTGCTGCGGGTCGTTTGGATACTGGTAGTCACGTTTATGCGCTTCGATGACAAGCCCAACCCCCTCTTCTATTCTGACGTTCTCACGCCAATCGGTGTAACCTTGCACCTCATCGTTATAGCTCGGAATGTCTGGTGATGTTTCGTAGTGCCAAATTGACGTGTCGAGGGTGTCGGTTTGTAATTCAGCAAAGTTTTGCTGCCAATCGGGGGTTTTATTAAATTCGTTCGAGCGCTCAGATGAGAACTCTGGTGACTGGAAGTGGCTAATAGCCGAGTAAGTCACGGTGGTCGCTAAAATTGCGCCGGCTCCAACTAAGCCCCATCGCAAGAACGAACGACGAGTCAAATTCTTTTCTTTGTCTGAATTTGGACCTTCGATATCCATGAGTATTATTATATCACTAGATTGAAAGGTGGTCGCTGAGCGATTATTCGCTATGCGGGATATTTATTTGTTCCGAAGGGGCAGCGCTACCCTCGCCGGCTGGCTTTCGCTTGCGAGTACGTTTGCGCTTTTTCTTTACTGGCGCATCGCCATCGCTGCCAAAGGCTGTATCGGGCACTGGTCCGCTATTATTCGTGCTGACACTTAGTTGTGGGCCTTGGCTCTGGCTTGGGCCTTGTGGGGCTTCTGGAGGGCGTACGATGTTACTTACGGCCCGTGCGCCGGCATCTACTGGCCATTGCTTTGCTTGGCTTTGCGATTGTGGTCGTTGCTGTTGCGGTCGGTTGTTCGATTGGCCTCCGCCATTACTTGCATTTGCTTGCTCGGCCATTTGGGCTTTAACATCAGCACTAATTTCTTGTTCAACCTCAGCACGGCTACGGCTATAAAGGCGACGCGTGTTTTCGATAATCCGGCCGGTGTTATCAATTTGTTCTGGAGGCAATGTTAAAGTAGTTGCACTAAAGGCTGGGGTCTTCTCTCCCCCAACAACCATGTTCACGATGAAGTGACGGTTGTGCATTTGCAGCAAGTCGCCAGCTTCAAATTGCGGTTCGAATTGCTTTGAAAGGATTGGGGCATCGTCGGCCGAAACACGGAAGGAAATCATTGTACCGACGTTACCGAACACGGCATCACGAACAGTGTCGGTCATCTGTGAAATATACTGGTTGGCAACGGTAAGGTTCAACGCGTACTTACGGGCTTCAGAAAGAATTGTCGCGAACGAATCGGTGGCGAAGTTTTGGAATTCGTCTACATATAGGTAAAAAGGACGACGGTCGGCAATGTTTGGAATGTCGCTACGGCTCATCGCGGCTAGCTGAATTTTTGTTACCAAGAACGCACCAAGAATGGCGGCGTTGTCTTCACCAATCAGACCCTTTGAAAGGTTCACGATAAGAATCTTACCTTCGTCCATAATCTCACGAATATTAAAGGTAGATTTTGGCTGACCAATAATGTTACGGATAGTCGGGTTGGCGGTAAAAGCACCGACCTTGTTCAATACCGGAGCGATTGCTTCGGCCTGGAACTTGTCGTTCCAGCTGGCAAACTCGACGTTCCAGAACTGTAGCACGACGGTGTCGTTACAATATGCCAAGGTTTCTTTACGGAACTTTTTATCGGTAAGCATGCGGGTAATATCAAGCATAGTGGTGGTTGGGCGGTCAAGCAGTGCTAGGATGGTGTAACGCAAAATGTATTCCAGACGCGGTCCCCAGCTTTCGCCAAACATACGTTTAAGAACACCAATCACTTCCGAGCTAATATTGCTCTTTTGCTCTGGGTTGGTGACTTCCAGTGGGTTAAACCCAAGTGGATATGCCGTGTCGGCAGGATTAAAGTACACAACGTCTTTTAGGCGACTGCCTGGAATGAAGCGCATGTTGTCGACGGCAAAGTCACCGTGCGGGTCGATGATGGCATAGCCATGGCCATGGAAGATATCACTAAGGGCGAATAGCTCAAGCAAACCAGATTTACCAGCACCGGTTTGCCCAATAATATACACGTGGCGTGAACGGTCGGTCCGCAACATACCAAATTGGTGGTTGATACCGCGGAAGTTTGTAAGGCCAAAGGCGCTGATATTTTCATCAACAGCGCTGTCACCGGTAATTATAGGTAATTTTGCGGGAGGTTCGGCAGTCTTGGAGGTAGCCCAAACGATGTTTGGAGTTTCAACGTTAGTGTGTGGTAAGTGGTAGACACTGGCAAGCTCTTCGATGTTGAGGATGTAACTGCTGCCACCGAATGAGCGCTGGTTGTATGCAATTAAATCCTCTTTTCGGTAACTGGCGTTGCTCGATTTAAACCCATTCAAGTTAGTACTGTTGAATTGTTTAAACGTACCAACAATCGCCTGCATTTGTTGACGGGCGTTAACGGTGCTATCGCCTAGGTAGGCGATGCGAATTTTGACTTCATAACCAAGCTTCGTAGCTTTGGTTTCAGCTTCAGAGATACGAGTTTTGTCGCGGTCGCTGAGTTCTTTGACGGTGACCGTTCCGCCGGCACCAGCTTCAGGTGGTTTCCAGAGCGCTTCGAGCATTTGCGGCAACCAAGTAAAGCCCAGTTTTAGTGAGCTACTTTTGCCGTCACGAACGCCACTCACCCATTTGCTGGTTTGTTTGTGCCATTCATCAGCCAGAGGCCGTGCCAGAATTTGCACCCAAATTTCTTCGCCAGTTGCTTCAAGTTTGGCCAACGTTCCGGTAATACCAGCTAGCGGGTCGACTTCAAAGTTTTGGAATGATTTAATTGGCAAAAAGTCGGTTTCGGAGAGTACGATATCCGTAGTGTAAACGACGTTATGCTGACGTTCGTGCGCAGTGTAATCTTCGTCGGCTGGGCGAATTTGAACGGTTGGATACTGTGAATAAATTTGGCCTTCAACAAAACTGCGGAGGTTTTTAGGCACCCATACGTAGAAGCGGATTTGTCCGTTCACTGAAGCAAATTCGAAGCTGAGGTGCTCTTGCACTCCCCCGTTTTCTTTGAGCTCTTGGCGATCGCGCAAGATACCGTGAAGGCTGGCAAACATTTGCTCGGCTGCAAGCTCGCTTTTGTCGTTAGTTTTTGGAATTTCCAAAATCAATAAAACACCATCCATATTGGCGATAACTTCGGCTTTTCGGTTGTTGCGCCAGGTTAGATACGCGAGCACTAAAACAATTGGTATCCAGATGTACCATTGTAGTAATAAGTTAAAAATGAATCCGATGAATTCCATGGTTGTTTCTATTCTCGCACCTCTGATGCTTTAAGGCAACATGAGCGTTTTGATATACTTCTATTATAGCATAATTGGCATAAAATATCAATACATGCTGAACTTGCTTACTTTGGTTTTTGTTGACGTTGGTTTATCCTCTAAAATCTTTAGCTTACATATTTAAGCAGCTCAAAACTTTAGGGGATGCCGGAGAGTATTGCTCTCCGGCGGTTGTACTAGATGGTTCCCTTATCACAGATCTCGGAAGCTTCGGAAGCCTTGCTGGCGATTTGCTACATCACCAAGGATACGCGTAACACGTTCATGGCTTTCTCGAACCAAGCGTTCCACATGTTCTCTGCTTTCACGAGATTGTGTGTCGACACGCTCTTGTGCCTGGCGAAGCGCCTCCTCTCGCTCTGCATCTGTCTGAGGTGGAGCGTAGAAGTTGCCACGGAAGTAGTCCGCAATCGGACCGGTTCTGAAGTAGCCGGTGGGCGACGAAAAATCAAAATAGGGCTTTGACGCCGGAGAGAAGTAGGACTCTTCCGTGGGCCTTGTGGGCTGTAACGTCGCGTCGTACTTGCGCCGCTGCTCGGGTTTGTTGAGTGTGTTGTAGGCGGCAGTGATGAGTTTAAAACGCTCAGTCACTGCAGCGCGCTGGGCACTGTCGGTAAGATGGGCAGACAGGTCTGGGTGCCATCGCCGAGCCAATACTTGATAGGCCTTGCGGATATCATTCGGTGCGGCAGTGATTGCCACGCCGAGCACTTCGTAGTGCGTTTGAGGCATCATTCTCCAATTTAGAAGCAAGCGGTTTGTGGTTGGTTATGAAAAGGTACTATTTCTAGTAGGTATATTATGGCATAATTTTCTTAAAAATGCAATCAAAAAGACCCCTCGGGGTCTATATTGAGTTGCAGTTGGAAGTCTTAAGCTTCGTCAGCTAAAACGTATGTTGCTTTAGCAACGCGCTTGAACTGTGCTTTGCTTTGCAGGTTCAAAAGAATAGTCGTCTCTTTTACTTGACGGCTTTTCAAAACACGCTTTACGATTTCGTCGCGGTGCAATGGTTCTTTGGCGTCTTTAAGAACAGAAGAGATGATGTCGCTAACGGTACCCTTGCTGTAACCCCAGTTGTCGAGGGCGTAAATGCCACGGCCGATAAGTACAAAGCGCTTGTCTTTGATAAGTTCGTTGTGGATAGCTTGAGTTGTAACGTCTTTACGTTTGAAAGTACTTCCCTTGATTGACTTAGCGATTTCAGAAAAGTGCATCGGCTTTTTGTTGTCCGCAAGAATAACGTAAATTTTGTCACGAATATTTTTAGGGTTAACGGTTGGCCATTTAGTAAGACCCCAAGAGTCTTTAAGGTGAGCAAGTTGCTTGCTGATGCTAGCAAGGGCGCTTACCTGTAGGGGTTGTTCGTAGCTTAGTTTGTCGAAGAGTTGGTCAACAGTTTGCGGTTCTTTCGCTTCTTTAACAGTGGCGACAATTTCGTCAACACGGCTTTTTAGCTTCTTTTCGTCACCGTAATCGGCAATAGCAACAGCTTGGAAGTAAGTGTCGTTCTCGTCAAGAGTGGTTAGGCCTGGAGAAAGTGTTGCGATGAAAGCGACGTGGGCGCGTTCTTGTTGGTTTGTTACTTTGCCGTAGATTTTATCAGCAAGGTCTTGAGTACGAGCGGCGCGGCCGTTCTCGCTTAATGTACGAATGAATACCTTCTCGAGTTGAGAAACGGCATCGGTCTTACCTTCTTCGGCAGCGATTTTAAGACGAATAAGAATCGCCTTCTCAAGTTGACGAACGCGTTCACGGGTGATGCCAAGCAGCTCACCAATTTGTTCGAGTGTCTCGCGGCGGTCGTATAGGCCAAAACGACGAGTGATAATTTCACGTTCTCGCTCTTGCTCGATGAGAGAAATAATGTCACTTACCCCTGTTTTGAGGTCGATTTGTTTAGTTTCGGTCGCAGTTTCAGTCATGTGCTTTATCTTTCTCTCCACCACACCACAGGTAATTAAAATCTATTAAGTATTGAGTATCATTATATAAGATTATATGAATAATGTCAAAGACTTTATATATTAATTCAATTATAGCATATATTCGACAGGCCCTATACATAATGTTGTGGGGCTTTAGTTATCCACAGTATGTGGTCTAAGAGTAAAAAGACAAGTGTCGTTAACAGGGGCCGGTAGCAATATTGTTGGTTTGGGTGACGTGCCAAATGACGCTAGAGACCCGTTTGGATTGAGCTTCGGCACAATAGTAATCTGCCTTTTCGCCATCTGGCAGCGCTTGGTAGGAAACTCCCCCACTTTCGGGGCTTGCCCAATAATCCCAGAAGCTTGTAAGGGGTGATGTACCACCTTGACGTATGAAGTTATCGGCTAAGGTGTTGTAGAATGTCTTAACTGTCGATTCGTGACCGACTTTATGGTAGGAGGTATTGGTAGTAAAGGTATTGCCGTAGTCGCGCAATTGTTGAACATCAACTGGCGTATCCCACACCTCGTTGTCCCAGCCACCGATCTGTACTTTGTTGTAATTCCAGTTTCCGCAACCGGTAATATAATCTTGAATATTGCCGCCTTGGTCTTGACCTTTCCCGACGCCGCTATCAATAAGGTTCTGGCAGATGACCGAGAAGAGTACCCCATTTTGGACTGGGGTTAGGCCTGTATAGTGCGTCTCGACCCCCGCTGACTTTACTTGTACGGTGACGTTTGACGTTGCCGTGAGGTTTGCGGGCAACGTGCTTGGAAACGCGTATGAATCGTGCAATTCAAGCCGCATCTGGGCGGCAACATCATTGAGGTGCGATTTGACGGCAGCCTCTGCGGTTTGTTTTGTGATGCCGTTATAACTGACCACGGTAATTGCTACAAGAATTGCGATAACCACCACTACAATTAGAAGTTCTACGATTGTAAAGCCAGGTGCCCACCGCTGTTTCATTTAGTAAGCATAACATGATTGGTGGAAATTTTGGACATGAAAAAGGGCGACATTGCTGCCGCCCTTTCCTTAAAGCTGGTCGTTCATTAGTTGTAGTACTCGGAGTAAAACAGGTCGTCGCCGGAGTTGTAGCTCTGGTTCTGGTTGTTCGATTGGGATTCGCCTATGCTGACGATAGTACAGGGATCGGCCGTCTCTACGTTGATTGTTGTCTCGTTCGTGCTGACGCTGAAAGTGGCGCCGACATTCGGGAAACGGGCCGCGAGGGCGGTTGTCAGTTCTGCACTGTCCCGCTGGACACCATAGGTGCCACAGTAGTTGGAGTAGAAGTACCGACTGGAGTTGTACGTCGTCTCCGAAATGAACCGCGTGTAGGCCTCACGTGCGGAAAGTCCGTCACGCTGTGCCTGTGCGATGTCCGCATCGGTGACGACGGTTGCCTTGCCACTTGGCGTGAGCTGAACTTTGGGCAGCTCTCCGTTGTTGATCGCGCCGTTAATGGCATCGCGAACGTACCGGGCAAAGACTTCCTGGATTGAGGGGTCATCCAGGAAGAACGGGGTCGGTGCTGTTGCTATGTTCGGGGCAACAAGCTCGTTGTACGCCGGAATCATTTCGGCCGTAGACATCTGGAAGTCGATGTACAGCTCCGTCGAAATCGGGTAGGCTGCGCCTTCGATCTCGATGGTGTCGTCGAGGGTGATTGGGTCGGACTGGGAGTAGGCGTAGTCGGAGGTCTTGATCTCGGTGTCCTTAGAGGTGTAACCCTCCTCGAAGCGAACGTTCCCACCTGCGTCGACGTACTTGGTGATGACGTCGCTGGTGTTGGTGTAGATTAGCGCCGTCGTCTCAGTCCGAATCAGGGTGTCGATGGGCTCATCGATGGTTGTGTTGCCGGCATCTGCACAGCCGGCAAGGCTGCCAGCAAGTGCGACGGTTGCGACAATTGCCAACAGTGCTTTACGTACGGAGTTCATGGTTCCCTTTTCTATAGGATTAGTCGCCTTACGGCAACAGGAAAAAACTAATTGAATAACGAATGAAGCTTTAAGGGGCGAAGTTATGGGGCGATTAAACGCTCGACAAAAACTTAACAGATATATAATAGCATAAACTTAATGAAAAGTCAACTCAGGGTAAGACGGACAGATATTTTTTAGGGGCGCCCTAGACTCACGAAGAATCATTGGGCGCCCCTTGTTGTTAGGCGGAGGTTGGTTAGTTGTGACGTTGAATGGCCCTTTTGTCTAGGTGGCTCAACATGGCCCAGCAGATACACATGAACAGCGCAAGCGTAGCGAAGGCTATATATATGAAAATAACCAAGACATACGCGTACGGTATTTGTACCAGCCCGAAAATCACGAGGAACAGCGCAGCTACATTTATTGCGACTGCAGTTAGCGCCCGGATGATCGAAGGACTGTATCCCGCCTCGCCGCGCAAATGGCTGCGATGAGCATCTCGAACTGCTTTCCAAGTAAAAACCATCGTAGAGGCGGTGATCAAGATGAGAAACACCGAGTATGTGATCGCTAGCAGTCTTTCGAACTCTGGCGGCAGGGCAAACCCTGGGATTATCAAATCAGTAACCATATATTCACTTGCTCCCTAAAGAGTATAGGATTTGCCTATCTGGACCGGATTGGTGGCAGTAGGATAAAACTTCCAACACTAACAAGAACATTTTTCGTTCCTATCATGTAGATTGGTGAAAAACTATCAATATTATAATACAAAATGTAATATTTGTCTAGGTAAGCTATTTTGCAGCCGGTATGCGAGTTGCTTTAACCGTCTTTGGTTTTGCAGCTTTTTTTGCAGCCGGTTTCTTAGCTGTAGTCTTCTTTGCAGCTGATTTTCGAGCCTTCGGCGCAGCAGTTGTACGTTTAGCAAACCGACCCTTTGTCTTGGCAGCAGGTGCATCGGTAATCATTTGCTTGGCTTGTTCGTGAGTAATTTCTTCAGGCTTTTGGTCTTTAGGAATTTTTGCGTTCTTTTTTCCGTCGGTAATGTAAGGGCCATAACGACCGTTGAGCACTTTAATGCCATCGCCAAAGTCGGAGATGTTTTTAGCAGCTTCTGTTTTGATCTTCTCGGCGTACAGTTCGAGCGCTTGCTCGAGGGTGATGTCGTGCGGGTCGATAGGTTTGATGCTGACGAACAGCTTATCGACTTGAATATATGGACCAAAACGGCCAATGTTGGCTTTAATGACAAGGCCGTCGGCAGTTTCGCCGACCACGCGAGGAAGTTGGAAGGCTTTGAGGGCTTCTTCGAGGGTGACGGTTTCAATGCGGGCGCCCTTTGGCATTGGGGCGAAGGTTGGCTTTTCTTCGCTTTCGGTGTCGCCAAGTTGTAGCATCGGGCCAAAGCGACCAAAGCGGGCGTAAATCATTTTGCCGCTTTTAGGATCGGTGCCAATAGGAGTTGACTGGGCAACCTTTGAACGGTCAATGCTGCCAGATTGTTCAACAAGTTTATGGAAAGGTTGGTAGAATTTGTCTAACATGACGTTCCGAGCCAAGGCGCCAGCGGCGATTTGGTCGAAGTCTTGTTCTACTTCAGCGGTAAAGCCAAAGTTAACCACTTGTTCGAAGTGTTCGGTTAAGAAGTCGCTCATCATCATACCAATAGAAGTTGGTACAAGCTTGCCACGGTCGGCGCCGGTTTTTTCTTTGACAACTTCACGGACAACGTCGTTGCCTGGTGTGACACCTAAAGTAATAACATCACGCTCATCGCCTTCGCCCTCACCTTTTTCGACGTAATCACGCACCTGAATGGTGTTAATAATAGTTGCGTAGGTAGATGGACGGCCAATGCCGAGCTCTTCAAGCTTCTTAACCAGTGAACCTTCGGTAAAGCGCGCTGGTGGACGGGCGAAAGTTTGGCGAGCGTCGGCGTGTTCTAGTTGTAGGTAATCGCCGGTAGACATAGCTGGAAGAATGTCTGGGTCTTTTTTACCAGCGCCATAGACTTTCAGGAAACCAGGGAAGATAATAACCTCACCTTTAGATTCAAAGCTTTTATCTGAGGTGCTGACGGTAATAGTGACGACTGTCTTTTCAAGCTTTGCAGGGGCCATTTGGCTGGCAAGTGTTCGGCGACGAATGAGGTCGTAGAGCTTTTGGTCGTATTCGTTAGAACTTCCCCGCTCGGCTGACATATCGGTTGGACGAATTGCTTCGTGGGCTTCTTGAGCGCTTGAAGATTTAGTTTTGAATTGGCGAACTTGAGAATATTCTTCGCCGAAAGCGCCCTTAATATAATCGGCAGCTGCAGCGATTGCTTGGCCGCTTAGCGTATTAGAGTCGGTACGCATGTAGGTAATTTTACCTTCTTGGTACAGCTTTTGAGCGCTGCTCATGGTAGCGCGAGCGCCAAAACCAAGTTTGCTGTTGGCTTCTTGTTGCAGGGTGCTGGTAGTGAATGGTGCACCAGGGTTGCGGGTACCAGGGCTGGTGGTAACGTTCGATACGCTAAAGGTAGCGTTCTTTAAAGAATCAAGGAAGGCTTGCGCCTCTTCTTCAGTCTTAAACTTCTGTGGAAGTTCAGCTTTAACTGTTTCATCGCTTTGAGTAAATTCGGCAGTGACCTTGAACTGGAACGAGCCTTCGAAACCTTGAATTTCGCGTTCACGTTCAACAAGTAAACGAACGGCTGGAGATTGCACGCGACCGGCAGATTTACCGCCAGGAACTTTTTGCCAGATAACTGGGCTAAGTTCGAAACCTACAAGACGGTCAAGAATTTGGCGAGCCTGTTGAGCCTGGACTAATTCCATATCAACAGTACGAGGTTCTTTAATGGCTGCTTCAATGGCAGACTTCGTAATTTCGTGGAAAACAATACGTTTCGTTTTAGTTGGGTCGAGCCCTAGGACTTCGCAAAGGTGCCAAGCAATCGCTTCACCTTCGCGGTCTTCATCGGTTGCAAGCCAGATGTCTTCGGCAGTTTTTGCAGCCCTTTTGAGTTCGGCAATTGTTTTTTTCTTCTCAACATCAATTTCGTACGTTGTATTGAAATTGTTAGCAACATCAATTGGCGGAGTGCCGTCTTTGGTCTTTTTGGCAATAGAGCGTATATGACCAACACTTGATAGTACGGTAAAGTCGCTACCGAGGTATTTCTCGATTGTTTTAGCTTTTGCTGGGGACTCTACGATAACTAAATTCTTGCTCATATATATTCTATTGTACGTTTCTGTTCTTATATTTTTATGTAAGGAATCAATGTTTAGCTAAACACAAGGCGTTACTTTATACAAATTGGATGGGTTTGTAAAGCCGCCATTCTATAGCTTAGGGGAACTGATATGAAGTAAAAGTTAAAGGGCCGCCACAAAATGCGTGACGGCCCGGGCGGACTTCCCTATTCATTATCCGCGATATTGTTTCAAGAACGCATCGGCTGCATCTAGGTACATCTCGCGATCTCCGGGCAATTTAGAGAGTATCTTCTCTGCTGTCTGGTCGTTCATGTCTAATCTCCAGATAGTGCCCGGGTCATCTTGGGTGGCCCACAACCCGCGCCAATGCTTTAAGATGTTGAAAACATCTACGCTTGTTCCGTAGAACCGGTCGGTAGTTATGCTGAAGAGGAGGTTGGTGCTGCCAAGCTGGCCTTCTACTACCATGAAGGCTTTCGTAAAGGCTTCATGGAGATTAGCTGGCGCGCGTTCATCGAGAGTAGTAACTCCTCTGAAGCGAAGTCCTGCCAAAAGTCCATCACCAAACTCCAACAGTTGCAAATCGTCAGTACTCATAAAGTTCCAATCTGTCGAGGTGCGAAAGAAAGTCCTACTATGATTATACAATAAAGCCCTAGATAGTCCATTCGTTGCCGCCAAGAGCCCGGACTGTTCCATTTAACTCCATCATTGTTAACGCTTCTAAGAAATTGCTTGCTTTGGCGTTAGATTTTTCCAACAGCTCATCCCCGCCCCTAATACCTTGTTGAATGAGCTCGATAATACGTGCTTCTAGCGGCGTATCGCCAAACACAAACTTCCGTTGCCCGGCGATAAGCTCGGGCGCAATTACTTCTAGTACATCCTTTGCCGATAATACTACATGCGCACCCTGCTGCAGTAGACGGTTCGGCCCGGCTGACAGCAGACTAGTTATTGGTCCCGGCACGGCAAATACCTCTTTATTCTGCTCAAGGGCGTGCGCGACGGTCGAGAAGGTGCCGCTTTTATCGGCGGCTTCGGTAACGATGACGGCGTCTGCGAGGCCGCTGACAATCCGGTTACGGGCTAAGAAGTGGTGTTTCATGGCTTCTTCGCCCATATCGTATTCGGTTATCAGCGCGCCATTCTTCGTGATTCGTTCGGCCAAGCCTTTATTAGTGGCTGGATATATGCCGTGCAAGCCCTGGGCCAAAACGGCAATGGTTATACCGCCCGCATCAAGCGTGGCAGTGTGCGCAATTGTGTCGATACCCGACGCTAGCCCGCTAACCACCACTACTCCACTTCGGGCTAAATCGGTGGCTAATGTTTGGGTTATTTCGCGCCCATAGGCGGTTGGACGGCGGGTTCCAATTATGGCAACGACGGGTGGCCGTGAAATTGGCAAAATTCCCTTTATGAACAATTCTTCCGGTGGTTTTGCTAGTTGTAACAGGGGTGATAAGAAGCTTTTGCTTACTATACTTTCTCTATTGATATTACTGATTTTCATGTTTACCCTCAAGTATGTATTGACACAAAGTCAACTAAGTGCTATACTTCGAAGCGATTGATACAGCAATAGCTCGTGTCAAGCACCTTATACCCCCTATTTCTAACGGTAGTTACAATTTATTGTACTGCTTATGTTAGGTAGCATACAAGACGCTTTTAAAGTAAATACCCTCCACTTTCCTAGCCTAGATTTATCTCGACAGTCTTGTATGTTTACTAATCCCTTTAACGCCCCTCCTTCTAATTTATTAGTTGGTCCGGACTCCCAATTAAGAAATGTTCAACGGTAACTATACAGTAGTGATTGTCCTCTGCGAGATTCAATCAGGCGCGCTCCATATTTAATTTATCGGTCGCGACGCTTTACCAGAACATTTCCGGGTGGGTTAAAGGGTGAAATGGTACCAGGTGATGCCCACCCTTACCTGGTACCTTTTCAAGAAATATTATGAAAAACCCCCGCTCGTTATGAGCGGGGGTTTTGTAGTTTCAGATGGATGAAGTTGGTGCGGTAGGGGTCGCTATCCGCGCGACTTTCTCAGCAAGGCTCGGATTTCTTCGAGCTGCTCGTAGGTCATGCCGTTGAGGCTTTCCCGTATGACCAGCGTGATTTCGTTTGCGTGCTGCGGGGCGTGTAATGTTGTGGCGATGTAACCTTGGCCGTTCACGTCAATGTACAGGCTTGCGGCGGGCAGCTTCATCAAAGAACCGACCTGCCATGCAGCGTGATCCACCTTAGCCTTAGAAGGCTGGGAGTTTCGACGTTGAAACAGCCTGCCGAGTGGCGAAACGTGCTTTTGGTACAGGAAGCTGAACGAAACTGCACCCTGGAGCGCCCTTGTTCCGCCGGCGCGTTTGTCGGCAGCGAATTTCGCGATCCGTTCAAGGATCTCGGTTTTCATAGCGGCAGTCGCACGGGCGTGAGATTCGTTCTGGTTGTCAACCTTCTGGTTATCCATATCTCCTTCTCCAATGATCTGTAGAACTACTGTTTCTGGGGGTCTAGCTGATGCGTCGACTCGACCGAAAACCAAGGGTAAGTATGGTATAAAACGTAGCCGGGTGCAAGCATGACCGCGTTACACGTCGAGTTTGTGACTAACGGGCTCTAATTCGCCCTTAACGAAAGCGCTTATAAGCGGTGTGATTTTCGTTTCAACAAGGGTGCTTAGTAGTTTACTTTCCTCTTCGGAAAAAGCGCTCAGTACGAAGTCGGCATCGTCCATAATGTCGCGGCGTTCATTCCAGATGCCAACCCGAATACGGGCGTAATTTTCGCCCAGGTGGGCATTAATGCTTTTGATGCCGTTATTACCTGCATCACTCCCCTTTTGGCGCACGCGGATGGTGCCAAATGGTAAAGCGAGCTCGTCGTGAATAACTAATAGGTCTTCCGAAGGTTCGAGTTTATAAAAGTCGACTAAACCTCGAGCTATCTGGCCGGTTTCGTTGTAAAAAGAAAGCGGCTTTATTAACAGCACTTTTTCGCCTTGTACCGAGATTTCCGCTATGTCGGCACGGAACTTGGTTTGTGTACTCCAGGTGGCACCTTGCGCCTCTGCTAAAGCGTCAAGGGCAATAAAGCCAGTATTGTGGCGAGTGCGGGCATATTGGCGGCCCGGATTTCCTTGAGCGAATAGTAATTTCATATCTTGTTCTATTGTACCGCATTGAAATTTTATTGTAATTATGCTATAATATATACTAGTTTTGCAAACTATTTGGAGAACTCGAACCTTAGAAACGGAGTGAATGGAACCATTGTAGCCGCACATTCATTTTATGTGCTCCTGATTGTTACTTGTATTGAAGAAGATTGGATAGATGATGAATATCATCCTGTTGGCACTTTCGGCTATGCTCGGCATTGCCATCGTCGTCCTGATGAATCGTCGCGAACTGCTGAAGGCTTATGAAGCTGAAAGCCGAGCGGCCGATCACGAGATGATGTATGACAAGGTTGTTGCCTTTGTCGTGGGTGTGGCTGCAGCTTTCGTGGTCATCGACGCCTTGTTTGGAATGGGCGTCGGCTGGCTGATTGCTGCCGAATTCCTGATCATTCTGGTCGCCGGATTCGTGATGGTCCACCGGTTGCGCCGCCAGCGTGCGGTACTCGCCACGTGCATCGATTTGCGCGAACGGCGAAAAGCCACTAACCGGCAATCGCCCTAACCTCCTCCGTTTCGCCCTAAGCTTCTGAGGCCTCTCTCTTTCGAGATGAGGCCTCAGGGCTGAACAACTAATTATAAGAATCTATTTGCCGTATTTGAACGGCTTTTTTGTTGCCTTGGCTGCTTTAGAAGCGGCCTTCGCTTTGCCGTTTGGCTTCACTTTAGGGTCGGAGTTAGCTTTCGCTTTACCAGCTGTTTTAGGCTTGCCGATTACTTCAGGTTTTACTTCGGCTTTTGCTGGAGCTTGAACTTTAGTTTTCGCCTTTACCTTAACTGGGACTTCTGCCTTGATTGCATTTCCATCTTCGTCGTACACCGTAGGGTTAGCAAGTTCTTTAGCTGCTGCCTTAGCAGCTTCTTTAGCATCGTATTCAGCTTTTTCGCGGTTAGCTTTAATTTGCTTTTCGTCGCGGAAGCTAAAGCGAATAGCGGTACCAACAAAGTCGTTCTCTTCACGCATAATACGTTCGAGGTGGCGTTTATAGCTCCAGTGAATAAACTTCAAGTTGCTACCGTAAATAACAAACCATGGAGGTGATGTATCGGTTTGCACCATGTAACGAAGTTTAGGGTGGGTGTTTTTAAGGCCTGCAGGCGGGTGGCGTGAGACAACGTTCTGTAGCATGTCGTTAAGTTTACGAGTTTTAACTTCTTGGTGACGACGAACATCAATTTCAAGAATAAGATCAAATAGCTTCGAAACGTTTTGGCCTGTAACGCTACTGGTAAAGATAAGCGGTGCCCATGGAACGAATTTAAAGTTTGAAGCGATTTTTGGTGCAAGTGCATCACGCGTAAATGCATCTTTTTCTTCAACGCTGTCCCATTTAGAAACAACAATCACAAGGCCCTTGCCTGCTTCATCGATAATACCAGCAAGACGTTGGTCAAGTTGGGTATTAATTTCGTTCACATCCATAAGAAGGAAACAAATGTCACTCTCTTCAATAGCTTGTAGGCTACGAAGTACAGAGAACTTTTCAATTCCTACTTCTTGCTTACCAGGCTTACGCATACCAGCGGTGTCGAGGAGTTCAATGCTTTGTGTCTTGTATTTAACACGGACACGGTTGATGTCGCGTGTAGTACCAGCGATGTTAGCAACCAAAGCTTGTTGCTTGCCAGCAAGGGTGTTGAACAAGTTGCTTTTACCAACGTTTGGACGGCCAATTAACGATACGACGATAGTATCAGGGTCGTCGCGTTCGCTCATAGCAGGGATCATGTCAGTAACACTGTCGAGTGTCTCAAGTACACCAGTACCGTGTTCAGCACTGGTGCGGATGATAGTTTTAATACCAAGGCGAAGGTATTCGTCGTTTGGTAATGCACCAGCAAGGTCAGTTTTGTTAATCAGAAGAATAACTGGTTTTTTGCTTTTGAGGGCTTTTTTAGCAACGATACGATCTTCGTCGCTGGCGTACTGTGTACCGTCAACCATTACAAGAATAACGTCAGCTGCTTCAGCGGCTTCAGTAATTTGCTCTTGAATAGACGCTTCGAAATCGTCGTTAGGGTCTTTCAGGCCGGCGGTATCAACCATCCAGAAGGTGTGGTCAAGGTGGTTTACCTTACCAAGAACGTTGTCGCGGGTCGTACCTGCTTCGCGTGCAACGATAGCTTGTTTACTTTTTACAAAACGATTAAAAAGCGAACTCTTTCCGACGTTCGCTTGACCGATAATCGCAACTGTTGGAAGTCTTGAAGCCATAACAGAGGTAATTGTAGCATAATTTCGGGCTTAACGCTAGCATAAGCGGATATAACCGCAAATAATTGACTTTATTAAGTTAAAATGCTATAATTTATGTATCGTGCACTTTTGGGAGATCAATTGAGCCGTGACGGTTGTTAAAGAGCCGTGTATTGTAGATGAATGATACTAGTTTAGTACAGAGCAGAAATCGTTTTTTTGAAATCTCCTTCAAAATATTCCTGTTCTGACTTACAGTCGGTTGATTGTAAAAAATAGTTGTTGGTTACAGTACCACCAAAGATTGGGTTGAGCTCGCTCACCGATGTGCATCGGAATCCCATAGCCCTAGTGCACCACTAGCGTGGCTAGAATAAATGCACTTCCCGAATGCGCGGGAACACACCCAGGTCGACAGCACGACCTGAATAGCTGCCGTTGAACGCATTTACGCGCAGCTGGCCGGAGCCGAAGGATTGTGCCGCCCCCGCACTCCCTTCGGTCTCCGGCCACTTTCATACCCTCCGTTTTAACGGAGTTTTTTTATTTGCTGGCGCTGGTTTCTTTGAAATCGCCAGGTTTTAAATCTTCAAGAGTGTATGCACCGAAGCTAATGCGGTGTAGCGCCGTAACGGTATAGCCAAGGCTACTAAAGGTGCGACGAATCTGACGGTTGCGGCCTTCGTGCATGGTGACAAGCCAGTCTTTGGCGTTATCGCGCTTTTCGAGACTCAGTTTGCTTGGTCCATCTTCAAGTTCAATACCAAAATCACTGATCATTTGTTGGTGCAGCGGCTGTAGGTCGGTATCGAGCGATACTTCGTAGGTTTTTACTTTGTAAAACTTTGGGTGGGTCATGTTGTAGGCGAAGTCGCCGTCATCAGTTAAAAGCAGTAACCCGCTACTATCTTTATCGAGGCGGCCAACTGGTTTTAAATTATGATATTTTTCAGGGAGCAATGAATATAATGTCGGGGTTTCACCCTGTTGTCGTCGCGAAGAGACGTAGCCGATTGGCTTATTGAGCGTCAGGTAGGTATAAGCTAGGCGTTTGGTTAACGGTTTGCCTTTGAAGGTAATTGCGTCACCCTCTTCAAATCGCCCACCTAAAATCGCAGCGACGCCGTTCACTTTAATGTGGCCGGCGACAATGCTGTTATCTGCTTCGCGCCGAGAGACGCCAAGTTGAAATGCTAAATATTTATTAAGACGTTCACTCACTCTGTTTAGTATATCAGCTTTTAACTAAACCGTTGGAGGTGTAGGTGGCACGCTAACTGTACCGTTAAGGGCTTGATCGATTTGGCTTGAGAGGTCAAGGACGCTAGCTGCTGGGGTTGAATAGTCGCTTAGGGGCGAAATAACCCGCTCACCAAGCGATGCAGGTGCTGGTGTTGAGAACGGCGCGGTCGGCTGCGGCAAAGGTACCGGTGCTGCTACGGGTGCTGGCGCAGGCGTTGCGAATGGTGCAGGTGTTGGGAAGGGTTGGTATATCGGTTGCTGTTCAACCGCGGCTGGAGCTACTGGGGCAAAAGGTGCCGCTTCAACAATAGGTGCAATAGGTGCAACGGGTGCTGGATCGAAAGCAGGTGCGACAGGAAGTGGCGCAAATGTTGGTTCAGCTACAGGTGCAGGTGTTTCGAATGGCGCTGGCGCACTATATACAGGTGCTGGTGCCGGCTCGGCATAGACAGGCGCTTGGGCAACTTGCTCTACAGGAGCGGCTTCAATTGGTGCGGCTACGGGTGCTGGCGCAGCAAATGTTTGTGGCGTTGCGATAACAGGAGCGAATGGAGCCGGAACAGGCGCTTGCACTTGTTCGACTGGTGCCGAGATGACAGGAGCTGGTGCGGGTGCTGACGTAAACACAGGCGCAGCTGCTACAGCAACGCCGTCGCCAAGTACATCGTGGACGGTGCGAACAACGTCTTCAATACCAACTTGAGATTTTACTAGGTAGCGGTCGGCACCGAGGGCTTCGCCACGAGCACGTTGGTCTTCGCTGGAAAGCGCGGTCATCATAATAACTTTCACGTCTTTTGTTTCGGTGGTGCTGCGAAGAATATCAAGCATGTCGAAACCGCTAATTTTTGGCATCATTACGTCGCTAACGATGAGGTCTGGGCGCTCTTTAATAGCCATAGCCAAGGCTTCTTCGCCGTCGCCAGCGGATACGATATCGTAGCCTTCGGCACGTAAGCGTACGCTATAAATTTCTCGTAAACTTTTGTCATCTTCAACTAATAGGATTTTTGCCATAATTACCTTTATTCTACTTAATATCTATCGAAATTACTATAGTGCTTATGTTTATCATCATCTTTCGCTCTGACCTCGTTGCTGTTGAGCAAGTGCTTCGAGTTGTTTGACGCGTTCGCTAATTTGTTCACGAGTTAAGGCCTGGCCCCTTGGTACGGCAGTGGCTGGGCGAACACCTGTAGGTGCCGCTGGAGCTTGGGCTACTGCTGGCGCTTGAGCTGGGATTGGCGCTTGTACAGGTGCCTGTAGGGGCGCTTGCAACGGCGCGGGTGCGGGGTTGGCTACGGGTGCTAAGATGGGTGCGGTATTGATAACTGGAGCTTCTTGGGCTAACGTCACTGCAGGTGCTGCCGCAGCAGCTTGAGCGGCTTGTTGCGCCCGGGCTTCTTGTTCTGCCTTAAGGTGCTCGGCTTCTTGCGTTTCGACGCGTGGCAATTGAAGGAAGAATGTACTTCCCTGCTTAAATACGCTCTCTACCCATATACGGCCTTGCATGTTTTCAGCGAGGCGTCGAACGAGATATAGTCCAAGGCCGGTGCCGCCAATCTCTTGCCTGTCTGGGTTGCTAACGCGGTAGAACTTTTGGAACAAGTGCGGAATATCTTCGGTAGGAATACCGAGCCCTGAATCTTTAACACTCACTACTACGTTGTCTTCATCGCCATTGATATCAACCACGACCTTGCCTGTGATTGTGTACTTAATGGCGTTCTCGATAAGGTTGTCGAGAATTTCGCGGACATGGTCGTTATCTTGGTTGATGTAATAGACTGGCGTAATTTTCCTCTGGGAACTTCCGGCGTTCGAGGTGCTAGCTGAGCTATAGATAAGTTCAAGCCCTTTTTTAGCTGCCTTCTCGGTGAGGCCTTGCACGATAGTCGCCGTTAAGACGCCCATATCAACAATTTTTGGTATGTTTGTCTGGCGACCGTCATCGGTTTTGGACACATCCAGTAAGTCTTGGAATAGATGGCCAAGGTGCTGAGCTGCTTCGTGGGCCTTTAGGATGAAATCTTTAGCACGGTCATCAACGGAAGCGGTATTAGGGTTCATGGCTAGCCCAAGGTAGCCTTCAATAGCGGCCACTGGTGTGCGCATCTCGTGACTAGCGGTGCTAATAAACTCGGCCTGTTCGCGTTCTTCGGCCCGCTCGTTAGTGATGTCACGGAAAACGATAATTGCACCAGCACCAGCATCACCAATTGGCGTTACCACTAGTGAGACCGATATTTTTTTACCAGAACTTGTGAGGGCTATGAGGTGGGTTGCCCGTGACTGCTGGTTGGTATTAAGCACCTGCTGGATTGGGTCGATGGACGAGTCAAGTTCGTGGCCGGCTTCGTCTTCGAGTTTTAGAATCGATTTATAACTGAGCCTCAAAGCATCTTGTTTACCCCACCCGAGTATGACCTGTCCAGCTGGGTTAATAAGCTGAATAGCACCGGTTGAATCGATCGCAATCACGCCGTCGCCAATGGCGTTAATAACAATTTCAGATTTAGAGGCAACTTCAGAAAGCTGATCGGCCAGGTTGCGGACGTTTTTGGTTGAATCGTCAATTTCGCCTTGTTCACGCCAGACGATAATACCAATAATAAGCGGCAATACGCTGCCAAGGGTAATGATTGCCAGTGATTCGAAGTTGAGAGTGTTCGATAAGTATGCCCCAGTTACAAAGCTACCAACGACAATAAGAACACTAAGCCAGCCGTAGGCGCCAAATAGCGACGCAAAAAATGCTAGCAGTGTCAGTAAGAGTAGGTACGGCGACGAAGCCATATCGGTTTGTGCAATTAACCACCCAACGGCAATGAGTAGTAGTAAGTAGACACTAAAGCTATACCAAAAACCTGAAAGTTTCTTTTCAATAAAGAAGAAGACGGTACTCGCCACGGCAACGATGGCGGCAATGGCTGCTGAAATGGTGTTGATACGAAGCGCTTCAGGGACGCTGACGACAGCAAAGTAATCAAGCGCGTAAACGGTCACGAGCGAAAGAGATAGAAGGAAAATTGCTACGTACAGACGACGATGCCAAATGTGCGACAGCCGGAATGGAGTCATTATTAGTGTTGCCTACCCTATTAAAATACTTATGGTAAGTATGACGGATTAAGGGGCAGAATACAACAGTCGCGCAGGCTTGGTTAAAGCAAAATTTGAGCAAGAATTACCATCGTAATGACAAAGCCAGCAATGTAGTTTAGCCACAAGAAACGCTTCCAGGCTTTATTGACGCTGGCCGATGTTTTATCTGTCACGCGTAAGTAAGGAGCGATGTTCAAACAGTAGAAGACCCCTACCGCTGCGACGGCTATGTAGTCACTGCCCTGGAAGAGTATCAAAATGGCCGCGATATAATACAAGGTATACGCAAACCAAATAGTCCTTTTAGCGCCAAGGAATGTGGCGATTGAGGCAATGCCACCTTTTTTATCTGGCACTATATCTTGGACGGCGCCAAAAGCGTGTGAAGCCATCCCCCAAATGAAGAAGGCAATCACAAAGCCCCATGCATAGGCTGGAAATCCGTTAAGCGCGAGGGCAAACAATAATGGTCCGACGAAGTGCAGGCTGCTGGTTGCAGAATCGAGGACTGGTTTTTCTTTGAAGCGCAGACCTTTGAGGGAGTATGCAATGACCGAGAACGTTACAATAACTAGCGTTAGGCGGGCGGCCCAATCTCCGGCAATCAAAAGATATAGTAAGAACGGTGCATTAGTAAGGATGGCCGCTTTAATGACAGTTGGATGAAAGGCGCGTTCTTCGCGCATACCCTCTACCCCACCCTTGCGAGGGTTTTTGATATCCGATTCGTAATCGAAGACATCGTTAATGCCGTACATCAACAAATTGTAGGGGCCGAGGAAATACAGTGTTCCGATAATGAACGTCAGGTCAATGTTTCCGCCGGTCAGTAAATAACCAACAGCAAATGGATAGGCGGTGTTGGGCCACGAAATAGGCCGAGCTACCCAGAATAGTTTTTTAAGTGTTTGGAAGAATTTCATTATTTTTTAGTAGTCCCCTTTTTAGTATCGAACATATTCCACAAAGTCGGCACCATAACGACTGCTAATATTGCGTAGAAGAAATCTTCAATTGGTGCTAGGCCGACGTGCAGGCCAAGTATCTTTTGTGGGTCATAGCCAACAATGCTAGCGCCGATAATAATGCTGTCAAAAATTGCCGTCAAAATAAGCAGAGCGACGAGTGTGTACCACCACGCCTTGGTTGGCTTAACAAGATGCTGCATAAACAACACTGCTATGCACACCAGAAAAATGAGGTTCATTATGAGGTACGTGAATGCCATAGCTGGGCTCCATGATAAATAATTAATGCACTATAGGTTAACAAAAACAGAAAAACGATTTCTTCAATTGGGAACTCAGGCGCGAGCCGGAATGGTAACGCATAGGTACTGCCGCCGTGGAAAAAGATACCAAGGCTAATGCCCAGGAAATCCCAAAGTACGAAAATGATAATCGCGACACTTAATGTCATAGCTGCTCGCATGCCATCACGCCAAAAAGCTAGTTTCCAACGACGGTCAATAATCAATAAGCCGCCAATTCCAATAAGTAGCCCAATTAAATAGAACCACTGCATTATAGACGTTCCTTTATAGGCTGAATGGCATCGACTCGTCCACCTTTTTTAATACCCGCAAGGCGTTTGTAAATAAGCTCGGCGCTAATTAAACACATCGGTACGCCAATTCCCGGGACGGTGCCACTACCAACGTAATAGAGGTTTGAAACTTTCTTGCTTTGGTTCGGCGTACGGAAAAAAGCGCTTTGCGATAATTTGTGTGATGGTCCAAGCATCGAAGATTGCCATGAGTGATATTTGGTCTTGAAATCATCAGGTCCGAAGGTTGTTTGGCTGACAATGCGGCTAGCTAGGTCAACGCCGGTCATGGTTTTAATTTGGTCCAGGTAATGGGCGGTTAATTCTTCTGTCTGCTGAGCATCTAACGAAATACCAGCTGGTAAAGGAACGAGTACGAAGATATTTTCGTGGCCTTTTGGTGCGGTTTCAGGGTCGGTGTGACTAGTCTTTGAAATATACAGCGAGGCTTTTTCGGGTGTTGTTTTGGTGTTGTAGATGGCATCAAAATTGGTTTTCCAATCTTCTACAAACAGCAGTGTGTGATGTTCGAACTCTGGCACTTTGCCTTTGATACCAAGGAATAATAGTAAAGCGCTTGGGCTGGCTTCCTTTTTGGTCCAGTATTTTTCTGGGTAGGTTTGGTTTTCGGCATCAAGCAGTGTCGTTTCGGTGAAGTGAAGGTCGGCGTTAGAAATAATAACGTCCGCTTCAATTTTCGCCCCTGCCTCAAGCTCAATTCCACTAGTTGTACCGTTAGAAACGACAATTCGTTTGATGGCTGCATTGTAGTGGTGGTGCACGCCTAATTCTTCACCTAGGGCGACCAAACGCTCGACGATGGCATACATAGTGCCACGTGGGTAAAACACACCTTCTTTGAAATCGAGCGCGCTCATGAGGCTGTAGAGGGCCGGTGCATTAAATGGTGAGGTGCCAAGAAATACCATTGGGTATTCAAGAATTTGCTTTAGATGTTGGTGGCTCACGAATTTCTTTACGTAACTATCAATTGAGGTAGTTGCCAATACCAACATTCGCCCGGCGCGCTTTGTAATATCTGAATGCAGAAAATCGGCTGGGTTTGTAAAGTTGCTATAAAGGAAATGCTTTAAAGAAAGTTGGTAGGTTTCGTCACTTTTTTCGACGTACTGAACCAACGACTCCCCCGCCCCAGCTTCAATGGCTTCGAATGTTTGGGCATCCTTTTTTAGGTCGCCCGTAATGGTGACAGTGTCGCCGCCTTCGAAAAATACTTTGTAGGCAGGTTTAAGTTGAACCAGGTCGAGTTGCTGTTTTGTGCTGGTATCGAGTAGGTCGAAGTAATGCTCAAATACATCAGGCATTAAATACCATGATGGTCCGGTATCAAAGGTAAAGCCATCTTTTTTGAATTGCCCAGCACGGCCACCAGGGCCGGCTTCCTTTTCGTAGACATGGACATCATGGCCAGCCTTTGCTAACAAGTTAGCAGTCGCTAAACCACCAATACCAGAACCGATAATAATAATTTTTGACATTATACTGCGCCCAATTTGATGTGTTGTTTCAGAAATAGTTGCAGCTTTTTAATACCACCAACACGCACACGCCTGGCTTTAATTTTCTCAGCAGAAGTTCGCTCGAGTTTATTAAGCAGTTCTGAATAATAAGCAAAACTTAACGCCACTGCTTTACGGGCGTTCTTCGGAAGTTTCGCTACAGCCGGTTGGGCTTTTTTGAAGTCTTTTTTAATATCTTTCACAATTGCGTCTTTTTGTTCATCGTCGAACGTTTCAAAGTTGACGCCTGGAAAATAGACCCGCCCAAGCTCATCGTAATCGGCTTTGAGGTCACGGAGGAAGTTTACTTTTTGGTAGGCCGAGCCTAGTGCTTTGGCCCCGGCTTCGAGTTTGCCGTATTGGCTTTCATTGTCACAAAAAACTTTCAAACACATCAACCCAATCACTTCAGATGAGCCGTAAATATAGTCTGAATACAATTCAGGTGTATACGTTTTTGGTTCAATATCCATGCGCATGCTTTTAAAGAACGGTTCAATTAGCTCACGCCCAATGCCGTATCGTTTGGCGGTGGTCACAAAGGCGTGCACTAGCGGGTTTGGGCTAAAGCCAGTTTTGAGTGATTGCAGGGTGTGTTTTTCAAACTCGGTAATTACCTCGGCTCGGTCTTTGCCTAGGTAGGTATCAACAACCTCATCGGAGACGCGCACCAAGCCATAAATGGCATAAATATGGTCACGAATATCACTACTAAAAAGTTGGCTACTTTTGCTAAAAGACGTCGAATAATTAAGTGTAACGGTGCGGGCTAGTTGGTAGCTTGTTTGTGTGTATTGTTCCATTACATTTCCCTATTCAGACTTTGTTCGATGAGGATGATATAGAGCTGTTTCGCTTCTTCAGACAGCGACAAGACGCCCACTTTTTCAAGGGCCTTAAGTCGCTTTTGTTCAATAAGTTCTTCTACCCCTGCGCGAGCACCAGTCTCGACAAGTAGGTTTCTTGCTAAGGCAATCTCTTCTTCGCTTGCGTTGGGGTGGCGAAAGGCGGCAAAGAAATCTTCGGACTGTTGTGGCGTGGCAAGTTGTTCAAATTTTTCAACTAAGTAGGTACGCTTACCTTCTTTGATGTCACTGGTATTGCTTTTGCCCGTGATAGTTTCGTTGCCAAACACGCCAATTAAATCGTCGCGAAGCTGGTAGCCAATACCCACAATGACGGATAGTTCTTTTAAGATGTTGATGTCATTTTCTGGTGCCTGGGCCAACATTGCACCGGTTGTCAGCGGGCCAACGAACGAGTAGCTCGCTGTTTGTACTTGGCGATGGTATCGAGGTCGATGGTGTCTTTCGGTAAGAACGCAACTTCGACATCAAGTAGCTCTCCGCCAATCACTTCAAAGATTTCTTTGTTAAGAATTACCTCGGCTTGGTTAATTAATTCGGCTGGCCGATTAATTTTTTTGACCAGCATGTGCGCATCGGCAATTAAGGCATCACCGGCAAGCAGTGCGGCGCTGAGTGACATATGTGCAAGCTCTGCTTTGTCGTAAATAAACTTACTGTAGTGGGTCTCGTACTGGCCGCTGACGTTTTGGACGCCGTATCGAACGAGGTCGCGGTCGATAATATCATCATGAATAAGCATCGCAGAGTGAATAAGTTCGTGAGCGACGGCTGCAGGTAAGATGTCTTTTAGCTCACCCTGTGGGTTGTAAGCCTGGTAGGTTGCTAATAGCATAAACGGTCGCAAGCGCTTACCGCCTGCGAGTACTACGTTTTCGATTGATTCCCATAGCTGGACGTACGACTGACCAAGTTCTGCAGCTTCAGTTATACGGTATTTAAAATAACTTTTGATATATTCATCGACAAGTTTTTTCGCCGCTGTGGTATCTATAATAGTTGAGACAATTTGCATACTAACTCTACTATATCAGAGATAGATTACGTACGTTCTAAATACAATTAATCTTGATATTTTTTCGATGGCCACCAGATTTTTTTGCCCATATCGTGTGCTAATGCAGGCACTAGCAATGAACGAACAATAATTGTATCGATGAGCACGCCAAAGGCAACAATAAAGGCAAGCTGCGCCAGGAAAAGGATCGGGATAACTGCCAAGGCGGCAAAAGTCGAGGCTAGCACGATACCGGCTGAAGTAATCACCCCACCGGTCGCGATTAACCCCAAAAGCGTCCCCTTGCGAGTCCCCTTCTTTAGCGATTCTTCGCGGACACGCGTCATAAGGAAGATATTATAGTCGATACCTAAGGCTACTAAGAATATGAAGCCGTACAGCACTACCGACGGGTCGGCGCCCGGGAATCCGAGCACGTGGTTGAAGATGAGCGCCGAGATACCCAGCGTTGCTGCGAAGGAAAGCATCGTCGTTGCTAGTAAGATAATTGGCGCTAAGATAGAACGCAGCAACAACATCAATATGATAGTGATAACGATCAAGACGGCTGGGATAACAACCAGCCTGTCGTGTTCGGCGGTTGTTCGAGTATCAAGCTGTACCGCTGCTGTTCCACCAATACGAATACTGCTATCAAGTTCATGAAGCGTACTACGTGTCCGTTGGATGGTTTCTTGGGCCGCACTTGAATCAGCTGGGTCTTGTAGCGTGACTTCAAGTAATGCTTCTCCGTTCACTTCCTTGATAGTTGCATTGCTAAACGGACCAGCCAGCTGCGTGCCGCCAAGAGGAATGCTACCGGATGGCGAATTGTCAGAAACAGCTGAGACGGAGGCAACCCCATCGTCTTTGGTTAATATGCCAAACGCGGCATCAACTTTGTTCGAAGGGACGATAACGTAAGCTGGTGTGCCAGATCCGCCAGGGAAATGTTGGTCAATAATCGCTTGGCCGTCGCGGGCTTCAGATTTTCCGAGTACGAATTCACTTTGTGGCACGCCGTCAGCTTTCAGCTGTAATAAACCGAATGAGAAGACAACCAAAGCCACTGAGGTTGTAATCCATATTGCCCGACTGTGTTCGGCGACAAACTGCCCGACTTTTTTCCATAACTTACCCTCTGGCTCGCTTTGAGTAAGCAATTTTTGATAGTGCGGAATGCGTGGCCAAAATACCTTACGGCCAAATACTAATAGCAAACTTGGCAGCAATGTTAACGCCGAAATAATAGCTAGGGCGATGCCGATGGCGCCAACTGGCCCAAGGGCTTTGTTAGAGTTAAGGTCAGACAGTAACAAACAAAGCAGCCCAGCTATGACCGTTCCGCCGGCTGCTGCAATAGGTTCAATAGAATGTTTCCAGCCCGCGATGAGAGCTTGGTATGGTTTTTCGTAGTGCCGTAGTTCTTCGCGATAACGTGAGATGAACAGCAGTGCATAATCGGTTGCTGCACCAATTACTAGGATGAACAAAATACCCTGCACTTGCCCGTTTAGCGCAATTGCACCAGCTTTTGCTAAGTAGTAAATCACTAAGATTGCCGCGCAGAGCGCAAACATCGACGTCAATAGAACGAGGAACGGGAGAATTGGCGAACGGTATACGATAATTAAGATAATAAATACGACACTTAGGGCAACTAGTAGTAGCAAGCCATCGATGCCTGCAAAAGCCTTGCCGAGGTCACTTAAGAAACCGACCGGTCCAGTAACGGCATACGATACATTCAGGTTTGCATCGTTAAGTTTTTGTTTAATAGTTGCGCTGAATTCTTTGTAATCAGTGCCGCTTTCCATGTTTAGCACTACGAACGCCGCTTGGCCATCCTCAGATACGATTGCTGGCGATATCCCGGCTGCGCCTGGGATTGCAGCTAGCTGATTTGTTTGAGTGTTGATTGTTGCAAGCGATTCAGCGGAGAGTGTTTGGCTGTCTTTGCTAAAAACGATAATTGCGGGCAAGGTCGATTGATCTTGGAACTTCTTAAGTTCAGTAGCAACCTGCGTTGATTCGGCACTGGCTGGCAAAAACGTCGATTGGTCATTGCTGGCAACATCGCCAATTTTACCGAAATACGGGCCGCCAATGCCCCCAACGGCGAACCAGACTATGATGAGAACGAGTGGAATCAGGACTCGTAAGTATTTTGGAACGGTGCGCTTTTGAAGTGAGGTTTTATTAGTAGTCATTTGTGTTAATTATAGCCTTATAAATTCTTTATTAACAATAGTTTCCAAGTTGCGCCACTGCCTATCGGCCTCGTCGTTTATGTCAAAGTCGCCGGTGTCTGAGTTGCCGACGTTCTCTAGGGCGTTAAACTCGAAATTAATATCTTCCATGGTGTAGTCGAACTTCACATTCAGCTTAGCTTTATTCGAGTTAAGGAATACGTAATTGGCAAGCTGTTTCTCGAGGTGTCGGTGGTTTTTTCGAAACGCTAAACTAGATAACCAAAAAAGATAGAGGTCCTTGGGTGTTTCAATTGGCAGGAGTTTGTCGAGCTTGAGGAAGTGCATACTTTTATTATAAGAAATTTAATAGCTTTGGTGAATGGCTATTATTGGTCTTCATCTTTGCACGTGGCAACGATTGATTGGCCTATCGCTACTGTGACCATCGTCTGGGCGGTGTACAGCATGATACCGCGATGTGTGCGAGCTCGGAACCTTTTGGTGAAGTAGAGATCTTCGTCGGATTTAACGATTTCGTGCGCAATCATCTCAACCGTGCGATAACTGGCATCGACGTATGGGTATTTTTGGCGGATGATGTTCACCAGTTCGTTTAAGCTGATGTACGATTTTTCGCCAACGCGAAGGCCTTGGCCGGTATGGACGGCATTTGGCAGGGTCGCGAGATAGCTTTGAATCTGCTCTTCGTCGTAGGCTTCGATGGCTTCGTGGTGGCGGCGCACCATACGAATCTCGATTGCTTCGTTTTGCTTCAGATGGTCCAGTGCGAAGCTATCGACATTGAGCCGAGTAAATAATCGGCCAGCCGAGGCGAAGGTGCGTATTTTGCCATCTTGCTTAATTGACGCCTGGCCCCGGGTCAGGTTTGGCAGTGTCTCGAGTAGTTCGTTATACAAAGTGTAATTATTTATAATCGTCTCAACCGCGCCGTATTGCTTGAAGATGGTTTGGATAGATTCATTGACAGACTCGGCGTGCTTCGGCTCGATAGCACCAATTGCCGAACCGTTGGCAATGCTTGGTACGGTAAAAATATCGGCCATTGAAACTTGCGGTGGTGTGTTTGGTGCAATAACATCGACGATATCAATTGCCAGCGCTGGGCGG
>Ga0247810_10000379_pt1 | contig 55122 bp, 45 predicted proteins | sample UWRJL119311C1_FD_179918 | JGI IMG/M metagenome (GOLD analysis project Ga0247810, IMG submission 179918) | Plant litter microbial communities from Arlington Agricultural Research Station in Wisconsin, United States - UWRJ-L119-311C-1 | ecosystem: Environmental > Terrestrial > Plant litter >...
GGTGGGGTTGGGGTGGGGGGGGGGGGGGGGGCCTCACTTGATCCTGATCCTTGACATTTGACACTCGACACTTGAAACTTTGTAGATGTTGTAGTGTTTTACTAGCTAGCTACTGGCTAAGATGTTTTGCACTTCGTATCTTGAGAGAAGCGCTGGATTGCTAAGCATGTATGTAGTGTTTACTTTGGTTTTGGTGGGTATACGTAATGAAATGTGTATTCAGATATGGATGGAATTAGACTGAATCATACACCAAGCCCATCGGGTGTTCGGGTGCCACTGGGCAAAGGTTGTGTTTGATTTGATCAGACTTAGGCGATATATCGCCGTTCTCTGCTGCCGCATGTGTTGATGGAAAGGTCATGATGTTGAGTTCCATACCCCCGAAACCTGGGAGCCTGGTTCGACTGGATATTCTAGCAGGCTATAGACGTATTGATTGAAGGAAATGTATAGTCCCATCCGCACTGATCGGTAAATCGGCCCTCGAGGCGCGCGTTTGAAATTGCTTCAGCTGTTGGAATCACGTCCGCTACGAAACTCACATTCTGACCTCAGTGAAAAGATCGAAGAGGCCAAAACTAGCTGGCATTGAAAACTTGGGAAGGTAGACTTGCTCGTGCTCGATGCGGGTATTGAAGTATGTCTTCTATCCGCTTCCCATCATGCGAAACATGAGCTTCTTGGGCTTAAGATGCCATGTTACTCCCAGACGGGACTATTTGCTGCGCCTCCGGGGAAGCGAGGATCAATTTTAGACAGTTTAGAGAAATGAGACTATGCCGTCTTGTCGTTTTCCGGTCCTGAGATCTTGATTTATCCTCTTGCCCCTTCTGGCCGTTGCACGCTGTTGAAGTAGTATGTATTTTGCAGAAAGTTATATCGGATTTTGTTAGCAGCCCTTGGACAAGGTGGATTTACGAGTAACATCAATACCATCCTTCGTTGAGTTGGTGAATGATGCACATGAGAAACTTCATGGCGAAGCCTGGGCTTCAGTTGCCAACGAACAGTCTAGAGCAGGTCCGTTTGATAGAGGTCGAGCCATGTTGTCGGCTCTATCTTGTTGCCAGCCGATTCTATCGACAAAAGTTGCGTGAGTTGACCTTGGAAAAGCCCGAGTCTCCGCTCAATCTGTAACCCCGTACAGAAGTAGCTGGTTACTCAATCCTGATGCAATATTTCTACACGTGGCGCCAAACTTCACGAGACCCAAAACTGGAAATGGGCAAATTAATTTATGAGACTTTTTCATTTGATATAAAAGACGTGCAATGTCTCATTAGAATAGCAAGTACTAATTGCTAGAGCCCAGGCTATTGAGATTCGGGTAGCTGGGTTCTTGATCAGCAACCAGCAAAAAAGCAAACTTTCATCTTGATTGCTCGTGATCACACTTAAAGCTTTATTTCATATCAGCTAATACTTATAAAGATGTAGCGTTCAAGTAAGATTGAAAAGAATGTCGCAGTGCTTGAGTTGCTGACTGAGATGGGTAATTTCGACAAATTTCGACCTGGAAAGCAATATATTGTGCAATTTGAGACTTCTTCATCTGGACGTAGCTTTCAACGCACAACATGATCAATCCACAGATTCGCAGGCTATATTGGATGATCCGTAGAAATTGTGTTCTAAATCCAAGGTAACTTGCTGGACCCTAGTGGATTTGGATGGAGCGGAGGATATGCTCTCTTGAACTGTTCAGCAACAAGCAGTAATCAGCCGCTAAGCTCTGAAGAGACAGAAGATTGGAGGTTTACAGAGAAAATGATTACCATAAGGTTTTTTATTATTTTGTAGCCATACGAACATCATATATTTCGCTCATACACTCAATATAGCTGTTACGGATAAGAACTCCGGCGAGATGAATGTGATTAAGAGAACAGGTCTGGTTGATTGACACAATTACACAGCGGCCTCTGAGTCTTGCAATTTGCAGCTTATAAAAATGACAAACATGGTGTCAGAGGAGGCTTCATTACAACTCAAACTCAATCCGTTCCGTTTTAAAATATGCTTTTCTTTTTATGGCTATTTAGAATTTAAAAGAAGTACATCATTTGTAGAAAAAAGGAACATAAATTTGCACAACTAAAATTTTAGCCATACCTTGCATATTAATCTAAAGTAGCAATATCTATACTGGAAAATTGGATTTTCTTCTCAACACTTCTTTAACCTTTAACACTGCTCCCAGGACTTCGACTGGCGGTCCAGCTCCATCTGCAGCATCACCCCAACCATCACAGCCGGTGGTCTGAGGCAAGCGAAGTTGAATTCGATCTCAATTCTCTCCAAACAACAGTCTTTACCTTTTTTATCCCTAGAATTACCACAAGTACTAGTCTCTTTGGAGGAGGGGTTTTCTAGCATTCACATTCTCAAAATAATAATGAAAAAAAACTTTTATGACGTGGAAAACAAACCGGCTTTCAATTTTTTCTATATGGTAATTCTAAACATTTTTAATCCCAGAAACGCCACAACTCCAAGCTCTAAAATCCAAACGCTATGCCACCCAGAAAATGTACGCGATAGATGCAAATGGTTGCCACAGAATACTGAGCCTCCAGTCTATGAGGGCTGAGAGCTCTTAGCTGAAGTTGACCGAGCTGCCACCGCTCTGTCCGGCACCTGCACCAGCGGCAGTACCAGCACCATATATTTTCGATCCAGCCCCCATGTAGGCAGGCGCAGCGACACCTCCAGCACCTGCTCCAGCTCCGTTGCCGACAGTTGCGCCTACTGCACCACTTTGGTGGTTGTCTCCACTGATCCCAGCGGCACCGTTGACAGTTCCAGAGTTTGCATAGCTGTTGGACTCGCTCTTGCCACCACCGCCGAACAAACCTCCGAGCATACCACCACCACCACCGCTGGATTGGCTGGTGCTCTGGTTAATACCTCCGTTCATAGCGTCACCATTGCCTGATGATGATGATGTTGGACCGCCAGCAGGAGCTCCACCCGCCAGACCGGCAGCTGCTAGCCATGCTTGGGGAGTTGGAGCGGCGACTGCAAGCTGAGCAGTGGCAAGGAAGGCAACGGAAACGAAAACTTGAGTGAACTTCATTTTGAAAGTGGAAAGTTGAAAAAGATAAATTTGAGAAAGTGGAAAGTTGAGTAGATGAAGCTGAGAATGGATGAGTTGATGCTTTGATGTTTTGATGTGTGAAAGAGGAGATGTTGTTTTGCTTTGTTGTGTAGATGATGTTGTTGTTGTTGTTGTTGTTGTTGATGATGATGAGATGATGTGAAAGTGGTAGAGAATCTCCCATCTTATATATCCCAATCTCAAGCCAATTCACATATAAAATTTGATCCCCTAGAATAGAGTTAAGCAACAAGAATAGATTTCAAGCTTCATGGTTTAAGCCCGAGGGATTGTTCCTTCTCGCTCTTAGCCACGTGCCATCAGGATATGCTTACTTGCACAGCCATGAGTTAAATCCCAGCTCTGTTCATTGGTGATTGGCTTCGGTGTTGGTTTACGTCAGCATATACACACTAAGCTTTGGCGAAGTTAAAATTGGCTTTAGGTTGTCCAATGAAATCCCCAGCCTGGTAAGGATTGGATGGAGCCCGACCCGACCCGACCCGAGCTGACGAATCAGAGGTGAGCAGCATCCATGCTCACCAACTATGGTTCACGAACTCCTGTTCGTCTATTTGGCTTCAGATGACAAGGACCTGACACTCCAAGCCATCAAACAAGAGGTCAGCCGTGAGAAAGGACGTGGCTAAGGTGAAGGTGCACTATCCTTTCCATCACAAATTAGTGAAATTGGTGCCAGGAAAGAGTTCAAAGCCTCATCCAGAACTTGTCTGCACACAACTTCGCCTCTACTACTACTCCGCGAGCATGAGGAATGCGCAGTACATACGAGATTGGATGATACTCGACCAGTCTCACGCCGAACCGCTAATTGGTCACCGCGGATATTTGTGAGGCAGTTACACTACAGAATAATGTTGTTCTCGGTAGTGGATTCTGGAGCTCGTCAAGGGAATATTGGGTGTGATCGCGAAGCGAGGCTGTGCCACGTTGTCCAAATAAACTTCAGCCCCCAATTCGCCAAGTACAGTATAGCAGCTTTATTCCTTTATTCCTCAAGCCTGTTTATTCCTCAAGCCTGTACATTTGTACCTAACAATACTACAAGAAACTCCTAAATTTCAATCAGACCTTAGGATGGAGAAGGAACAATCCCTTAGGCTGTAGTGGATAGGCTAGAGATATGTCTACAAATATACATTCAAAGGGGTCTTTATAAGATTAACGACATCTCGCTTCTTCAGTTTTTATTTACAACATCTACACTCAACAAACAACATCTATTCATCCAATCCATTCACTTCATTCAGTTCATCTAATTCTTAAAGACTTCAAAATGCAACTCATTTCAGTTATCCTCCCGGCGGTTCTTCTTGCCACCACCCAGCTAGTGGCTGCTGCTCCACAAGGATGTTATGGTCAGTTCTCCTTCTTGCATTGCCAGTGTAGACATAAAGAGCGCGCGGAGACAAGCATAGCAATGCATTGAGATTCTCGCTTTTCTAGCTTACCTTTACAACTCTAACACGTTAATAGGTGCTGGCATGGGCGCTGGCATGGGAGCAGGTATGGGAGCAGGCATGGGAGCAGGTATGGGAGCAGGTATGGGCGCAGGTATGGGTGCCGGCATGGGGTCAGGTAAGCATTTCATGATCACCACGTTCTAAGCTTTTCTTTGGAACCATAAGGACTGACCGGCTTCAAAGGGGGGGGTTCTGGTCAGAGTGGTGCAGGTAAGACCCAAATCTTTTCAAAACAATACCTATTGCAATACTAATTAACTTTTTACTAGGAATGGGTGCAGGTAAGCGTTAAATCATACTCAGATTGCCAAAATTTATCAATTTTGAGGGTTTCTTCTGAAAGTGACTTGAATTACAATCCTAACTGGCTACCAGGAGCGGGTGCAGGTGCAATTGGCAGTGACACTACACTTGCTACTTCTAGTAAGTTTGAGCTTTCGCGGCGTGGGCTGATACTTTGATTCCAGGGTTATACTAAATGTGGCAATGCTAACTCGAGATATGGTAATAGGTTCTAGTAGCTCTAAATCCGGCGGTGCGGCTCATGGAGAAAGCCAGTAAAGCAACGGCTACGGCGGCTTGTCATAAAGCCTAGAGGCTACATGTTGTGGCACAGTGGGTGCCAGGTGTGTAAAATCTGTTTTGGAGTTACGGAGTTTTGGCGTTTTTGATGAGGTTATCTACACTTTGTACATAAGCCTGGCTGGGTTTCCCATTTTGCATCAGGAAAATCGAAAAAGTTTTTTTCCTTCAATATCCGAGTTTTCAAACAATCCTTTGCATTGGTCTAAGTAAATCTGACTATGTCCGTCTGACTATACCCGAAATGAATTGAAGGGTTGGCTGTAAGGGCTGTAAGCTGGGTTCGGAAAGGGTGAGATCAGCTGATATTAGAGGATTCCAGCAAAAGAAGGGAACCACTTTCTCACGTAATTCCCCTCATTTGAAACAGTAAAAGCGAGATATTTTTAGATAATTGATAATCTTTATTATGGCAGGCAAATGTTTCATCATGAGCTGGCATAATTATATCTGAGTTTTAGACTTCGTCGAATGTGTTTGGGCCCTTTATATAACTTTGGTTTCACCTGTGATGTGATCGACATCAAAATCTAGTAGCCAATGGGTGGCGCTCAAGTATTAGCAAACTGAGATAACTGGCAATTCAAGTCATTTCAAATTGAGGGCCAGCGAGACTACCAACAAGTATTCCTGATTCGCCATGTAGTTAATCAGACCCACTGGTCCACTATTCATAACTATTTGGGGGTTAGTGATATATTCTCACTACGACATGCACATTCCCCCTCCAGCCTATCTAAGCCCCATCCTCCAAGTGGGTTATCTAGCTTTCGAAATCCGCAACTCTCTATTAATACCTTTCCATTTTCAGCCTCTTCAAATATTCCTTCGTTTCCGGAACGTCATGCTACTTCTTGTCATTCTAATTAGCTTTACAACTCCTCTAAGCTAATAACTTATGGACTTTGTGCGGCTAACAATGGCCGCTTGAGATCTCATTCTTAACAGATTTTATACATTGAGGTAGGTTAAGAATTATCATAAGAAGAGAGATTAGAGCTTGAAGCGCCACGAAGAGTGATAGGCTATACGCGTCCGTCAATCAATCCACTTCTCATTAGGGTTAGAATGTGATATCTGGGTTGAAGTTTCTCAACAAACGCATCACAAAAGTCTATAGTAACACAGTCAAGTGAAAGAAAGAAGAATGGTATTCGCATTTTCAACCGATAAACTCCCAAACAAAACATTTTATTGCGTGTTCCCGCTCCATCTCGATTCTCTTATAAGGCCAAAGCAACAGCCATAAAACCCGCAATTCCAGCAACAGCAGCCTGCATAGGGTTCATTGTCGGAGCAGAAGCACTGCCTAGTGTTTTGGTGCTGCATACTCCATTGGTGTCACACGATGAAGATACAGTGACACACTTATCGTCCTTACACGATACACTATCTATTCCTCCTGAAGCTATACACTTTGTCAGGAACTGAAATAGCGACTTGATTCGGCTCCAGGGGAAAAGGATTAACTTTGACCAGAGTGTAACATACCTTGACAAACATTGTTAATGCAGACTCCGCTCCCGCAACTTTTCCCACCGCACTTGAATTCAGCATTGGTGGGGGCTGGAGGAGTAGCACCAGCACCAGCATTAGAACCAGCACCGGCACCGGCACCAGCACCAGCACCAGGTGTTGTAGGTGTAGCACCGGGCGTTGTAGGTGTAGCACCGCTGGGATATGGTGCGGATGCAGTCACACATACACCGTCCTTGCACACAGTGCCTCCTATTCCTCCTGTGTTTATGAAATATGTTAGTACCCGAAATAAGAATGGCTAGACTCAGCTCCAGGGCAAGAGGTTAAATTTTGATCGGAGTTTTACATACCTTGGCAAACATCATTGATACAGACTCCGCTCCCGCAATTTTGCCAATTGCACTTGGAGTTGGAGCCAGGAGCATCACTTGGCGCCGAGGGAATATTGTTGTTGATCGAACTCGCGAGCCCGTTTGCCCATGTGCTAGAGGGATGGAACGTTAGATGAATGATTTAGAAGGGATAGAGAGGAAACCTACACCCAAGGATTCTCTAACTATTGTTAGTGCTCCAGATAGTAATATTCAGCCCCTCAAAAAGGGGCCTTTTAGTAGAAGTGTAACTTACCTTGAGCCAATGAGAAGGTGAGAACGCCAGAAAGGACGAGGAGAGAGTTGGTGAAGCGCATTTTGGTGTTTGCAAGGCTCTGTTCTAACAGAAATCGATCTTAAGTGAATGACAAAAAATTGGGCACTGCTGACCTTATATAATCACAGCCATATCCAACAAGCAAGATCCAACACTATGGACGTTTCGGTCCATAACTGCGCCAACTGTTAGTTGAGGGTTTCGAATCCTGCGTTGGTCCTTAGGATTGCTCGCCAATGGAATGTCACATATTCGCGAGGAGCTGAGTTGGTGTTGGTAACTTGATGTTGCACAAGCACACAGCCACACATGACAGGAAGATATCATTTTTTGGAGAGTGGTGGGCCGTGGAGGATCACATATTTACTACACGTTATTGGCTGTATGGTCCCAGGGGGTTTTAATTGGTTGACTCCTTCATAAGTAGCCAATTTTACGATCTCTAGTTAATTGCGCGTGCAAGAATCTAAATATACCCCACACCAATCTACCACGCCCATGTGCCGCACCAGCACCAACAACTGATGATTGGCGGCTGCCCCTTTAATATCTCACAAGCAATTTAAGCATGTTGGAGTCTTAGCTAGGACTTGTTGCTCTTTAAATTTGATATCATAAGCTTATCCATCGAGGTACTTCAACGCTGTGCGTACTGTAACGCCCACTTCAATACAGAGTAGAGTGTCTCGGGAAGAGACTTTTTGGGGTACATAAAACAAATGTTTTCTACAACAACCTGAAATGATAGCTTTGTCCAGCTTGTAACTTTCGATTTCCTTTCAGTGATCAATTTTCACGATTGCCACAGATGGGCGCGTTTAGGGCTCAACGTAGAAGTGTGTAAGCCTAGCACGATCGATCGTGTCTCTTAAGGAGTTAGAGAGGTGCGCGCGCTTGGGTTTTTGATTCACATCGTACTGATAAGTATTGGAAAGATTGTTTAATTTGCTAAACCTTTTGTCGCCGTGGGACTTGTGGAATCGATATGGGGTATAACGTAGATCCCAATTGCTTGTTCACGTTACTTTAACACGTTGGATTTCTGCTTCGTCTTGGGCCACTCTTCCGAGTATCGGACCGCAAAGTTCTAACACAATATGTAGATTGTTGATTATAGATCGGAAATAGCAGTTCATGCTATATTAGCCCACTATTGGGTTAAAAAGGCAAATCTATAGGGATATCTAGTAAATTTTGAGAACTAGTAGAAGACGGTATGGAGAAAGAAGAGACTCACGTGATAAAATGGCCACATCGGGACACCACCCCTGACAACCATGCGGCCGCATTCCCAAAATAGCACCTGTAAGGGGAATTTGACATTTCACGACGTCAACTGCCAACTTTGCTCTATCCACTTCGAATCAACTTCAGTTCTATGAAAACACTCTTTCGGCTATCGAAAACCATCGCCAGCACTCATACACCTACTCCGAAGTAGCAGTCAACTCGGTATAGAAGTCCCACTGACAAAGACGTCTGCGACCGAAGGTGCAAATAAAGACAAAGATCAAACGACTCCTGCTCCACGACAACAAACAGCAAAAATGTACTCTCCTACTACCCTCCTCACTCTCGTTTTCGCTCTACCCATCGCCTCTGCACTCACCCCGCAAAATCAAAAACGTGAAGTAGCAGCCGGAGGAGGCGGTCCGGTCGCAGCCCCAGTAGCAACACAATATCCAATCGTCAGTTCCGATGCCTGGGAATTGGTTATCGTTGGTGGCAAGACGAGCGCTGTGCAGAAGCCATTCACGCAGACCTTTGCGACTACAGCGTTGGGAAGCTGGGCTCTAGGCCCGACACCGGCTGTTGGGAAGATTGGATTATGAAATATTCCCGGGGAGGTTGGCAAATAGGTCATCGACTTGGAGGTTGGATGGAAAGCAGCTGGAATACTTGGGGAGGACCTGATATGAGTAGGCTGGGCCTGTAGTGCGGGAGTATTGATTTGGCTGGTTTCGATGTACGAGCGGCATTGTTGGAGTATGGTCTGAAAGGTGTTACAATTCGATTATATATCACGCTTGATGAATAGGAGAGATCTGGCAAGAGAGGAGATTCATCTTTGACATACAGGCGTTTCATTCGAGGAGTTTGACTTTATTAGAAGGAGTAGATTTGTATCAACATATATTAATACAGTTCTTCATCATACTGGGTGAATCACTTACTATAAGTCAGCGTGCTTCTAAGAGACATCATGATTACGAGATTAGCCTTGTGGCCAACGCGGGTCTGAGTCTCCGAGATCTCTCCAATCGATAAACCCCGCTTGCTAGGCTGTCATTAGTGTTTGAAACACCTCAAAGACTATTAGAGGCTTATTCATTGTCTAAACAGACGCAATTTCTCGATGATATCGCCATGCATAGATCGCATATTCCACCAAGACCACAGCAGTAACCACCTTCGCTGCCCTTGATTAGTCTATCGATTTGAGCAGTGACGGGTAACTTCGCCCAACTATTATGGTAAGAATGAAAGGCGACTAACTGCACAAACAATTGAGACCCTGGTGTTTTATCTCCTTACATTGGCACAGGTTTGTCTGCACCCGTATGAGAAATGAATCTCCTAATTGCAGGGAGTGAAATCCGAAGATGACTTCTGGAGAAGAGGCTTAAAATCGTCTTTAGTCAACGAGGAGAGGTCGTCAACATAAGCCTTTAAGCCCGAATAAACCTCGGAATAGCGGCAAATAAGGTCTGAAACTCAGCCAACCGTTGGCCTACAATCAATAACTTGATTCCCAAAAGAACGGTTTGTGGTGATCCCCAATTGGGTGTGCACTATCGGTGTGGCTGAACCCCCCCTTAAGTTGAAGCGAAAGGATCCAGATCCCTGCCCTTTGTACAACTTCGTGTGAAGTAGGTAGTATTGTATATACTTAACAGAGATTTTATAAGCATTCGTGAGAAACACACAGATAGAGTATGTGCATGGTCAAGTCAGGGGCCTTCAAATGTCATTTGAAAATGAAAGATGTTTGAGACCTGACGTATCTGGCATTTAATGTTATTCTAATGAATAATTCTAGACTATAAGATTAGAGGAGCGAAAATGAAGCTAGCGCTGATGCCCATTATTAAAGTAGGGCAGGACTGATTCACTATGTAATGAAGTGGAAGGTTTTATACCGAGACACAGGATGTTCAAGGCAACATTAGGCAAATGCAGTTTCCACAAAAAAATGAAAGGCCAAATGGCTCAGTCTCTTGCTCTGAAATGTTGAGCGAACATATTATGAAAAGTAAACTAGGATTCGTACATTAACAACCTCTCGACTGCAAGCCAGATAAGGCAGCTGAACGAGGCGAATGACAATCATTATTGCTGAACTCACTCCTTGCTGGTAACAGTGAAATGGTAGATTGAAATGGATAGAAAGGGGCAAAATGCTAGCTCGAATAGCCTAATCAGCGAATATGCAAATATAGCGAAAGGTTGTCACATGTTTGGGACTTAAATATGAGAATTTTCAACCTGGATCATCTTGATAGTGTCATCAATATTCGAGTCCCTTTGCCACAAACGCTTAAAATTAAGAGCCCGAATATTGTACGCAAGGTTGAATGTGCCATGAAGAGCGGGTTCACTATTTGGCTAGGATTAATGTATTGTTAGCTCAATATGTCTCAGTCATTAAGTTAGAAGACAATAGTTATGGGCATCAAAGCCAGAGTGGAGAGGCTGAGGTGTTTTTCTGCCATAACAATAGCAAACCAGGCAGGCAATATAGTGGACAGCAGAGGTCTACGTTGAGGAATATTAACGAAATTTAGTTGCCTAATAGTTCAGCATATCAAATCAATGCAGCGAAAGACTCATAGGCAACCAAATTCTGAACAACATCTTGTGGCACCTAGGTTTATGGAGAAAAAGCAAAGGAAACGAGTGTATATCAGTTCTAGAATCTTGACGCGATAAATGAGTGTTGTAAAGGTAAACTGGCTAGCCAAACATTCAACCAAGGTTCAGTGCTTTATCGGACTTGAACCATGTGTGAAACAAGCAGCTTTCACAAACATGGCTAGAATATAAGCGATAATATACACGGGACAAGTACATTGAAGACTCTAGTAAGGTTAGCTAAACGATAATACTTAGTGTATGCTTTTCAAGGGAAAAGTACCCATGTATGGACAAGGATGGTTTCAACGTACAAGTCGTTGTTTCACGGCGGGAGAATAATATCAGTACAGCCGGTCGTAAGTGGTAAGATGTTACTTGCTAGAACTGTTGGTATCGTACCGTCAACATATCCCAATGGACCGACATATAGTGCATTAAAGCTTATGGACAAGAGCGGCAAGCTTCCCCGGACAATAAACCATATGATTTATGCAAGACTCGACGCATTGTGGTACTTTATAGGTCACTGATACATCAGTGCGTTGCTTCAGCAAGGAGATGATTCCCCATGATCCATATACTGCGGCCCAGCACCTACTCGGTGTCCTAGATATGACGACGTGCAGGAAGATCGTCATATTCTTTATGATTAAGCTTCCCCATTGACCGGTCGAATGCGAAGGTCCTCGGTCCCCGTACTATCTAGGATAACATTCCCGCAATCTTGACCGTATCATTTGCGATGGCAAAGTGAAAACTAGACTTGCAGGGTAGGGGGCCTCTTGGACGCCGAGTACCCTCTCGAATTGGGCATGCTTCCAGCCTTATATCAAAAGAGTGACACCGACGTCTTTCTGGCATCGGGAGGGAATCTTGATGAAATGTGCATACGGCATGACCTTCAGGTGAACGCTAATGAGTTCATTCGCGAAGACCTCTTGCTCGGTGAGCGAATGTGGTATATGTTGCACAATGAAAGAATGATCCGAGAAGCATGAAGAGAAGTAGTGGACCAATTCATTCTGTCAAAGTATCTTAGTAACAAAGAAAGGGACCGGCTCTAAATTGATGGATGGATGTCGGACAAGGAGAGACGAAGTTAAGGTTGGCAACGTGCTGTACTTAACACATAGTCCTATTTCAGTTAGCGGGCCTTGGCAATACAGAGCCGCGAAGTCTACCAGAAAACATAACCGGTCCCTACAATCACCTATCCTGCCGAATTTCAAATTCAGTTGCTTCTAAGGAGCGCCGGCCCATATTACGAATCAAGGATATTTATTGGATTAGGTTAGATTGAATCGGTCGTACCCTTAATATGTTCAGCCTTATTACAAAGGGATCCTAACATTATATTGCATCATACTCCAATTCCTAATACTTCAGTTTCCCTCCAATCAACCGCATTGAAGTTTCATACAGATTACTCGGCTGGTCTCTAAACTTAGCTTTCGAGTCTGGTACGCATAGGAAATTGCTTGCACGTGGCAGATGGCGGCACTTACCTGGCTTCTGGCAACTCTGCTCAATGAGTCTCCCCGGTTTCTCGGCCCCCAATTCCACTATTCTAAAAGCAGCGTATAAACAACCTCGAAAACTACCCTATCATATCTATTAGATGGAGATTTACTGCTATGATAGTCTAAGCGATTGGCATCTTTGGTCAAATTTTGCCACTGATAGGTTAGGTCTCTCAGATTGGAAAACAAATCGTCTTCCAATTTCCTATATAGTCTCATGGCTGCTTTCACTTCGCCTTCGTGTTACTCTGAAAAGCTTTGTTATCTAACTGTACGAAGGCTCTTTTGTGATAATTCGTACAACACCCATGTGATAGTTCACTGCGGCTGCTTCACTAATATATGATTGAGACAAATGAATGGCATCTTGGAATTACGGAGACTTTATGCAGGAGAAAGTGGCTGCATGGGATATATGGGGGAGGGGAGAATAAGCTCAGGGTAGCCTAGAACTCCACACCTTTACATCGGACTCCAGCAATTACTTCGCTGCTGACCATTCAATGGTTATATGGGTGTCGGCTTCCCCGTCCCCAGGTGGAAAACTCTCCTCGAATGAAGTCTCCTGTTTCATAGTGCACGCTGCCTTCCCTTCTATCGTATGTACCTTCTCACAATTATGACACAACCAATCTCTGGAGCGTTATGATTCTTTGCAAGATAAACCACTAAGTCATGGTGATTTGCAATATCTGCATCCGTCTTTGCGTAAAATGAGTGTGGACTGAGGCATCTACTAGTTTCTAACGCTCTCAGCCACCTAAATTTACAGACCCTGTTTCAAGTACACTTATGTGACTGTTACACTGGCGCAGGTACAGAAACTCATAAGGCTTCCCATATCAGTGTAGTATTGCTTACAGGCAAGATAAGAAATATTCTGATATCTACATATTGCGAGCAAGCTCTAAGAACTTCAAGGCTATCATTGTCCTACCTCGCTTTCGGCCGTATTCAAGAACTCTCGTCCTACTTTCTTACAAACCTAGTGGTGGTTACCATACCTCATCAAGAGCTTTCGAAGCTGATTCGCCACCAGGGTATCATCCTGGAAATTTTATCATCCCTAAGTTCTCTGAAGCAGACCTCTCATATCGCATAGACGACACCTCAAACTAAAGCAACCTAGATACCCTAGGAGCCATAGCCAGGGCTGGAAATAAGTGTTCGGATATTGGCTTGTTCGTTTGAAGTTCATCCATTCATATGACCGCTACATTGTTCGCGTCACGCAATGACTGTTTGCCTTACTTCAATCGTCTCTATACTTAGTTTTGGATTGTACAGATAGCTGCCTTGGGAAACTATGTGGGACGAAAAGATGAAGGTTGTAAGGAATAGTGCAGTCAAAAGGAGAAAATCCCCAGTGTCATCTCTGCGCGTTGAACAATCCTTCAACAATACCTGCAACATGATGCGAATCGCTATAGCGGGCACTGGTGGATTAGCACGAACACTTGCATATCATCTCAATGAAACCGTCCACCAGTTCATATTACTCTCACGGGCAGTATGTAGTCCTTTGTTGATATGCCTTTTTGCAAATATGGCTAACCTCTCAGGCTAAACCAGACTTGACAACCTACGGCTATCAAATTGTTGTAGTGGACTACGACGACCAAGATAACCTTCAATTTAATCTCCGAGGTGTAGATTTAGTTATATCCACAGTCTCCGGTACACCGCAGATGAACCTCATAGATGCAGCTGCTACATCAAACGTCCGACGCTTCTGCCCTGCTGAATTTGAAGGCCCCCCAGCACGTCGGCCACGTAACGACCCCCTCGATCGCGGTAAAGCAGCCGCACTGGAGCGGCTACGCCACTGGTCTCACCAGCGACAGTGTATTATGCGCTTTACCATCTTCACTTGTGGCGTTTTATATGAAAGATTCGCACCCAATGGACTATATTCTGCCGGTGTTGGAAACTCCACTGGTGCTACCTACCAAGGGGCCTATTTGATGGACGTGGGCAACAACACCGCCGAGATTGTAGAGCGAAACTCGGCTGGGCGGCCGATTTACATTTCCATGATATCACTTAATGATGTAGGAAGATTCGTTGCCGCGGTGGTCGCACTAGATCTGCAGACTTGGCCAAACGAGCTGCGAATGACTGGCGAGCGGAGAACAGTTTCAGAAGTCATACAATGGGCTGAAGCCGTCAAAGGCGGTATGTGATGCCCCATTCCCCTAATCTTCTCGAAGTTCCGACACTAACAAACTCAGGCAATCTCTTGTCAACCGACATCATCGAAGCACGTCATCTTCAAGCCCATCTTGACACTGCAATTTACTACGAAGATTACTTCAAAGTCAACCGTATCCAAGAGTTGATGGCAACCGAGCAACGTCGTTACGATTTTGAGAGGCCGAACTTAAATGCTATGGTGAATGTTGCACCAGAGAGCTTTTATAATTGGTTAACGGCTCAATGGGCGGCGGCTTCATGAGCTGATATATGTGTTAATTGTGAAACACTACTTGTTAAAGATAGTATTACTTGATATGGGATATTATAGGGCATCACTTTATAGATTGTATTATCATGAAAGTCATCACGGCTTTATTTCAATCACCTGCTTTATTTACCAACTTACATATATTCTTAAAGGGTATTATATAACTGCAACCACCTTCTCATCCAGGCTCATTATAATCTCGTAATTCCATGAAATACAGATTTACACATGTGATTAAAACAATTATAAACCTTGGAAATAGAAAAAGCAAGAAGCAACGACTGTAAGGGCTCAAATTTTAGGAAGCCTCCTTTCTACAGTCTGGATTTGCCGCCCATACTAGGTGTTGGTATATTCTCAATATGCGTATTCGCTGTTGGATATGTGACCATGTCACATGACCATTATGGATCTCCATTCTGGGAAGATCATCAATACCCATACGTTGTCAATACGACATCACAGGTTACTATACGAATATAAGTAGCAACTACATGATACAGTGTGGTGATGCCACGTATCTGAAGTGAAACGACACTAAGATATGATCTCATCTTAAATTCTATATACAACATGGACTCAAGGAACACTTTACATTAAATTTGGGTGTGTTTCTTTATGTAAGCCGATGTGAAGAGCCCAACATTTTCGCCGATTTCTGCTACCGGCAAGAGTTATTACCATAAGTAAATAATAAAAACCAAGTCAATTCTATTTAAGATATCTCACAAGTGCGTAACAAGATAGGACGTACTCGCCATTTGATGACAGCCTGCTCACCAAAACCACAATTCTTCATCTAACTTACTCCTTTTTCAAACAAACATAACGCAAAAATTATTTAGATGTCCAGACCTATTTTAGCCAAACACTCCTTATGATTTGACCAGTCAGCTGCTGCTTACATATTGATAATCAATTAAATCTGAAACAAAGATGCCAAAATTTCCGCGCTATATAGGTCTTGCTGATTTAAATGATCACAAGATTATATAGGCCCCTCCTCCTTTCCCCATTGCAATACGTTTGAATGTATGCTACTGGTCTTTGCCCGTCGCACAGTTCATCTCACGTTTCCTTTAGACTCGACTCTGTTAATGTGGACTCCTTATCCCCGTTCGTTCCCGCAGCAAGCTTCACAGCCAAATCTAAGTTCACCACATAATCTCTTCCTTTATCGAGCACTGAATCAGAGTGTGATGTCTTGCAAGTGCTATCGCATGTATGGTTGTCTTTGTGTTGCTGGTGCTCCTTTGTCAGCTTCTCGGAGATTGGTCCTGTGATTTTCTGGAAGTTGCTCTCAGATCTGTCGCAAGACTCACTGCGAGGACTCCGCGGCGGACTACAACTAGGTGTCGTCTGGTAGGATGAAGCCTCGATGGTCATGCGTGTAGCGCGCGCGCTGCCGCTAACATAGTAGTATGGGTGAGGCGGCCAGAGTTGACCGTTTCGGGTCTGGAATTGATTGACGCCCAGACAAGTTGTTGAAATTGTGGTATTTGATTCTTTGTTCATTTTATACCTGTGGCTTAAATTGTTATATTGAAGGAATACTTCACTTAGAAAACCTATTAGATTTTATAGGCTTTTGCCACCAGCTAGCTTGGATGTCGATAGAAACGTTAGTTACACACCTCGTGGTAAGCAGATTGCCATGGTGTGTCTATTACCTAATGAATCGAAGATGATGTTACACATGAGTTTGGAGTGGGGAGAGGAGCAATCCAAATGATGGGGCAGCTGTAGTGGTGCGCACAATGTCACACCACTGATCATACCATACTGCCGTAAACCATGAAAATTCAAGAAAGCTATCTATGGGAGATTGAAAGTTTAATTGCTACCTGCTCTATAAACAATAGAGAGCATTTGAGTACGTTAATCAATTTCTGAAAGTCTGCTACTCATTGCTGAAGATGGCTCCCACTGCCCACGTGACTGGCGGCCGGCTTGTTCTCACAACCAAATATCCACGGGCTCACGCAAATCTCGAAGATCCAAAGGAGATATCAATAACTTCATCGGCAACGATCACAATAACTTGCTCATTTGTTATGGGTTTTTTGGTCATATCTGTGATGTTGTGGTGTGTGTTTCACTCCTAAGTTGTGTCGATCTACATAGTTTTTTACCACCCGTTCGCATAGTATTATCTAATGAAGCTTTGTTAATCTTTCGTTTCAGGTTTGCTTGGAGATCGAGGGATCAAGCTGCAATATCAAGGCCAAGGCAGAGCCCAGCGACCAGGCTACTCAATCTAGAAGAAGCCCTGCCTGCACAAAAGTTCTCTGTGTGGAGAGAGCATCAATATCAACAAGTCACGAGTTCTATGCCCTTTCCCCAAGAATATATTTGGTCAGTCCATTTAAGTGTGTTAAGCGTTAGCCTACGTTACTTCTGTGCATTAGCAACCGTGATTCGACGTATATAAAGGCTAATTACAGTCTCATTATAGTGCAATTTGTCTGTCGAATGTAGCACAGAAAGATTTAGTCCGAGAACTTCCTTGTAAACACACCTTCCATTGCGGATGCATCGATCATTGGTTTCGAGGATTCCATTCGTGTTGTCCTCTTTGCAAACGAGCATTTTACACAGAATAAATTAAAGCAGGGAGCAGTTCCTCAACAGACAATTCACTCTATGCATACTAAAAAGGCTCTCCATTTCGCACATATTAATTATCTATCACGAGACTTGTCCCATCTGCCTACAATAGTTTGTTTCTCATCTAAAATAAGTGAACCGATTATCATTGGCCCTTTTCGTCGATGTTAAGATGGAGGAGAGAATATTATTGTGGATCTAGCCTCTCCACAAGAAATATCAGCCCTTTATAACTCAGCAAAAGACTTCAAATCGGAGATGAGTAAAATATGAATTCCTGAAGTAATGACTAGGACAGAATTACAAAATTTCATCAAAATGAAGCGAGAACTTCCTAGAACATCTTCAACGTGTAGTACAATTGTTCTCTTACTCTTCCAGTCCCACACCGTCTTTGCTAATCCTACTAAATCATTCTCAGAGCTGCACGACCTGAACGATCCTCACTGGCCTGTTTGCATCATCTTCTTTCTTTGTTATAAGGACTCGCAAGATACCGTCTTCGACGGACGCCTGGACAGCATTCTCTTCCATGGGCATCGGCAATGTGAATGTGCGATTGAATTTATTACCAGCTACACCGAGCCGCTCATTTAGCAACATTGTGTACTCTTGGCCGTGTGGTTCTTTAGCTGCAGTATCGACACCGGCTGATTTGCCATCGTGACGATGTCTAAATGAGGATAAATGAAACTGGAAATGCGCTCGTGGACCTGGCGATGACCCTGGTGATATTGGCTGACTCAAAGGCTTAGAAGTTTTCTCTGAACGTGTGGAAACGTTTGAATTATCTGGGATGTGGACTCCTTGATTGGATTGTAGGTCGAGATTCTCACGTTCCTCGCCGTTGTTGGTAGAATGTGGGATGTTACCAGATATTACTAATGTGCGCTCACCTCGAGGTTCGATGGTGATGTCTTGCGCTTTGGCACCTGGGACGTCACCGATCAAAAGATAAAATCTGGCATGATCTTCAAGATCGAAGCGAGGACTAAAGCAGTGCATAAAGCGACGATGATGGAAGAAGCGGTCGATATCGTCGACGTAGTTGGTCATGATACTCAGCCCGTGGTCGGTAATTGCGCTGTGTTGTGGAGTAAAAGCGAGATATGAATTATAGAGACTTGACATATGTCTGCATATATATACTTGTATCCGTTATTAAAAACTCGGAAATTGCTCGACAGTAAACTGGAGTTCGTCTAGAATATATACAAACTACAATTTCCAATCATTCTAGTGAAACTGGGCTCAAGATCAGCATCAGCCCACAGTTCACCCACTCTAGTCTTCTTGGCAATGTGAGAGAGAATAAATCAGATCATAGGAGTCAGTCGACCAGCCTGCGATTTGATTTGTCAGTGATCAACTCAATGAATGTGAGAAATGTCATGCCACAGTTCATGCAGCCATCTCATGATGCACCCCTATGAATATATCGAAGAAGGTCAGACCACGAGTGTCATCCAGTCATTCCAGTTTAACACAGAGGCACAAAATGAGACTATAATACGTGCAACATAGGGGGGTTTGAGCCCAACAACAAAGAAGAAAAACCCTGCAAAAAGCACAATTGATTTCGAAACATGGCAATAACTAAGGAAATTTCAAACAACGTTTCGGAATTTCTCTACCATGTGAAAGCTACTATGATAGATTTCGCTGGTGATAATTCTGGTGCAACTCGCGGAACCAATATCATGGGTACCTACATCGATCTACCTACTGCGAAAGCCGCCGCATGCTCTACGCTCTTTGACCACGGGTACAGAAAGGACGACTTCGTGGAGTATGAAGTCAAAGATAACAGCAATAATGAAGAGTGGAAATATGGTGACGGAGTCATTGCATTTGCTCAAACGCCCGCTGGCCATGAATTCAAGGTTAGCATTGATACGAAACCAAACAGCCTGGGTTTGAAAGGCAACAGCGAGGGCAAAGTAGATGGTCCTCTCTATTATGGTAAGGTACATTTTATTCCTTCAGAACTATCACAAAATAGGACAAGTAGACTGAATAATTAGTTCTTCAAAGGATAATTGACTATAATAAAGATGCTACCGGAGCAGAGCAGAGTACTGAAATAGAGGGCACATATATCACTCGCAAAGAAGCATATGAGGCAGCAAAGACAGCCTTGCTTGATGAGGACATAACTAAGGGGTCATTTGCTGAGTACGAAGAGAGGACTGACCCAGCGGAAAAAGGTGAATGGCCCTATGGGGACGATGTTTGGGTTCATGCGCTCGCGGAAACTGGCGAGAACTTCGATATCGCAGTCAAGACCCAACCTCCTAGCCATTCGATGCACACAAATGAAAGTAGTGTGCATGCCGTTGAAGGAGAGCAAAAGGATCGTTCAGTAGGTTCCTGGTTGTAGTATATGGTATTTCTAACTATTTATTGTTCCAAGTCATCTCGTCGATCAGTTATGTTTGATCCTAATTCTGCGCAAATTTGTTTCCCAGTGTACCATGATGTACAACAAGTGATATCTCTTCATGATTCAACTTTGATGTTCAACAACACCTTATATAATCAGAAGAAAAAAGGCTTAGGTTGTACTACTATATGTGATGTTGTAAGTTTTTTGCCAGGTTTTGCAGAGTATATTATTGAAATCCAACTTTAAAGCAATATCTGTGTGGCTTGCTTGAGTATAACCAGGATTGTTAGGAGATCTAAAAAATGAATTATTAGCTAGGCACGCTACTCGTGTAGCGAGTCAAAGCAATGCCAACCACGCTCGCTTTCTAATAATGTCTAGACATAAGCGATTCTCATGAAAAAAAGAGACTTATCTTCTTCAAAGAATTACGTCATCAGCTTTTCCAGGAATGTATTTGGGTTGCTGATGCTGTGCCCTTCTACCAACTACGTGGAACAGCAACATGGAGAATCCTTTGGTTCCAACGCATAAATTAGCTGTTTCATAGCTTTACCGTCCCAATTCAGTCTAACCATTGTTTTTATCGAGAAACCTCGAAGAAGCCGGCATCAGTTTGAAAATTGCGGAACGATAAACGATCCAAAGTCCCGTACAACCTTATAAAGCATAGCCGAACCTGTCCAAGGCATTCGTCAGATCCATTCTTTTCCCCAGGAGCTGCCCGTTCTCACTCTCCAGAATTTTTATATATTGAATGGCCAACTCAATCACATTTCTTTTCGATACAATCTTTCCAATTCTTGTATTATCTTCGTCCTTATTATATCTAGCGTTGAGTTCACAGTTCACGTTCTCCCTGACAAGGTTCTGAGGCAAGGAAGAAAGTAACATGGCGAACTTGCTGTTGAGGTTATTGCGATACCGACGCTCAATCATGTTATGGGCAGTACGATTGGTGTCTTTTTGAGACCTCTCTGTTCGAACGTGTGATCGTTGTTTGGCAGAGTTTGACTTTGTCCGCATAGGGTTATGCTTTAGTGAGGATCTTTCGACGCTAGTGCTAGGAACTGCTAGTTTAGGCATTGTTCCTACGTCACGAGGCGCATCAACATGATCTGGTGATGAAGAAGAGAAGAGAGCATTTGTCGAGTGTCTTGTAGTTGGGTTGGAGACTAACTGATAATAATCTCGTCTTTCTTCGTAGGCAGTTCTAGACTCTAAGCTCCCTGTGCTATTTGAAAGTACTGATTCAATATGCTGATCATGATGTTCGCTAGGATCCTGGCCAATATCATTTCGACGGTCAACTAAGGCATGTTGTCCGTGGTAACATATAGGTATGACTGGTAGGCGGTTTTGGGGGAAACATGACTGTGAAAACTGTAACCCCATATCTGACACGAATGGATTTGTCGCTTGTGTCCATGGCCAAGAAGGTTCACTTATCGTATGCTGAGAAAGATCTGGCAGTGCATTTTGATCACGAGCGGCATCATCAATAAGTGGCCACCCTGACAAGAGACAATCAACGTCCATCGAGTCTGCTGAGTAGAATTCGCCACCAGGGAGATAAAAGCATTCGGTAGAACCAGTCTGTGGCCACAGTGCAGGAGTATTTAGATTTAAGACGTCATCCGCACGAAAGCTGGTACAGCTGTCAGAATGCTTCTGCATGGCTACTCTAATTGATGCGAATGGGTGTTCTGGTTCTTTGCTCTTGTGACAATAAATCGATATCCCGAAAAGACGAAGCGTCTTGTCTTCGATGCGCTGACTTTTCTAAACAGCAAACAAATTAGCGACAGTGAGTGAGATGGGAAGAATGGTGTCATGTGAGAGATTGATCACTTATCTATTTGCTATATGTTGGTGCGGTAGGATCCACGCTTTCTACCGATCACCAATAGATAATCTGATAATATGAGGAGATTCTACAATGAGTAACAAATTTTCTTTTTTGTAATGTTTGAGTCTGAGGTCGACTGGATGTTAACTTCATATTAATGTATTATTATAGATTGATAAAGTTGCGATCTACCAGAGTCGAGAACTTTCTGCCATAGTCTAGAATTAGGAATAATTGCTGAATAATCCTATAAGATAATACCAGGTTGATGCTCATGACTGAGCTGGTAAGTGGTATGCAAACCGCTTACAGCATCTTTCTTCGGTTAGCGTCATGCTCGGAACGGCCCTCGCCATTCGGAATGGTTGCCTTGTGCTCTCTTCGCTTGAGCGCTCTTGCTGTCGTACAAGAATCGAATGTTCAGTTGATATCGGATGTCTATGGTGTGCCGATGAGTCTGTTTCAGCAAACATTATGCTAGAGGTCGGGTGATTCTAAGACAAGTAGTACAGGTGCGGGGAAGAAGTTTAGAGATTGAGACGCGAAGGCCAGATATTCACCCAATCCGTACAGTGCTTTTGTAAGCCACAGCTCAAGCCACAACCGTCTCCTCGGAACACTCTCCATAGAAGCGTACGACTGACCAAGGCATTGTAGTACAGATAAGTATGCTTTGGTGAGATTCAAACATAAGAGAATGTCTATATAGTGACTGCTTCTCCTCTGAGAGTTTGTTGTAATAGTCTCTAAGTATAGCCCAAAGTATTACACTATCGAAACAAGTTCAAGAAAAATCTATATCCAAATGTATGTGAATTGATTGAATACAACAAATTTCCTTCATACTTGCTCAACTGGAACAGATATTTAAAGTCGTCAATATGCCCAATGAAAAGCATATGGATGTAGCGGAAAACCTCGAACTTATTGCCGGCGCAGCTGGTGCTGTAGTTGCTGTGGACCAGATCGCTAAAGGCCTTGAGTCTAAAGACCATACAATCTCACACCTCTCCAAGGCTGCCATTAGTGCTGCCGTTGCCATAGGAGCCTATGAACTTCTGAAGAAACAACAAGAAAATGAAGCATATCATGAACAAAATCACCATCATCATCATCATCGAGATAAATCTTCACCAGCCAGCGATAGTATCTTCGAACCTCATGAGCACCATCTTGTTAAGGAGATAATTGGAGCCTATGGGCTTGGGAAAGAGTTGATGGGAGATAAGCGACATCATTTCTCACATTTAGTTGAGCAGGCAATCGGAGCTGTAGGGTTGCTGCAGGATGTGCAAGAACACACTGGTCATAAAGACGTGAAGCTACTGAAGGAAAAATGATGAGTGGGCTATGGATAGTTGCTGTTCTAATTGTGGCTTGTCTCCTTCAAAAACTTACGATGTAATGCTGGTAAACTCTGTATCGTAAATTGAATAATCTTTTGCGCGGAACTGAACTATTCTATATCAGATTGCACAAATTCTTTTCGAGTTAAGTTTTAGCATATGTTATCGTTGAATTACATCATCATAAAATATCGCAAACCAAGTCGACAAGTGCCTGAACCACTCTTGCTGATAGCAATTTCAACATGGCACAGGACCCGACCCCGTGGATCCCCCATTGGTCCGTGCGAAGCCTACAAACTCGCTTAAATGTGTATAGTCAATCTTCGCGACCCCAGCTTTGGGAATAACATCGAAATTAAGTCTTTCCGCCGACCACCTCGCCACTTTATGACTGCAGCAGCCTGAGATGCACAGCCGATGCATCCTCTTCGCAGGACCTGTTTACCACTATACTTGTCATATATTAATCTTCCCACCTGTAATTTCTCCTCCCCAGTGTTTTCACTAGCTGAGGGAGATGTTTGAACGCAGGTTTTTTTGCAAGATTTAATCTCAAATTCCTATATACAAAGTATCAAGTGTGGCTCTGGGTAATAAGGCAGAATGAGAGGCTGAGCACCAGATTGAAGTGAAAATTAGAGCATATTCAATTGACTTGCTGAACAACTAAGCAAGCAACTACGCCCTACTACCTCAGCGCCTCACGGCTTATTGATTTAAACTCGAAACCAAATCCAAGAAGCAGTTTGACGAACTTTGTTTTGCACTGCCCATGTTCAATCAATATATAGTAAAGGATCGCTTAGAACATTGTTAGCAAAATGCGACCAGTCAATGTAGCCAGCACCAACACAAACAGAAGACTCAACCCAAACGCAACCCCTCATACTACCCTCATTCACGAAATTCAGGATCAGGACAGTAATTTACATCATCGACATCTCCAGATAGGATTAGCAGTCCAAGATCTTCGGTCACGGACTTATTCCTATCAGTGATTATCTATTCAAGGTCGCTAGCGGGCACCCCTTCGGGCGATGAGTACATTAGAAATGCTTTCCGAGCAGATGGTTAGCTCAACAAATAGATTGGTGTATTGGTACAATATTGACGGCTTACTTAGGAGCAGCGAGATGCTAGCGGTATTATGATACGAAGTGAATCTACGACTCTTGTGAAAGCTCCCACGGGTATCTATCGGGTAAATCGAGTGGAGTTCACACTTCAGGGGAATCCAAATAAATATTCAAACAGCTTTGCCGAAAGATATTCAAGGAGATTTTCAATTTGAATGTACTGACACAAAGAAAGCTAGATCTCTACTACCCAGAGATGACAGCAGGCAAGAGGCTAGAGTTTGCCGTAAGCTTAGCCACCTGCTCTTCGAATTCCACACACGTGAAATCCGTCAAAAGTGTTCTAGTAGACAGGTTCAATCTATCGAAAAGTTTCAAACAAGTTAGCAATGAGATCATTGAAGCATTAGCGGAGGATAGGAAAAGCGCTTGAAAATAGCAAAAGCAATGATGGGTCTGGCTTCAGTTCAATGCCGGGAAAATAGCATTCGAGGCATGGACAGCGAGACTGCACTGTACATCATCAATCATCTCCGAAATTTTTCATCGCACCACGATACCACCACAATTATCAGTCTTTATGAGACTTCCAAACGGACTCTAGATATATTTGACAAAGTTACGGTATATTATGAAGGCCAACAAGTATTTCTCGGCACATGGTAAGAAAGACTTATGTTATTTCAGCTCCCTTATGATTTTAGGGCCAGACAACCCAAGACTTCTTCATGGCGGGCGTTGACTGACATTGCACCCAGCAGAAACATAATATTTTGTACAGGGTGGAATAGAAACACAGTGTCAATAGCAGCCGGGAGTTTGTTTTAAAATGGCGCCGCAGCAAAGAACGAAAAGTCTTGGCTGGGAAATCTATAACTTTAACAATTCATACACATCGAGTGAGGAGCTCATTTCGCAACTCCAGGCTTCCGCGCAGACAATTGTTGCCCTTTCATATAAGTACTGATATCGTTAATAACGGACTTCCGTACTTGAAAACATGTTATAGTTGCTCAACTTCACTTGGCAATTAAATAATCTATCGGCAAATTCAACTTTGTCTTCATCGCGGGCTCTAACGAACTAAAGGCAATATAGCACTCCTGGTATCTAAAGTTATTACAAATTTTACTATAGGCTTTATTGTAGGAAGATAATTTTGTAGTTTGGTGAGATGAGCAGTAGCTTGAACTGTCGTGCTATTTTGTTATATTTTCCCGCTCTTCTCAGTTACAACTGGATTTGAGATAATATGTCATCATAAAGACATTCAGTATGAATGATAAGGACGTCAAGTATTTGCAGTATGAGCCCTGTGCCCTGTTGTGAACAAGTATTCAAAGTATGCTCTCCGTCATCCGTTTTCGCCCGCAAATAAACTGCTCTTCTGTTCTCCTTCACATCGTCGTATATTTCGTGAAAAAATTCCGTCGAATAATAGTAGCATTCTTCGCCAACATCCCTAAATGCTTCACGGTTTGGCCGACCATGCCGTCTCCCTAACAGACCTTTAGGTCGAGGAGCTGAACACTACAAGGTAAACTTGTGAAATGTCTATTTTTCCTGAATTTTCGACCTCATAACACATTTGGTACATGACAGCAATTTCACTTCATCGCTTCTGAGTTAGTATTACATGGCATTGCCGATTGTCAATGTTTGGATTATAGTTACAAGACATTGCCCTGAAAGGAATTTGTACTGAACCTTAAGAAGAGCAGTAACAGAGAAAAACAATGAAACCTTCAATGAAGTCATATTAATAATGGCTCCACTTCACCCCTAAACTACAATTCTCAATCTAAATGTTTTGAGATTACTACGGTCAAATATATTAGGGTGAGTATAGATACCGGTGCTGAGCTATTCAGTAATACACACCCAAACAACATCAGCCCTAGCGAATGATATGGACGAATTCATAGGAGATATGGGAAAATTAGAGATAATTATGCAAGCTGATATGAGAAATACAAAACTGGCTTGTACTTGTGAATCAATACCTGATAAATTATTTACGATTCCCTATTCGGCACTTGTTCCTCTTGGCCCGGAGGCTGCCCCCTGCCGTTACAATTCAGCCGCCTCAGCATCACATATGGATGAAACGACATGTAATATCTAACTTTCATTTCACCACGTAAAATCAACAAGGTCACCGACGGCCCTCACTGGCTGCTAAAACCCTCTATATGATACATGGCCCACAATTAGTAAGGGGCAGGCTGGAGTGGTATAGATTCGAGTGACACATGGTCGATCTGCAGTGATCGACCGGGACCTCACTGCATCGCGGGTTTTTGGCGGCAGAAATATATTAAACGAAGGCATAAACTTTATGCATTACTATAAATGATTGTTTTTGCAATGTCGAGCTGACAGAGGACACCTTTTGAAAGTAGGTTTAGGTGAGAAGATTCCGTTGTGCCCTTCCCATTGCCTTGGGGAACTCCTTCCACTTTTACTGTTTTTAAGAGTTTGATAGTAATGTCTCCTAGAGATCTTTTATTAGTGGAGATGTTGTTCTTAGGCCTGATGGTCGTGGTATTAGTGAGTGGGACGCCATATCATCCGCACATACAGAAGCGTAGCGGAACTTTTGGAAGTCCGTGTGCGCAAGTTGCAGAGAGCTCTGCTGCAGCAATGCGTGAAAATGTTTTTGGTAATATCTTCTTTTTTTTCCGGTTTAAAATATTGCTAATATTGTTGCCAAAGCTCAGCCAACAGTCTCAGCAAAACTGGCATATGATTGCCTTACCTCTGTTCCACTCCACAAACAAGAAGCTACAGATCTTATCAATGCAATTATTCCTTATGTGGAATGGCAATCTGGTAAAGCATTACAAGATGTGTTACCTCCAATCACTGATTGAATTAGATATCGCCTACGTTAAGAGTCCCCCGCAAGGTTACCTTATGCCAGCGGTTGATATTTGGGGAGGTTTTAAGAAGATTTTATCGAACATCGAATCTAACGTGTATGCCAATGAGCATGCCTTTCAAGCTGATCTGTTCGCGTCCTTCAACGCTGTACACGATGGCCATTTTCGGTTCCTCCCTGACCTCCTCAGCAAAGCCGTATCATTTTCGAGACCAGTGAGCCTGGTCAGCGTGAGTAAGGATGGCACCGAGCTACCCAAGATTTATGAGAGAGGTGATATCCTAGATTTCAATGGCATAGGTAATTTCAACACAACGAAAGGGAATTCGTCGTTACCATCAGAGGTTGTGAAGATCAACGGCGAAGATGCGGTAACTTACCTGAACAGTTTAGCACAATTGGGAGCCCTGCAAGATCCAGATGCGCTATACAATAACATGTTTTTTGAAATGGCAATCAATGCTCAGAACTGGGGTGGCTACGGAGGATATTTTGCGGGCGATGGGAGATTTGGACTCATCTATCCCGGCCCAAATACTACACTGGAATTCGCAAATGAGACAATCAACGTGTATGAAAATCAAGCATCGGTTTTGGGGAACTTCACCCAGGTGACTGATGGAGAGACGTTCTACCAAAGGTTTTGCACCGGCCCGCATATCCAGAAAACATGGTCAAATATCACTTATCCGTTCCCGCCCCCACCACCTTTACCGCCTGTATCTGTTGAACCAGCTGTGGGTTTTCCCGTACCAATCGTTATTAGTGGTGATCGACAGGTTTCCGGTTACTTCCTTGATGAACATGATCCCAAATACGCAGATGTAGCCGTTCTGAGTATGTTATCGTTTGCACCCAACTTTCCGATCGAGTTTCAATCTGTTGTTGAGACTTTTATCTCCAAAGCCAGGGCAGCTGGAAAAACTAAACTGGTCATTGATCTTTCAGGAAATGGAGGAGGAACCATCCTCGTTGGTTATGATGCTTTCCGCCAGCTTTTCCCAACTATTATCCAAGACGGTTTTACACGCTTTAGAGAACACGAAGCATTCAATATACTTAGCGAGCAGATCTCCATGTACTCGACTAAGTTCGATGCGACAACTGCAGACAATGAGCAGATATTTGCTTATCTCACGCCTCCCAATTACCACTATGATCTGAATGAAACAAACCAGCGCTTCCTAACGCACGAGGACAAATTCGCACCAAGAGAATTCAACGGTGACAAGTTTACAGCAAACATGAGATGGAATCTCAACGATCCTTTGACCACTATTAATACCACGTGGGGAGTTGGAGAGACGATTACCGGCTATGGCAATCGACAAAACTTCACCCAGCCATTTGAATCAATAGATATCGTAATGGTAAGAGCTTGTCCATGTTTAATTTGCTTTTTTTGACAAATTTAGATATACGATGGATATTGTGCATCGACATGCTCACTTTTCAGCGAGTTCATGAGACTTCAAGCTGGGGTAAAGTCCATTGCATATGGAGGTCGTCCGACAAATAAACGTATTCAAGCAGTAGGAGGAACCAAAGGAGCAAACAACTATCCATACAACTTTATCAAAACGTTAGCCAGCGTACCATTAAATGATGCGACACCGGCACAGTTCGCAAATTGGACTGCTCTAAGAGCTTATACAGACCTTGCGCAGAACCGGAGTACCGACAACTCGCTCAATGTTCGAGACCAGATCTTGAGACCAAACTTAGGTGATGGGATACCAGCGCAATTCATCTACGAAGAGGCTGATTGTAGGTTGTTTTGGGAGCCCGGAATGATCAGTGATGTGAAAGCTATCTGGAAGAAGGCGGCAGACGCAGCATGGGGAGGTGCAACGTGTGTTGCTGGTAATGGTCTGGGGGCACGTGAAATTTTGTCGGCTAGGCATAGGAAGAGTCAAGAACTGAAAATCAGGTCGAAGAGAGATATACGGATACCATTCCACAAGACGTGGCTGAAAAGTATTGCTTGGAACAATGAACCGACGAGTCCGATACATGGACGTAAAGTTCCTCTATAGGTTAAGCGGTGGCTACCCGTTTATTTAGAAGTATTCGTCCTCTCAAGTCACCCTAGATGTGAATCGTCGTAATCCATCGGTTTCAGTCTGTTGATTTCTGAATAAAGCACAGAGTGTTGGAAGAAAAGGGGGATAAATTAATAGGCTACTTCACTTTGGAGGTCTTCTATTATAGAGAGGTTACCATTGAGAGCTTGCCATCCTCAAATATTTCTGAAGCATTTTCCTAACGATACAGTATTAAGATACTTATTGTCTGATGTGATGTTCATCATGCTTATTGTCTGATGTGATGTTCATCATGTTTCAATCAGTAGTTTTTCATCATAAATAAGAAGTATCGGATAAGGTTCCTTATTTGGCGGCAAATGGTTGAATGTCGCGATTCAGGGGTCATAAAACCTGCCATACTGAGAATGAGTACTGGAGAGAACTTTGACGATCCTTTCAAATAATGTGAACTATATGAAGTACTCGCATCCTCCGTCAAGAATGAAGGTTCCCACAAGGCAAATGTAGATTTTGTTGTCACAATTGTCATAAAGAAGTATCATTGTATGTGACAAGCACTAACAATTGTTACCTGCGCCTGTATAAACTTTGGTCATCGTTTCAAATTTATACGCCAGGCTTCTCAAAGAGTATTACTGAATATCAAAAGCAAAGAAGTTGGAGTTTACAGCGCGAGAGTCAAACCCAAAACCAGCTAGATGGAGTATCCCTCACGTGACTTAGCGTGCCAAGGAACGCGAAATGTAAACAACGACTTCCAACCCATCAGGACTAATAATGCCAGTATCTAATACAACAACCGACACGCCATTTCGCGCTCATCATACCCTCTAGACTCACCTACAACTAAGGGGCAATCGTATGTGGCTGAACACACCCAATTGACGCGACGCAAAGAACTCGATTTAACACGCCCGTCTGGCACTATCGCGAACGAGTCCTACCCCCCGATTCCTTATCGACTTAGCAAATGTGCTGCGCGGAGCTCTGATCAATGACTACCCTTATACGCACGAGAATTCCTCTAGAGACACTGAGCATGAGTCAACAGACCACTGGCAAAAGAAGAAGTACGCGGCTAGCTAGTAAGTTGAGATCCACCCTATGCGCCAACATGATGGAGAGGTTCTGGGTGAAAATCCGAGCGCGCATGCTAATATAGATAGAAACATACGACGAAGAAGATGGCGACTTTGTATTTGCACGCGCATCCAAACGAGTCAAAACCTCACAAGCTGCGCCAGAATCTATACCCGCACCTGCACCAAGACCGAAGCAGCCGAGTAAGAGCAATGCCTCGAGGGCACAAAATGTGGAGGGAACTTCGACGGTAAAATCCACAGGCAGGCGGAAGATGAGCTTCTCAACTCCGAAGCAAGAGGAAAAGGATTCGGTCAAGGTGGCTAAGACCAGAAGGAGTACGCGTCCGTCACTCGAGAAGAATCAGAAAGGCGAAAGAAGCCATCAACAGTTTGCGAATGGAACCATGGATGACGACAGAATCGAAGTGGTTGGCACGTCTATTGTGGGTGGTGAGGAGCCTCTTGTTTCGAGGGTAGAAAACAGTATTCAGCCAACAATGATCTCTCTACCTTTTAGTGATACGCCTGTAATAAATCGGAACAAGGAACTGCGGAAGAAGGGAGGGTCTACGCGGCGGAGTAGCTTAGGAATGCGTGGTAGACGGGCGAGCTCCTTAATTGATAATGGCCATAGCGCGATACCACACCATGAAGTTGAGACATCCGAGTTTTACAAACATATCGAAGCCGACGGCTTGGGCGAACCAAGAAGGATGAAGCAACTATTGATGTGGAACGGAGAAAGGGCACTAGGTGAGAAGCATTCGCATGGGGATCCGGACAGCGCTGCAATATTAGCAGGTAAGAAAACACACTCTACAGATTCAGACCTTAGATTAAGAGTTGCAGCACGAGGAATTAAGGAATCTCTCTTGAAGGATTTCGCGAACAAATCGCAATTTTCGGATTGGTTTAGTCGCGAAGAATCTACAATACCGACCAAAATAATAAAAAAGCCAAACCCACGAAATGTGGAGATAGAAGAGAATCTTGCCGGTCTAGAGGCGCGAATCAAGAGGTAAGGCAATATTTGCGTAATTTTGTTCTCTAAAGCTTACATAACCTTCAGACTAAGAGAAGAGCGGGATCAGTGGCGAGTCCTAGCAAAACCGCAGCCTTCAATCCCGCCTATTTTCCCTAAAGATTCACAGGACCTCAGACCCTCACATATAGATGCCTCACTTCTTGATCCCGAACAAGCCGCCATCCTTGCGTCTATAACTTTTGCTTCCGCTTTAGATCTGCGTAAACAGACATCTGAAAGATTACGCACCATACAAAGTAATCTCGAACTGCAAGTGGATAAATTTGCAGACGGGGTACATAAGGTGGAACAATATCAAGAAACGATTGGAAGAGTTGGGGATAAAATATTGGCGCTAAGTGCAGTTCGGTTGGAAGAGAGAAACACAAGGGAGAAAGAGGCAATCGGAACGAGGGATATGCCGATACAGGAGGTTTTACGAAGTTTAAGTCGGATATTACCTGCGAATAGTGAGCGATGAGGATCGGTGTTGATTTTTACAAGGCTTTGCACTCCGAATAGCTGATGTATTGGGGATGAAGAGGTGCTGTTATGATTGACGGATAGATTGGTGCATATTGAATTAGGGATGCGCATGGCAAGCAAAGGTGTTATCGGGGAAAGGATTATATCTGGAAATTGAGAGTACGCTCTTGTACAAACGGATTGGACTGGCAGGCTTGCTGGATCAAAGGTAGCCTCTTCTTGACGAGTAATGTATGTTTGTGACACTTTATATAATTGGGATTACCCTCTGACTTTATGTTAAGATGTCAACACTGCCTTCTGGAGACTTTGTTGTTAAATATCCTGTAGATTTCAGACCTCGGAACTAGATGATTTCGGTCTGAATAAGCCCGGATTTAGGGTAATCTTTATATTGATATCGCTCTAATCGCTTTAGTCGCATGCTAATATCAAAGTATCCAATGCAAATCCCAACCCAAATGCCTGAAATGATGTGCAACGCTAATGTAAAATACAACCCAAAGCCCTTGGTTCTTCTAACCCTTCCATATATCTCAATTGCGCTTCTTAGATGTCTCATATAGTCAGCCCTCGTTGACAAATACGTTGGGGGAACATCGCCCTTCTCGTAATTTTAGCCCAGCATCTTCTCACTACTCGCCCTCCCACTACTTCCAGCTTTTTCCATACTCCCGCTACTCCTAACACTCAGCCCTGTTCCTTTTCTCTGCATCAACGCTTTCGTCCATCTCTTCTTATTCCTCCCGGCCTGCCCTTCCCCATCTAATCCCAATACCTCTCTCAACTCTGGTATTTCCGCATGGTCCCTGGTGTTTTTCATTCGATGACACCATGTAATGTGTTTTACCTCTCCCTCTACTCCTAAACCACCGCGGAACCCATTCGCCCCCAATTGTTTATTTTGTTCTTCTTGTGGACTACTCATTGGCGTCGCCATATCGACCGGCTCAAACAGAAACTCCCCTCCCACTTGCTGCAAATCCCCGGCCTTTAATGCCGTCCCTTTGGTCAACGCCTTGAAACCCTGTCCAATACTCTGGACCATCCCCAACAGCGTACCGCGCCGCTGGTACTCTGGTCGTCCTCCCATATTCAAGGTACGTAGCATGCCGAGGGAATCATAGAGTGCTTTTGTCGGGTCGGCGTAGATGGGAAAGGGGCAGGAAGTTTCGGTCTGGTACATGGGGATTAGGGCGGGTGAGCCACAGCCAATGACTGCGATAAAAGTAGGGGTTTGGAGATGCAGGAGGGTGGAGGGCGAAATCGATTTTGCGAGCGTGCGGAGGTATTCTTGACAGTTCTGTTCAATTTCGTCAGTCCCAGTCATTCTTTCAAATGTCCTCATGGCATAGCTAATAGTGAGAGTTTGGGGCTGAAGATAAACATACACCACAGAAAAAATGTCTAATAAAGATCACCAAAACCCTACGCGCGACATTCGGTCCAGTGTAAATGTTCTTGAAAGGTATGCTTCTTCCATCACGGTCCAGGACATTTATGTTTGCGATCTTGTCCAGTGTCTCTTGCGAAGGGATTTCGTTGTTGGTATTTATGTCGCCGGTGAAATCAGCGGAGTGCAGATCATGGACCTCGACGGGGGAGGGGGCTTCGGCGCCATGATGAGGCTTGATGGTAGTATCTACCATTGTTGGTTGTGGTAGTTGGACAGATTGCACTGCGCCGTGTTCTTGGTTTGTAGTCATCCTGTCTTTTTCTATTGAAGTGGAAGCTGGAGCTAGTGTTGGAGTTGTTTGTGGAGCGCTAGTAGGCTTCACAGCGCCGTCTTCTGTACTTGTAGAGGGCATGATGGCTGGAGACTCAATTGAAGCTTCTTGGGCTGGTATCGCCGTTGGTGTCTCTGTAGCGATTGGAGGCTGTATAGACGTGGTTTCCGACGAAGGCACAGCTTGTTCTGGTATGGAAACTGCCATGACTATTGGTTCTGTGCAAAGCAAAGCTCGGAGGTGATTCACACAGTAGTAGTGGATGACTGGAAGTAGTGTGGTCTTTTGTTTTCATTTGTCGCATTGGTAGCAGCCAACATGGTTATATAATAATATACGCGTGTTGTTGGGGGTCTGGGAAGCTCCAGCTTATATTTGGGGCGGGAGGTGGAGAGCAATACACTTAATACTCGTACAATCGACGGTCTCGTCTCCGCTCTTGGCCAGTCTCAAACTCGTTTCAAGGAGTGGATGTCAATACACCGTCAGTGGCGCCTATCAGGCCACGTGATTGGGCCCATATCCGCCGCTATAGTCCGTCCCCTTCGAAGCTTAAACAAGCCTTATGTCTCGTTTTCTTTCATCTTATGTATATATATATCTTTAGGCGCCCACGAGCTCATCTACTGTGATGTTACACTTCTTGACTTCGTGTCGTTTCTTTTTATACTGCCCAGGTCTTCATGGACGAGGATTCTCTGACTCTGATGTCGATCACGTCGTGCCACAACATCTTGACGTTAAGGATATTTCGATCGTCAAATCCTGCTTTCGTGCACCAAGGGGGCTGTGTCGTTGGAATCGCTATAGCCACTACTAGACAGGTTTTGCATGGTACAATCACGAGGGGTACGGGTGCTACCTTGCAGTGTTTGTACACGTGGTTGCAATTTATCCAAGTTTGGGCTCACGAGTGACCAAAGCTTAGATATCGTGGCACTAACATCTAAAATTGCTCAGTCTCGCTCGCTGATCTATTCATACCGACGGTCTCTCTTGCAGCAATTTTTTCCTTGGATTTTATAATTTCATTGTGTTCGATTCTAATTTAAAAACCGCACGAGAGCTTGATAACTTGGAAAGAAGCACAATATCATCTTATTGCTAGCCCGAAAGAAACCTCAATGGGTGTTTCTGGTGCTAGCTATGTACTTTCAGTCGTAGGAATAATAAGCCTTCGTCGATTTTCTATGATGCTAACTAAATGTCTGAAGAAAAGCTCGTCTCTTAGACATAAATCTTCTTCCTTCGCGATAAAAGTTCTGGAAATGTAAAATACTGGACCAATTGCATCCACGGAGCAATCTCCGCAGACTATTAGTGGGGCAAAACATGCGATTAGCTTTCTGACCGACGAGGGAAGTATAAAGACTAGGCTGCTTGATATAATTGCAGCAACTGCGGATGCTAACCGGGGAATGTAAATTATGATGAGCTACACCATTTCCTTTTTCGTGAAATACCCAGTACACTTTATAGTCTATTCACAAACAATCATCAAGTCTCATAACATGAAAAAGTGGTATCAATGTGAAGGAGGATAAAATAACAGCTTGTCCTACTTGAGCAAACTGGTCAGCTCTCACGGTTAGCATTTCACTCACGTTTCCATTTCCCATAAGTCTAATATGAGATGAGGTTATTTACTTCATCCATCACGCAGTTTCTGATGTGATCTAGCCATTTATATCCCATTAAAAAAGCTTCTCTTCTCACCCATCGAACATAGCCATTACCTCATGATTATATGATATGAAGATTACCATCAAGATCAACTAGTTATCAACCGTCTATTGATTTAGTAATTATTGAAGTTTCTGAAAAGCTCTCCCAGCTTCGCCTGTTTCCCATCTTCAAAGGCTCCTACAACACGATTCAACCCGGTATCTTCCAGACAATCTGGGGGATCTTGCCCTTCCAACCATTCTCCTTGAGTTTGGGGTATTCTATCTTCAATTTGTGAAGGACCCTATTTGCCATCAAATACTGAGTCGCTGGCAAATCTTTCATACCAGGGCTCTTCATGCGGAAAATGTCTGGGGTCGCTAGAATGCCATCTCCCGGTAACTGTGGGTCTGTGATTACATAAATCTTTTCCAAGTTCTCCAGGCCGGTCAAAAAGTGCACCGTCTCCTTCATATAAGTGTATCTAATTTGCGTTTCCACCAGTGCGATGTTAGCCACATATTTCAAGGCTGGACGTAGCTCACAATACATGTTCCTTTTCAGATTGGTCATGGCGTGAATCAGATCCTGGATGTGGAATATGTCATTCCTAAGAAACGCGATACTACGGTTTGGTCCGAGTTTGCGTTGCCTTCCATTTCGGCCCTCTACCAGGGTAGCTCTCGGGATTTCGCTGGTCGAAATTTGGATTTTACTTTCTTTAGAATACATACAACGAGCTTCCTGACATGTTGACGCGATGTCAGACTGGGCGTGGTAAATAGTAAGTGCCTTTCCTATCGAGACACGGATCAATTGTGGTGCGGCTTCCTTCCAGATCATACAGCGTATCTCGGCTGGTAGCAGGGAGAAGCGAGAAAAACTATCATTGGGCGGTGGTGGTGGCCCTGAACTTGATGAGTCGTCCCCTGGGGACGTGGTCTCCTCATTCCTGCAAATAGCCTGTAAGACTCGTAATGCTGATTTGGGTGTTTTAGTAGTGACAGGGATCTGATCCATATGAAGTACAGTACAATCCATTGTGTCTTTTGATTTCAATAGTGTAGTAGAGGTTATGACTTGTGGACGGAGTAACATACACATAGTCAGGAGGCCAAAATTGTTAAGTTTGAGAAATAAGCTCTCCTAAGATAAGACCTTCGAACTTCTAGGCCGTTAAAGGTGCATTCAGAAATACGGCTAGCAGTAGCTAAAAATTGGTTGTAAAGATGTTTGTCGATATCAGAAACTTATTTTGCAGATTTATCTTCTTTCGCCAAGTTAGTTCTGGAGATAGACGGGTTGGGATTTGAAGTTTTTATGAACACTTTAGAGGATGCGGATCTTTCATATATAAAACTTTAATAGATCAGTCTGCTTTGAGATATGCCGCTAAATTGAATCTGTTGATGCCGCAAACCACTCAACTCTAAATTAGTCTGAAGTGGTTGAGCCCAGATGTGGCTAAACCCAGTTCAGGTGGAAATATCATGCTCTCTCAGTAAATAGATACCCATTCCTCAGTAATTTGTACATTTTTAGCCTTTCGGCGGATATGAGCAGCCTTTTACATATAATTCTGCAAATTTCAATGAGCTCATTCAACAACTTGATAAGAGAATTAGTGGCCAGCCCTCTATTTTTCTGAAATGATGCTACCGATTATGACATGAAATTGAATTCCAGACAATTTGGTTCCCATCATCTTGGTAATGAGCCCGAGTGACACAGACTGAGTTCAGATCCACTTCTTAGGGTCTAGCCCGCTCTTTCGCCACAATAGATAGCTAGCCATGATTTACGTGGGAATGAATGTATTTTGTATGGGATTTCAGATTTAGGGGCACTTTCAAGATGTTCTTCTGTAGTCTTCTGTCTGAGAAAGAGCATGAATCTGCAAAACTGTTGGTACCAACACTAGTATAAGTGAAAGAAAGAAATCTTCAGATTGTTCAATTTAGTTGTCGTTCTATTATTACGTTTAGACTGGCCTAGGATGAAGGATTACTGAAACTACGATCTAGCATTTAATTATGAAATTCTGAGTTATCCGTCGAAAACATTCAACAATCAAGGGAAAGCGAACAAAAGTAGATTTGAGTCTTGATATTATTTACTTTACTCTAAGGTCTCGGGTGTATTAGACACTCAATTACCAAGCAAGATGCCCTGCCCTGCCTTAATCCAACCTTAACTCCAAACGCCATGTATGTGATGCAGTGTCGCCTAAGTATGTATGCGAATCTTTATGAGCGGCGGAGACTAATCAAAGCCTCCAAATCCGACGTCCATGACCACCCGTCTCCAGTCCTCTTCCCAACCTTCTGTAGATTTAGGGGAGTGGCCTTGTAGTCACAGATTCCCATCAACTACCTTCTCAGCCAGCAAGGGCCAGCCGATGACCAATGACATGAATGGGAAGTAGCTATCAAACAGAAGTCAGCGAGTGAGTCTAATATGGCGAAATTGGGCGACGATTGATGGAAGGGGAACATACAATAGAAGAGGGTCGACAACGTGTTTTGCAAGACGCTTATAGTCTGGCTTTGCTCCGTTTTTTATCATGGTGTTGCTCTCGAAGACTTGCGAGGCAAGAGAGAATTTGCGTGTTGCTGGACGACAAGCGGAGGACCGCAAAGATTGAGCGCCTAGACGGGCGGTTTGGCGGATGATAGAGTTCATGATTTTATGCTTTGTGTATTTGTTTATAAGAGGAGACAGAGGGGAGAGATGAGAGTGGAGAGTTGGCTTGAGTAGAGTTGAGTGAAGTGTGTTTTAGTTGTGTTTGCTGATGATGAAGAATATGAAGGAAGAAGCGCGAGGAACTATATATGAACTTACGCCTTGACTCACCGTAGAATATCACCTGAAATGCTATGTGGTGTGACATTTATGCTTCCTACGGAAAATACGTAGTAGTTGAGATGATATCTCAGGCCATGTACTGATACATCGTACCACTCGGCACGTGAGACCCACTTTTAAAAATCCTCCATTCACGCAGCCAGCAAATGTATTTCATCGCACCCTACGGGCTGTAAGGTAAGCGAGAATATCACGGAGTAGGAATCGTATGTATGCGGGAGCTCGTCGGAAAGAAACGCGAAATATTCGTAGTGGGGTGATGTTTGGATTTCAGGGGAAGCGAGGAAGAGACTTGGCAACGGGATTTCGGAGAGCGCCGAGATGTTAGCCGTGACTGTGAGCTCACGTAATTGGGTTAATCGCGTAACCATCACAACAAGCTCAATTGAATCTCATTCGTAGTAGAGACTCCAGTATATTCAGTATACATTTAGTTTCAGCCCATTGTGGGGGTGTTTAGTCTAACCATGGTCATAGAGCAAGTTGTGTTCCTGCCCATAATCGGATAGAACGACCAAAACATATGTTAAAGAGAAGGATTTTATTTGAAGCTACTATGGTGCAACTACAGAAAGGTGTAGATAGATAGCTAGCTGCTCATTGATTAATTTCTCCACAACTTATCCGATACAGCTACAGCTCGAGATGACTAAATGAAAACTCAACTCTTGCTAATTCAATTCCTAATCCCCTTCTTCATAAGAGTAACTTGCGACACATCTCATCCAAACCGATGATGACCATGATAAACATTTTCAATAACAACCCATAATCAAATTGGTTCTAAAAGATTTTTTGTGGGCCTCTTAGAAAGGCGTGAGATGATTCGTCCTAATACGTCCTGGCATTTCTTCTCACTTGAACGCCTCAGCCACCTACACAACATGTCACCCACAGAATGCAGGTCCGGTACCACACCATCCCCATTTAGAGCAACAAGTTCCAGCGGGACATGGGGCACCGAAATTGGGGCAGCTACCTGGTTTTGGCGGACAGTATTCTGGACCAGAGCCGCACCATCCCCATTTCGAGCAGCAAGTCCCCGCAGGGCATGGGGCACCAAAGTTGGGGCAGCTACCTGGTTTTGGCGGACAGTATTCTGGACCAGAGCCACACCATCCCCATTTGGAACAGCAAAGACCAGCTGGGCAAGCACCGGGGGTGCCTGGAACACAGGAGCCATCGTTGCGAGTAACGAGGCTGGAAGAGAGCTCTGTATTAGATTCGAGCGGTATGGCAATAGTCGGCACCAGAAAGGCGAAGAAGGCAAGCATATTTAGTGCAGCAGACTTCATGATGGGGGCTCTTTGAGTTTTTCTTTGAGTTGATAAGATACTTTAATGTCAGAATGTAGAAAGTGCTTCAAACCAGAGTTGATCTGAGATGAAATGACATACAAAAGAAGCTTATTGAGATCAGAGATAGTTTAAAAGACAAGTAAAGTCTTTTTCAGTTATTTATAAGTCTTTTCGAACACATAGGGTGGCCTGACCACACATGACTATCCATTTCAACTAGACTTTAAGGCACACCTTTCCACATCCGGGCAATAAGTTCACTTCTGAGCTGGCATTTGACTCTGGCGTGCATCTTTGTGGCAACAGTCGGTGAGAAGGTTACAGATAATTGCAGTATGGAGAAAAATTTCACTATCAGATGTTCGGCGCCGACAATGCCTGGTTTTTCAACTTCTTGGGAGAGCGCGCAAGAGTTGGCCGTGCTCAGACGATAGTGGCTGTAGAAGAACTACCGAAAATGAGCCGTTGAGATATGAATGCGGTGTTGAATCATACACAAACCGGTAGTTCAGCCGCAAGGCATCTCTGTTCATGCAATCTGACTAACATTGACACTTGTGGCTTGTCTCCGCATGTTTCACTTCTGAAAACCTAATTGGATAACACGCGAGAATGTTATGCCACACAAGGCATATCGATCATGTAAGCAGCAGCCGTTAGCGACTTGACGGTTTGTGATATTGTGTAGATAGTGGTACGACCTGCTATGCGGAATCCTTGGCACCAGCAACAACCCTGCCAATACTACATATAGAGACTGTTTACTATAAGCTTAAGTTTAAAAATGTTCTGGAATAGTTCTCTTCAGCATCTGACTAATGACCCGAATGGGTGGAAACCTCAGCCAGCCTTCTTTAATCAACAATTTTAATAGCATGCTGAATACGAAGCTGCGGGTTGTTCGTCGGGCAACTTGCTCTGGTGATTTAATCGAAGATGAGGTGGCCATCAGCTGCTTCGTCAGGCGTCAAGTTCTGATGCTGATATGGCAATACAGCTGCTGAATGAGGTGAGTTCAATGCCTGTGTATAGGGCAGATCGAATATACCTGCCAGCTCAGTAAGGCTTTCAGAGTTCCATCTGATTTCTAGTTATGTAGGCTGAGCAGTGTATTGAATGAGAGGCTCTAATATAACATCATCATATTAATGGTCAACATATGGAGACGTATTCCGTGCCTGGGTATATATATGTAGACGTCAGGAGTCTGTCAGTCGTTGGCGACATTAAATAATAACTCTCTTCTTCTAAAGAACTTCAAATCAACAGTGTGACGAACTTTCCAAGATGTTGTTCTCAAGTGCCTTCTGTCTGTTTGCATACCTTGCATTGGTTAGCACAGCTCCAACTCCAACTCAACCCACTCCGCTGCCAGGCATTCCAGCACCTGGAGTTATTACTTTTCATGGCGCCGCTGGCGCTCAATATTCTCTAACTGTTTTCCTTGATAACAAACCCATTGACACCAGTTTGTATATATCTCTTGTTCGCTATGTAATTGCTGACTGGCTCAAGAAAATCCACTTTCAATTTCTACTATATCATCTGATACCATCAATGTCGCGACGCAATGTACCCTCACGACTGTCGACTACACTCCAGCTCTTGTAGAAGGCCCTGCGCATACCTGGGCAGTGGGCCCACCACAAACTGTCAAGAGTATCGCGTGTAGACCATACTATATTCCACCACCACCTCCTCCCCCAGCTTATATCACCATCGAGTTTGATGGCGCAGACCCAGACAAAGGCGCTAAATACACGCTCTCCGTGCCTTTGAGTGGCGCGACTATTAAAACCAGTAATTCGTCTTCTCCTAGTGCGAAACGCTAATGTTCCAGTACTTCTCTAATATTATATAGATAACGCTCTTTCAATCTCCACTTTGGTGTCTACCTATGCAGCACTGCCCACGAAGTGTCACTTTGAATATGTGGACTATCAGGCTGCTTTGGTATTGATTAGGGCAAACACCTGGGCAGTGGGACCACCGCAGACTATCAGAAGTGTTTCGTGCAATGCTTAAAAGTTTGTTTACGGCTTTTGTTGGCTTGGTGGGTGGCAATTGATGACTTTAACGACGTCTGATTTCCTGTGCACGCTTTTTATCACGTTTTCATGTTTTCGCAGCCACATTTAATTTCTAGCTAATTGAATAGAATCTTTGCATTTCAAACTTTGGCTTTCCACATGAATCTTTCGTACTCTTGAGGCAATATTCTCGTGCAAGTTTGAACAAAAGAGAAATGGCACAAGACAATGCCCATTGAAACGGATATTCCAATCTCTAAAGTGCAGCCATATAAAAGCCTCTGTTTATCAATGTAAAGAAAGAATTGTGTGATGTATTTTCAAAGCAATAGATTTTTATTAATCTAACCATCGGGGATTTAAATATTACTAGAGCACTGACATTACACAGCATGTTTGGTTGAAACATGAGATCTACCGAGTTTTGAACCACTGAAATTGAAACCATTGCAGATGATTTGTTTACTGGCGAAAGTCTTCTTTAAGTCTTCAAAATAATCACAGAAGACTAATCTGAGTTGGACAAATTATCGGTTATCGGTGTGTCGTAAAAGTAAGTTAAGCACACTTTTGTAGTTATTGTGATCCATTATGGTCTATACTTCTCCACGTTCCTACAGTAAAAACCAATCAAAAAAAGATTAAGACTTTAGAAAGAGCATTTCTTAATGATTTGACTTTACTGAGAAAATTTCAACAAAGCCAATGCAAACATCAATAATTGTATTGAGACGATATGTTTAATGATCACGTGATTTGATATCCTTGTCAAGTATCAGGACGGTTGATATAAAGAGCAATTCTACAATACGAGGGGAATTTTAGCTATTATTTTCTCCTCCATGATTTCTTGACATTAGGAGTGGCTCTTAAAATTGTATTTGACAGTCTATCATTAACTTCATAAGGTCTACTTGAAGTAATTCCGATTTGAAATTAGGCAATAGCGCGTGGGATGCCAGTGTACCATAGAGCAGAGCGCAAGCCTTTGTTAGCCTGTGTATGAAAAGCACAGTTTTCCACCTCCTTCATTAGGAGTGGGGCTTTTACGTCAGTAAGATATGAGAAACCACGACACTTTTTCGGGAGTTATCAATTCAGACGTCCGCATGTGTCTCAGAACCCCGCATATAGTTCTTGTTTTATTCATGCAGGACGGGCAAAGGATTACTCAGCTTTCCTATTGCATGTCTTTTATATGTATCTTTTAAACAAAACCAACATCTGACTAGGAACGTATGTATATTTTGCCAAGACATAGCTGAAATCATGCTCACCGTGTGTTCATGTATGAGGTGCAAGGTGGCACCGACATAAAGCCACGGGCAAGCAATATGCATACGGGCGCAGTTAGGTATGGTCTGCAGACGAGTGTTTTGTCAGCTCACGAGTGCACACGGAGAGTGTTATCAAATTTATCAAAGCATCCATGTCTGTAGTCTGATGATTATCAGCTACCTTGCTTGAAGTTCGCCCGCAATTTTTTATTTCTTGGGAGGGATTGTACCACACAGTATGTATCATTAGTTCTTGACCGTCGTTGCTTACTCTTAATAAGAGGGTGTAGTTCTAAGTCGGGATTCAAATTTTCCTCAAGAATATTCAGATCTCCCTTCCGGAAAATAAACCTCTGGTTCATAGTTAGTAGGACATCTCGCCGCCAAAAATTCTTAAGCTTCGATGTTCTTCTCAGTGCTAAAGCCGGGAACGCACGCCAGGACTCAGCCTTCTTCGCATGTGAGTCCTCGAAGCAAGCACAGAAATCGACTGCAGAAATCACCACCAATTCGACAACCTAAGGCAAGCCTATATTCTTGCAAGGAAATCAAGGATCTTGAAAGATTCCAAACATGTCTTAATTTATTATCCAACTGTAATGAGGGGAAGAGAAATGTCAGGTATCCATCTACAGAAACCATGCAACTGCGGGGGCAGAAAAGGCTTTTCCATGACTCGGCCAGATATAACGTAAAAGATCCGGGTACTGTTTATGCTCCTCATTTAATAGAAGAGCTAGATGTGCAGAGGTGGAGGAATGCCAAGACTCCTGTCTTTGGCATCGGTCAGTTGGAGATGAAGGATCTTCGTTACCATACTGAAGCCACTACAGAAGATCTGGCTAGGATCTACCAAAGTTTACTACCATCACCACCTGTGACACCACTTCCTGACTTTATGAAGTCAAGCCCTAAACCAGAAAGAATTAGACGAATGAAAAGTCAACACAGCCTACGTGCTTACATCAATGTGCCGGTAGAAAGCCCAACTTGGACTGAGACTGAGACCCTCTGCAGCGAAAATTCTGTAGCGAATGTGGACGAGAGATTCTCGGAGTTGTCATCCTCAGCAAAGAACCCTGGTATAGACCTTTGTTTGGGTCTTTTGACATGCGAGCTAGCTGGCATCTTTTTTCAACAACATCCAAAAGAGCATCAGGACCGTGCTTCAAAGTTGCAAATTCAGCTAATGATTGAAGGATATGAGGATGTTTTGTATAAATTGCAGCATAGTCCTGGTATTCTGCAAAAGATGGGACTGTCAGCAGAGGATTTGATAACCACGGAGAAGATTATACATCATTGGCTTGAAGTCTTGTATTACCTTTATGATTTGGCAGATGGTTTGAGTCTAGTGAACATGTAGACAATCAAAAGTGAGTTCTACTTTCTTTTTCAATTAGAGTGTCACATAGTCTTTCCGCTTACCCTCGATAGCTATCTCTAATGAAGCCCAGCTATAGTCTAGGTGACACCACCTCAAAGAATACGAGCAAATTTTGAGCTTCATATCAGTCAGAAAACAAAGCTCTCTGGTTTTTGAAGGTGATTTACGCATTATTATAGTATTTTGGCTTCATAAAGACAGATAAAAAAAAAACCAGCCTTGAGTGCAGTGCCGAGTTCTTCAAATTTTGGCACAAGTTTATGATCTCAATGTTCCTGATATAATTGGATGTAGAATGCGTTATTTTAAATGAACATATATTCATATGAGCAACAATTCTTCCTCTTTCAAAACGTCTCTATCAGTATATCAAACACGATGAATGCTCGAATGATCCTGTAGTTCTAGAATTAAAACCTTTTCGTTTTTTGCCGTTTCCACTGCCGTTAAGAAACAGACATGTTCCACTATCTACTATACATGTAATGATTTATGGGAAGACAAAATACATGGTTGAGTAGTGTTTTTATGCCTTGGTGTACAACTAGGCACATTTAAATAGTCGTGTGAGCGAGTTTATATGAAGTTTTACACTAATGAATTGTCTATTAAGAGACCAAACTATACAAAGTATACCAGTTACCGATGAAGTCTTTTCCAAATATAAAAAAAAACTGTTTTATCTAACAGTACTTGAGATAATATATTTCGATCTACCCCATCGGGGTGGAAACCCCTAACTAAGCGAACTCCTAATTTAAGCTATCTTTTTTAATCAACAGCGAATACCTGGCTCTGACGATAAGCTTTAGCTTAACTCTTCGCTCGCTATCAGGAGACTCTCTCTCGGGATTCACCTCGTTCAAGGATCTGCGAGACGACCTCGAAAGCCTCCGCCATGCTCGCACGACTACACTAAAGCAATCAAAGAAGACCTTGTCGAGTTTGCGCGGCGGCTATCACATTAAAGCTGTGTCATATTGACTCAAGGGGCATGTGGCTTCAATTTAAACTATCCTTCTTGCTTTTCTTCTGAGTATCTATACTAATACTTGCGGGCTTAGGGGTTTCCCTTCTGTATAAAATAGGAGTTTCGAGGCTATTGGTGTTATAACTGCTGGAGCTTGCAATTTTGCGTCCAACGGATGACCAGTAATTTGACTCTTGGGATTTCACAAGCCAAACCAGTTCATGGAATAGGTCAGGCATTTCATACACAAATATTGATTCCGTTTGGCTGCTACTTGCTGGACGACGAAGAAACACATGGTATATATTTATGTCGATTGACTCTTAATACGTAGCACCACTACGTGATATCACGTATGTGCCAGTTGTATTGTAGAGTAATCGGTGTTGTATTATTGACTACATACAAGTGTTGATGATATCCCCAACTAGGGATCCCCAATGGTCAGGTGACTACGTCACATGACCAGCAGTATATACATGTAGTGAGAATACACCAACAGTTTAGTACCTCTAGCAAATAATATTCTCTCCCGCACTTTAGCACGGCCATCACCACTAGCATTCAATTCTCATATTAGAAGCCCTTATCGCCTTAGCCTGCCGCTTTTTCGCGGAGTACGACTCAGATGATCAGTCCGAGTAACACTTCTTAGTCGGGTGACCATTCTTTTGAGGAAGTGGAATACAGCGAGTTCTTGTTCCTTCTTTCTGTTTTTGGCACTGTGTGATTCACCACAAGAAGCACCGCGGCAACCACTGACTTTCTGTATTATCAGATTGCCTTTCTGAGCCACATTTCCATACTTCCCCAAATTCCGGCTCGTTCGCAACTGCCCCTAACACCCTAGCGAAATTCGGCGCGTGCGCATCATTTTGCAATCTCCAGAGCAATATTTCTCTCCGATTCTTTTCACACCAATATCTCCCATACGCTAAGAAGAATAACTGTTCACGCGAGTAGTCTGTGAGACCAGGTAGAAGTTTTGATGGGTGAAGGGATTCATGTTCTTTGTAGGCAGTGAATGCAGCGTGGAGGCCCGAGTAGTCAGCTAAGTTCTCATCGAGTGTCATACGGCCATCAACAGAGAAAGGGGTGAAGGAATTAGCATTTTCCCCTGGGATTAAAAACTCATCATACTGCTTTATGAAACATAGTGTGCGGTTATCAAATTCTGCTGCGCTCTCCATGTCCCACCAATTAGTGCGGGCGCCAGAAGAATCATAGAGGCGGCCTGTGGAGTCGAACGCATGGCTAATTTCATGACCTACGATCGCTCCAAAGGCGCCGTAGGTAAGGTAGCTAGGTACTTCGTGACTGTAGAATGCGGGTTCTTGCATAAAGCCTGCGGGAATGACTATCTCGTTGTGGTCACGGCTATAGTAGGCGTTGAAAGAGGTAGCAGTTCGGTCCCAGCGATCACTGATCCTTTGGCTCGTGCCGACAGTTAGCCAGGCTTGTTTGACTTTAAAATGGGAGGTAGAAACAACATTAGCGAAGTAGGAGTTGAGGGAAATAGAGAGAGTCTTATAGTAATCGTAGACCGATGAAGGGTTTCGAAGATCAGGATTATGAGACGGATAGCCAATTTTGGCGACCAGCAGGTCGAGTTTCTTAAGACTTCGATTTCTGGTTTGCTCTGACATCCATTCAGCGTTCCTAAGATTATGCCTGAAGGCATTCTTTATGCTAATAACTATTTTATCTGCATATTTCTTCTTGGAATCAGGGAAGGCTTTCTCAATATAGAAACTACTAAGAATTCCATCTGGTAAATGTTAGAATATGTATTGAATTAGAGTTCAGGCTTAGTCTCGACTGACCTAGACTATCAATAACATGATGAACACATATTCTCCACCGTTCTTGTTCGTAGTTGGGATCTTGTCCCGCCAGTCGCCTTGAGAAGTCATGTAAAGGTTTTACAGATTCTGACTGGATGAAAGAATAATATTTCTGGACGAGCTTCCATGCCAAGTAGCTTTGAACTATCCATCCCTCCGTCTTGCTAATGAGCTCCGAAACAAATGACAGATAGCTCTCTGAGACAACCATTATGCTATCTGGTATATTGGAAAAATTCATGTCAGAGATCAAGTCTCTCACATTGATTTTCGGTAGCATAGCTTGTACCTCGCTCAACGAGGCGGTTGAGTGATTTACAACATGATCGAGATTCGATATTCTTTTGGCAAGTGCTGCTTCAAAGCTAACAATAGAATGGGCCAACTCCAAGTTAGTATGCGAGTGTGATATTTCTGAACCGAGTTCAACAAGCCGAAAGGGTATCTGGTCAATCACAGCTGCTATTACGCTTGCATAGCGATTCACAAAGCTTTCGTTTTGATAATGCGATATTGATGGCCAGTCATCATGTAGTGCTGTACTGAAAAAAGGTATCTTGGAATAGTAATTATGTGGCTCTGCCTTTTCACTTCCTGGTTAGTAAGTGGTCTATGATGGATACTTAAGTCTTCTTGGCCTGGGCACAAATCACAACTTACCACAACATCAATACGAAACATAGCATGAATTTGCAGCTTGTAGAGAAATGACAAGGCTTTTGTCAGTTGATTGGGGGCAACTGAATTCAAATCTTGCGATATATGATGCCTAGGTAAAGCTACATCGTGGCCAACCGGTTCGAAGTAGGAATGAAGTTCGTGAATTAGCTGAGACAGAGGCTCAATCCCCTCCTCCTCAATAGCTTGCTCATTCATGCAAGCGGCATAGCTCTGTTGCACTTTGCGGAGGTTCTTCTTATTAATACCTTCTTGACTCGAGGCTTCAAATGGCAGTGAGTAATCTTCAAGTATTTGGCGCATCAATGCGTCACTCTGGTCTTGGATAATAGTTCCTGTAAATATGTTCCCTTGATCTTCTCTTAAATGGTGACGGGTATTCCACCCTTCACACGTGTAATGCGGGAAGTTGACACATGGATTAATATTGCTGCTATTAGACCCAATAGCTTGCCTGAGCTCATCTGCGGCGCGTCGACATATTTCTGTCTGGCATATATCCCATGACGCTAAAGTCTCTGCTCTGTAGTGTAACAGTATTACTGTAGGAGTAAGTATATGTTACCCAGATAAAACCGGTTTTAGGATTTACCAAATATACTTACACAAAGCAGCAAAAAATAAGACAGTAGCACAGAATATGATCAGTGTTTGCAAGCAAGTCAAAAGTGACCGTCCGGTCAGGGCGTTAGGCTCGATGAAACAAGTATGCTCTTCGGTTGCCGGTAGGTAATCAATCTTTTTCAGTGATGAATCACCAGACTCATCATCAACGTCTCTTTGGTCCCCCGATGATAGCAGAACGTATTTTTGTGCCTGATTATCGTGAAACATAATTTCTCTGCTTGAAAAGTTCGAATAAACATTGAGGAAAATAGTCGAGAATTTACCCATAAGTGTAGAGTAGGTAACCCCACCGCACTACCAGTAATATTGGCACTATGGTGTAGTGTCGGTACTGTCAGCTTACATACAGTAGCGGGAACAGTGACAGCAACAGTGCCATTAGGATGCAGATCAATATGCATTTGCCCCGTAATATTACAGCATAATTCACGCGCCCACCGCCTCTCACTTTATGCGCTTTCTTGCCCCCCATTCCCCGTATCCCCCGAGGCGATAGTCCCTTACCCATCCTGGTAACACATAATGCTGGCACTCACCTTTCCAGTAGCATCAACCAGATCAGGACATCAATACTCAGAAATCCCCTAGAACCTTGAAGAATTCTAGCCAACTCCATCCTTCTACTGTATGGTCCAATTGAAAAGAAACGCACTATAAAAATTTGGGGCGGAGAATATATGCTTGACGTAAAGTAGCAAAGCGCCTTCGTGAGGGTGAGTTGTTGGCGCTGGGTGTGCTTTTTATTTAACGTATTCATGCCAACCATTGATAGTCATTTAATAATACGTCACAAGTATCTCTAGTATTCTCTCTTGTTCCTACGGCCAGCCTTCTCAGTTAGTCTACAACAGAGCTACCTAACATGCATTTTTGCAATGACAATAGTTTCGGCCCAGTTGTCAATTCTGGTTGTCGCGGTGGCTTCGATTTTACCTTACTGTTCGAGCAGGCAATTCTATCAATTGCACCATCAGCTCTCTTGATGGTAGCTTTTCCACTACGCCTTCGATATTTGCTTCGTCAAGAGGTCAAATTAAAGGCGCCAAAGAGGATAAACCTTTTGTCGAGGCTGGTAAGTTGCGTGCAATGCTGTGCCTTCAGCCATTAAAATCTGATGAATACAAAATCTGTATGGAAGAAAAACTAATATTCTTGTTTTATGACAGTTCCTATTTTTAACATTTGCTGTGTTACAACTTGCGTTTTTACTACTTTGTCTTCAGCCGTTAGCACCGAGAACACACCTTTCGGCCGCCGAAGCAGTGCTGAGGGTTCTGGATGCCATCATCATCGCAACTCTATCTGGATTTGAGTATACGAGGTCGATTCGTCCTTCAACAACTCTTACTATATATCTGTTTCTAAGCCTCTTTTTCGATACCGTTCAGCTTCGGACGCTATGGCTGCTAGAGAGCGGGTATTCTTTACCGTCTCTTGCTACAGCTAGCTTGATTCTGAAGATGGCCATTCTGGTCATAGAAGCACAGAGCAAGCGTAAAAGACTGTTATTACATCATTTTGACTTACCGCCCGAATCAACCTCAAGTATTTTTAACAGAGGCCTATTCTGGTGGCTTAATCCGCTGTTATGGCGCGGTTACAGGATGCTCTTGAAGCCAGACGACCTCTTCCAGACCGATCCTCAACTATCATCTAGATCCCTAGAAGCAAAATTATTGTCCTCATGGAATTCATATCCGCCAGGAAGTAAATTTCGACTGCTTCGTGCAGTGATGTGCGCACTACGGGATCCAATAATGGCAGCTGTAATTCCCCGGTTATGCCAGACAGGTTTTACTTTCGCCCAACCCTTCCTTATTTCTAACATAATTGAATATGTTGGAAAGCCCAACAAGCAAGTTAATCATGGCTACGGACTAATAACTGCAACAGCAATAGTCTATCTTGGATTATGTTTCAGTATCACTACGTACACACATAAGACGTTTCGCGCGATCACCATGATGAGAGGTGGTCTTATATCTCTGATTTACAGTAAGACTTTAGAAGTGGATGTCAGTGTTCTAAGTAACGCAGCGGCAATGACGCTGATGACCAGTGATATTGACAGTATTGTCCGTGGATGGACAAACGCTCACGAAATTTGGGCGTCATTGGTCGATGTTGGTATTGCAATCTATTTGCTAGAGTCTCGTCTTGGAATAGCATGCATTGGACCCATGGCAATTGCTGTGATATCTTCTATAGGGAGTATACCGATAGCTATTTTCTTGCGGAAACGACAAGGGAAATGGTTAGATGCCGTGCAAAAGAGAGTAGGCGTTACCTCTTCTTTTTTGACAAATCTCAAAGGTCTGAAAATGCTTGGTCTCATTCAAGGAATAGCAAATCGTATCCAGAGTTTAAGGGATGAAGAGGTCCTTCGAGCGAAAGCATACCTAAAAATCGATGCACTCATGAACGCTTGTGCGAATTCTCCTACTATGTTGTCTCCTGCAATCACACTGCTTCTATTCGCCTTCGTTCCCGTAGGAGCATCGTCCGCACACTTCACGAGTTCTGTAGCCTACTACACTCTCACTCTTTTGGCATTGATGTCAATCCCTCTGGGGCACGCTTTAAATGCGATTCCCTCCTTCTTCGCTTCTCTCGCATGTTTTCAGCGAATCCAAACCTACCTTGAGCTTGACGAGCCTACAGATTATAGGCTGCTTCTCAAAAACAGCAAATCGTCTCTCTGTGCTCCTGCACCAAACAATCCATACCATGAGGTGTTACCTCATATTCAGGGAATTGAGATGAAACAATGGTTGGAAAGAACCCATGATATGGTATGTTCAATCACCGATGGCTGGTTCGGCTACAAAAACAGGCGTACTGCCATTTTGAAGGATATAAATTTGCAATGTAAAGCAGGATCGTTCACTGTAATCACAGGACCCGTTGGATGCGGGAAATCCACACTTTTGAAGGCTCTGCTTGGTGAAGTGCCTTATTTTAGTGGAAGCGTCAATGTTACAGAGACATCAATTGCATACTGCGCACAAGTACCATGGCTTCAGAATCTTTCGTTGCGGGATAATATCTTGGGTGGACGCCCATTTGACGAAAAGCTCTACGAGGATGTGATGCTAGCTACGTGTCTCAATTCAGACATTGCGTATCTACCAGAAGGAGACATGACCCTACTGGGACCCAATGGGATGAATTTATCTGGAGGACAATGTCAAAGGGTTGCTGTCGCTCGGGCGATCTACATGCGATACCCTTTACTGCTTCTCGATGATTGTTTTTGCGGTCTTGATTCAAAAACCGAAGGCTTAGTTTTTCAGCGTCTTTTTGGGCTTGAGGGCATCTGCAAAAGACTGAAATATACCGTTATTCTTGTGACACACGCAAAACATCATATTGGTGCTGCAGATAATAAGGTTGTCATCGATGCTGACGGAACTATTGACAATGGAAATACTGACGGGTATAATTTCCCTGACAGGAGAATTTCTACGCATATTGCATCTTCAGAAGTTGAAGAAGATTGCAGTGTGAGTATTGCTGAAGACGATAAAGAACATTCCAATAAGTTTCCTGCGCACAACTCGGCATCACAGTCATCTACTGCCGCAGACTTCTTGAAAGACGAATCTAGTCGACAGAACGGGGACATTGCAGCCCTCAAACACTACCTTTGGAATATGGGCTTCTTAAATCTCTTTATATACCTTGTGTTGAACAGCGGTTACGCCTTTTGTGTGAAGTTTTCTCAGGTCTGGGTTGGCTATTGGGCCGGTGCGGTGGGAAGAAATCCTGGACGGCATACGCATTTCGTTTATGGTGCTTCTTTTGCCGGATTTATGCTCACATCCTTGCTCCTTTTTACATCGGTAATCCTCTTCATGTTCCAAGTCATGGTTCCACGATCGGCTCGAAAACTACATTGGGAGCTACTCCAGACCACGGCCCATGCCTCATACAGCTTCCACAGCGCAGTTGATTCCGGTGTTACGCTAAACAGATTCAGTCAAGACATGACTCTGATTGATTTAGAACTTCCCTCTTATGCGATTGGCTTCGTAATGGATGTCTTTCTGGGCGCAGGCGAGATAATTCTTATAGCTATTGGTGCAAAATATGTTTCCGCGATTTTGCCTTTCATTCTTCTAGCTGTGTACTACATCCAGAAGTTCTACTTGAATACGTCTCGCCAGGTGCGCTATATGGATCTGGAAGCCAAAGCCCCTTTGTTCAGCCATATGCTGGAAACTTATGGAGGGCTAAACTCGATAAGGGCTCATGGTTGGAAGCAACGCTTTCGTGACGGAAATATTGAGTTGCTGGATAAGTCTCAGCGGCCGTTCTACGCCTTATTCTGCATACAACGATGGCTAACTCTCGTTCTAAATCTCATAGTCGCATTCGTGGCTGTAGCTTTGGTTGCAGCTGGGGTCCTCATTAAGGGCATTTCTAGCCAAAATGAAATCGGCGTTGCTCTGCTCAGTATTGTTACATTCGCTCAAACCCTAAGTTCTCTCATTTCTACCTATACATCACTTGAAACTGCCTTAGGTGCAATTGCAAGGGTTATGAGCTTTACCAAACACGTCAAACCTGAGGATAATCCTACTTTAAACCTGCTTAAGTCACCTTGGAAAGAGTCAAGTCCCAGCAAAGTTGAATTCAAAAGTGTGACAGCGTCCTATCAGTATGTTCGGTTGCTCGTTCCCAAAAGCTTACCCATGTCAAACGAACTACCTCTGAAATATATGTATAGGATTGATTCACCTCCAGTTTTGAAGCGGATATCCGTCGTGATTGAACCGGGTACCAAGGTTGGAATCTGTGGACGATCTGGAAGGTAAGTTGAAACCTTGTTTCACATTCTTTATGGTCCGCCATGTCATTTGGCTAATAATAGCAATGTTTCCAGCGGCAAATCGTCTTCAATCCTTTCTCTGCTACGTATGCTGCCCCTCATTGAAGGCTCCATTCTACTGGACGACATTGACATCTCCCGAGTATCAAGCTCCACTGTTCGCGCAGCTTTTAACGTCATTCCACAAACTCCTGTTCTATTCCCAGGCTCCATCCGCACCAATCTAGACGTCTTGGGAATACACTCTGATTCGAGTATCATATCCATTCTTCAGAAGTTTGATCTTTGGAGTTCAGTAGAGTCACGCGGTGGCTTAGATGCTGATATTGATACTACGCCTCTTGGACAAGGCCAAACCCAATTGCTCTGCATTGCACGCGGTCTGCTTAACATTGGAAAGAAGAAGATATTGTTATTTGATGAATTCACCAGTAGCCTCGATAAAGAGATGGAAGAGAGAGTGATACGGTTAGTAAGAACAGAATACAAAGGTCTAACTGTGGTGGCGATTGCACATAGGTTAGACACTATTATAGAGTTCGATAAAGTAATGGTTTTCGAAAGAGGGGAATTGGTGGAACATGGTGCACCACAAGAGTTGCTGAAGATTAAGGGGGGTTCATTTGTGGCGCTATGGGAGGAGTATGTGAATGGGAGATCATAAATCTTGTTTTCCTTCTCAGGTAGAATGGAAAGTGAACGAGGAAATTCAGCGAATATTACAAGAGGACTTTTATTTCCCCCAACCCTGCAAGTCATTGGCCGTACCCATTCTTGTCTCAACCTAAGAACTTATGAAGCTCGGGCAATATAGTAGTTAAGAATTGACATATAGTGACAAGTATTGAGTATAACATATTGTAAAACTATTCACAGAGCATCCTATTATTCCTAGAGACGCTCAGCCCCGGCCATAGCCCATAAAACTCCTGGATCTCGGCACTGCCTCTCCACCATCCCGTCGATTACTTCCTTTCCCTTCCCGTTGATAGAGTTAGGAGGCTCAAGGGTATCATCTGCAAGGCAGAGGGAGACCTGTATCAATTATTATGGTCAGATCGGTAGCGTAGGTGAATTATTTCATGATGTCGCCAGCAGGACATTTCAGTTAGATGTAATCCAAGAGAAGAGAACTACGTGAGTTGAAGAAGGCCTTACCTGTCGTAGATAATCAAAGCAATGTGCCCAGTGGTCATGTCCTGCAAAGTGATCATGCCTGGCATGTTTATGGGAACTCAATTTCTCACTCTCGTGTTGATGCAAATCATTGCTCCCATGTGTATCTCTCTCCCATTCCAGTTCCTCTATACGGGAATACAATGTTTGGATTGCTCCTCGCAACATTCCAAGGCAGTGCAATTGGTGAAACATAGATATTCCAGTGCTGTGCTTTTTCTTCCCCTTTTCTGTGAGTTGCGTGTGGTTCTCATTGGTATTATCGTGGTGATGGGACTTATGGTCGTGATGGCCAATCTCGTCGTCTACGCTTGAATCTTTGTCATCATATGTGACAACAAAACCACCATTTGGAGGCAAGAGAGCATCCCAGAGAACGTCGTGTTCTGAAGAAAGGCTTTCATAGGACTCATGAATTGCAAATTTGGACAAATAAGTAGGAGCATCCGAGTCAAGAAGATTTGAGGAGGGAGCGCAAGAGGCTGGAAACCGAGTGTCGGAATTATGATCCTTAAAGAAGTGAAGTGAATAAGCATTCTGAACGAACAAAAACAACAAAACTGTTGATAATGGTATCAGAATCGCGATACAGCGGATGAATAAGGATCTCGACGAAGTTGATAGTTTAGTGGTGGTGAAAGCCATGTTTGGGAATATACTATGTTGATGCTCGTGTTTCAAATATTGGACAGAGAACTTCTATGATGAGATGCTAGTTACTGTGGATTTGGGCAATTCGAACTCTGGAATTGAAATTTCCAAGCTGTACTGCACAGATGGTGACCAAGCATAAGGCACTGGTCTCAAGGATGAACTAGCCCCCCCCC
>Ga0247810_10000380_pt1 | contig 55080 bp, 45 predicted proteins | sample UWRJL119311C1_FD_179918 | JGI IMG/M metagenome (GOLD analysis project Ga0247810, IMG submission 179918) | Plant litter microbial communities from Arlington Agricultural Research Station in Wisconsin, United States - UWRJ-L119-311C-1 | ecosystem: Environmental > Terrestrial > Plant litter >...
ACTTCTGTCTTCCAGACAATTATAAAGGGAAAGAGAAAAGCAAAGCCGCCCAACAAAATATGCAGCAAGTTATTCCAAGAATCGAACCAAAAATTCGCACCGCAATATAGCACGCTAAAGATGACGCTAAACAATCCGAAAAGTTATGAAGTTCGATGTGAGGAAAGTTATCCCAATCGTGGTTTAGAACATGGTCGTATAATCTGTTCCTGGATGAATTTCTGGCCGCCTAAAGTGCCCTCCAATTGAACTCCTTCTAGACCGACCAGATGATTGATCGACTCTTGATCTACGATCCCGATCATCATACTGGGACATTCCATATACTGAGCCCGATCTCTCGCTACCATTTCTAATGCTTTTCTGCCGTTGAACCTGAATTTCACCACCATCAGTGCAATCGATTTCTGCACCGTCTACTCTGATTCTAGCTTGACCGCCTTTGACTTTGATGGTGAACGAGTCATCACCATGCTCTTGCCCACTCCCTGAACGGGTGGTGCGTGTCGTTGCCGACTTCTTGTAGTCTGATTCCGAGTGAGAACCTGAAGAGGTGCGGGAGGAGCCGCCTTGACCTTGGCGCCGTTGTGCCCGCTTCAGCATTTCCTGGGTAAGTGGGGCTGTAGCACCAACATCGGCCTGGTAGGATTGAGCCGCTTTAGCTTGCTCTTCCCAAGGTGATCCAGCGCCGGAACCCGAATCAACAGATGCAGATGGCCCGTAGTAGCTTTCTCGCCGCCTCTGGCTGGTGTTGGCCGTCTCAACTCGGACAGGATGGTATTCTGAGTCAAGATCATACGACACCGAGTTCCTATGTGTACTTGTCCGCCTTGATGGTGGTGCCTCGCGGTAGCTAGTTCTGCTATGTCTTCTCTCCTGGACTGGCTCGGGTTCCACGTAATACGATGTTGATTTGTTTCTCAGTATTCCATGTTTTGGAGCCGGAGCTGGTGGCGGTGGCATCGAATTGTAATCTGACTCGGCTTTTCGTCGCATAGATGGCCGAATAGTCTCTATATTGTAATCCGACTCGCCTCTGCTCCGCATCGAGGGTTGGGGAGCACCGCGAATACTACTTCTTCTGCTTGCAAGTGGTCCTTCCGAGGCCGATGCATATCCAGCATCGTAGGCGTCCTCAATTTGCGACTGGATTGGGGCATAGTGTGGAGGAGAGTCCCGCATACCAAATGCTGATGTAGATCGCTGGGGCTCGAACCTGGAGGAAAGTGTTCGCGCAACGACTGCATGCGTGGGCGGGAAGTATTCTTGGGGCTGGGGAGTGGCAGCGTAGCGCATGTATGAGTGAGATGGTGAAGGCGGAGGGTATGATGGTGTAACCATTGGTGGTTGAAAGTAGCCAGATGCCGAGACAGGAGGCCCGTAGTTCTGGTAATTTGGTGTATTGCCATATGCGTGGTAACTTGTTGGCCTTGCTGGGAGTGTTTGAGTAGTAACAGCTCGAGGACGCAGCGGAATGGGTTGAGCCATGGTTGGAGGCGCATGTCCTATGGGTTGCGCGATTTTGGGATATTGCGATACTCGGGGTGCAGCTCTGCTACTTGTTGGTGTTGGAATACCAAAATGCGAAGGATGATCCCCAGGAATATTAGTATCAACCCTCGGTAGAGTCCTACTACTGTGACCGTGTGCAGAAGGTGGTCGAGGAGGACCTTTCTTTGGAGAATTTGCGCTCGCAGAGCTTCTGCGACGCTCTAGCTTCACTTCTTTCTCAACCGCTTCAGCATGTCTGCTTGACAGCTTGTGTTCATAGCTCTTTGTTCCCGTGTCACTCTTGGACTTTTTCTTCTCCTCTGGTCGCCGTTGCGACACCGACGGCTTTTGTCTGGCCGTCCGACGGGTGCCGGAAATGGGCTCTTCATTCTCGTCGGCGTCGTGCACATACGCCGGTCTAGCTCTGGTGTCAGACCCCATGGTTGCAGCACAGCAGGAGCCACAGTGTGGTGAGCGCAGATGAGGTTGCGCGATGCCAGATCGCAGTGGAGGGGGTGGTCTGCGGTGGGTGAGGTGAAGAGGGGTGCTTTTTTGTTGTCAGGTAAATTTTATTATTTTTGGGGGGGCTCTCGGGCGTTTTAGCGATATCGATTACGGAGGATGTGGGTGCTGGACCACGCCCCGGGTTCTACAGTTGCTGGGGTTGCGGTCAAGGACCAGGCTCGTCGGCCGGGCGTTACTGAAAGAAGATCTTTGAAGATCACCCTTTGGGAATTCTCCCTGATCTGCTTTGGATGGCAGGGCTGAGGGGTGTTACGCGTGCCGACAATGGGAATCGGAATGCTCGTCTCGTCGTCTCGTCGCCTCGCTATCATCGGTCTCTCGACGACAAGAAAGTCAGGTTTAGGATGGCCGGAATGGGAGAAAGGCAACGAAGACCATGAATTTGGCGTCTCCCACACGAGAAAGAAGCTGTTTGGTGGCCAGGCCGGTACGTGGTAGCAGGAAAGCACATACAATATGGCTATAAGGTGTCTTGGTAAGTGGCCCGGAGCCTAATTGACAGGTTGGGTAGCAAGGCCCTTATGGAAGTGGAGATGGAGCCACGGTATAGAGTCTCATGTCGACAGCATCGGTCGAGATAGAGAGAGAGAGGGAGAGTTTGTTGAATCAGTTGCTGCTCAAAAGGACGAGAGGGCAACGGTGTGTTTTGGTATTGATATGTTGATGAGGGGTGGTGTTTGATTTTGAGGAAATAGTCACAGTTCACACAACTTACGGTACGGACGAAGCAGGGTAGGTGCAGCAGGTGTGGTAAAATAAATCAATAATAAGGTTGGGCAAGGCAGTGAGGGAGGGGGGGGAAGGGATATATAACGAAATATAAGAGCATTAGGCACAGGTTGCCGGGTGATGCATCTAGAGGAGAAGAGGAGATAGAGAGAAGGGCACTGGTGCCGCCACACGTCAAGATGTGCCACCCCTCAAAACACTTGACAGATGCGGTACTTCACACCGTGCAATTCTTCTTCTTATTGTTGCTGCATAATGCCCTCAAACCCGATGCCCTTCTTTCCACCAGCAGGGGCCACGTCCTCTCTGTCGCTCTATTCTTGCATCGCCAGCACGGGAGATCAGGATCAGGCTTCATCTGCGCTCGCTGCATCGCCAACACCCGTTCTCTCCACCGCAATGCCTCGTGCCACGCTTGATGAATACTTCCCTTCGCTGGTTGCACGATTATGACTCCCTCGTTTTTCCTTCATCCCAATCCCTCTGTCCCGAAACAGAGGGGGCCAAAGTTCGTTGCTCCTTGATAGGCCGGCTGAAATAGAATGCGACTCCATCTCTACACGGTGATAAACAACGCCATCGCGCGCCTCTCGAACCCAAATCATGCATTGGGAATTGCGGGAATCATTGCCAATCACTTATGCCCAAAGCCAGTCGAGCATGCATGCTATTCGCTAACCCTCCCTGTTGACAGTACGACCGACTCTCCCTTTCTCCAGTCTGGGTGCTTTCCTATACCCTTCTTCTGTTCAGGGTAACGCACCAGCAACCGCGTTTTCTATTTACATACTGGGGACGACGTGTTGCTCGGTTTCAGCATTTCACGCTTTTCCGTTGCCATATCTCAAATCGCACCGTTACTATGACTGTGGTTGGCAACCAGTGATCCGCAATGAAGACGTGAACAGCTGCAAGTCAACATCCACAAGCATTCCCCAACAACAGACGTCTCCACACCTGGCTTGCAAACCTAGTAACATACACGACATCGGGATTCTAAGTGGCACTCTACCGTGTGTTCGGTTCGCAACAAGTAGAATGCCGTGGTGTCTCAGCAGGAGCACCACCCTCTATCTCTTGTTTTCATGTTATCAGCCGCCACAGCAACAATACCGGCCATGATGCCGAGTTTCCCCAGACATTCTCAATTTCCGATATGAGATAGAGTCTCGAAGGATTCGATGACTTTTACCTTAGCCAATAGGAGTGGTCGAGTTCCCGTGTTATTTATGCGATATATGCATAAAATGGTTTTATGCATCCTTCTACCCTGTCACTTGAACTTCCTTCGCTCTTGTCTCCCAATCGAACCAACTTCTACTTTTGATGCATTACAACCGCGATAGCAAGATCTTGCTCTGCCTACGATACCTCCGCTGCTGTACTACCTCTTTATGCAAGTAAGACCAGCAGTAGCTTGGAGAACACGAAGCTTAACACATGTACCAGAGGGTGAGGACTTTGAAAAATGTTAGTATGATAGCGTTTACATATGATATCATCTAGGTCTTTTTATTGCTACTGTATTTCACCCCACTTTGTACTGCTCACTTCTCTGATGCTAGCTTAGTCATTTTTCCTTACCTTTTTTCTCTCATATTCGTGGATCTCAAACCAAACATCTAGGATGAGCACAACGTCAAAATCACTCGCACATGTCAAACCTCACAGAATGTAGATCTTCATGATAGTTTTTGCGAGCTGCATCATCATATTAAGAGACCGCCTTTCTATTAAACTTAAATACTCAAGTGAAAGAGCAAGTGACGAAGGGCCGTCTTTTCCCCCACACCCTCAGCCTGCCTCACCGCTTCTTCTCCAAGATCCCTCATCCTCGCTTCTAGCGCCACTCGCTCGCTTTCCCAAAGTTTGAATTCGTATTCAAGGTGACTGGCTAATTGAGAGATTGACCCCAGAGCTGTATCGTATGATGGTGTTGTTACCTCAAGCTGGCGATGAGCTCAACAAGGATGGCATTGTTCATGAACCATAAACAGAACGTCGTGTTTCGCTCCTTTTTGGATACGCCTCATGCACCCGGAGAGATGGATGTCCAATAGCAATCACGATTCCGACCCATATATTTCGAAGCCCTACGATGAATGTTCTCTTGTGCTGTACCAAGCTAGTTCCGTTCATTTCTAATGCAGATCTGATTCGTATATGTTGTCCGATGGCCTCAAAAAGCACCCTCCCTGTCCTTGCTGAGAATAGTTACTTCGCTCTCTCTGCTATCGAAGCTTTCCATCGAAGTCGATCTTCTGTATTCTGGACTTTGAGGACTTGAGGAGAAGTTCTCTTGCATCTCGAACTCCTTCACTTCTTGCTTACTCGAGCGCGACCAGATATCCTTTTTGGGGCGTTGTGATTTCTGAGCAAAACCAAGGGAAGCAGCTACTGCATCTAACCGTTCATAGAATGTGCCGTACATGGTGCGTGATAGTAGTAGTATAGTTGTGTTGAGTTCACACGTGATATTGAAAATACTCCCAAATTGATCGGGCACTTGTAGAGATTGAGGCTGGAGATGAGGTATGACTGGACTTGTTGAAAGGCATCATTCCCATGGCGACCCAACTCTTTATACAGTACACCACACAGCACAAGAAGTAAGCTCACTCTCACCTAAGGTACAATAGACCGACTACGGCCCATCACAGCCGCATCTTGGTACGTGCACAAACAAGGTCACCTACGAGGCGGGTATGGGTTATAGTTACTTCGCTTCCATACTCAGCCTTACTGTGTCGCCGCATGCGGCGTAAGCTCTGCTATGAAACGCTATTACAGAGGCTGTGACTGGACAATCGCGTTGAATACTTTCTTTACAAATGAAGCCATCTAAAAATAAATCTAAGACGGGAATACTACAAGTGCAGGGCGTGGAGCCGCGGTCTTTTGCCGGAAACAGGTGGAAATAAACATACCCGCGTATCCACGGGCTCGGAGGCAATATCTTCCCCTGCAATTGCTCAAAGGCGCTGTGCTGTGAGTACAGTATTATGCCAATTCATTCTGTATTGCTTGCTTCTCACTGCGTCTTGCTATGCTGCGGAGTGAAGTCGTCACCTACCTGGCTTCCCCAGCATGTTCTGCATCCTTCTCTGTTGTAAATGTCTAGATGCTCAGCTAGACTATCGCGTACTTCTTAACGTACTGTACGTACGTCAAAAAGCGCAGTGGAGGTGTCGGTCCATTTTGTAGCGCTTACTAGAAGAATACATGTTTAAAAATATCCCAAGTTGTTACAGAAGAGCTGTCATCGTCACCTGCTAAGCGATTATGGATGTGCTGATTATCAAACCTCTTTTTTCATTCAACGTACTCAATACTTGGCATTGCGAGGTCATTTCACATAACTTTAGTTATAGATTAGCCCTATCGTCAATTAACTATCTACTAACAGACCCAAATATCATATATCCAGGGACGAGGAAATTTTGGAGAGATGAGAATTATTCATAAGTTAGCGAGCATAGTGCTTATTTGCCATGTCTCTCAGCACACTATTCTATTTCACCCAAATCACTAACGTTGATATTATCTGCCCAGCTGCTAGTCATCGTAGCCCATAGATCATAATACAGCGGTGCACCAACCCCATTGACACACGCAGTTCCTGTCGGACCAAACTCAGGTGTTTTTCCAGTCTCACACCAACCCATACCACTAGAGTCTGTCGCACTTAGATTAGGAGTGCTCATATCATCCCAATCATCCGCAAGCATCGGCGTTGGTGGTCCATCAAAACTGAAATACTGCTGTAGCGACGGGTCGAGGATCGGGCAATGGCCCCTCCGATCAACAACGAAAACATCCGGTTTGATGTTCGCAACACGCTTCTCGTAGCTCTTCTTCACCGAGCTCAAGACCATTTTGAAGACGAACAAAGGATCTGGATTGCGCGGCGTGCCGGCGCGTGGATTTGCCGAGGACAGAGCTTGAAGCCGGTAGCACAGTGCATCAAGATACATCACCAGCGGAATGTTCGAGCGAGTTGTATCAGCGTCCCAATTCCGGCTCGATGCCATCAGGAAGGTAAGCCGTGACATCACAAGGGTAGCCTGCACCATCAATCCCCACTGCAGTGCCCCGAAATTTAGATAGTTGGATTCTGGAAGTGAAAGCAGGAACTCGAAAAATCGCTTACAGGCCTGGAGACAGGCTGAGATATGGCTTTGCGAGGCAGTAGTAACAATAGCAGATAAATGTTCTCGGTAGGGCCTCTTCAAAAACCCAAGTTCATAGCTGTAAACACAAATGCCATTAAAGCGTTCTGCTAGAGCAATATTTGCTATAGAGTTTAGTTTTAGTAAATAGTTTCTTGTAAAATTATGAGCTACGCACGTAGATTACGGATTTCATTTCTGGTAATCAATCTCCATTGTTCAAGTTCGTTTTGGAAGGTTTGCACATTCATATCTGCAATCACGCTATGATTAGGATCGTGGGGATCGATTACTTTGCCTCGATAGAAGACGGAAACTTTCTCTGCATGGCGCTGAAGAGCAATTAGTGCGATTACTTCCTCTCGAGCTTCATCTTGAAGTAATGATTCGCCTTGGACGTCCATTAGATTATGGTATCCAAGATTATTTGGCTTCGAAAACCCCATTGATAAACTAAACATAGTTAGTCATGAAATCTGAGTCTAATGTCAGGTACACAAACGCTGCCAAAATATAATATGCGCCAAGGTAAGCCCTTTTGGCCGCCTGAGTGAAGGAGCCATCTGCAATAAGACCTTCCTGCTTGATCGAATTGAAGTTTAACGTGATGGGATCCTTGCTATGGAGACCAAGATCTATTGCCAAGCTCACCGCAAGATTCACATACATGAATGTTTGGTTGTTTTTCGGCTTAGAGTGTATTGGGTACCTGAGGAGGGCAGGATTAGATCTAGACTTCAAGAACATGAGGATCTACAAACCAAGCAAGATATATTAGCAAACCTTGTAAGAAGTCGAGGCTCTTTTGCCCGTCTATGATCACCTTTTCACTCAAAATCTTTCTAAACTCCTGGTCCAACTGATGTCTGAGCGGAGGGTTCATCGATGCTGCAGAAGTTAAGATAGCTAATAGCAGGAAGGGAGATATCCGGGCTAGTGACTGTACGGTGGCATTTTGAGGTATTATCACGAACGGAAAAAAAGGCGCTTTGTTCCTAAAATCGGAAAGCAGCTGTTCGGCATCTTGGAGTGTGAGCCTTCGCTGTTCGATCACTTTTACCCCTTCCTCAGAGGAAGCATTCTTGATCTCTGATTCGTCGTCTTGACCAAAAACATGTTGATGGTGTTCATGCAAGTCTCTGACATCTTTGATACCGTCTGGTGCAATAATTGAAGGTAAATTAAGACAGAATTCAGCATCATCAGGCTTGGGGGAGATTGTCTTGGTGGGAGTATCTATAGATCGTCTTCTAGCCAGTGGTCAGAGATAGTTTACCAAAACAAGCAAACCCGTAATTACATACAAGGCACGAGATCTCATTGGACGAGCCTTTGTTCTCACAACACATGAATATCCGCCCTCTTCACATCTTTGGCATATGTTCTGCTGGGAATTGTTGGAAAAACAGCGACTTTTGCTTGCTCGACAAGCCTCACATGCTCTCGCATTTCTGATTTTCTGTGGGCTTTTCGGGTTATTTTCCATACTTTCGAACAATTATTCTTATAAACATGCATCGGCGGAAAGAAATTGGTCGTGTGGAAGAATTTCCATTTACTTGTTAACGGCTTAAAGCATGAAAGGGCGTCTTTCTGTAAATCCGCTGTATATCCGGTGATCTCTCATTGGCTACCCCACCCCTGCGGTTCCAAAGTGCACTGAACATCACCAAGGACTGTTCGACTTCATGATCAACGTAGCGCATATTAGAACTCTACTCTATCAGACGCGGTCATAAAACTCGATTCCTTTCAAAGGACCATATTCTGTGTTCTATTACCCCAATCCCTGCTATTGTAGGTTAAGCTACATTAGTGGTGGCATAAATGGACACGGCAACGAACATAAACTGCCGTCATGTACCCCAGATAATAAAGAGGTTTGATAGCTTGTTTTAGGCTGCGGCTACGGTCAATTAATCAGGAAAGCCTGCAAAATGCCCCAAGGATTGATTGCTATATGAAATACAGAAGGATGAACTCTGGTTTTATGGCCATAATATACAAGATAGCTTCATGTATACCTATGAAGCGGATCTAAACTCAGCACACTCATTATCTTGTAACACTAGACTCGTTTGTCAGATTTGCTATAAAACAATACTTGGATATACGATAAAAAGACTCGAGGATTCGACAGATTTAATCTGATATAGCTCAACCGGTACGAGTTTAATATGTACAGGTATAAGTTCAAGAAGTTTTTTGTATATTATATCACATTCATGAAACTCATCAAACAAATACGCATATTTGCCCATCTGGCAGATTGAAGAATAGATGTTTGGCAATACGGAACGAGCAGGGAAGCCGAGGACACTGAAAATAGAGATGACCATAGCCTGACCTTCTACAGCTTGCCTTATGAAACCCAATTGTAGAGTGTTCAAACCTATAGCTCGTATTGAGGGTGCCTTGCCTAGAGTCCGCCTTCTTAATATTGTCTTATATTGATTTGTGACTCACACATCTGGTTACAAGTTCCAGGTTCCAGAAACCAGCAACTCTTATGGCTCGTAAAGCAGCCTTAAGCTTGTGCATGACAACTAAGACAAGCAAAACATGAATATTACCGCCTTGATTGACTGAAGGGGGCGGTTTTGTCAAAAGTGAAAGGCTTTGCCTTGAAAAGGTGAAAATGTGCTCTATTTGAGGAGATACGTTCACTTCTACCAAAATGGAACGTTGTCTCATGGGGCTCAGCAACTACTTATTCGGGATTTTAAGGTTGGAAATTTTGGTCAACTGAACGATATCATCAGATAGATAAGGTGTAACTTGCATCACAGTTATTAGAATTTAATGTATTTCTGCCTCTGAGAGCTGGCTCACTTTAATATCCAAAGAAGAGAGTGATGATGAAGTGATAGGGGGTCACAAGATGAGGAACCACACAAAGAAGAATAATTGTTCTGGTTAGGCAAAAATTGCCTATAATCCATTTGTTTGAACTATAACATAGTCCCATATAATATGTCCTCGAAATCTTGTGCAACTTGTTATACAATATGCAATCTGGCACTGATGCCGCCCGTGTATTTCCATAATTCAGCTCTCAGAGTAATCCAAACAATCAAACAGCGCCATGCTCCAGTAACTCCTACAATGTGATGTCAATCCGATACTCAGAGTGCCCAGTGCACTTTCTTCTTCGGCTTAGGCAGTATCGCTGCCTGCGCGATATATGTCGTAGCCGGCGCACTAGCAGAGGTTTCATCCACAACCAGATATCCGGTCTTTAGTTCCTCGTCACTGTCTCGTTCTTCTTTGATTGATCCCAGATCTGGGCTTGGTGCCCTCCATGAACGAGGACGTCTCGCACTCAAGGTTCTTGCTCGCCCTCTACCTCCCCCAACCCTACGTGGTGCAAGTCGTACTGTTGCCCGCCCACGAGTTGCAGAGATTGGTATTGTAATCCCCAATCCTGTTAATTCTTCCTCCGCCCTCTTTCCCGCCCGTGAATTCCGTCCATCATTTGTGTGCTTGCGTGTGAAATCTTTCAGAGTAAGTGGCATCGCCAAGCCAAATTCTTCATCATCTTCATCATCTTCATCATCCTTATCAAGTGGAAGAGGTGATCGTTGGATATCGGAAGGCGAAATTTCGCGAACTTGAGCAGACTTGGGGGATTTAGATTCGATGCCAGCGGAAAGATCCTCATCATCCTCAATATCATCTTCCGGTGTGGTCAGAAAGAAAGAGAATGGGTTTTCGTCAATGGTATCGGTCTCTCCGGCCTCGTCCTCACGAAGACGTATAATGGTTGGAGGCCATGAGTCTCGGTGCGATGGCTCACTGAAAGGCATCGCTAGATTCCCTTTTGTACCTGGAGAAGTGAGAGTATTGAGAGATATCATGTACCCGGCTCAAGGCCGGTCTATATATTCCCTGACTGTTCTGGGTGGTTGCGAATGTTCGAGATGAATCAACAGAAGGTGCGCTTGACCTTAATGTGTGCTTAATAAGTGTAAGGAAAACCAAGAAATAATTCACGAGGTGTGCTTCCTATATAGTAGTCACGCAGAAGCCTAGAAAGGTTACAGTCATTCATTCGCATTGCGCCTCATCAGGTGTGGGCGCGGATGATGAATCACACAGCGAGTTTAAGACATTCCTTCGGCAAAACAGGGACTGAACACTTGTTAAGTATGTGTAGAAAGAGACATCTCTTTAGGGGCTCCATCAGACATACGAGTCCCGTCCGTAAAATGACAGAAACTGCTTGTCAAATGAGAAAGGCGCGAGTGGTGGTTGGCCATTTGATGGTGTTTGCAAAGGAAGCCTTGCATGTGACTCGCGTTTGCAGCCACCATCACTTCAATCAGCGGGAGGAGAAGTATGACTGGTCACTGTGCTTTGCACGAATATCTGAACCTAACCTCAAAGGCAAAATTGGACCAGAAATGGTCACAGTGGCGTTTGGTACAGGGTGTAAGGAAATGAATGCGCGTTCATCGAGGGATGGTGATCGGTGGAGTAAGTTGTTCGAATTGCCCGAGTCAACAACCATCACCGTCACGTGGTATATCGGGAAATGGGTCTTGGCATCTCAGCAAGGCTAAGGATGCAAAGCGCATATTCATATCGTTTAAAATAGCCTTCGGCTGGTCTTGAGTGTTTTCATGTAAATATCAAAAAAAAATTGGGTGGCTTCGGGATCCAGATGTAGAGTTACTTCCAGATACAATTATAACGATCAATTTTGCTAACCTTCCTTCTCTAAGTAGCCATAGTAGCTATTAACGGAAGACCTAAGTCCAAAAAGATATATTATTCAGTGTGAATTTTATAGCTTCAAATAGAGTCCCAATTTTAGAGAATGGCCAGGTTTGGTTCTTCATAAAAACACCGTTTGTAAATACCATGACATGACAGATGCTCGTCTCTAGCCTTTGCTTTCTTCTCCAAAAAGGTAAGTACCTCAAACACTACAAACGTGATTGGAAACAGTCTTATAAAGTCTAATTACATGTGGTGGATAAACTTAGATGGTGATATATACCGGGCATGTTAAGCAAACCCAATGCCAACAGAAAGTATAAAGCTGATAACTTAGATATTGCGCTGTAAATATCATAGCGGTCCGGTGGAAATTTTCCTTTCGACATCCTTGATATCCTCCTTAGGTAGCATACGGCAATTGATACCCTATCAACGGTCAGTATACGGCTCCTAGATATGTTATTGACACCCGCAAGACACCCATTGAAAGGGTTTGTGAACTGAGGTGACAGTCTTCCGCCGTCTTTACTGGCAAAACTGGACTGTCCTTTTGTGACTTACCATATGGTGCTCTGGTCCTGAATATTCCCCCAGTCCTTTCCAAGTCATCTAACCAGCAGATTAGCAATTGAATTTTCCATAATGTGAAATAGCTAAATTTTGAGATCGCTAAGACCTGAGATAATATGACTCGGGTTGTACCGATAGTAGTACCTCTCAGGCATAGCCCACTAAGCGGATGGTAGATAGAGTACGAGATTTAACTAACCATACATCCGCAATGACCACATCTGTTAAAAGAAAGATTACCATCGCTGTCATCGCGAACATATTCAGTCAAGGTAGTGTCATCTGCTATCTTGATCGTCACTTCGTCATGATTATAATATGCCCAGAGTGCTCCATATTTGTAGCAGACGGTGCAGTGACATTCGTTGAGCTTCGTGGGTTTTGGAATCTGGATCTGGATACGCCCACAGTGGCATTTTGTAAGAAGAGAGGTGGCTTTCCCTGTAGAGGCAGTGTTGGGCTCCTGGGAGGGCTGTTCGGCTGTCATGTTTAGGAGAGACTTAACCAGGAATGGTGGTCCTGGTATAGTGTTGGGAGTGGTATCAATACTAGTACTCCAAGAAATAACAAAAATTTCCGCGCTTGTATTAGCAGAGAAATATAGGATGTTTGGTGCTTGTAATTGTTTGTGATTCAATGAAGTGCGGCGCAGACGCGTTAAAACTATTACAGGTACCCTTGGTGATTCTTGGCAAATGCGCTCGCTATCTTGGGATTCTCTGTGACTTCCACCTCCCTCATTCTCTCTAGTCTTCACAGTACAAATTATGAGAATCTCGAGTCTCGAAGCTTTTTTTAATCTTAAGGCATACTTTAAACCATGGTCTACTTCCCTGATTTACGCATATTATCAAGTCTTTGGCGTACCTCCAAAAGGGTGCATGGTACAGTACCCAGATAGATAGATGTGAGAAGAAGAATAAATCTTATGAAGAGAACATTTATTTGCGGCTCTTAAGCACGCTCAAGCTACACGACGCCTCTCTGGATGAAGTCCTGGCAACTTTATGCGGCGTGTATTCATGCACTTTGTTAGGTACCTATGAGGTACTTCTAACAACAGCCCCTATCGCAACCAAACCTCTAGCCTGAATTAAACGAGACTAGAAAAGGGCCTGCTTTTCTTTCTAACCAAATACATAATTCCAGGCAAGCGATTTCCCAAGCCTTAAAAACCTATAGCGTTGTTTTCATTGATATCGATAAGATCTTATACCTGCTTGGACAGAATAAACTTCCAAAAGCGATCGGCTCAGTCTACTGCTTCAAGAGAGGGAGAATATTTTGGTCCACGTTCACCACGTTCGGGACTATGCTTGTAGATTTATGAGACAAGTTACCAAAAAAGCGATTACAAAAAGCGATACTAAAGTAGAGTAAAGATTGGATAAGCTGTTAGGCAAAGCATCATTATCCAAAGGAAGACACTTTTTATTTTTACTTTGGAAGTGGTATTTCACAAGCGCAAAGCACTCAGACAAAGTATGATTTCAATAGTCTCGTTATCAGTTAAGCTCTCATCTCTCGTATTGCATACAAAACTGTATTTAGACAAAAAGCAGACAGTGGAAGGCATCAATAAACTTACGCCCCTGATGCACCCCAACTTATAAACACAAACACGCCCCCTACCCCCTACTTTCACACTGAACTTAAACATATAAAGAGTTAATATCCCCTCTAAAAGGATTTAGGTAAATAGATGCCGCCAGGGCCGAAGCGGAGAAGACTGTGAAGTCGAATACCCTATATCGATTGGAAGTCAAGCGAGACTCATACGCCAGATTGAAAAGAAGGATGGACGGACAGTCAATGTCGTGATGATTTCGTAAAACCCGTAGCGACATTATCCATTAAGCGTAATCAATATTTTTCAGCCGTATCAAACCACCATACTCTTCGTTCGACTATGGTGTCTCCGTTGACCTCCTTCGGCTTTCTTTTTCAAGCTCTCCTCCCGCTTGAGAACCATCTCGCACCAGCTTGATTTGGACCCGTCACTATCTTTACCTACACAAGCATCGAGGACCTTCATCCAGCCTTCTTTATCAGCGGCAGTATCGGCGTAGAAATCAATGACTTCTCCGTTGTTAAATCGAATACGGAAGCCTTCTTCGACGAACATATAGCCTTCCTCTTCTTCCGCAAAGCCAGATCTGCGGCGCTTGCCACCCTTGGTAGTGGTCTCTTTTTGCGTAAGAGCGCGACGATCATCAATGAGTTTTGATGCATTAGCTAAGTTTATAGTGGCGCGAGGTTGACGAGTGGACTCATGGTAAGCCGTAAGTTTGCTACCATTCAGCTTAAAGAGACGACGTCGCCAGTACTGTAACCTCCGTTAGCTAACTATCTTGTAAACAATTGTAAGTGAACTCACTGGGCAGTCACCACCTTGCTGACTTAGATGGCCTTCATAATTTCGAGCAACAGCTACTTCAGCCTCCTTCATCTCTCGAATGCAAGAATTCATGCTCTTAGGCATGTCCTCATCAGTTGCACCTTTAGGCTTTGGCACAAATAGAAGCTGTAGCTCTAGTTTTGCAACCTTGTAAGGGGCACGACGCTGCAATGCGGTGTTTCCACGTTTGCTTCTACCACTTGAAGCATAACTGGCCTCCTCGGTGGCCCATTCATTGAAGCATGCAACGTCAACAACATAAGGACGTCCATAACACCGAGTTTCGTGGTCTTTTAAGCACACATATGAACGACCAAAGCTTCCGTCTTCGGCGGCGAGTGGAGAAAGCAAGTCCCAGGTTGTTGGCTGCGTAGATACCCTTTTTGCTTGAGCCTCTCTTTGTTGTTGTTCTACCAAACGCTGCTCTTCTTGCTTCTGCTTCAGCTCAAGCTCCTTACGCTTTTTGGGCGATGCAAATACGCGGCTAAAAGTCGAGGGCTTGTGTACCTTCTTGGTAGGTGACTCAAGTACGCGCTTTGGTGCTGGCTTAACGAGCTTAGCATTTAGAGTCAGCTGAAACTCCAGTTCATTTGGAACCACCAGTTCAAATTCTTGACCAATTGGGGCGTTTCTTCCGAGTTCGAGCCAAGCAGTTGTCACGCAATGGACACCATTATCTAAGGTCAAGCTGAACCATGACTGTTCACCTGAAGATTGTTAGCTAAGCTCCACCAAATCAGTCCTCCAACTCACTTTTTGGTAATGGCAGATCCAAATCCTTCACGCCCATAACCTTGACAAATAATCTTCCTCTTTCGCCACTTTCATCTACTGTCGGTTCAGGCATAGTCTCTTCCGCTAATGCTGTGAGGGCATTGCTTTCATGACCAGGCATTGGGGGCATTGGACCCTGGGGAGTCTTCTTTCGGGGACTGGTTTTGTCACGGAAGCTGTTCTGACGCATTTGACCATTCCATGGCTCAACTGTCCATGACTGCGGCCGCTGAGTCTTCACTGGTGAGTTTCCAGCTGAGCGGGTGCCTTTATCGAGATCGCTGCTTGCTACCACCACCTTGGTGTTTTGACGCATGAGATAACCGCGCTGTGTTCGAGGAGAAATGTGAGCATATGAGTAATAGGAAGGGAGACCGTTAGAACCAGACACTTGTCTATCGTAGGAAAAAACAGCAGAATGGGATGGGGTTAGGGTAAAAGCAACCTTTTGGGCTTCGATCACCCGATCAAAATCTTTGTCGAGACTCAAACCGAGATCACTGCCAATATCAAGAGTTAGACTCCTCTTCTTCAGACTTTGTTGTCTTTCGAGAGAGCCTTCGGTGTCGAGGCCCTCATCCATCTCACGTTCCACACTCATAGAGGGTCGATTTCGGTGTCGTTCCGGAATTGGAGGAATGTTCCGGGTCTCGCCACTAACTTGACGCCGCATCTCTCTCATGAATTCAAGATCAGATGGTGTAGCTGATGGTCTCGTCTTAAGTTTTGACCCTGATGCCTTGATGGTTGCTGCATGCTCAGGAATCGCTGGCGACTCTCTTGGAGGCGATGGCGGAAGAGCATGTCGAATCACAGAGTCTGGCGTCGAGCATTCAGCTTCCTCGTCGTCTTCATCAGATCCCCATCCTGTGCCGTCATATTCTGGCTTCAAGGATGGTATAGCTCGCTGTTGGGGTGTTTCTGGGCGGGTTAGATATGCATGAGCATCTGACATAGTTGGAATATGAGCTTCCTCCGCTTGCAGCGATTCCTGTGGTCCTTCAGGTCCCTCTGGAGATGGAGTGCTCATGTATGATTGCAGACTCAATCCAAAATCGCTAGCGCTCAAAAAGCCTTTGAGCTCTGGCAGCCCTTTTCCCTCGGGTTTTTGAACAGGTTCTACGCCTTCGGTGGCACGGGGAGTAGGAGGGTCATCGTCCTCAGCAGCACTGTTGGATTGGACTTGCTCATTCTGAAGAGATGGCGTGGGCTCTGAGTATTGGCTATTGGCGTCGTCATCAGCTCGCGCGGTCCCAAAGGCATCATCGTATTGGTCCGTTCTAGATTCATTCCTCTGATACATGTCTGTGATGGAGGAAAGGTCAACATCGTCTTCCTCTGGTTCAGGTTTGATTACGATACTGTTGTCGTTCTGTTCCAGGACAGACTGGTCTTCAGTCGAAGGTATAGGTGTGTCCGGATCAATCATAGCTGGTCGTTCGGGGCTTGAACTGGGCATTGGGGATGAAAAATTATAATCTGAATCTCGAGAGAATGCATCTTGTCCGTTGACTTTTCGTAGAATAGACTCGCGGGAGATTCGTGGAGGCAATTGGTAACTACCCAATCCAGGCAAATCGTCCAATGTATCCTCCTCATCGAGCTCATCGACCTCATCTTCGTGAATTTGTATAGTTTGATCTCGCTCTGGAGTTTGACTATTTCTCTCCCGTGGCACGCCGCGTCTCATTCGCCTCTCTCGCTGCTGTTCTGCCATTGTCTTTGGCTTTTCTTCATCTTGGATCATCATCAAGCGTAATCTTTCCTCTAGGGTCATTTTTCCTCCCGACAAGCCCTGGATTTCTGACTTGGTAACAGATGCTGCAGCGGGAGGAGATGGAAGGTTTCTGTTTGCGGCACCGTCTGCGGCAGACGATAGTCCAACGGAATTTGCTGAATTGTTTCGAACATGACCCATCATACCAGGGAGTGGTGGGAGCGGCCTATGGTCACCAGAGTCTGTTCTAGAAGCAGCAGGGCGTTCGGTTGAAGAATTTGGCCGAGCATCTGGCATTGGACTACCTTCTGGGCCGTCAAAAGGATCATACAAACGGCCAGAGACAATTCCATTGCCATGTGTGCTAGGGCTCGCATGTCGCCAATCTTCTGGTCCTACTACAGGAGTTTTGTCTGTGTCTTCTAAAGAGGCATCAAAGCTATCCTCCAGCTCAATCGAATCCCCCCGGTTGTAACTGTCCTCGTCTTCGTCCTCGGCAGAATCGTAACTATTTTCTCGTGATCCTGTGCCAACTGAAGAGAGATCGGGTGTAGTCATTTCATACTCATTGACCTGCGGAGGTGCAGCGTCAAATGTGACGGATTTCGCATGTCTGTGAAGTGCTCTACCTGGTGGGAGTTTGTGGTCTTCAAATGAGCTTTCTTCTGCATAATGAACATTCTCACGGTCCAGGCTGGATTTCGGGGTAAATGGTCGAGATGCCATAGATGATTTGGTAGGAGATAATTGCTCTTTGCTAGGGGAACACAAGCCGTTTGCGCCTGATTTGAGTGGTGTCTTGGTAGGACTGTATAGTGGAATACTAGTCTTGCTATCATTTCTGTTGTGACCGAAAAGTGGGCGACCTTTCTCAGCGGAACGGAAGCCGTCGAGTCCAGCTCCCCCATATGCATTTCCCTGTACTTGTTTGGCTAGTGGGCGTTCGATAACGGGCACAGATGCTGGATCGTACTCTTGCTTCTGTTCGCGTGCGAACATGTTGCTGTTCTTGACACGCGATGCCTTCTGTAGTCTTTCGATAGAAGACCGTCGAGTTGGTGACGGTGATGCCTCCCTTCCTCCAAAAAAGGTATTCTCGGAGTTGAAGCGGGCGGGTGTGGACGGTGATTTTGGGTCACGGCCTTGCCAGAAGAGACGTGGGGAAGAGTTGCCTTCGGCTGAGACATTGAACGGGGACGATTGGAATGGAGATGAATCCATATTGATTGGCAGTTTCTGCGCGTTAAGCAATGAGCATTTATATCTCCGAGAGGGCCAGAACGTTTAGTGACTCAACATACCGTTGTCGATTGGTTTAAGCTAGGAGAGTTCCTTCTTTTATCTGATAGAGCAATCTCTGGAAGGGGGCGAGGAATAGAGCTTCCCTTTACTGGTGATGATGTGCCTTTCTGAATCCGCAAAGGCTGTACCTGGCAACTATCAGCACACTAGTTACACATAATAATAGGAAACAGAGGTGCGCTCACAGGTTGCGACGGCGATGCCATGCTAACAAGGCACCTATCAAAGTTGTTGGGCTGTACCAGATGTGGCTAATCTTGGTATAGCTATTGCTGTTGTGGTATTGGCATGGAAAGATTGTGAATGTTGATGCGACACGCGTTTAAGTATGATTGAGGAATGTGCTGAAAAAACGATTGTGGAGAGCCACCGGCAATGGATGATTTCCCTTCCAATATCAACTGCACCGGCGAATAGGTTGATGGAGGGAAAGGAAGACAACACAATGATAACAGCGCGCGCGATATGATTCCTTGTTCACGGTGTGGGGGGGGGACATGGAAGGTTTACAGCCTTTCCACATGTTGTGTTGCCAAGGTACGCTGCTGGCCCAGCAACGAAACCTCCCCAACTTGTGGGTCCGGGTATTCTACTTGAAACACCGACGGCAACGACAAATTCACTACATCCGATTCCCCTGTATTATTATTATCTAGTCAACAAGTCTTCATGTATCATTATCTTTCCATAGGTATAATGACGGGTTTCTGGGTTTGAAGTTCCATACAGGCTTCTTCTGCTCTTTGGCTCCCGTTAAAGCATAAGACTCTGTGAAAATCGGATCCTCTCGTAATGAAGTGTATCCTCGTATCCCAAGTCTGGCTTCTGATTGCTTTTTTGCGTCAATTTGACATCTAAATAACGCCCACAAAGTTCCCGTGTTCTTTTTTGACCAAAGTAATCCAATATTGCCCTGATTACACTTCCAATTTCGCAAGGATCAACCCAGATCCCTTGAATAAACTAATAACCCCCAAAAGCGCGTGACAGAAATCAAAACAATTGAGTTCTCGAGTCATGCAGCTGTACTTGGTAGTCGCTATGTGATAAGTGATGGGTGTATGAGAGTCCTCACCCAAATAGTGGGACCCAGTCTGATGGCAATCAACAGATGCTCTTCCTCTGTTGCTTCTATCCTGTCTCCTCAGAGCAAGATCAATTGTAAACCTTGTGGAGCAGGGTGATAAAACCTTTGCGCTATATTTGTATTGTCTCTCCAACCTAGACTTGAAAATCAAGCTGTGTGTTAAGCATAATAGTAATTGTACGACGCGCATGTGGTAGGCGCCACTTTTGGCAATCTTTGACCACACACGCTGGATAGCTCCAAACTGATTTTGCCTTCAGACATGTGTCAAAAGTGTCATATAACTGACGATGAAATGTCAAAATCCAGCCACATCCGTCCACACCCGATCAATAATAGTATCGCGTTTTGTTAACTACCCGACCCGAATACCCGATCCGCGATCGGTAAGCTTTGACCACCAAAGGCTACTCATCCCAGTCATTCAAGGGAATTGGCGCGTCCTGTTTCGAGATCCATTTTCAACAATGCGTAGGAAATGGTCCTAGATACAGAATCATGGACTTTGTAAGCCACTTCCTTACTCTGTATTCGACACCTCTAATTTTGAATAGTGGTCACGATTAATAGCAGGCACTTCTCTTGCCTCGCCAGCGAAAGGCGCGGCAAATGATCCAGAAAAGCGTCTGGCACGCTTCAAACAAGAATACAATCGGCTCCTGGTAGGTTCAACATATCCTCGAATGATCAAGCACTAATGAATCAACTCAAAGTCACTTTGGCGGGCATCGTCAAACCTCTCGAGAGACCTCGACGCGGCGGAAAACGTGCGAAATAGCATACAAGAACTCACGACTATATTAAGTGACGAAACGAGACGACCACTGCCTCATCCATGCATTACATTTGCATCTACCAAGCAAATATATATTCCTATTGGCAAAATTGCTACAACATCTTATGATGAACCGGTGATCCGCGAAGCAGTTGCGTTCTTTGCAACTCTTATTGACAGCGAGGAAGAGGATTTTGTAGAAAACGATGGGTTCTCCAAAAGTCTTATGAGTTTGCTGGTTCGAATAACTGGTGGAAATAGTATACCGCTAGGTTCAGATACAGAGGTGGAGTTGGTCGAACTCTCATTCAATATTACAACTAAGATTAGACTCGATCCAGACATATTACCTGCCTGGTTCAATGCTCTTCCAATTAGTAATATGGAAGGTCACCCATCAGATGCACACGAAAAATTCACAGGGAAAACGCATAAAGAGGATTTCCCACTGTTCTATCTGTTAATAGATTTTATTCATCACGAGGGAAGGACCGGAGACTTTGCTCGGACTGGCCTCCTATACATTATTGAGGCTGCATCGAACTCTGCAGCATTAGAACAATGGATAGTCGAGAGTGACTTGGCAACATTGATGGCCACAGGCCTAGGTGCTCTATACAGTCAGTTAAGCAGGAAGTTGGTCATTGATCATGCGCCTGATCAACTCCCTCCTATACTCGCTCTGTCAGACTATCAACATCCGCGCACCACCCATGAAATTGTTAGTTCAGCTTCCGCTGACTTTCAAGGGCACATGGAGACCTTTTTATCTCATTTGATGTTTTGGCAAGATGTGCTCAATCATTGCAAGTCTTTGGAGGTTAAATCGACCCTCCTAGAGCACTTCCAAGTTATTTTTTTACAGCAGCTATTGTATGTACTTCCTTCTTTGAGAGCATCGTAGTTGACTCGAAGCAGGTATCCATCACTCTTAGAATCCTCTGATGTAGATGGAGGCTCGTCAGTGGCTGTTTTGACGTATCTACGACGAATCCTCGAAGCACTAGATCATCCTGATATGATTCATCTAATATTACATTATCTTCTCGCGCTGCCAGATACAGCTCTTACCCCATCAACCTCTAAAATTAGCGCCGCTAGGAAAAGAAAGTCCATGGATCTTGCAACTATGATGGCGACGCAAGTGGAGCTAGCATCTACTCCAGCACTGTATAATCTTGTAGATCTTATACAGGCTAGTCTACAGTCAACGAATCACCAAACGGTATCTGTAACATTGCAACTGGTTTCAAGTATATTGAGACGCCACCATCGTTACGCGGTAACAACGCTGCTTTGGACGAGCCAGACTATTCACGATAAACCACAACGCACAGTTGGTGCTCATGAGAAAGAGATGGAGTATCTGCTTTCATTAGCAGGCGATATTGGAGGTAACTTTGACTTTGATGAGGTTTACGATAATCACATCAAAGATTGCATGGGTATTCTGGAGAGCCATCCTTGCTCAATAGCACTTGTGGCACCAAAGATACCTGGTGAAACGAACAAGTTCCCAGGTGCACAAGCAACAATTCCTGGGGCACCGCGAGATATTCAGTCTCATACCCTGCGGCCAGAAGATCCAATGCTGAAGACCTTACTTAGCCTTTTGGGAACCTTTTTCACTAACTCGATTGAAACAAACCTTTCCCTCACTGGAGCTATTATCGATCTGGCGACATGTGGTTATATGCGGATTGATGGTTGGCTGCTACCAGATCCTGCAAAATATATGTACGAGGAAAATGACGAAGATGAACTCGAGCTGAACGATTCGCTTGAGTTTGGGTTGGGTGACCCCAACGATTTGCAAGAGAAGAGACAGCTACAAGACACGAGAAGAGCCTATCGAACTCCCATTTGGACCAATTCACAGCTCCCTTCCTTCCTTCAGCAACTAAGAAAACTTGTCGACCAAGTGTCTTCCTACCGAAACGAGGTCCCTCGCTTCGAAGATATACTACAGCAACGCCGTGATGCCTTTGAAGCTACATCTTCTGCAGCTGCTGCAAATCTACCGAATCGCCTGGTCTCCAGTCCCCAAATTCCTTCCCGTCCAGCCTCACCACCACTCAATGCCTTCGACGCCCTTGCGCAGCGTATATTTCCAGATCTAGCAACCCCATCACGCTCTCGATCACCCCGTGGCCGATCGAGCCATGATGGACAGCGTAGCAGCAGTGGAGTGGCTGGAGGCCTTGGCTTCGCAACCCCAAATACGACTCGTTCCGCAGTACCACCTCCCCAGTTCCCAATGGGCCTGGAAATCCAGCCTGGGAGAGTATCGAGGGATACCTCTGCAAGTTCACGTGGAGCTGATGATGGCCCTCGGTCTCAAGGTATTCATGCAAGCCAGGCAGCTGCATTCGCGGCCGTAGATCAAAGTATTCTTGCTCGAAAAGTATGCCTTCCTGCACCTAAGGGAGAATTACCACCAATTCCCTTCCCTAACCTAAAAAACGCGACTGCGGAGGCGGAAATTGAAGAAGGCAGTGCATCGATTGAAGAAGAGAAGGTGGAAGAGCAGAAGTTAGTAAGTGTGAGCCACGTTCTGACAAACGTCATTGTTTTACAGGAGTTTCTATTGGAGCTGGCAGCGCTGGTTCAAGTCAGAGCTGGTTTATTTGGGGAAATTCGGTTTAGTTAGATATGATACCTCTACTGCGTGGCGTTAATAAGATACTTTTGATAGCAACGTATAGTTCGTTTCAATGGATTGTTCGCAAGGGATTTCCTGAGGCTACCTGTCTATCTATCAAACTTAAGTACTCAATGGTTAATTACTAAGCCTTTGAATATACCCGTGTCTAATCCCGCGCCATCCTGAACTAAACTTGTAAATATTACAGGGAATATACGAAACAGGCAAATCTAGCAAAAGGCAGATGATGGAGATTGCCGGCCAGGCAAGTGTCCTTATTTCACACCACTCCTCTTGCTGACGAGTATCGATTTCTGGATATCATGTAGATTGATATCCGATATAGAAAGACACCACTACAACTACACAATGCGAGATTCTATACACCCCTTGTATCATCACGTGATTCGGGTTCCCAGACGCGCTCGTCGCGTCCTCCTGTTAAAGGTTACCCCGCCGTCCTCCCTTCACTTCAAGTTGTTCTTGCCAACCCGTCAACAACTACAAATGTCTCTCCCACATGAAAAGTCAAGAACGGATTCTGAGTCCCCAATGGCGTCTAGGGAACTGACACTAATCGTTGCGGCAACGAACAAAATGGGAATTGGGCTCGCTGGCACTCTACCTTGGACAGGTCTAAAGAGAGAAATGGCATACTTTGCACGTGTCACGAAGCGGACCAGCCCTGATGTGTGTGCTTCCGAGTAGCTTGCGCTACCAAAAATGGCTAATAAAGATATAGACCCTCAATTCAGTAATTATGGGTCGGAAAACATGGGAAAGCATACCTCCACGGTTCCGTCCTTTGAAAGATCGGATGAATGTTGTGGTAACCAGCTCAGGCGTGGCAGAAGGTGGTTTTACAGCCAGTAGTATGGAACTCGCGCTGAAATACGTGAGTTCAGAGGCGGTGCAGCGAAGAGCGTTTGTCATTGGTGGTGGACAGATATATAAAGCAGCTTTGGAGCGGAAAGAGGCGAAGCGTATTCTGTTGACAAGAATACTCGGGGAGTTTGAGTGCGATACGTACTTTCCAATTGTCTTGCAAGAGGATGGCACTGCGGATGGATGGGTGAAGAAGAGTAAGCAAGAGCTTGATGAGTGGGTTGGTGAGGTTGTACCGGAGGGAGTACAAGAGGAGAACGGGACGAAGTATATCTTTGAGATGTGGGAAAGGACGAACATGAAGTTGGACAGCAGTGAAGCTATATGATGCGAGCCTTTAGAAGAATTAAACTACTAGCCCAGTGCTTGTCGCAATGCGAACGCGGCATTCGAAGAATTGTGGAATATGTTTGGGTTTATGGAGCAACCGTTGGAACTGTCCCAAGAAAATTTGGACTGTTGAACTACCAAATTTCGAAGTAATATTATACCCTGTGGTACTTAACAAACGTTATTACATACAATATGAAAAGAGCCAGCAACTGCTCTCGATTCGGAAGAGATCCAGGCTCTTGGCTGCGATGTTGTGATCGACGGGGTTGCTTTATTCACAACTTAACTCTTTTGGTGAGAGCGTTGGGAAGGAAAATGTTCACCTGAACGTGAGAGACTTCTTGGTATGAATCAGAAGTCTGATCCGTGTAAGTATGATATACCATCATGGTGTCGTTCAAAACCTTAAGATTGTTATTGGTAAATACTGGCTTACGAGTTAGGTTGAAGCATCTTGAATGATTTGTCACGTTTACCAAGGTGAGCTTGTAAATCAATTGTTCGTAGATCATCAAGTTTGATGTAGACATTGTGAAATCGTTCATTCTATTATGCTGAGATCAAGTAAAGGGGGTATCTAATGAAATACATAGGAGATAAAACTATAAAGTACATTAATGTGGAATGTTATTTAAACATCCCCAGTGATCCCTTTCTCCCTCGCCACATTCATAAATACCTCCTCGAGGGTTGGTCCGTTGATAGTGTAATCCTCCAATACACGATCTGTATGTGAGTTCCCTTCTGCAATAGATTCATCGTCATGAATACCGGCCTGATCGAGGATGGGATCCCCTTTCAATCCCTCCATGATTCTCAAGATAGCACCAAGAGCCGATTTGTCATGAGGCAAGCTGAAGCTGACTTGTCTATAACTATCTTCGTACTGCGAGACTATATTCGGAAATGCTGATTCAACCATCATCTTCACCTGCTCGGCAGATGTCCCAGGCAAACGAACAGCTCGGACACTGTAAAGACCGCCGTAGGTTTCTTGGAGTCTGCTGAGAGTTCCGGTTGCGAGCATCTTAGTGCCCATGATAGCGACGTTTGTAGCAAGAGCCTCGGCTTCTTCCATGCTGTGGGTTGTGAGGAGGATAGCACGATTACTACTGATATCCCGCAAAGCTTTCCAAAGGATGCGTTTAGCGCCAGCATCTTGACCAGTGGAAGGTTCGTCGAGGAGGAGGATGCGAGGGTTACCAAGCAAAGCGATAGCGACAGATAATTTTCGTTTAGTTCCTCCAGATAGGGCCTTAACTAGGTTACGCTCATACATAGTAATATTGAGAGCAGTCATGACTCTATCGACATTACCATCAACGTTCTTGAGTCCCTTAACTGTAGCATAGAACTTCAAGGTTTGACGAACAGTCAAATTGTCGACCGCATCATCTTGAGGGCAAACTCCCATGTAGGATCGTGTTTTGTGAGGGTTTCTTAACACCGAGACGCCATCCAGGTAGATCTCACCGAAGTCTGGTTTTAGCTCACCACGAATTTGATTGATCATGGTGGTTTTTCCTGCTCCATTTCCGCCTAGAAGTGCCAATGTCTCATTTGAAGAGACGTCAAACGAGATGTTCTGGGTGGCATAATTGCGGCCGAAAAGTTTTGTAACATTGGAGACACTCAATATGCTTGTCGATGTCGCAGAGCCTTGACTCTTTTCATTCCGTTCATCGACTGTGTAAGGTTCGCTGCCATCATCAAATTTGGGCAAATTTCGCCTCCTTGTGGAGCGAATCATGCGACGAAGCCTATCTGCACTTCCGTACTCATACAGAGTAAGCATTGCTATCAAGAAGATTATTTGAATAATTAGATTCGCGTAGACGCTTCCGTAACGGACATAGGACATAGCAGGTAATTCGGCATCGCCGAAATTTCCACAGAGCAAATCGAATACATTCATCGAAACAAGCAAAGCTCGAAGTAGATTAGCACCTGGCGAAGTCAACCCGAGGAAATACTGGACCATCGAATACATTTGATGCTGGCTCGAGTAATCTTTCGAGGATTGAATGCCAATGTATGAGACGAAGTAGATGACGAAAAGGAGTATGTGAATTCCAGCTGCTGCTGCAAAAGCTGCCTTTTTGACGAACAACGAGAGTAAGTAGGTGCCGAGATAAGTGGCAACTCCGAAAAGAATGAAGACACCAAGGAGATATGTGGGAGCATAATATAGTCTTGCTAAATTACCAGTGAACAGGACAGCCCAGACAATGATGGATTGTATGATTATAACCTGTATGTCGAAGAGCAGATAGCCAAGCCACAATGCAAATGGAGATACACCTAGGAAGAATGGGATGTCAGTAGCTGTTATATTAAGAGAGCGGAGGAGGCTCCTCCTTGGGGCAGGATTCATCTTCATATTAGAGGGGACTTACCATTGCAATAGTGGAGTGCTCGAACACGGTTTATTTTTTCGAAAGTCGGGTAGATGACTGCAATAGACGTAGCCGTAATGAAAGCGATACCTAGCAGAAGCGCGATAGGCATAGAGAAGAAACTAACATCTGACTCGATATGTCTAAACGTGCGGATATTCACAGAAGATTTCCGGACTGGTCCTGTAGCTTCAGAAGCATTTGCGAGACGGTAGGCTATGAAACTCAAGCCGATCATTCCCTTCTCGGCTTCATAACTAGTTGAACTATGAAAGAGAACAGTCGATGCGGCAGATGGAGCAAATATTGCAATTCCGCTGAAAAACCCATTCATTGTGTTGTTGCTAATTGTTGCAATAATTGAGGGTACATCATTGACTATCTTACGATTAGAGAGTTTGTCGGATCCAATCGTGTCGGATGGGCCATCAGTTGAATATTGGTTGGTTTGGATGTAAGGTACAATGGCTGAAGTGAACAGAGCGTCTTGAGTAGCCCCAGAAAACTCAGAGACTGGTCCTAAAACCGCCGCTGGTGTTCCAGTGCTTGAGGCATACAGAGCAGGAATGTAGCCCTCATACGTCAGTGTGTCAAACTGGACTGTCCCAGGACCTGTATAATAACTTGAATAACTTGATGTCGATGCTTCGGCTCCCTGGCGTCTTACTACTTCGGTATTCTCCTTGCATGTCCGGAGATCGTTCATTTTGTGGAAATATCCTACCAGTACCGCCGCGATGAGAATAGGAATGATGAGGTTGATACCGTATGATATCCAGCCAGATCTCTGAAGAAGGAGCGTATATCTTTTACCAAAGAGAGTCTGTACCTGCCTTGCAATATCGAGTCCATGACCAACATCCAGATCAATATCCTTGGCATTTATAATATCCGATGCGTCTTCTCTTTCTTCGACTGCAGTACTTTCCTGTTCATTACCAATAATGCCATCCCCAGAACTTTTTTGAACTGCAATATCTGAGCCCGATGTGACTTTCAGAAATACTTGTTCCAAGGTAGGAAAGATGATATTGTAGGTATCGTCTGATGAGGCTTCGAGTTCGAGTATTTTCCTTGTAGCTTCAGCTGAGTTCGATGTCTTCCAGCTAAGTTTTTCACTCTCAATCATTGAGCTACTTTCGACAATATAAGATCCTCCAAATCGAGCTTTCAACGATGTTCCTGGACCCTCACATACAAGCTTTCCTTTGTACATAATGGTAATATGATCGGCGAGAACATCTGCTTCATCTAGAAAATGCGTTGTAACAAGAATTGTTCGACGAGTATGCCCTTTTTGAATGATGTTCCATATGTTTCTACGGGACAATGGATCGAGACCTATTCAACGTTAGTCTTTAATGTTGGCTTGATATCTTACGAAGCTGACGGGTCAGAGGTAAGAGGATGTTCTTGATAGCATCTCCATTTAACAGTGAGCGCCCATTGTGATAAATTGTATGGTACAGTCATTGACTGTCTCACACAGTTTTAAATAACAAATGCTGTAAGAATCTTTGACAAGCGCACAGGTGTAGAACGTACCACTCGATGCTTCATCAATACAGCAAACCTTGGAACCCCCCACGAAGGATATCGCAAGTTGTAGTTTCCGCATCTGGCCTCCAGAAAGTGTCTTTGCTGCGGAATTGGCTTTCTCAGTCAGATCGCACTCGGCAATAACATCATCATCATCATTTGCCAAATCCTCAAAAGCAGCAGTCTTTAGAGATCTCCAGATCTTGATGTGTTCCTTAACAGTAAGGTTTTCCCAGAAGACCTAAGTTGATTAGCAGCTACCTCGTGAGAATTCTAGGAAGACTAACATTGTGTTGAGGACATATTCCAAATACAACTCCAGCCTCATTTATTTCCAATCGCGACCCTTTATCCATGCTATGAATTCCTGCTGCACACTTCAAAGTGGTAGTTTTCCCTCCACCATTGGGTCCGAGGAGAAATGTGACAGAGCCCTTCATCACTTCTAGATCCAAATCTTCCACAGCAAGCGTATGCGTGGTGCTTTTGAAAGGCCAGTACCAAGGACGTTTGCTATGGTATGTCTTCGAAAGCTTAGTAAAGCGCAATGCAACATCACTTGAAGCATCAATTGGTTCAAAGTTACGTTTAACGCCCCAGAGCAACTTTTCAACACCATATGTCCCACAACCAAATATAAGAATTTGTACAAGGAAGAATACAACATACAGATACCCTGCCAGAGATTGTTGTGGAATGATTCCAGCACTCATATCCCCGAGCGATATGCCAGACACAGGTTCCAGCGAAAATGGACGCAACTGAAACTCTCTGTTGGCGATATCACCAATCAGTGTTGCGAAGGTATATGGTGGAAACACTAGGGACATAGCTAGAGTCTGCGTATTCGAGACTGCTGGAACCACACTTTGGGTAACTACCATCATAAATGGCGAAGAAGGCCCCAGCAGGATAGTAAGTGATATTAGAGATAGGGCGAATGCAAGAGTCGAAGTATAGAGCCCCGCGAGTTGTGCTTTGCCAAAAAAGGAGGCAAGAAAATGGGTGGTAACTATCATAGACGTTCCAGCCAACAACATCAAGAACAGAAGTAATATATCCGACGTCTTCGTAAACAGAAGCTGCGTTAATAGAACAGAGCAAATAATGATGCCTGGGAAGTATATGATCATGAATGAGATCAATGTTGATAAGATTCGAGGGACTTCAGTGACCATCTGAGCTTGCATCAATTCCGCTACTTGTGTTTCTCTTTCCCTTGCCACAAATATACTGAGGTGATACACCACACCTATTAATATTAAAATAAAGATAGGAGCGACGAAAGCACCAACTAATGCCAGCCAGTCCGGGCCGGTCAAAGATGGCTCTTCTACTTGTTGAAGACTGCGATAATCATAGAAGGATCCGCTCCAAGCTTGCTCAGATGGCTTTGAGGTCGAAGCTAGTCCACTCATTGATGCATCAATTGCCCATTGTAGTGGGAGTAGGCGTGTTGAAAGGAGGGACGGTTCTGAAGAGCTTGCTGCGAATACTCTGGCCTGTTCATCAAGGGCGATACTATAAACTAGGTCGGTTTCGTTAAGTGAGAGAAAGATAACAGCAGCGAAGCAATGACTTTCGCCATGCAGTGATTGTTTGCAAAGGTCCCAGAGGTCATTCGGGTCGTCAGTAACATGTGTATCTAGTCCTATCATGCCAGGTTGTTTGAGCACCCCATCAATAATAGGATTTAATGATAAGCCAGGAATACCTGAAAGTGTTAGCAGTAACTCATGAGTTTCCTATATTTTGACTAGATTTATACCATTGCGGACGAAGACTAATCTCTGCGAATGAGCTGCTTTTAAAGCGACATCAAGATCTTGAATTGGTGTAGACTGGCTCGCTATACTCCCGGTTGAAGCTCCTGTATATGGCGAACTTCCGCTGAAGTCGGCAACATTCTGAAGCTTACACATGATTATGGTAAAGACCACTGGGAATATGAGAGCTCTGAGTAGTGTGGCTATTGGCGTTTTGTAGAATATGAGAAGGTTCTTGTAGATCAAGGTGAGGGTCTGGCGATAGATTCTTTGCCATCGTGGGCGATTTCCTGATGGAGCCATGATGCACAACCAAGTGGTGGATGATGACTTCAAAGTCGTGGAGTGAGTAGAAGGTAGGCGTAACAAACAAGTAAAACAGTGTAGAATATGTTGTTGGGACGATATGGTCTCAGGCACAAGTCCTCGGCTACTTGGTAATACTCTGTAGCATTACGATGGAGAAATAGCTCAAATACGCAGCGTCGACAGCGAACGCACGAATATAAGAACAAACTGAATTTGATTCTACTACCAATGACCAGATATTTTACAAACTAGTTGACCACGGCACGCATAATATCTGAGTACATACAATACACGCGGTAGACCGCTAGCGCCAAAGTCCTGCCCGCGTAACTAACTAGGTTGAGGAGGCTGTGTATGTTCTCGTATTGAGAAGCCGATGTTGCTCCATAACGGAATAGAGGTGAGTAACGCGCGAGTGAGAGCCTTGCTACCAATCGTTTCAAACTTTAATTGCCAGCAAGCCATATGGGAGCTTGAGCTGTGGAGACTATGCGGCGCAAAGTATATTTCTGCATGTTGATCATAGGGGTCAAGTGCTTATGTAACAGGTGAGTTTAAGGTGGAATCACGTGCCTTCCATCCGCGTAAAATTTACATAGCCCCCTAATGCCAACCACGCTAAAAGCCTCTAGACCAATAGCAATCATGCCGCGGCCTATTAACTACTTAGATTGTGAGCTTATACATTGTCTTCATCTGAGGTGTTCCCGTTCTGTACTTTATTGCGAGTTCGAAAATTACCATGTTCTCAAACACGAGAATGCCCCTATCCTGCTTCGTAACAGTATCCTAAGAGAGGAGCATAGCTTGCAGGTTTGCAGAATAATATCTCCACGCCTGATATATAGCTGTGATATATCCAGGAGAAATGGAATTGGTTCACTTCTTTGAGAAAATAAGAAAATACCATAGTCGATTTCAATTTGAAGCACTGGGTACAGTCCTGGCTAATTGTCATTGCTATGTGGGCCGTCTGTGCAGAAAAAAAATGTTAAACCTTTTGATTAATTTAGGGTTGATTACCCTTGACGCTGATATTCTCCACTTACATTCATTTAGACCGGTACGAGCTACGTCGCATCAGTGTGTTGATACAATCTTTAGGCACAGCGCTGTATGTTCGACCGCTCAATAACGAGAGCGTGTTTCAGTGCTGCGCAGACTATCTAGCGGGGAACATCTCTTATCTGATCAGGAGTTTTTTGCGATAGTTTAGTTATGGAAGAAGTGATCGTGGTGGAACGGATTTGCACAACCTATCTGGCCGATACTCAAATCTCGGTGGGCCTGGAATCTTCACATAGCCCCTGGAGGCATTGCTGACAAGCGAGCCGCCAGCTCAACATACATCATGCTGTGGTTTATAGTGTAGTTACATTTTGTCGTGAGTAGATGAGCCCCGGTCTGCCTTTTCCGGAATTTGAAGCGGTAACTAACAACACTGCCCCCTTCGTACCATGCTAAGAAGAAGAAAAGACAAAAATTGGAGCAGGTTAAAGCTTGTTAACAATAAAGATATTCAACCCGACTAATCATGCGAGCTAATATACACGCTGACCACAATGACTTACATCGGCAGAGCACTCAATCCACATTATGATAAACTAGAGGGAGAATAATCGAGCATCAAAAATCATAACCGCTCACATGGATCTGATAATCAGTGATTCTTCAGAGGAACTGTTTATGCTATAGTAGATGGTGCGCTTTTTAAGAAAAAAAAGAGCCCGAACCTACAGATATTTTATCCATAGAAGAGACCATCCAATTCCCACATGCATGAATGGTGGAATTCCTACCTGCTTGCCTGCGAAGCTGCTTCATACATCGGAATATATACCTCAAAAAAATCTGACACGTACCCATGTGCATCGTCTTGTGCATACTGAGATGTGCAGATGCTTCCCGTGGTGGCCAATGAACTAGCTAGTCAGGCTGGATAAAGACGAAAGAAATTGACGTGGTATATTGCTCATTGTAACATCATGCTCGAATTTCCGCTTTTCAAACTAGAAATGTGAGCTCGTATCAGAATAGCTTTCGTGATGCTTCTTAGCTCTACTTGCATTATTGTCTGCTGCGGACCGCTGGGTTACTTCTGCGTATTTGGCCTCCTCCTATCATGAACATCTCGCAAAAGGAGTGTCCCAGGGAAAAGATAGCGCTAAGTTCTTGGACCATCGTAGCTGATTGCTTAAATGTGTTCTAACCGGACGGGTGTTTACCACATTGGAAGTGGTACTAATGAAGGTCTGTATCGATATCAGCAGTTGAAATGTGACGTCTTAGGTTTTAGGTACACGAGTGAAAATATATTTTACACTAGTTTATAATCAAGATCCATCTTCACGAAGATCACAGCCGCGCGTTGAACTTCTGTTCCCGATATAGAGGGTATTTCACTTCTAAGACCATACCAGCACTTTTTCCGAAGCATGTGCGGATTCCTCCCTCGATCTCTACTACCCAGCACCTGAATCATAATTTTCAAATAGTACACTATTTCTTAACCCAATAGACTCGGAGATGGTAGTCTTTTACTCGGACCAAGTGACCTTCATCATCTATTTCTACGTCTTAAAAGCAAAGTATGGACGAGATGTGAGTGCTAGTGGCGACGGATATTGCTTGAGAAATTTCTGAAAGCATCACACGGTCTTAAAAAAACCAGACACTGACAATTCATAATCAATTTGCTGTATAACATCATAGAAGTATTAGGCTATAGGAGAGCCAACATATAAACGTAAAAGCTACCATATGGATGCTTCCTGAACGTGGTCTTATCGTAACACAGGATATGTTCCAGTGCTCAACAAGAGGACGACTATCGAGTACTCAAACTGTTCTACTGTAAACGCTCCTCTCAACTCTATTTTGAATCACTACAACTATTCAACCCTGTTCTGCAAACCATCCGACCCTAACGTCCCACTTTAGCAATGCCTTTACGATATAACACATTGGGAGATAGCGCTTGGCTCTCTGAAAGTAGATAGGTATAAGAAGTGAAGTACATTCTCTAAGCACAAGCTATGTTTTATAACCCTTGAATAATCAAGAGATGACTGGATAGCAGTAATGGACACCTAGGTATATCACATTATTTCCCAATAGCATATTTTTTGATAGTTTGGAACCCCATTATTGCTCAGATTCAGTTTGCTTAAACGTACAATATCATCTCTCGTGTAGAGAATTTGCTGTGCAGACAATTAATAATAAGTTTTAGTCTCCAAATTGTGTCAAACGATGGCTGTATCAACTAGGAATTTATTCGTATCTCCTAGGCCTATAATCTACCATATGCTCCTTCGTCACGCCACACCACTGATATATAATCAGCCATTAATGAGTGCCAACATCTCATCTACATCCTTCACCGAATCCGTCAAATTTTCAGATCCACCTTTCGTGATCAAGATATTGTCTACAATTTGTCAGCGCTACAACCCACCATTATATGAAGCAGGAAAAGAAAGATACCTTCAATTCGAACTCCTCCTACCTCCCAGTATTTCTCTAGCGTATCTAAATTGATGAATTTGCTGTGGAGTGGGTCTTTCAGATACGGCTCAATGATGAAGCGGCAGAAATAAATCTATAGTACTTTAGCATGATCTCTGGTCTTCTAGGAACTCAACTCACTCCAGGTTCAACAGTGATAATACTACCCGCAGGCAGGTTTCGTCTCACCCTCAGATATCTAAACATCGTATCTTTATCTTCATAATTAGGATGACCACCAGTATCATGAGTGTCCATTCCTAGATAGTGACCAAGTCCATGAGGGAAAAAGGCTACACTTGTTCTGGCCTTAAGAATTTCATCTTTGTTGCCTTGTAAGATGCCAAGAGCGAGTAAACCATCAATAGCAATTTTATGGGCGGTAAGATGGACATCATCCCACGATACGCCATCTTTGAGCATGTCTATGCAATCTAGTTGCATTTTGAGCACAATATCATAAATTGACCTAGATTCTGGACTGAATTTTCCGGAAATGGGGAAGGTTCGGGTCTCGATTCCCAGTCAGTACATATACTTTCAAATTTCATGTTTCTACTCACAATATCACTTGCGTACATCTTGTACTCTCCACCAGCATCTAGTAGCAGATTGAGTTTCCCCTCTAATGGCTCATAGTTCTTCACGTAATGTAGGGTAGCCGCGGAAGTCCCACTTGCCACGATTGAATGATACGCTTGTTCCCTTGATCCGTTTGCAATACAATTCTGCAAGAACAAACCCTCAAGCTCTCTTTCGTTTTTGGCACTTTTCACAGCCTTTAGCACTGCCGTATGCGCAATTGTAGAAATCAAATTCGCCTTCTTCGTCAAGGCAACCTCATATTCATCTTTAACCACTCTACATTCTTCGATAGCCTCTTTAAGGAGCTCTAGGTTCTTGTCTTCGAACTGGAGGAAGGTTATGTGGTCGGAGATCTGCTCAGCGATGGCATACACGGTGCCTTTGGTATTTTGAGGAGCAGCGAGGTATGAAGCAACAAGATCGGTAGTCTGAACAGCGTCCACGTCGTAGAGCGCTAGTGCTTCACTCTCGGAGACAGGTAGGCCAGACCAGATGACGGATTCTGCGTCTACTGGAGGTATGAAAAGCGTGCTCTTCTCTGAAGCGATATCGTAGGTAAAGTAGGAGTCTGCGAGTTCGCAACCGGTTAAGTAGTAGAAGAAACGTCGTTGTCTATTTATCGTTAGTTTCATTCGAGGAAGGCGGGTTTATAGGAGAATACCGGAAAGGTGCACTCTCGTCATTGTCTTCAATCATTCGTGTTTTCTGGCCCTCAAGGTATAGCACGCCGGTGGCATCTGGCTTTGTCTTTCTGATGTATTCCGCGACCTGAGAAGCTTCAGATCAGCTAGTGTTTTCCCTTGGATCATTCATTTGGATATATACGACTCCGGGTCTGAAGCTTTAAAGGAAGCATTTAGCTCCCAGTACATACCCGTTTAGCATGTTGCTTTGCTGGGTACTTCCCCGCCAAGATTTTATCAACTGCTTCCATTTTGTCCCGTTTGAATGAGGCCCTTTCAGGAAAGATCTATGCAATAGAGCTCAAAGGTGAGCACGTAATTTCGTAGAGTGTGATATCCAGAAATTTTTGCGATTGTGTATTGCCCGCTGGTCACGCCCGGCCGGAATAACTTTAAGATAGCGGTTTGATGGTGGGGTCGTTGCTGATGAGAGGCGGGGTAGTTCAGGGTCGAATACGAAGTATTTATTACTAAGGTCTCACCAAGGACAACATATGTGTTGCTCGATACCTCGATACAGCCTTTGATATTGGTTCGAGTGTCCCATAACCCATTATGAGAGTGTCACTCATAAAGACGGTGGAAGCATATCAAGATGCAAACTCCAGATTTCAGAGGCACCTTTCACATGCAAATGCCATCACAAAGGACCAATTCTTTTTTTTTTAAAAAAAAACTAATATTATTGCTATTTCGCAAACTTGCAACCTCATTTAATAGTCAGCAAGAGATATGCACTGCCAATGTTGCCTTCCAACGCCAATTCAGTGGTATTCAAGCCTTTCCAACTCCGATGCTAAACTGTGCAAACATGTCAATGTAGATGGTACTCATTACACCTGTGACAAACAAAACCCGACTCCCCAAAGCCAGTTATATACTCTTCCCTCATGAATCTTAACGCGTTAGAATCGCCCAGCCCATATATACAGTTCCCCGATCAGCGTGTGCATCCTTCTATTTGTATTCCCGCCATGTCGTCTGATTAGGCATCTGCAGTAACCTCGAATATAGATTCTTGCACTCCATTCGCCTTCCTCTTTAAAGGCATCCTTGGCACAAAATTCATGGCTCCTTGGGCCGAAGAGACAGCTCGTAAGTTGATTGCATGGTCCAATAACTTCTCTTTACTGGTTTTGAAGTTGAAATTCGTCAGGAAACAGAAGCTGATCTCTAACCTCGCGAGTTCATTTTCACTCACGCCTCCCACCTTGGAAAATCTAGCGTGTGGATAACTGAGATCTTCGAGAGCCTTCATTGCTACGCGTAAACCCGCTAACAACAATCGATGGCAGTTTCGACGGGTAACTGGAATTGCTCGCTCCTCAACTGCAAGCTTGTGAATGTAAAAGCTGGTGGCGAGATATACTGCTGTAGACATCGGACAAAACTTGTGTATGCGCATCAGGTAGTCCTCCACAGAAATCGGGGGCGGTTTCTTCGAGTAGAACTTGCGTGTAATAGCGCTGTGTTGAACATTTAATGGTTCTGCGTTATCCCCAATGATGATGTACGGCTCGGTAGGCTTGATGTGTGGGCTCCCAATGTGTGTCTTCCTGAAGTTTACCCCATCAATATCATTTGATCCGGTGCTTGATCCTGATGGTGTCCGAGGCCGCAGGCTGGCAAAATTTGTGTACGATTTGCTCTTTACGATACTTTCCTTCTCAGCTTGCATTCCTAGCATGTTTGGCGGAGTTGAGTGAGTAGGTGGAGGAGTTGGAGGAATACTAAAAAAGTGTTAGGCTATGCCATATTTAAAAATGGGAGATAACGTACTCTCCAGTGATCCGTACTAGTGACTCGATTCCCGCACATAGTAGCTTCAAAGCCGTGACGGGAGTGAGGGTAAACACGTCGAGGCTATTAGGAGACGGAGGAGTATCATTTCCACCATGGTCGGATATGGGAATGGTTAGGCCCTTATCAGCAGAGGGGTTTGGGCGTGGCGGGAGGATGAAGGTGAACGAATCTGCGGAGTCGTGAACGGTTTCTGTTCCTACTTCACAAGTGGACATGATGGCGAAACAAAGAGAGATTTCAGCAAGTCGGGATTTTGAACGTTCTCGATTGCTAGTAGTTGTCGAGTATTGGAGCTGTATCAACTCCTAGGTCCACCGTTGGGCCCGGCTTCAGTGTGGTGGGTGGGTTGACTTCGTGTTGACCAGAGGCGCATTCTCAGAGCGATCGATGCGTAAAGGGACGAACACGTTCCGTATATTATTTGAAGCTTGATCGAAGAGCAGGCAGAGAAGAGGCAGGATGGGTTTTATAATGAGGTGGGCTTCAACAGGATAAGTAGATTGCTAGCGGCAGCGACAACCCAGAGTGGTAATAAGACTGGGGAAGAGCCGTAGCCGTGGTACTGATATGAGCGCTGTCACGAGACAGCAATAGGCGCGAAATATGGCCGAGGACACCCAAGTAGTAGACTTAGACAGATTGTGCCTAGCACAGTAATGTGTTTGACATGGGCTGACTCGTAGTTTAAGATCTGGAGAGTTGGCTCTGAAGTACAGGCCATCGGCGGTACATGAGAGTTGATTAGGCAAATCTATTCGGAAGCTGTCCGTACCTCCACAAGTCACTTTCTCCAGCTGCAATGCAACGTGAAGTATCGCCTCTTGGGCCTCTTGGGCACGTTTTGTATATTAAACGAGTTTAAAAATGCACAGGCAAGCAGAAGTCGTGATTCTTCAACATTTGCAATACAAGTTTCCTATCGGATATAAGTGCAAATGGTTTTGCTGTGATATGAGCTCGGCTAAAGACATGTGCAATTCGGGATCACAGATACCTCTGGGATATACTTTCTCCCGGACCTAGGTAACTTAGGCTTTCAATACCGGCGAAGCCCAAATCCCATCGTTTTTCTTGCAGCGAACTTTCTACATAAGCACCTTGTTTCTTATATATGCTGTCCGACGTGCCATCCGCTGAGAAGCCATGCAGTGCCACCGCTTTCTCCTCGACTTAAGGCCACCCACGTGTTGATCCAGTCGTAGCTATCCATCAACTTTGGAACAGTATAATCTATAACGACGTCTGCCACTTGGACAATTATTAACATGCGCATATATTTACTCTTGCAGTCTTTGTCGTCGAAAATAATACAGGGGAAGGGTTCTGATGAGAGAGTCCCCTCAACTCAACGACTACAGCCGCCAGCCGCCAGCTACTTCCACTCCCTTGAATCTTCCAATGCCGAATCACTGAGCTACCAATACCATACCAATCCATAGCGGAGAGGATCTCCTCGCACGCAGGAGGGGTCGTACGTTTCTGCAGGGACCAAGTCCAAGTGGAACCTAGTCCAGGCTTCTTTTAATCATTGGAACTGCTGTACTGTACTGTACTGTACTCTTATTAGTACTTGCAAATCACACGCCGCTTTCGCCTCGACCGCTTTCAGCTCTTATTTCCGGGGTAGTAGGTCCACTGCGCCGGGTCTGGTGGTGCGTGTGATCTGTTTTGTTCTGCTCTTGGGCTGGCTCGGAGAATAGAAATTCCTGTTGTCAATGTAACCGTGGTGTTTTCTGTGGGGGAGCACATTAAACGTGTACACTCGCGATGCTGGTATTGTTAGGGAACTGCCACGTGTTTCTTGATCTGAAGTCTCTGTTCAGGTCTCCTCTCTCAAGCACGCTTTTAACGGGCGTGCTTAGTACATATAGCATGTAAAGTACCGAGAGAAAAGCCTTCTGGTGGTAGAATAGCTGAAACTTCAGAGCTGTTCTCTGAGACCTTGCGTTTGTTTTGGTTCGCTGGTCATACACCCTCATGAAATTACATACATGGATACTTTGCTTTCCTGATCGCGTTGAAAGTATCGTCGTCACCATACTTCATGGCGGGGAAGTTCCTACTGGTGAACTTAGGTTACTCAGAATCTGCAAGTAGCCGTAAGCTGGATATCTGGAACTGGTCCTTAGATATTGCTCCAGTGTATGTTGCTAGGCTGTCAATCTTCAGCTATAATCGTAAGTGACAGTGGTAGATCACGGCGCCGCAGCTCTGTCAATGGGTTTACTCTATAGGCCATCATTTTCAATATTTGGAAGTTTTGTATGATGTTCATGCAAGTGCATCTGTGTAACCTGCAAAGTCTTCTCGGTTTCCCCGCCCCCACAGAAAGTAGATGTAATGCAACGCCAGTCTCACCTATGCCGTAGTCCAGACTTGTTAGATGTTCACAGGTAGAGCTGGGCTATTTATTCCCTTTCATTACTTTTATGTCTACCTGAGCAGCAACTATCTATATATATATGAAACATATTCTTTTCCATCATCCGACTTGGATCATCACTTGAGAAAGGAAGCCAAAATCTGGGAGAAGTCAAAATGAAGCTTCTGTAGATATCTGTGCGGATGAGAATGAAGAAAGAGTCGCTTGTCCAAACGGCTTCAAGCCACAGTAGTTTTTATTATTCAGAGAAAAGAAAGCGCTGTGCTCTACACACTTCCAGGGAATAGCATGCCACTGCATCGTGGCAAAAGCGAATTCGGCAGACAATTGCAAAGCCCAAAGTATTATACCAGACCATGCCACGTTTGCCACTTCAACAGCTAACTCCAAATCATAGCACAAGGCTGTATGACACCCCACTCAACCAAGAGCAAGCCAAAACCCCGCTACTTGCTCAGAGAGATGTAGATTAGTCTTCTCCGCACATCATTACTTGACTGCACGATCCTCAATCCCACGGACGATCTAGAACGGAACTTTCTCCGCCATCCTATGAGCGGCTGATTGTAACCCATGTTTAAGGAAGGCTCCCCTAAATCCCACAGCGTGTCACATGGCGTACTTTTTGGACTGCTTTGTGCAATGAAAGAACTACTTTCAGAAGAACGGAAGCGTCTCAATTAAAGATTGCAGCAGAAAATAAGAATAAGAGGGGGTTAGAGACATGAGCAGGAGTAGAATATCGTCAGATTAGATCAAGTAAATTCCGTCACAGGACCACGCTGCCAAAGAAGGAACCACAACAACGAGGCGGGCTTCGAGCTTTGACAGTGCCTAGTTGCAAATGTGGTCCTCTGGTAAGCTCTTTTTTGTCATCACTCGACACTCTCTCCCACCTGCTTGCTTTGTATTGTCATTTAAAACATAGGAGAGGTAGTGACTACATTTTTGGAATCTGAGAATCTGATTAGCGCTAATTCTGTATGATTTTGTTGGTAGGAAGAAAAAGTCCACTTTGTTCATATTAAATTGAGTCTCCCCATGACCTTGCGGTCAGTACGGATGAACGAAAGTTATTTGATGTTGATAATCATGAAAGTGAGGAGAAATTGAGGATAAATGCTTACCTTCAGTCCGATATCTGTAATGTGGTCAATTAGTACCAAACGATGACAAATAGTCATTTCTCTGCACAGGTGGTTCAGTGTTGCCCTCGTTCTCTTATGGCAGAGGGCCAAGTTTGCAAATCAGTTCGTATTCATGGGGTTACTGAGCTCTCTGCCAGGCTCCTATGCTACCAAACAATATAAAGTTCAGCCGACCCATGACATAGCATTCTGCCATCCATTATACCATCATTCTTTCATTAACTCCAAACTCCAATGTTTCCAGTTGTAGATACAAGAATACCTTTCCCCAAATGCTTTCCCAAACCGCCGAGAATCTACGGTCATGATATAAAAGTCGCTAAAAGTCAATCGTTGATGCTATATCTGCCTTGTGATCTAATCCTTCCATCTATTCAAATATTTCTGCATATCATCAGCTGGTTGGGAGGCGGCGGCAGCCTGGGAAAATTAGTAGGTTCTGCGTATGTAGGAGGGAGAACTCTTACAGTGTTGGCGTGGCTCGTCACTATGAAAGTCTGTGCTTGGGTGGTCGTTTTGAGAATAGTTGGAATAGGTAGAAAGTCCTTCGCAATGGTAAATGCAGATGTCGGAAAGAGGGGTTTCGTGTTTGTAGCAACAATCTTCGTGGGTGGTACAGGTTGCATAGGAGCATATCTCCAGATACCAGTTTGCGACATAAAGGGCACAGCAAACATCTCAGGATTGACAGGAATGTCGCCAGCAGGAGCTGCAGCACCAGCGGCAATAGCATTGACAGACGGCGGAGCAGCTGTTGTTGCAATTGGGGCAAGAACTGGTGCGAACACGCCGGTCATTGCTGCGAGACTGAATCGAGGAGAATAATTCGTGACAGTTCCTGCACCTGTCTTTGGTGTTGACACTATGCCCAAAGTACTACATTCATTTAGTGGGCGATATCACACATGCTAATGAATTTACTCACTATACGTTCTTCACGTTTGCTCCAAGAGTCGCAGGTATAGTAACGAGAATTCCTGCTGGGTTAGCAGCATATGTTCCTGCTGCTAGCTGGCCCAGATTCTTCAAAGTAGCATCTGGCCCAGCGTAAAGGCTTAAGGTCCATGCTTGAAGAGTAGAGATCAATGGCGCGGCTCCATTGTCAGCCCAAGTAACCTGGAAAGAAAGTGTTGCAACGGATTGTCCTGCTGCTGGTGATGAGAATTGAATAGCCCCTAGAGCAGACTGCGCCAACGCCAAAAGGAAAGGCAATGCTGAGAGGCGCATAGTTGACTGGGTATGAGTACAAAACGAGTGAATGGATAACGCGGAGATGGCTTTGCAGATATTGTCGTTGTTGTTGTTGTTGTTGTGTGAAATGACGGTTGTCAGATCCTGGAACTGTTTTACTATCCGGATTCTGGAAGTGGCGGGCCTTCAGAGTTTGGTGGCCCCTGCTTCGCCCAAAATAGACGCAGACTTGACATGAGGACTAATGAGCCTCTAGAATACGAGCAATAGCCGTGATTCGTAACAATGCTTCCCATTTCGTGTGAAATGGACGAGAGCAGTGATACATTTCGCCACTGACGCTTTTTATTTTGAACAAAAGCAACATATACACATTGACGTTTAGCGCGCTTTCGAGGCTGGCAGCTGCAAGATATGTGGTCCGAGCGGCACATAGGTTCTAATTAAGCATTCCATCCACTATGCTTGTACCGATGCAAATTCCATTTAGCAAGTCCAACGATGGAGCTTATTTTACGAAGTCTTTCTTTTAGGTTACCACCTTGTTGAAGCATCGCATAGATACCCTATTCAAACATGTGATCCATTAGAACTTTGCAAGATTCCCGGATCCCACTTGTTAAAGTTACCCGCCCCTTGTCATCAGTATCAAAACGGACAGACGGCTAGATACATCCAAAATAATAGGTGTACAAGAGGAAGCCCATTTTCTCCGATGACAATAACTCGCCTGTACTTTGCGTAGCATCCGCAATATGCTATCTTGATATTACCTTGGTTCGGGAAGACGATGCTTTTATATGAAAAATATAATTGTACTGCATGGTTACAGTACGTGTCACTTGAGGAGACATTTTATACAAGTCTACTAGACAAGTTTCAGGGAAGACACTCAGGAGGTAAAACAATGCTGAGAGTAGAAATTTGAATCCTCGGAGGTTTAATGAACTAGGCTGAAAAGTAGGTTGGCCACCCATTTATACTGATACAGTAGTCCTACTCACCTCTGGGCCGAAATTGCTTTACCAACTAGCAGTAAGCGTCAATAAACAAAGTCCAACACTCTACCAAACCTTCACCTTACCCATGTCAGCTGCCAGCTCTCTCTAAAATTCAAGTTGATTAAAATACTTTATTTCACTGAAGTATAGTCGTCATGACAGATAGCTGTGCTGTTGCAAGATATGTTCTAAGAATTTGATCCATTATTAATATTTGTATATAAAGACCAGGGAGGATAATAGCAAAGAGGCACACTCTTCTAAATCATGTTCTACTGCAAAAGAAATCCCACTTTGGTTTCTTCTCAGAGAAGCTCTCTTTGCCTAAACACGCATCACGACAGAGTAATACAATCAACTAATACGCCGCAACTTTCCCACAGGATCTTCCTCTCCCTGGAGATCAACCTCGCATGGGTACTTAGTCACCGACTGCTGCTTCCTGGACACACCTGCTGTTCACTCGGGATCTTGGAGCCAAGTTCGAAGTTTGTCCATCGAGTAAGCATCGTGCTCCTGTTCTGACGTAAAGAACGTCTCCTTGCACCATCCCAGCGTACCAAGCGACTGCAGATGATTTCCAAAAGGTTGACAGGAACCTAAATCAATCAAGATCGGTTGTCCATTTCTGATCATGATATTGTCGGGCGAAATGTCGTTATGAGCTAGTCCCAATGAATGCAAATGGTCCACGGCTGACTGAAGATCTGCTATAAACCGAACCTGGCTCAGCTGCAGAAAGTCAGGCATATGGACATACTGAGTCAGGGTCCACTCTAGCTGTTCAAGAACTATCGCTGTAATCCGACCGCGCTGTATACGGCAACCGTAGTACTTAACAATATTTGGATGAGGCAATTCAGAGATCGTCTCCATAATGATGGTTTCGTTGAGAAGAACGCTGGGAATGTAGCTAGTGCCCTTCATCTCTTCATAGCAGACGAACCCTGGGCGCTTGACAAAGGCTGTATGATCGTCTAAATCAGCGGGCGCAATTGTCAATGAAACATCTGTAGGAATCGTCGGGTAAAGCTCATCGTCTCGCACAGGCTTCAGAGCTGCGCTGTACTCGTCGAGGGTTATGTCACGCTTATTCTTTGACGACTGACCGAAGTAGACATGTTCGTCATGATTGATGTAGTAGAAAGTGACATATTTTGGGGCATTGGTCTCTGAGTCCCACGCTTCGATAATTGTCAGGTCTTGCAGAGACTTTACAACTGGGGGCGAGTGCGCAACGGAGATTATCATAGTTGAATAGGCGAACTGAGGAATTCAAGGCCAAATGGAAGATAATGGATTTAAAGGAGCACCCATAATACTGTAGAAGACTTCTTCTATAAAGATAAATGACAAGATCAAACATATATGCTTGGGCTACTTTATCTTGCACAAGTAGACCAACATTTCAGCCAGGCTGCGATATGCTAATCAGATGCTCGGCTATCACTGTAGTCCATGCACTTTAGGCGAATCACCATCGTTGCCTCTTGAAGCCGCGCCGCGATGCCATATTGATTGATATATATAACTATCGCTTGGTGTAAACCGCAAAACCCTACTTGTGAAACACCAACAGGCAGATAATCAACCTAGTAGGGCAGCCAGTTACTATCTCTCTTTGTTCTTGCCAACAACCAACCTCATCTGCAACGATCGTCTGGAAAAATCATAAAACGAACCTATATGCCGATATGGTCAAAATTGAGTAAGCAGCTTAATCGGCGCTAGCCCGGTTGCCATATATACTACTTACAATAGTAATCGTTTCAGTGGTAGATATTCTAATGTCTATGGTAGAAAAACGAGTCGGTAAAGAGAAGGAGAGCCGGCGGGTAGTGATAGGGATCAGGGTAGGGATCATGTGTTAAGGCGTGCATGTCTGAAATATAATGGGTGTAGGAACATAAGTATGAATGCGTTTGAATAAATTTGTTCTAGACTGCTTAACATATCTGAAACTCTACCAAGCCCTTCATCTTACCCAAATCAGCTCGTTCCAAAGTTAAAGTTCACTACATCACTATCATGCTTCATTGAAGTGTAGTCGTCATGGCGGAAAGGGCCGCCCGCTGCAAGATATATTAGACGCAAGACACAGAATTTAGGGCTCCAGCTGTTATGATTTATCTGTTTCGAGCCACAACTTTCCGCACAATCTCCAAACGCGCAAACTCAACAGTCTCAAATATGAGTGGTCTAATTAACTACCGTAATTTCTCCCTTACAGACACGCCTTCACTCAAGTCAAGAACTGCAGTGGTAACAGGCGGCAATGCGGGGATCGGTAGAGAAATTGTGGCTCAGCTCCTCTTACACGATATTTCAAAGGTTTATGTTCTAGCTAGGAGTGCAGAGAAGTTTGCCGCTTCGAAAACTTTCTGGAAGGATACTCATGGACTAGATGTGGAGAAGACCGTGGAGTTCGTGCCATGTGATTTAAGTGACATTACAGTGGTAAAGAAAGTTGCAGATGGGCTGATGGGAAAATTGGATAGGCTGGACATGTTAATAAACAATGCTGGTAGGTCTCTGTCTTATTTCGTGAAGACGGACTGATCCTCAACGCTTTTAGGCCTGCCAACGGTTCCAGATTACACATTGTCGCCCCAGGGTATTGAGACAATCTGGGCTACAAATGTTGTCGGCGCTTTTGTATTGACCAACATCCTACTACCAAAATTGGAGAGTACCGCGGAAAAGTATGGAGATTCAAGGATTGTTATTACATCTTCGAGTTTTCATATGGGCTGTCAGGAGCTAGACCTCGATCTCACTATGTCACCAACTCCAATAAAAAGTCCAGCTAACATAGACTCTTGCTGGCGCTATGCCAGAAGGTATTTCGGAATTCCTATGTTTTACATACCGATTTTTTAACCTTCTATAGTAAGCTAGGAAACATTCTCCTCACAAGAGAGTTAGCAAAGCGTCTAGACAAAAGAGGATCCTCAAATGTTTACGCTAATTGCTTTTTCCCTGGAAAGTAAGTGATGGGGACTCGAGGGAACATAACAACACAGAACTCTAGCTAATATATAAATTAAACTTAGTGTCCCAACCGAAGCAATGGACACCTGGAAGGAATTATTTGGTCCTATGGGGTACTTGCTCAAAGGCTCCTTCTACGTCCTCGGCCAGTCCACCACAGACGGTGCCGCAACAGCAGTGTATCTTGCTGCTTCGCCAGAAGTGGTGAACAAGGGCCAAAAGGGGAAGTATTTCATTCCAATAGCGACCGAAGATGCGACTTCCAAGATCGCAGAGGACAAGGACTTGGCGAAGAACTTATGGTATTGGTGCGATGATAAAACAACAAAAGGTATGGAGTTCAGCTTGTAATCGAGGAATTTTGCTAATATGTTTGTCGATAGCGCTGGGCAAGGGATGGGAGCAGAGTCCGGCCGAAAAGGCTGATATAGCAGAAAAGTCGTCCAGTAGTAGTGGATAGAGCCTTCGATGGTCTTGCATCAGATCTAAAATACAATAAAATTGATGTTTCGAATCATCAATCCTGTGGTAGTTGAATGGTGTTTAATTGTACATTTCAGGTTGTATATACAAAATAAAATGGCCGAAGATGTATCACTCTGAAGATATGAATTGGTCAATAGCCCTTTCGATTTTACTACAATCTTCACAATCTCTCAGAGATCCATCGCCACCACTTATTAACATTTGGCGTTCCTCCGAGAACATTACCCCCTAAAAGTTCAACGGAAACATCAAACTCCTCCATTTGGGAAAACTTGAAGTCACTTGAGCCCATCTCTCCTAGCCAGTCATCCTTGTCCTCATCCGCATCATCCATGCCGATTCCAGAATCCAAGAGACCTTTACTCCTTGACGCTCGAACTTTCGTGATCTCTGTCTCCAAGCTGCTTTTCACTAATGCCGCAGGTAGAGCAGTAAATAGATCCATTTTATTTGCGGCGATTAAGACAGGCACCTCCTTTAAAGCCTTTGCCGTCTTTTTATTCTCTGTTCTCTTCTGTAGAAGCAGCAGGACATCATGGAGATAGTCTGCAGTTTGCCTTAGTCCTTCGTCACTGGCTGATAGTGTTGCAGCATCCACCAAGAATATTATGCCCTTCAAGTTTTCGGGACTAGTGATGCTTTCAAGCGCATGGTGTCGCAATTTTCCGTGCCCTGGAGTGTCGACTAATAGAAACTTTTTATGGATCGAATTTGTCGGATCGTTTACTGAGCGATATCTATCCGTTCCTGCAGTAGTTCCTACTGGCAATGAGCATTCGACTGCTACAGGCGTTTGAGAAGTGTGTGTTTCAGCAGCTTCTCCTCGTTCAAACTGTAAATGAATTAGCAGCTGAGCGATCTCATTTAAAAGTGCTGGAACTTACTTGAGTAAGGAGAGACGTCTTCCCAGATCCACTCGGACCAACGAGAAGGATTGAGGGTAGTGTGGTAAGGCCACTATATTTAAAGACAAATGTGTGAAGTAAGATGGGTATCGTTAAGCAAACAATTATTGCAATCGCGAGAGGCAGTGGCGATGGATTGAGAGCATACTGCACCCAGGCCTGTACGTTTGTAGAGTTTGGCATCGCTAAGCAATTCGTAGCCTCAAAACAGCCGTGGGGAGAAATGTTGTCTGGTGATTGTGGTTGTGGCCGGCAAGGCTTTGAGGTTAATAGAACCCCTGCAAGCTTCATTTCTAACGGCGTGGCCATGTTCAGCCTTGCTGTCAAGGGTGAGCAAGCAGATGGGCATCCTTCCCGCTTTAACATTATCTGAACATAATTCAATTAAAGAGCTGTCGTCTGAAGGTCATACATTTTAGTACTATGTTTCAGTGACTCTAAAAGACACCTCTTGAGTTTTGGAAGGAACGACCTTACAGAACAATCTGATTATTTGCTATCCGAGATGTCCCAGACCAGCGCAACAACCTCCATCGCAGCTGAGTCTGCACAAAAAGATATGCCTATAATGCCGAATGGGAAGGCTTCGGCAGTGGCTCCCAAATTGAGTGATGAGGGTCATGTTGAACTGACTGACATTTCACCCTCTGGACCCGAAATGGATCCTGATCAGGATATCATGCAACTTGCGCGGATTGGAGATATACAAGGCATAGAAAAGCTATATGATATCGGGAAATATGATGCCTCATATTGTGATGGAGAAGGCATTACCCCATTACATGTACGGAAACAATTCTTCTCCATTTAGACATTGTGCTAATCCTTTTGCAGTGGGCTGCTATCAATAATCAGTATGCAACTTGCCAATTTCTGTTAAATGCTGGAGTGGATGTCAATAAAAAAGGAGGAGAATCAGTCGCTACTGCCGCTATGTGGGCTGCACAGAGATGCCATTATTACACTGTCCACCTGCTTCTACAGCATGGTGCAGATCCTCTTGTCACGGATGTCCAGGGTTACAATATTCTTCACCTAGCAACTTTCGAGGGCAACATCTTTCTCCTTGTTCTACTTTTACACCAGAATATTGCGGTAGATGTACCAGACAACCAGGGGCACACGTGTCTGATGTGGGCTGCGTACAAAGGCTACCCAACTTGTGTAGACCTATTTTTGCGCTGGGGAGCGGATGTGCATCTTACAGATGACACAGGCTTCACTGCGTTGCATTGGGCTCTGGTCAAAGGATCGCAGGGATGTATACAAAAGTTGATTGAATATGGTGCTGATCGATTTGCTGAAACACAAAATGGGAAGACTCCAGCGATTACTGCTGAAGAAATGAAAACTGAAAGAATATGGCACCGGGCACTGAAAGAATGTGGATACAAGGATGACGCTATGCCTTTAACTCTCAACTTCCCAATGTCTTCATGGTTACTGAAAGATAAGCGAGGTTTTATGAACAAATTCTTCTTCTTGTATCCCTTTCTTATTTTGTGGGTGGTTGTTATGATATCTAGTCATATGGTTATTTACGCAGGAATACCATTAGCGTTGTTTGCAGCATATTGTTTGCAATGGCTTGCTTTTCAAGTGATGGAGTATGCTCCATCGGATATGAGGCACATGCACAAAACGGCAAGTGTTTGTAAATTCCCTGTTTCATCTACATGCTGACTTTAAAAGCCTTGGCTATCAGGAATATTTGCAGGCACTTTATTCTGGGTCGGGCTCAGATGGTTAACAGTTATTCTCCCTGGTTTGACTCTCTTCTCAGCTTGATGAAAAAGTACTAAAATGAACCCCCTAGCAACCTATTCAGCATATGTTTTTTCCAATCTTGTATTTGCCACTATGTATAGCTTTTGCGCGTATTTTTATTTCTGCACAATGGTTTATGAGCCAGGGTATGTGCCAAAGCTTGGAGGTCTAACTCAACAGAAAGCTTTAATTAATGAGCTCTTGGGTCTTTGGAAATTTGACGATCAAAATTTCTGTGTGCCATGCATGGTTCGCATGCCACTTCGAAGTAAACATTGTAAGAGATGCAATCGTTGCATAGCGAAACATGACCAGTAAGTGTTATTCTTTTCAAGCTGCTACATGTAGTTACTGATCATCTAGTCATTGCCCTTGGGTGTATAACTGCGTGGGCGTAAACAATCATCGGCACTTCTTCCTGTATCTGGCCACCCTAGAAATTGGTATCTTAGTGATTGTCAACATTACTATCGGATGTAGGTTTGACGCTAATGCTCTTGAATCCTAGCTAACCATTATTAGATCTAGATCTGGTCAGGGAAACTGGAAGTAAGGAATGTAACATTCTTTCTCCAGAGCTGTGTCAAGTTGTGAATGCAGATCCATACACTCTTGTTCTGATGATATGGGCCGCCCTCCAATTGACTTGGGTCACGATGCTTCTTTTCGTGCAGCTTGTGCAGATAGCAAGGGCGATGACTACATGGGAGAACATGCGTGGTGCGCACCATGGTCATGGCCGTGCTAGCAAAGCATCAGAAGCCATAACCTCCGCACTTACAACAGGCACGACCTCGACGGCAGGCGCTCAACTTGGCAATGGTGGCCGTGGGCCTGATCCTGTATTACCTCCCACGCATGCCCCACACAGCCACAACCATGGTGGTTGCTTTGCGCAGTGGAAAAAGATCCTTGGGGTTGATACTTTCGTTGAAACCGCAATGCATGGTTACGAGGGAAATAGACCTCGACGAAATCGAAACCCATTCTCAGCGGGCTGTGTCCAAAACTGTAAGGACTTTTGGTGCGATCCAGCGCCTATCTTTGGTGTCAGAGAAAATGGCTCTGCCATGTTAGGAGGGGAGCGAATCAATTACACGATGATTTATGAAACTCCTATGTTACATAGGAGGCGGGGAGGAGATAATTCTGGCGGCTATCATAGCGTGGCTGCTGATGACTCTGTATAATATGTTGCAGCGCGCAAAATCCACGAAACTTGTAATATCTGGGCATAGGGGCGCATCGGAAGACTACTTCTTTGATTTCGATATGGTATATATGATGATGATTAGCTACCACGTATGACACTAGTATTATCACATACCGTACTCTATAACGTTTGGGCGCAATTAGCTGAATTTATTGATAGAAGCCATAGTCTTACTGAAATTTTCTCTCCTATTGGCCTTCTGCGTAGATCTACTATTCACTTACCTCCGTAATGAGCTTGTCTACCTCTTTATGATGTTTTATTATCTCTCTATTATGCCTAACCACTTTTACATAATTGTCTTGTTATCTCCTCGTCATCATGTGCGATGTTCTCACCGAATTTTGACTAGATAACAAGGCTGACCATCCCTTTCTGCGAATATTTACATGCTCTTGTCTGGACATGCCATCTCCTAGACCTGACTAGACATCTTTTTCATGAGCATCAGTCATCATCCTAGATAGCTTATCGTACGAGCCTGCCGCATGCTCTGCACATGGCTTACATTCATCCGTCCATGCTCGTTTATATTGAATTAAAGCTATGGGATGATCCGTCAAACCTCACAGCCCGACGCGCCTTCGTCCTTGTGCTCTTTCCTAATTTCCTATAGTTTCCGTTTCAACTTCCCCCGTTCATTAATCTCCGAAAAGATCGTGGCTTCCTCCGCTGTCTCCCAGATTTGACGCGAGATCTTCAATGCTCCTTCTGGCATCGCATGACATTATGCTAATGCTGCTTAGTTAGCACTTTTGGAACTGTAGCATATTTCTCTTTCATCTACCATTCTGATGAACTGCTCCCCATTATTCAGGACTGCATAGCTCTGAATCTAGCTGTCTTTACAAAATGAACATAGTGGAGTTGGCAGGGAGGGTATAAAGGTATCACGTCAAAGCAGATAAAAAGAATAAGAAGTTGAGGGAACAGACACGCATATAGTCTATCATATATGATATAGCAGTCATTCGTCATCAATCCAATCACCATGCTCATAAGCTAAATCCAGCATCGACTTTCTCATAACGTCTTCCCGATCAGTCCAGAGAAAGCGCTCCACCGTGAATCTCAAACCTCAAGTCGAATCCAAAAAAGTAGCCATATAGAAGAACACCTAATGTCCAGCAAAACCCACATAAGTATACATGACTGTGAAGTCATAATATGGGAAAGAGATATGCAAGATTTTCCACTCCACAGAACCTTCGTAAATCCCAACAGATCTCAACCATAAAACTCCTTTTTGTTCATACACCAGATATCTGGCAGAGTGTTGTCATCTCAGATGCCGGTCACTCTTCAGATCCCCTCGCCTGCTTGCTTCATCTCTAATATCGGTTAACACAAGCTAATCTAGTGTGAAGCAGAATAACTTACCCTTCCCCGTCGGCCATTGACTGACTGCTCTTGTGGCATATAACCTCCGCCGAGACCTTGCATTTGCCCAACAGCTCCCACGCCATTCATACCGTAACCATAAGCACCAATACCCATTCCTACGTTACCAAATCCTGGTGGAGCACCAAATGGTTGCATTGGTGTATTGATTTGTTGCTGGGGTGGTTGGATAGGAGCATTTCGATAGTGATCCGCCGACGGACTTGGATTACTATAGCCTCCAAAACCTGCTTGCATGTTCGGATAAAAGCTATTCATGGAAGGAGCCGCACGTGCAAGAAGTTGCTGTTGGTATTGCAACTGTTGCATGTTGATGGGCGCAATAGGGTTTTGGGCAAACATAGGCGCTGGCAAACCATAAGCACTGGCTTGTCCAAAAGGTGCAAGGTTAGAATCCATGCTGTCAGTTCTTTGCATACCCAGACCCACTTCAAATCCTGATTGAGGTACTTGGTAAGGGAATTGGCTGTTATATTGGGAGTTAGGCAAGTGTCCATTTGCTTGGCTGTGGTTTGAGCCTGGTCTTGTACGCTCAGCGGTAGAATGGTCACGGCTTGGTCCGGTACTCCCAGTGCGAGTTGACAGTCCTACTTCATCCATGAGGCGCTTATAACCCTGAGCTGGTTGAGCCTTCAATCTGATAAGAACATTGCGGATATTCTCTACGACCTGGGGGCGAATATTCTCATCAAAAAATGGGGTGGTGAGAACTTTGAAAATAAGGGTCGCGCCGCAAGCATGATCTGCTAGAATAGCTTCGAGGGTTTCGTCGTTTGGAGAGAAGAATAGGGCTTTAAGGATGACGTCGCGAGCATCAGCCTCCAGTTTTTGGTTAATAACCTTGAGCACAGTAAGGTAGGCCACTTTATGGGTGCATAGGTGAACAAGATGGGGGACAAGCTGAGGAGCAAGCACGGTACGGCGATTGGGGAATGTGCAGGTATCAAGGAACCAGGTGAGAAGCAAAGCACCATTTGCGTTGGTAGCCAATTGAACACTGTGTAGAGCAATGGCAGCAGCAAGCATTCTCTGCTGCTCTTTGGTTGAGTGATGGCTCTCTAGGCAAGCTCGCATTGCCCTAGCTCCAAATCGACCTTGTGCAATCTCCCACATTTGGCTTAGCATGGCCTCGAAAATGAAATCATTGAAAGGTGCCCCAAACTTTAGACAGCATTGCAAAACATAGTTGCCATATTGATCCAAGAATAGTGGAACTGTATATGGATGAAGGTTCGAAACAATCATGGACAACTGTTTTGGGGACTTGCAGACATCAATGATTTTCTGGGCGGCCCAGGTACCGTTCTTATGGATACCAACCTCAGCCATATGTGGAGTAATCTCGGCCAACATTGCATCTCTCATATCATCCGAGCAGTGCTCAAATAACTTCTGGACTACAGTGTTACCGAGATAGTCAGAGGAGAGTTCGGCGATCTCAGGCAACATATCCATGGCAATGCCCTCCATTTCGGCTTGCGTCCACGATTGGTTGTCAATGCGTTTTCTGATATCTCGAAGTTTTGGTGCATCATGAATTCTGTTGTGGGCAGGCTCTTGAATTGGTGGAATTTCAGACTGAAACTTATCGTATGTAATCGCCTGTTGTAGACTATGAGTGATCTTGGCTTTGTCTACTTCGGTTGCACCAAACTCTGTCACAATATCAAGAATATCTGCTTTCATATCGGCAAGTGTAGCTAGCTTTAACGAAGCGCTACCGGGGCGCGAAATGATGCCAGGAGTAGCTCCGTTGACATTTAAGCCATTGGTTCCATTCTCAAGGCCCGAGGAAAATGGATCTGGACTTGGCGATGGGAAGGCACCACCATCATGACCCGGCGAGACTGATGGGGACGGAGGTTTGGCGAAATTAATTCGAACAGGACCTGCACCTGGGAATATTTCCTTTCCGTTCATCATTGTCTTTGCTGAGATAGCACTGTCCAAGCGCTCGAAGTTTACAAAGCCACAGTTTTTGTGAGTTAGAACTCGCGCGGAGATGATGGTGCCGTGAGCCTTGAACATCTCCTGAAGAGTGGACACAGTGGTCGAAGATGGGATACTACCGAGCCAGAGAGCTCTGGTAGGTCCTTCCAGAGTGTCATCAGGATTTAGATGGCTATCGTTTCTGCTGTTTGATCGCCCTAAAGTCATAGCTGCAACAGCGTCTGGCAAATTCTCATATTCTGGGGACTCGGTCATTCCCATATCTGAGATGTTGATGCTGCTATCAAGACGTGAGGCTGTTGGGTAATAGTTTCGAAGCAGCCTTGTAGCTGGAGACTCCAATACACCAGCGGTTCTTGCTCTAGGTCTGTTCGATGATGCTTGGTTGGCAAAAGCCTGAACAGCTAGATTGTGCTGTTGGATGGCAGCATTGGTAGCTGCAAGCTGAAGGTGTAATTGTGCTTGTTGAGCTTCATATGGGGTCATTTGGCCACTACCAGTGCCGTACTCCTCGTCGTCTTCATCCTGAGCATATTTCTCCTTTGCATTAACCGAGTATGAACGGAAGCGACTCGCTTGTTTTTGAAGATCGGCAATATTCGTCAAGAAAGGATTGGAGGCTAGTTGAGCCCTTGGAGGCTGTGGGGTGTCTGCTAGACCCAGGTAATCTAATGTTCGCATCTGCATGTCAGTTTCCCCATTCTCCTTGGAAAAAGATGATTGTGCAGGCGAACTTGGCCCATTTGATCCTTGGCTCTGAATGCTTGCCAATGTGGACGTACGTTCTCGCCCGGAAGCCCAGTTTGTTGAGAACACAGATGGGCCGAATGGTCCGCTTGGCTGTGAGAATTGGCTTCTTTGCGGCATCGATCCCGCCCGTAGTCGGGACAGATCACCAATTTGACCAAGGTTTGGCGATGGGCTTTTGAACGGACTTGGAGATGGTGTTGGTCTTGAAGTTTTGGGAGCAAGAGGTGGAAGAGGATTAAGTCCTAATCCACCAAGTCCATTCCCACCAGGAGAGAATCGTGATGGAACCGTGCCAGCTCTGGCACGGCGAGTTTGTGGCAAGTTTTCTGAAGTTGGCAGATGCGAGAAATCAGGAAAGCCATCAGTCGGAGATTCTGGTATGTTTTCACGGAGAGGGGTAGATCCACCACTTGTAGGAGGACCCCATACTCCAAGAGGTAGGCCTTCTTGTGCCTGTATTTCACGGGCTCTGTTGCACCAACTGTTAGCTACCTCGAGAGTAAAGTCAGGAATGTAGACATACCGTTTCGAAAATATTCTGCTGGAACTGCCAAGCTGCTCGTGCGATGGAGAACCAGCCCCCGATCGTGTATTCCCGGACATTTTACCGGCAGAGTTCAAACCTCCAGAAAGGCCAAATGGTGATCGTAAAGAGCTTCCGCTGGAGGCCTCTGTAGGGGATGTATTGGCTGTCGAAGATCCCGAGCGAGGAGGATTGCCGCCTGTCTGTGGCATATATCCTAGTGTGAGATGATCGGATCTTGAAGATGACATTATAGATTATCCGTCCACCAAAGTCTCTCTTATGCTCGCGAGAGATGGCAAAATTATTTGGAAATTATCGCTCCCAATGCCCTTGTAGTTATCGGTTGCCGATGGTATGGCAGCGTTGTGTCGACTCAAGAGCTATAAGCAAAATCTGTCGACGTAAGCCTTTTGATGGGAGGGTCGGTCGCTAATGCCTCGAACACCTATGATGTTCTGCGAAAGGATTGTTATGGTTGGTTCGAGGAAACAAAATGTTGATTCTGGATAGATTAAAAAGACCTGACTCTGCAAAGATCGATTCAAGTATTGACGGCAGAGACGGGAGAAGATCTGTACTGAAGGAGGGTTGATAAGCCGAATGTGTTCGCAGGAGTTCGCAGACGGGCTTGGATTAATCTTTTTTTTTTCTGGCAGGAT
>Ga0247810_10000382_pt1 | contig 54797 bp, 48 predicted proteins | sample UWRJL119311C1_FD_179918 | JGI IMG/M metagenome (GOLD analysis project Ga0247810, IMG submission 179918) | Plant litter microbial communities from Arlington Agricultural Research Station in Wisconsin, United States - UWRJ-L119-311C-1 | ecosystem: Environmental > Terrestrial > Plant litter >...
AGGTGGAGCGTTGTTCTACAGGAGGAACAAACTGTTCTACCGGCTCGCGGTCCCCCGCGTTCTCGTCGGTCATCCCTAAAGCCTAGGTGCCGGGTGCAAGTTTCTCGGAGGGACGGGCCGTCGCCAGCACAGATACTCCCAGCAGAATCACCACAATGGCTCCCCATCCGACCGGGGTGAGCCGCTCCCCCACAATCGCCACCGCAAGCACGGTGGCCACAACGGGCTCGAGCAGCGTGATGGTTGTCACCGTGCTGCTGCGGATCGATCCGAGCCCCGCGCCAAAGAACAGGTAGGCCAGAAACATTGGCCCCAACGCGAGGTACGCCGCGATCGAAATGTTCGACCCGGACGACACCAGCGGTGCGCCGGTAAGAAGGAGAACGGGAAGAAGCCCGATCGCTCCGAGGCCGAACGTGCCACCCATGGCCGCGCGCCCGCTGTGCCCGTGCCCGATCACTCGCGTCGAGCTGTAGGTGTACAACGCGTAAGAGAATCCTGCAACGAGCCCGAGTAGAACACCAACCGGAACATTGTGCTGGCCACCATCCGCGGCATCCCGATGCCCAAACAAACCAAGAAGCGCAACGCCGGCAATTGCAATCGCCATGGAAATCAGGCCGCGGCGTGGCAGGCGGTGACGTTCCCACAACCACTCGAACATGGCGGCAAACACGGGGCCGGAGCCGAGCGCAATAACGTTGCCGATCGCCACACCGGCGAGGTCCATCGCGCTGTAGAAGGCCAGGGGGTAGGCGATGACGCCGAGCGCGCCGAGAAACAACCACGGCCGGGTGCGACGGTCTCGCACTGCGGCGAGCGCGGCCGTCGCAGACACGGCGAACAGGAGGAAGCCCCCGACGGCCATGGTGGATGCACCGATCGCGACGGGGCTGACCTCCTCGCCGAAGAAGCTGGCCGCGGTTCCGGTCGTTCCCCAGAGCACGGACGCAAGCACCAGCGCGATGGCAGGCGATGCCGCGCGCGATGACCGCGTACTCAGGTGTGCCACCGGCGTTCCCTTTCCTTCGACATGGCGCGTGCGAGGTCACAGTACCAAGAGGTTCGCCTCGGGCCGAACACGGGAATTTGTATCAAAAATTGCGTTGAGGGCCTTTTCTCACGAGCGCAGGCTCGGTAAGACTGGGGGCATGGTGCAGCCATGAGCACGTATCGCCGTTTTACGACGTGGACCAGCGCGGGCGCGAACACCGAGCGCAGCGCCCTCTTTGGGGATGCCTTTTACGCCATCGCCATGGTGCTGGTCGCGACAAGCATCCCGATTCCGTCCGTGCCCGAAAGCGATTTTTCGGCAGCCCTCGCAGCGCAGGTGCCGGACTTTTTGTCATTCGCTCTGTCGTTCGCTCTGCTCGGCGGCTCTTGGCTCACCCACCACCGCCTCTTCAAACTGCTGACCGGATATAACAACGATCTGCTGCGGCTCAATCTTGTGGTGCTGTTTTTTGTTGCCCTCACGCCCTACGCCACCGCGGTGCTTGCTCGGTATGGCAGCGAGACGGCCGCGGTCATTCTTTACGCCACCGTGTTTTCGGTGATTGGGCTCGGCCAGATCGCGCTGCTGCAGTACGCGTGGCGGCGCTCCCTCGTCACCCGTCACGTCGATCGGTCGCTCTTTGTATTCCTCCGCACCCGCAGTGTGATTGTGCCGGCCGTGTTTATCACCTCGATCGCCGTGGCGCTGCTGGATGCCGATGCAGCGAAGTTCTTGTGGATCTTTGTGCTGGTTCTCGATGCCGCGCTGATCCTCGACAACCGCCGACAGACCGAAGACGCCGGAGAGGTGCCGACCCAAGAACTTTCTGCGCATTCACCCCGGCATGGAATACCGGCGGACCACAACTAGTTTTCTGTTCGGTGGCGGAAATCCTTCGGGGTGCGCCCGCATTTACCAGCGCCGACGATGGAGTCAGACCGGGACGAATACGTTCCGGGGCCGCGTCACTCGTGGTTCTGCGCGTTTCACCATTCACTCAAAGGATCTGTTTTGCTGCTGTTTTCCCCTGTAACACTTGGTGCCCTTTCTCTGCCGAACCGTGTGGTGATGGCTCCCCTCACCCGTGTGCGCGCCGGCGACTCGGGCATTCCCAACGACTTGATCGTGGAGTACTACACCCAGCGCGCCAGCACGGGTCTCATCGTGACGGAGGGTGTCTACACCAGCCTCGCGTCCCAGGCGTTTGTGGGCCAGCCGGGAATGGTGACGCCCGAACAGATCGCCGGCTGGCGTCGGGTCACTGACGCGGTGCACGCTGAAGGCGGACTCATCGTCGCGCAGATCATGCACGGTGGCCGCGTCACTCACCCCGACGTCACCGGCGGCCACACCGTTGTTGCGCCGAGTTCGATCGCGATCAACGGCTTTATGCGCACCGCGCAGGGCAAGGTCGAGTTCCCCACCCCACACGCCATCACCACCGAGGAGATCCCCTCGGTCATCGCGGAGATCGTTCAGGCCGCGCGCAACGCCATCGACGCAGGAATGGACGGTGTCGAGATCCACTCCGCCAACGGCTACCTGCTGCACGAGTTCCTCTCCCCGGCATCCAACGTGCGCGAAGACATCTACGGCGGATCCCCCGAAAACCGGGCCCGCTTCGGCATCGAGGTGCTCACGGCGGTCGCGGCCGAGGTCGGCGCCGACCGCGTGGGCCTGCGCATCTCCCCCATGCACAACATCCAGGACGCGCTCGAGGCAGACGACGACGCAACTCGCACCACCTACGACACTCTGCTCAGCGCCCTAGCCCCTCTCGGACTGGCGTACCTCAGCGTTCTTCACGCCGACCCGGCCGGCGAATTTGTGCAGCACCTGCGCGCCACCTTCAACGGTCCGTTGATGGCCAACAGCGGCTTTGGTGTGGTGACCACTCGCGAAGAGGCCATGGCCATCGTTGAGGACGACTTCGCCGACGCCGTCGCGATCGGGCGTCCGATCATCGCGAACCCCGACCTGGTTCGCCGCTGGGAAGAGAACCGCGAGGAGAACGAGCCCAACGCAGCGACCTTCTACGGCCCGACGGCCGAGGGCTACACGGACTACCCCGCGCTGGTTCACTAAGAATCACCGCGCACTGAAGAATTACCTCATCAATGGTGGCGGCTCAGTGAGCCGCCACCATTTTTTGTCTGGGAGCGGAAGCGCTATTGTCTGGACTCATGCGAAACGGAGAAGGGTCAGCGGCCGTTACAAGCCCTGAACTACTACTAAGCGTTTATAAGCCCTCGACTAATCACGAATTGGCTGCCAGCCACACGCCTCCCGCCCCGACGAAGGCAAGCGACCAGCTCACGAGGCTCCCGACCAAGAAATACTCGGCTTTCGAACCGCCGACGACATCGTTCGAAATCTCGGGAAACCGCACGATCCCTTTCGCGGCGATGAGCCCAACAACGATTGGAAGTAGCCCTCCCACCGTGAGGGACAGAATGAGCAGCCGCTCGAGTGGGCCAATCAATCGCCCGCCTCGAAGATCTTCGATGATCAGAGGTTGGGTACGAACGACGTTTGTTCGCCACCATCGCTTGCTGCCAGCCAGGGGCTGCGATTCGACGCTCGGCTCGACGTGAGTCGAACGAAGAGCAATCCGTACAAGCACGTTCGCGCTCTCCATCAGGAAGAGCACTACTCCCACCCCAACCACCAAGCCCGGCAGAGCAAGCTCCCGGACAACGCTTAATGGCGCAGTGCTGTGCCAATCGACGACAAACCCGCGGAGGTTCTCACCCGTTCGATCCCATATGAGAAACGACGCAAGTGCGGCGGCGAGTATGAGTGCCGGGGCGACTCCAGCAAATAACCGATCGTGCATCCCCGCCCGAGTCGTCAGCACCCACAGTGATGCAACGCCAAAAGGGATGAACATCAACGCCCAGGAAACGCCCAGCCCCAATACCGCCAGCACAACGATGGTGCCCCACACTATGACCCCACTCGTCAACATTTGAGGGCTTCGTGATGACGATTTGCGGGGAGTCAATCGAATTAGGTCCGCGGATCCGATCAAAGCCAACATCAGGCCACCCAGCAGCGTCACAGCGCCATCCCCCGCAACTCATCGATCGCGACGATCAAGTTGATCGCACCCGACCGGTGCAAAGCTTGCGAAACCGCCGATTGGGTCACACCCTCCGCTATCGCGAGATCAGCCTGCGAGCGCCCGATTATTGTGCCGTACGCCAGCCGTCGAGCTCGGGGGTTCATCGCCCCAACGATGTGATCGCGGGAAAGTAGGTACGCATTCACGAGCCCCTCGATATCGCGGCTGCCACTGTCTGTCCGAAACCATCCGCGCAGCGATGGAGTCCGCCCGTTCTCGCGGCGATGCGCCTCATCTATGGCCTCTCTGGCAAACCACCATCCTGTGCCGTCCTGAATTGGACCGATGGCGCCATTTCCGACGTCGACAACCGACCCACGCCCTAAGCCGAACCTGCAGTCGATGCCAACAGGCAGCAGCAAACGCGCCAGCAAGGTTGCCTCGAGCGCATCCGTCACGGTCGGGTAGATTGCCTGAAACTCGTCACCAACGGTTGCTCGCAGAATTGCATCGTGATCAGCGCGTGAGTCGATCCGCGAAAACGCATCCAGGATTTCTGCCTGTGCACGAACGCGATCAGTGATGCTCTTCGAGTCAACGATGTCTACGATTACTGCCACACGGGTGGTGTTCATTTCATAAGCGTATTACTTATATTCGGGATATATAAGATATTCACTTAAGTCCCGTTTCGGGAGCGAGAACCAACGCACGGGCGGGAAAAGACTACGTCCCGGTCTTTTTGGTAGGCGATGCCTTTCGCGATTTGGCGCCCGACGGCGCACTTTTTGTTGTGCTCTTTTTTGTGCCTGCAGAAGAGGTCTTCGTCGAGCCCGAGGATGACTTTTTCGAGGGTGAGTTTTGGGCACTTGAGGTCGACTTTTTTGCCCTGCTGGCATCAATGCTGCGCTTGAGCGCTTCCATCAGGTCGATCACATTGTCCGAGTCGTCGTCATTGGCATCAGTCTCGTCATCAGAATCCGTGCCAAACGTCTCCTCCGTACTCACGTCATCACCCTTGGCCAGCTTCGCCTCGATTAGCTCGCGCAACTGGTCTTGGTAGTCGTCGCTGAACTTTTCCGGACTGAAGTCGGCGGCAAAAGACTCAACGAGGGATGCGCTCATCTCCAATTCCTTGGCCGAGATGCGCACCTTCTCGTCCAGCGCCGCAAACTTTGCCTCCCGCACTTCGTCGTCCCAGAGCAGTGACTGCAGCATCAATACATCCCCGTGCACTCGCAGGGCACCCAGCCGGGTCTTCTGCCGCAACGCGAAGTGAACGATCGCCGTCTTGTCGGTCTCCTCGAGCGTGCGCCGCAGCAGCACGTAGGCCTTCGACGACTTGGAATCCGGCTCCAGAAAGTAGCTGCGGTCGAACGTAATCGGATCAAGCTGGTCACTCGGCACAAACTCGACCACATCGATCTCCCGGCTCTTCTCCTCCGGCAGCGAGCTCAGGTCGTCGTCGGTGAGCACAACCGTTCTGTCGCCATCGTCGTACGCCTTATCGATGTGCTCGTACTCCACGATTTTGTGGCAAACCTCGCACCGACGCTGATACCGGATCCGGCCACCGTCTTTGTCGTGAACCTGGTGCAAGCTCAGGTCGTGGTCTTCCGTTGCGCTGTACACCTTGACCGGAACGTTGACGAGTCCAAAGGCGATGGCGCCCTTCCAAATCGATCTCATACACCCATCATGCGGCAGCTGTTGTGGATGGGTACAGGGACTGGCGCGACATGAGCGTCAGAGCGACACTTGTTGTATGACTCATCAGGACATGGTCACGGTGGGCGGGCGCCGAATCACCCTGACGAACCTCGACAAGGTGCTCTACCCGGAAACGGGTACCACTAAGGCAGACGTTGTTGCGTACTATGCGACCGTCGCCGAAGCAATGATCCCGCACATACGAGACCGCCCCGCGACCCGAAAGCGATGGGTGCACGGGGTGGGGACGGCGGATGCTCCGGGCGACGTCTTTTTTCAGAAGAACCTCGACAACAGCACTCCCGGCTGGGTGACCCGCGGCACGCTCGAGCATTCCAGCCACAACAACGACTACCCGCTGGTGAACAACGTGGCGACGTTGACCTGGCTGGCGCAGATCGCTGCGCTGGAGATCCACGTGCCGCAGTGGAAGTTTGCCCGCTCCGGCTCCGCCAAAAACCCTGATCGACTGGTGCTCGACCTCGATCCGGGGCCCGGTGTTGGGCTTCTCGAGTGTGCCGAGGTCGCTCGGCTTGCGCGCTCGATACTGCAGGGGTCGGGTCTGGATCCTCTGCCCGTGACGAGTGGAAGCAAGGGCATCCACCTGTATGCCGCCCTCAACGGCACGCAGACGAGCGACCAGGTGGCGGCGATTGCCCACGAGCTGGCCCGCGCTCTGGAAGCGGACCACCCTGAGCTCGTTGTGAGCGACATGAAGAAATCGCTGCGCGAGAACCGCGTGCTCGTCGACTGGAGTCAGAACAACGCGAGCAAAACGACCATCGCGCCGTACTCCTTGCGCGGAAAGTTGCGTCCGTATGTTGCGGCCCCTCGCACCTGGCGTGAACTCGCGTCTCCCCAGCTAAAGCAGCTGGAGTACACCGAAGTTCTGCGCCGCATCACCCGACGAGGCGACCCCCTGGCGGGCCTCACGCGGGGATCCCTGTCGGCGGACGACGTCACCGGCGACACTGACGATCGCCTGCATCTCTACCGCTCCAAACGCGACGCCGCCAAAACGCCCGAACCGGTTCCAGCGCGCACCGAATCGTTCGCGGCTGGCGCCGGAGAAGGGCGCAGTTTTGTCATTCAAGAGCACCACGCACGGGCGCTGCACTGGGATTTCCGCCTCGAGCATGACGGTGTTCTGGTGAGTTGGGCGCTGCCCAAGGGCGTCCCGACAAACCCGTCGCAGAATCACCTGGCAGTGCAAACCGAGGACCACCCGCTCGAATACGGATCGTTCGCCGGAGATATCCCCCGCGGAGAATACGGCGCCGGGTCGGTCTCCATCTGGGACGCGGGTACCTACACGCTCGAAAAATGGCGGGAAGGTAAAGAGGTCATCGCCGTGCTGCACAGTGATACGCACGGTGACCGTCGGTATGCCCTCATCCACACGGGGCGGTCCCGCAGCAATTCCGCGTCGAGCCACTCCGGTAAGGAGGAATCGAACTGGCTCATCCACCTGATGGATCCGGACAAAAAGCCTCCATCCGACAGCGCCACAGCGCCCACCACCCGATCGCCGAGCAAGACCCACGCGGTGAGCCCCATGCTCGCCACCACGGGCAGCGCCACCGATTACTTCGACGACAACGAGTGGTCGTTTGAGATGAAGTGGGACGGAATCCGCGCGCTCGCCACACTCAAGGACGGCACAACCCGTCTGGTCAGCCGCAATGGGATCGACCTCACCGCGACCTACCCCGAGCTGGCTGAGCTGGCCACCAACGTAACCGGGGACGCCATTGTCGACGGTGAGATTGTGGCATTCGATGGCTCGGGCCGACCCAGTTTTTCTCAGCTGCAGAAGCGGATGAAGCTGCGACGCACGGCCGAGATCGCCGCGGCGACGAAGGACGTCCCCGTGCGGTTTATTGCCTTCGACATTCTTGAGGCCACCGAGAAGGGCCACTCGCGAACCGTCTCGCTGCTCGGCCGAAGCTACACCGAACGACGCAACACCCTCGAACGTGTGGCCACTCCCGGCAAACGCCTTCAGGTGCCTCAGGCGTTCGATACGGATCTGGATGCCGCGCTGGAGGCGAGCCAATCGCTCGGCCTCGAGGGCGTGATGGCGAAGCGTCGTGACAGCACCTATGCCCCGGGTCGTCGCTCGAGTGCCTGGGTCAAGGTCAAGCACCACTACACACAGGAAGTGGTCATCGGCGGGTGGAGGCCGGGCAAGGGTAGGCGTCAGGGCACCGTTGGCGCGCTGTTGATGGGAATTCCCACAGCGGATGGGCACCTCCAGTACATCGGCCGAGTGGGCACGGGGTTCGACGACGACATGCTTGACTCGTTACTCGCCGAGTTCGAGAGCCTGGGTCAGGAGGCATCCCCCTTCGTCGACATTCCGGCGATCGACGCTGCCGGCGCACACTGGGTTCGCCCCGAGTTGGTGGGCGAAGTCGAGTTCGCGGAGTGGACGCCGACGGGCAAGCTCCGTCAGCCGGCCTGGCGTGGGCGCCGCTTCGACAAAAGCCCCTCGGACGTGGTGCGCGAATAGCTGCGACCAGGCGTCGGCCCGAGCCGCCGTCAGACGAGTTTGTGCGCCCGAGCGCGAACGACAGCGCCGACAACAAGAGTCAGACCGGCAACAACAAATCCAACCGCGATCGGCACCCACCACGTGCGGCCCGACTCCTGAAAGACGATGGAGCTCATGGCGAAAACGATCAGCAACGGGATTGCCAGCTGCGCGAGCGGTTTCCACGACCAGCTGCGCGGCCCCCACACCCCAGTGAAACCGCGTGGTTTCAGACGAATCACGAGGTAGAGGACCGTGCAGAGAACAAGAATCCTGACGACGGTTCCCACAATGCCGGTCAGCGCCAGAGCAAGCGGACCGAGCGCGATCGCGCCGAACATCCCGGCAACCGACGGATAAAACGGCGGACCCGGCGTCTCGCTCGACGCCGGGGGCGCCCACTTCGGGGTCGACGGAGGAATCTCGTCGGCGGGAACGGCGGGATCGGATGACGTCATGGCCACAGCCTAGGGTGCGGTGTGCTGTCGGATGCTTCGTTGGCAACGCCTCTGCGCGGCGGAACGTCGTCCGCCGACACACTCTGTCGATCCGATCCGATCCGATCCGATCCGAGAAAATATCGCCAGCGATCCCCCTACCTACTCCCACTCACGCTTTCTGTGTACGATCGGGCAGCATCATGACTGAACCCATTGTTGTCACCGCTGTATTTGTCCCCGCACCTGGTCAGTTCGACGCCGTGCATGCCGCTCTACTCCCGGCCATCGCTGCCGTCCACGAGGAGGAGGGCTGCCTGTTGTATGCGATCCACCGAGCCCCGGACGATTCGATTGTGATGATCGAAAAGTGGGACTCCGCAGCGCTCCTCGACGCCCACGGCGCTGGTGACGCGGTCGCCGCACTCAACGCGTCGCTCGAAGGCAAGCTCGCGCGCCCGGTCGAAGTGACTCGCCTCGAGCCGCTGCCCGCAGGTACCGACTTGCAGGGAACGCTCTAGCCTGCAGCGCGCCGTCCTGTCAGTCCGTGGTCAAAATAACGAGTTGCTGCGTCGCCCGGGTCATGGCCACATAGCGGTCAACCGCACCCTCGATGCCGTCGCCAAAAGCATCCGGATCAACCACAATCACCAGGTCGAACTCCAACCCCTTCGACATCCCCGGGCTCAGCGAACGCACCCGGGCCGTCGCAGCAAAGTTCGGGTCGCCGATCACGCAGGCGATCCCCTCGGCGTGGGCAGACAACCAGTCGGCGAGAATCCCCGTCAGCTCAGTGGTGGACCCATGGACCACCGGCAGCCCGCTGTTTCGAATCGACGACGGCACGTTGGCGTCGGGCAGCGCCGCACGGATGACCGGTTCGGCCTCGGCCATTACTTCGGAGGGAGTGCGGTAGTTGACGCTCAGCGATGACAGGTCGATCTCGGTGAACCCCACCCGCTCGAGGCGCTGATGCCACGACTCCGTAAAGCCGTGCCGAGCCTGGGCGCGGTCGCCGACGATCGTGAAGCTGCGAGAGGGACACCGCGCCAGCAACATGTGCCATTCCGCGTCGGTCAGTTCCTGGGCCTCATCCACCACAATGTGAGCGAAGGGTCCGGCGAGCAGATCGGGGTCTGTGGTGGGAAGCGCCGATTGGTCGACCAGCGCATCCTGCAGGTCCTGCCCCCGCAGCATGGTCACAATGCCATCGCCGTCCAGATCGGCCTCGAGAAGATCGTCGATCACTCGCGCCATCCGAGTCTTTTCGATCGCGATGGCAGCTTCCCGCTGGCTTTTTCGGCGGGATGCTTCGGGGTCACCAATCCGCCGGTGCGCAGCATCAACAAACGGCAGGTCGGAGATCGTCCAGGCTCGGGGATCCGAGCGCTGCAGCATCTCGACGTCGTCCTCGCTGAGCACGGCGTTACTGAACGCAGAGTTCTTCAGCACAGAGCTATTCAGCGCAGAGCTGCCCAGCGCAGCGAAACTCTGCTTCAGGTACGCCGGCACCGACCAGAGGTCGCCCACCACACCCGCGGGTTCAAGCATTGGCCAGGCGCGGGTGAAGGCGCTGCGCAGCTCCCGGCTCTGCAGAAGGGCTTTGCGGAGCAGGGTGCGCGAGGCGCTCTCGCCGTCATCCTCTTCGATCTCGCGCTCGTCGTCATCCTCGTCGGTCTGTTTGTCCAGCAGAATCTCGATCAACTTGTCCCACACCGCATCGCGCGAGTCATTGTGGGGTGTGCCAGGTTCCGCTTCGGCAAACGCCTCGGCCCAGTCGGCGGGGTCCAACCAGAGATCACCCCAGTAGGTTTCGACATCCATACCTCGGGCGGGAGGGCGCTCGTAATAGGAGACGGCCGCATCGATCAGCGCGATCGGATCGGTGGATGCTTTGAGACGCATCACCTCCCCGTTGAGCTCGGGCTGCGCCGCGGCGCCTTCGGCCACGAGGTCGGCGATGGTGCAGGTCTGCACGCTGTCTTCGCCGAGGCTCGGCAGCACGTCCTCGACGTACGCGAGGTAGGCCGGGCTCGGTCCGACAAAGAGCACACTGCCGTTCTGTCGGGATACGCGGGGGTCGGAGTACAGCAGGTACGCGGTGCGGTGGAGCGCGACAACGGTCTTCCCCGTTCCTGGTCCCCCGTCGATGACCAAGGCACCGCGCGAACCCGCTCGGATGATCGCGTCCTGGTCAGCCTGGATGGTGCCGAGTACACCGCGCATCCGCGGCGAACGGCTGCTGCCGAGGGTGGCAATAAATGCGGACTGGTCGTCCAGTGCCGCGTTGCCCTCGAACCCCTCGGTGGTGAACACCTCATCCCAGTAGTCGCTGATGCGTCCGCGGGTCCAGCGATACCGGCGGCGGCTGGTGAGACCCATCGGGTTGGCGTGGGTGGCGCCAAAAAACGGTTCTGCCGCGGGTGAGCGCCAGTCGAGGAGAAGCCGTTCCCCGTCCTCACCCGTGAGTCCGAATCTCCCGATAAAGACGGGTTCACCGCTGTCGGCGGTGACCATTCGCCCGAGGCAGACGTCGAGGCCGAACCGACGCATCGCGCGCAGTCGCGCGGTGAGCCGGTGGATCTCCATGTCGCGTTCCATCGCGGCCTGCCCCGGGCCGCCGGGCGCCGTGCGCTGGGTGGCGAGTTGTGCGGTGAGGTCGCCGATGGATCGTTGTTGGTGAAATTCGATCGCGGCGAAGTGCTGTTCGTCCGCACCGATGAGATCCGGCTGGGCCTTGGCCACAAGGTGTTCGGGCAGCTCGAACGCACTGGCAAGACTGGTCATAACTACTCATTGTCCGGCATCTCCGAGTAGCGCCTGTGGCGTTTTGAGCACAGCCTGAGTGTCTTCGGGCCGAAAACCCGCACAATTCTCATCTCCCCCTTCTGGACGTTGGGGGCAGACTGCTACGTTCGGCAAAAGTAGATAATCCCTCGAAATTGGTCACCGGATTTCGACTCTCGCTCGCAGTGATGGCGCTGGTCCAGCCGGAGAACACTCTCGATCCGGCACCGACCAAAAGGAAGCCCAGTGATCACGTCCCTCACTCTGCGCAAGCTCTCCCTTGCGCCCATTGCAGCTCTTGTCCTCGCGGCAGGACTCCTCAGCGCTGCGCCGGCCAACGCCGTTGTTGTCCCCACCGCCGCCTTTGCCGTGACCAGCCCCGCCGCGGGTGAAGCGGTCGCATCCCGCACCGTGCAGTTCGCGGGCACCGGAACGCCCGCCGCCGCCGTGGGCGTGACCTCTCTCGACGGAGCGTCACTGTTCGGCGTACCGGCGATCGTGGATGCCACGGGTGCCTGGTCGCTGACCGTGGACTTCGCGGCCAACGCCGAGACGACGCAGTCGCTGCTCGTCTCCCAGGTCATCGATCTGACCACACCGCCGACGTCGGTGCCCATCACCTTCACCCTTCCGAGTGCCCCCGTGGAGCCGGTAGCCGCCATTGTTCTCACCGACCCCGGATCGCTCGAGGTCCTCACCTCCCGCACCGTGACGTTCGCCGGCTCCGCACCGGCAGGCACCGAAATAACCATCACCAACACCGACGGCTCCGCCGCTATCACCACCGTGGCGGACGACCTCAACGCGTTTGTGACCGACCTCGTGTTCTCCGATGAGGCCGCGTTGGTACAGGACGTCACGGTCAGTGGAACGCTTGATGGAGTGGCGCTCACCCCGGTGACCGTCCTTCTTATCCTTCCGCCGCTTCCCCTCGCTGTCCCCGTGATCATCGCCCCGGCGGCCGGCTCAACAGTGACCGGTGGCACCGTTGTGGTCAGCGGCACCGGTGAGGCCGGTGCGACGATTGCGCTGATCTACGCGCCGACGGCCGACCTCGCCTCCGGTGCAGACATCGCCACCCTCGAATCCGCCGCACTCGCCGGCGTCGGTGGAGACATCGTGGTCACCGCCGAGGGCACGTGGTCGACCACACTCACACTCGCGCCGAACGCGTATTCGTTCTTTGCGGGCCAGTCTCAGCTCATTGGCGCCGAGGGCAATGTGGCGGCGAGCGAGCGAAGCGAACGCCGTGACTTCACACTCGTCGCCCAGGCCGTCGCCCCGGCAGCACCTACGGTTCCCGTGAACACTCCCGCAGTGCCCGTGCGTGTACCGGCGGCTCCCGCGAGCAACGTGCGCGAGCTCGCGGCGACCGGCGTTGAGATCACGGGTCTCGCTGGCGGCATCAGCGCCCTGCTTGTGGCCCTCGGGGCCGCAGCGATAGTCGCTGCCCGTCGCCGTCAGCTCACCTCGGAGCTGTAAGGCTCGGTTCCCGACAGCGTCGGCGCGTGGCCTGTGTGGGATCGATCGGCTGAGAGGCCGCTCGATCCCACACTCTGCCGACTGGGCAGAACATTGTGGTGGGTCGACGGACGTCGCTCAGGAGAGTTCTGCGCGCACGATGTCCGCACCCTGTGCGAGCGCAATCATCTTGCCGCGCGCAACATCGCGGGGAAGGGGCGCCATTCCGCAGTTGGTGCTCGGGTAAAGCTTGTCGACGTCCACAAAGGGGAGCGCGCTCCGAAGTGTGGCGGCGACGTCCTCAGGCGTCTCGACGATGTTGCTGGCAACGTCGATCGCCCCGACCATCACCTTTTTTCCGCGAAGAATTTCGATTAGTTCAACGGGCACACGAGAGTTACGGCACTCCAGGGAAACGATGTCGAGCGTTGACTGCTGAAGCAGCGGGAACGACTTTTCATATTGGCGCCACTCCGAGCCGAGCGTCGCCTTCCAGTCGTTGTTCGCTTTGATCCCGTAGCCGTAACAGATGTGTACCGCAGTTTCGCAGCGCAGTCCCTCGGTCGCGCGCTCGAGCGCGGCCACACCCCAGTCGTTCACCTCGTCGAAGAACACGTTGAATGCAGGCTCGTCGAACTGGATGATGTCGACACCTGCCGCCTCCAGGTCCCTCGCCTCCTGGTTGAGGATCGTTGCGAACTCCCAGGCCAGCTTTTCGCGACTCTTGTAGTGATTGTCGTACAGCGTGTCGATCATCGTCATCGGACCGGGAAGCGCCCACTTAATAGGCTGGCGCGTCTGTGCACGGAGGGCCTTCGCGTCGTCGGCAAACACGGAACGCTCCCGGCTCACCGCACCAACTACCGTCGGGACGCTCGCGTCGTACCGGTCGCGGATGCGGACCGTTTCGCGGCGCTCGAAGTCGACCCCCGTGAGGTGCTCGATGAACGTTGTGACGAAGTGCTGGCGGGTCTGCTCGCCGTCGCTGAGGATATCCAGGCCGGCATGAATTTGGTCGTCGGCGGCCAAGGCCTGCGCATCGAGCTTGCCTTCGAGCAGTTCGTCGCCCTCAAGCTTCCACGGCGACCAGAGCTTCTCCGGCTCCGAGAGCCAGGACGGTTTTGGCAGGCTGCCCACGATCGCGGTGGGAAGGAGTGTATTCATCGATGATTCCTTGTGTGGAGGTCGGTCAGAAAGAGCGTTGAGCAGCCCACTGCTCGAGAACGGCACCATAGGGCTTGATCAAGCTTTCGGCGACGAACTTCCCCTGCGTGAGGGCCAGCTGGTTGCGCTCCACGCGGTCGTAGAAGACCTGCGTCTGCGAGTAGTCGCCGTGATCCAAGCTCGGCTGGTACACGTCCGCGGCCGCCGTATTCGCGTTGTAGATCTCCGGGCGGTAGATCTTCTGAAACGTCTCCATCGTGCTGATGGTCCCGGCCAGAGCAAGGGGAGCATAGTCGTTGAGAAGATCACCGCGGTGATAGAACGCCAGGGGCGCAACGGCACCGCGAGGCATAAAGTATCGAACCTTCAGCCCCATCTTGCCGAAGTACTGATCGGTCAACGAGTGCTCACCATCTTGCCCATACTCGACCCCGAGAACGGGGTGCTCATTCACGAGCCGACGGTAGGTACGAGAGGTCGAGACACTGATGCAGATGACGGGAGGCTGCGGGAATCGCTCGTGGTAGGCGTCGGAATCGAGGAAGCGATTGAAGAGTCTCCCGTGCAGCTCACCAAAGTCACTCGGGGTGCCCTGACCGGTCGCTTTCGCCGCGTGCTCGGGCAGCAGCACACTGAAGTCGTAGTCGCGGATGTACGACGAGAAGTTGTTTCCCACGATCCCGTCGATGCGCGCGCCCGTTTGTGTGTCGAGGATCAGCACGTCGAGGATCTCGATCAGTGGAAAGGCGGAATCCTCGCCAGCTGCGGCGATCTGCAGATCGACGGAAACGATGTCGAGCTCGACGGCGTAGCGATCTCCTCGGGGATTGTCCCCGCGCACCAGGTCGTTGAAGCGATTGTTGATCATCGCCAAGGCGTTGCGAAGGTTCTGCTCGCGATTCTCGCCTCGCGCCAGGTTCGCGAAATTGGTTGTGTTCCGGGAATGGGGCGACGGAGAGTACGTCTCGTCGAAGCGCGTCGTACTGATACTGAAAGCACAGTCGTTCGTCATTCAGATGCCTCAATATCTCAGGATTCGCCGAAAAGCGTCGTGGTGGGTGCTGAGACACGAGTGTATGGGCGACCCCTAGCCATAGCCCCATCGATTTCCACGATGCTTAGCCATAGCCAGCGCCTATGTCAGAAGTTCGACCCCAAAATCGGCGACAACGTCACGCATCTCCGCGACGAAGCGTTGCGCCTGTGCCGTCAGCGAGATCGAGGAGTGGCCAATCCACCCAATCTCGATGCGCTCGTCGACATCAAGAGGGACGGCGATGATGGACGGGTCGAGGTTGTCGGAAATGATGCCCGTGGAGATGGTGTATCCACCGAGACCGATCATGAGATTAAAGATGGTCGCTCGGTCACTCACCCGAATGTCCTGCTTCGACGAGCGAGTGGAGAGGATCTCCTCCGCGAAGTAAAACGAGTTGTTCGTCCCCTGATCAAACGTGAGGCGCGGCAGGTCCTCGAGATCTGCGAGGGTGACGCGCGAGCGCTCGGCGAGCGGGTTCGTCCGCGCGATAAAGATGTGCGGAGTGGCGAGAAAGAGAGGGGTAAAGACGAGCCCGGAGTCGCGGAGCAGCTTGTCGATGACGTTCCGGTTGAAGTCGTTGCGGAACAGTACGCCCAGCTCACTCCGCAGCGTGCGCACGTCTTCGATGATGTCCCACGTGCGGCTTTCCCGAAGACTGAACGCGTACTCCGCCGCATCGGACGCCTTCACCATTCGGACGAACGCATCAACAACGAACGAATAGTGCTGTGTGGACACCGCGAGGAAGCGACGCGACGGCGCACGTCCGAGGTAACGCTGCTCGAGGAGCTCTGCCTGTTCGATCACCTGGCGCGCATACCCGAGAAACTCGGTGCCGTCCTCCGTCAGCGTGACCCCGCGGACAGAGCGGACAAAAAGAGTGCGGCCGGAGCGCGTCTCGAGATCCTTTAATGCTGCGGACATCGTCGGCTGCGAGACATACAGAAGGTCGGCTGCAGCACTGATCGAGCCCTCGGCGGCCACCTCGATGAAATACCTCAGCTGTTGCAGGGTGATGCCACGCGTCGCCGCCAGACCGTCCCGAACCATAGCCACAAACTATCGCAAGCACCATAAATCGCGAACGCGCTGATACCGACATTGCTCACGACTGACATTTGGCGGCCCCAGCTGTACATCTGTGATCGTTATGCGTCGAATTCCAGGCCGAAGTACACAGTCGTTTCGTCGCGTACGACCTCTGGCAATCCACCGTGCTCAAGCGATTTCTGGGTTCCGATGTCGGCGGCCGTTGCCGTTGCGATGATGAAGCGTGCGCCATGATCACGCGCAATTTGCATCATGCCTGACACGATCTCGGCACCGTAGCGGTGGCCCTTGTATTCGGGGGCGATCCCAAAGGAAATCTCCACAGCGCGGAACTCGTCCGGCGGCCCGAAGAACCCGCCGCCACCAATCACCACGTTTCCGTCGCGCAACGTCACCTGGTACTGGGTGAACGGGCCCGGGTCAATTCCAGACCTGCGCTCATGGACAAGCGCGCGCAGGAGGTCGATTTCGAAGAACGACGGATACTGTCGGGCCCAGACCTGGCCGGGCCTTCGTATCCCGGCGAGGACGTCGCTCGCGTCGTCTAAAGAAAAAAGGTGCAGCGACAGTCTCGCCGTGTCAAAGTCCACGCGTGCTCCCGTCGCCTCTCCGCTCTGAGACTACTGCGACCACCTAGCGTGACGCCTATACGTGAGAAGTAGTTGTATCCATTTCGGCCGTGTACGGCTGGGCATTCATGACCACTTGCTACCGGCAAGTACCAACGTCTCGCCTCGCACCTATACCCAATGGCATCACAGCTGACCGTAAGTCAGGGTACTTACCTATCCCCACCAGGGCGTTCTTGGTGGGCCCTACCGGGCTCGAACCGATGACATCCACGGTGTAAACGTGGCCGCCCGCTTCGTAAGATTGCGAGAAGTCCCGCGTTAACTGAATCCCAAGCGGCACAGGCGATTTCGAGTTTGCAGATATTTGGGGCAATTGCAGAGGCAGTCTGACTGTCTACCGGCACCACACCGGCACGAAACTGTGGGCTTCCTTGGGGAGTTCTGCGTCATCGTTGCCGAACACTCAGAAGGTGCCGTTTGATGCCGTTTCCCAGACCACATCAGCAGCAGATATGACAAGTATGGCAAGCGTGCTTACTGTCGGTCGACACACGAGTCATCGCGACTCAGCCGCGTGGCGTCTAGCAGTCCGCGTCCGGAAGAAGGCGGGGCAGAGTGTCGTCTCAATGGTCACCCCCTGAGCGCGAAGACCCCGAGTAATGGCAAGATGGACGGACGTCGAAAGGGGTCGCTACGGACATTCGCGAGATCAGTCGCCGGCTGAACGCGGGACTCGGGCCAACACTCGTCGCGGGTCTCGCAGGTAGCACCGATCTATCAATCAGTCGCCTCTGGGCGCAACTGGGCGGCCCCCTCCCGAGCTTGGACGCTGAGCAGCGCTTGTCGTGTGCCTACGACCAATGGCGGGCAGTGGCGGAGGCTGAGGGCGAGGATGTAGCTCGTATGTGGTTCATCGGGTCAAACCCGTGGCTGGGGCAGGACACCCCGGTTGATGCGATCCGAGAGGGTCGGTTCCGGGAGGTCGCGGCGGCTGCAGGAGCAATGGTCGGCGAAGCGTTCTCTGGCTGACGATCACCAGATGACGCCCCAGGCTTCATCGGCGATGCGAACGATTTCATCGGTATCATCGAGGTGATCTATGGGGCGACGCTCATCTGCAAAATAGGTGGTCGGCGATCGCAGCCAGTGGATCACGTCCCGTTTGGGCCATCCATGTTTCTCCGCAATCGGAGCCAGGCGCTCTATAAGAGGACGCAACTCTTCATTAGTCGGTTCAGCCATGGTTCATCCTCGCAGCTAGTCGATTGCAGACGTCAGGTGATCCGAGATCCGCTGCACCTGACCGAGCGTGAGCCCGAGCTCAGGGCGCGGCGCGATCACGAGGCTGCCAAGCGGAAGGTTGCCCATTGCGAAGGCATCGTCATCAGCCCAGGCCACTCTCGCTCCGGGATGCTTTTCGATGAGCTGCATCGCGCCCCGTAGTTTCCAATCGATGGGAGCGTAGTAGCCGCTCGGACGTTCGCTAACGACGAAACCAGCACTGAGTCGGCCGCCCATGATCTTTTCGAGGTGGGCAACGGTCGCGCCCCACGTTGTCAGCCAGCCGAGCCAGATACCAGGGCGCTGCACGACGGCTTCCAGCACGTCGAGGACGTCGTCGGCGACCATTCGGATTGGGAGAGACCGCCCGTTGCTACCGGGCACAGTGGGGAGTGACGCCGAATCAGCAGAGTCGCCCAGGATGTTGAGCACACCGTCGACGTCGAGCATCAGGATGCTGTCTACCTGGTCGATGCCAGGTCGGGGCGGGTCGGCGACGAAGAGGCGAGGGATGGTCATTGGTCCATCTTGCCGGAGAACATTCACTGTGCACTCAGCTCTGTGCGACAGCGAAGAACCTGGCCAGAGAGACCCAAACAGATAGTCGCGCGGTTGGAGCGCCTGCATGTGGTCGAGCCGTCAGAGTCGCGGTCCTTTGTACAGCAAGCTTCATGCATGACAAACCTTCCAACCCACAGCGTGATGACACCCGGGGGTGTATTCCTCCGACCAGAGTCGGACATACCTCTCATACCGAGGCTGGACCAAATTCGGACGCTGCAGTTCCCGCGACTCGATGTTGCCCCGACGGGATTGTCCGGTTTGAGATGCGCGAACGGTCATTTTTTTCCGGCCACCGGCGCTTGGCGGGGCTCCGCGCCCCGGTGCGGGGTGGAGTCCTGCGGAAAGCGAGGCCAACAGGAGTACGTTGCGGTCACGGCTGAAAGCAGCTCGCTCATCGAATCGCCAACACTTGTGAACGACGCCACTTGGTGGCATGCAACCAAAGACGGCAATCAGTTCGTGCCCGATTCGCGGTTCATACACGTAGGTAGCCGGCGCGCCGCGGAACTTCGTGCGCAAGCGATGTTCGGGTCCGAAAACAATTACGGGATGTGGACATTGCGTGTGCGTCCCGCCGTTGCAATCGCGCGCGACGTTGTGATGGATAACTCGAACGTTGACGGGCGCAATGCTCTTGCTGAGAGCGTTGCGGCAGACGGCGTTGTTCGATATGTAAACGGGAGGGAAGACGCCGGTTCGGTCTCGCTCGTCGGCCGCAGCTCTAATTTCGAGTTGCTGACCGTCGAAACGATGCAAAACCCGGCCCAAGTCACTCCGACTCGCGGCAGAGGTTGGTAGCCGGGGACCGCGGACGCTATCGGAAATAGCGTTCTACCTGATCGAGCTGCCAGGTGGTGTGCAGCTGCCTCTCCAACCAACAAGCCTGGACAAGCGAAACGCTTGTCCAGGCCCGTCATGGTCGCACGAAGGTGGACTAGGTCGAGCTATGAATACCTTCAACGCCTTCGATGAGTAAGTCTTTGACTTCATCGTCAAACTCGGTCTTGGACACCGGCGAATACCGCTGTTCGCCGTCAGAAGTTAATAATTTTCGCTGTCTTGAACTCCTTGATCGCCAGAGGAGACTTTGTTCTGAGCGCCGCAATATACGCGTTTGACTTGAGGCGGTAGTCGAATTGGAATGCCTCCAGCGCAACGGCCTTAATCTGCTTGTGCATCAAGTCGAGAATCCGAATTGTCTGCAATTGACTCAGGTGAACGCCTTTTGGGGCGTAGCGCGCATGTTCTCCCAATGAAAGCGCAAGCTCTTCGGGTGTCTCTGGTCCGTCTATATGTAAGTCGGACAGCTTAAGGTGAAGTTCGTCGAGGCCAGCTTCGGTCCTGAACTCGTCTCGTAGATGCGTCAGCTTGTTTCTTATCCAGAGGATGATTTCGACCTCGGGTGGCTTCACTTCAATGTCTAGGTAGTGCCGGAAGAAGAGTTCGCATTCCGCCCAACGCCACGAGTCCTCAGTCGACATGTTGACGAGCGATGCCCCATTCCTTCGAAGAACGGAGTTGGCCGTCTGTTCAAGAAAAACCTCGTAGAGGGTGCACGCGTCTTTGACAACAGCGCTTGTCAGCTGCCAAAAGTAATCCGCGGGCCAAATTCCCACCGCGCTCGCGAAAAGATCTGCCTGCAGATCTGCACCATGAAACTCTGGATTGAAGGTGGCGTTTGCCTCGTCCTCGGCGAGATCCCATTGTTCATCGAACCAGATGTTCATTCCGCGATTCGAAGACAGCAAGAACGATCGAAGGCGCTGATCGTCGTGCTGCCAGTAGACGTACTGCGCTGCCACTGTTGATGAAGCGAGGTATTCTGTCATGTCGTGATCCCCTAGAACGTCGCTGGCGTTTGCTATTTGAGTCTGCCTCATCCCCGAACCGGCGCGGCTGCTATCCCAGGCGGGCTATCGCTGCAGGGAGCGACCCGGTAGTGGGTATCGCGGACGCCGAACCGATTCCTTTCCCGGGCTTCGACCGACTTGTCCTTGATTACGCTCACGTTCAGGCTGTCATGCGCGAACCGCGGTACGCATCGGGGCGTACCGCATTGGGAGCGGTTGTTGGGGTTTATTTGATCATTGACACGAAGGATGGGCGCCAGTACATCGGCAAAGCGGACGGAGCGGAGAACGTCCGACAGCGGTGGGACACATCCGCCGCCAACGGACACGGCGGCAACAAGTAGTTCCGTATTCTTGACTCTGCCAGCTTCCGGTACTCGCTGCTGCGCGTGTTCGATCCCGCAACGCCCATCTCAGTGATCGATGCGGCGGAAAGCCACATCAAGGTTGCACTCGACACACGGCAGCATGGGCTGAACTTGAACTAGCGGCGCTTTTGGTATCCGCGACCCATCAGGGAAATAGCGAGCCGGATCCATTCGCTCATCGGAGCGATCCAGCTCTGCCCGGAACTGTCAATTGAACCTGGCAAAAAGTTAATCCTCAGCGGAAGAAGGGATCCAATCATGGGAGTCAAGGGGGCGCACATGGTGTCCGCTAGTTACCTCAAAGCGTGGAGCGATGATCGGCATCGAGTCGATGTAATCGACTTGGAGCAGGGCCGAGGGTTCACAACGGCTATAGGAAACGCAACGGTTGTGAGCTATGCCTATCAGCCCGACCTCCTGAAGCACGACCTAGAAGGAGAGTTCGCGGGAATCGAGACCCACGGCATGCGAGCGATCCACAAGGCGCGCTACGGACACCCACTCAGCTCTCTAGAGAAAGCCAACGTGGTTGCCTTTCTCAATATGCATCTTGATCGTGGACGCTATGCCGACCAAACCCAGATCCGGACTCCCGCAGTTGTTTTGAAGACGGATGGTGAGGTCGAGAATGTCGAACTCAATCTCGGGGACCGTCTGCGGCTCTCGCAGTCAATGACGGAGGTGCTCCGCTTGGACTCCCTCGGCCTCGAGCGATGGCCATGGGCGGTGCACGAGGCGACAGGCCTCATCACTGGTGACGGCGCGGTCCTTCTGTGGCGGGCAGAACGAGCCAGGGACAGCAAAATTGTCACTGTCTCTTTCCCGATATCTCCCACCCAGCTACTCGTAATCGGCCGAGACATCAGCTCTTCTGAGCACATGAACATTCGGGTGTCGATGAACAGTCGTCGATGGCTCGTCGGAGGCTACGGGACGCTCGAAAAAGATCGTGCAAAGATCTTCGAGGCTGGCCGCTTCCGCCAGCCACTTGTCCGTCAAGACAACCCGCAACCGGCAGTCGAGTCCGCGAAAATTCCGAACAGGTAGTCCACGATGACATCGCCCTTCTACTAGCTGCCGACGCCGCAGGACGCTTCCATCGAACCCGCAAAGTATCCTTGCGAATTCACTCGCAAGTTGCCGGCTGAACGCACAGTCTCGACCCACCTCCGGTGACCGTCTCGGTATGACCGCTTCCGATTACATCACCACGTCAAAGGAGTGGGTAGCGCGCTGGACAATCAGTCTCACTACCCCGCTCACCTCGCTGCGCATGCGCAACGAGATCGATAAGGAAATGCGCTTGTTTGCGCAGCGCATGCCTGAGTACCACGCCGTCATCATGAGCGGTGTGCTCCACGACCTGCTTTACACTCTCGCTCCCGAAGACCCATGGATGCACCTGCACAAAGACGAGGCCGGAGTCCTCCGTCTCCCCGGCGGCGCCTCCTTCGGCACGTGGGAAAGCGCCACTGACCTGGCCATCGCCACCAACGCCGACAAGGGACGCGACCTGTCCCTCTCGCCATTGGCGGACCCGCTCACTGACGGTTCTGCGGAACTGATATTCCACGCTTCACACTCCTGGGACGAGGCGCAGGTCTTTTTGCTTGCCAACTGCCCGACGCATGAGAACCGCCGGCACTCGTTCGAGACAGCAGAAGATGCGGTCCGGTGGGTTCTTGCTCGACGACAGGCATACGCCATGGACGGCGACGGCTTCTTCCCGATCACCGCGGCGGCCTGGGCAAACCGGGCGACAAAAGTTGTCGCCGGCGAACCCTGGGATGAGGCGCGAATGCTGCGCCTACGACATGGAGCGTCGTTCGAGCCGGGGACATACAACAAGATTCGGTAGAGGGCTGACCGCTGCAGTGTTTCAATTCCCGCCACGGACGAGCATTGGCCAATGTGAGTAGAACCGAAAACTACCCTGACCCTTGCCAGCTCTTGTGGTCGCGCCGCATCCAGTTGCGATCGTCAAGCTGGCGTGCGCGACACGTGGTCGATTATCGGCCCAATGTCATGCGCACCATTCGAATGACATTGGCCGGTGTGGTCGCCCTTCGCTCGGCGACCACAGTTACTGACAATTGAGCGAGCAGCAGAGCAACGGCCTGCAGATCACAGCAAACTGATTGGACTTCGAGCTGCACATTGTCCATTGGGCGCTCAACGCGCGTGCTGGCGCAATCAAGGAACTGTATAGCCACGCCAACGTGGTGACCATTGTGCTTTTCTTCGACCGCCGGATCTTTGCAGGTGCAGAAACCAATTCCGCCGATAGCCAGCTCGGTCCTCAAACTTATCTCTTGCAGCACCCGCGCAAATTCTGAAAAAGAGAGGGTTGCCCAGACTAGAACGACGCTCACGAAGTCCATTAGGCCGAGACAAGTTCCCAAGGGATCAGTTGACGAGCTCACTCGCGATAGCGGGTCGGGATCTTCCAGGACCCGGATTGACTGGCAGAGCAGATCCTGGGCCTCGTTGCTAATCGAAGAGACAAAGCGCTCCGCGTTTTCAGCGGGGGTACTCAAATTGCGACCTGAGGTGTCGGCGCTCTGTAAGTGCCCGCGAGACTCATTGCGAGGAGAATTGGATGTCCTTTGATCAGACTGTAGAGCATTAAGCGGCTCGCGAATGAAACACTATTCCTAAGAATCTATCAATATTGCGATGATTCGCTCGCTTTCGAGGCGTGGTTCATCTCACCCAACCAGAACGCCTCCTTTCGCACCCTGGTGGAAGCCCTCCGGACGATGCAAAGCCCTAGTCGCAGTATGTAATGACGGCTCACTCCCAACCAGAGCAGGCTTATCCAGTGTGTCCGGACCGGTTGCAGTTCAGCGCCGAGCTATGTCGGCGAGACGGTCCGCTCAGCGATGAGTGCATCGAGGTGCGCAAGGTCGACGGTCGCACGCCCCTGGAGGACAGCGTCGAGCTGAACACCATCGATTTGGTCGTAGACCGAGATGCGGGCCAGCTGGACCTGACCAGCGGCTGCTGCGGCGTCCTTCATCGAGTCGTAGAGCGCGCGTTGCTTCCACCGGGGAGAGCCGTTCGGCGTGAAGGCCAGGAACGGGTCCGCTGGGCCGAACATCTTTTCGGCCGACGGTTTCGTCCAGCGCTTGCCGCCGCCGGATCGCCGCTCGTGGGCGGTGGAGTACTCCCGGTATGGGGGCGCCCACGGGAGCTGGGCTGACCAAGGGGCGTCGAAGGTGGCGACGCGGTATCGATTGAAGTGGAAGTTCTCGTCGAGCTCGAGCAGCAGTCCGTCATCAAACACAAAATCCCAGGCGCCGGGTGCGAGCTTGGGTTCGTCGAGTATCCCGCCGAGACACCGGTACAGGTCCTTGACCTGGACCGCAGTGTCTGACGGGAGGGTTGAAAGTCTGGGGGCCGGTGGCTTCGCGGGAAGCTCACGCCGACCGGAGGCTCGCAAGAGGGTGCGAAGAACCGTCGCTCGGCCGCCGGATCTCGTCATGGTCGGAGTACCGCAGGCGCTAAGGGACGGGACTCAGCGTTTGGCACGATTGTCCCGTTCAGCGTCTTGCTCCTCCTGATAGGTCTGATACATGTGAGCGAGACTCTTCCTGAGATCGTCGATACGCTCAAAAACACGCGCGTCGATTACGCGCTCGCCGCGCAGCCAAGCCGACGTCAGGTCGAATCCCAGAGCAGCCAGCTGGTTCACCGTTGCTTCCCGCGACGAGGCATACCCGGCTTTGTACACAAGGCCATAGTTGGCCCCGATGCCCTCGATGACCGTCTCAAGAGCTGACCGGAAGGTAGCGTCGGGGATGAGCGCAACCTGCTGCTCATACTGACTCTCCTGCCCCTCCCATGATTCGTCGAAGACATCCTCGAACCGTTCATCAGGTTCGGAAACTTGGTATCGCCGTCGGGTGGCCTTGGCCAAAGCCACGAAATCCGCTTGGAGCTCGCTAGCTGCGTGCCGTGACAGTTCCCACAGGTGCGCCGACCGGGCCTCGGAGCTGGCGTCGGCCTCTCTCTTCGCCGCACGGCGATCCTTGGAGGTATCGGAGATTAGAAGCAGAGCCCAGCCGATGACAACACCCAACAGCCCGTATACAGCGTCCACTTTGCTCCGATCGTTTCGATGCAGTCTCTCAGATCGGAAACACTCAGGCGGGGCAACCGTGGCTGGCTCGGGGCGACCGGGATAGCCGCTCCGAGCCCACGGGTTCACGCGCCGCAGGTGACCTGAGACTTGTCGTTGTTGCTGACCCGCGCCAGAAGCTCATTACGCAGGCGGTGCACGATGCTCATCGCGCAGGACTCGATGACCTAGCTCCCGTATCGCGGCTGCCACTTCAAACGGACGTCATGGCCGTGAGCCTGTTCCCAGATGGCGATCGCGTGATTGGTCCGAGGACCCGCGCCAGGCTTCTCGAGGGATGTCCCTGAGCGACTGGCGCATGTCGGCCCCGCCCGTCCCAATGGGCAGTCGTTCAAGACCCAAATTGTTTATCAGCGATATGGGGGGTGGCCATGGAGTTGGCTAGTGTCACCCGCGGATGCGCAACCGGTCCGGCAGGTTCACCTTGGTGGCAACTCCTCGCGGCTGGCCGACGATCATCCCGCGCGAACGTGAAGGACGTGTGTGCACCGGGGTGGGGATGGAGTGGCCGGCACGCTGCAGCGGTGTGCCGATGAGGTGGGTGTGGTCACCGGTGCGGAACCAGAACGGGGTCGCGCCGAGCAGGCCCTGGTTGTCGAGGACGGCGGTGGCGTCGAAGTCTTTCCATGGCTGGAAGTCGATGTCGGTCAGCAAAGACTTCGACACCCACTTGTCTTTTGCGCGCTGGCCGGGCTCGAGCATGAAGTCGGCGCGCATCTCGAAGAACTCCTTGGACAGCAGATGCCGGCCTGGGAACCACTGGTCCCAGGAGACAAGCCCGATGCGTGCGGCGGGTGAGTCGCGGCCGGTGCCGGGAAACTCTCGCAGCACTTCGGCGATTGCTTGGTACACGCCCTTGCGGGGGTCGCGGCCGGATTCGACGCGATCCGAGTGAGGGGCGGTGACGAACAGGACGGTGAGGCCAGATGTCTCGAGCGGGCGTTCTGCGAGCAGTTGTGCCCAGCGGCGGACCTTCTGCTTGAACGTGGTCGACGCAGTCGCGGTGATCTCCAGTGCGATGCGCATTCCGTCGGGGCGGACGATTACGCCGTCGGCTCGTCGGTTGTCAGGTTTGGGAAGGGTGCGTCCAAGCCCGGAGCCCGCAAGCAGGTCAACGGAGGAGAACTTCTCGCCAAGGACACCGCCGATCGGCAAGTGTTCAGCGGCGCGAAGGGCAAGCTCTGCGGCGAGCACGTTGTGGCGGTCGTACTGGCCGCCGGATGCCCAGGGGTAGCCGCCGGTGATCTGCAGTCGCTCCGGGTAGGTCAGCGTCGGGGCGATGAGCTTTCGGTACGCGTCGGTATTAGCAGGTCTGTACAAGGCTCGGCTATCGAACGCGGGGGTTTGTTGGAGCGCTATGGGCAGTGTGCCGATGTCGAGCAGCCCGACTGCGAATGAAGATGCGACGGCCTGCGCCATGGGGTTTGCGAGCGAGGCCGATCCGGTGAATGCTGCGACCTGCTCGGCGCTGATGGTGCGCCACGAGTCGACGACGGCCCACAGGGTTTGCCTCGCCTGCCGAGCGTAATTCGTGGTGAGGTTCGTGAGGGCCGTGTCTTCGTCGATGAGGAGCCTTTTATTTAGTCGACCGTCGCCGAGCTGGGCTCGTTGCTGCAGTGCGTTCCGGGTCGCCCACGTTGCTTGCGATCCGGCCACCCACTGCTGGTCCCAGTACGGGTCGCGCCGCTGCGCAGTACTGAACGGTGAACCGTTACGGGTAGGGACCTTCGAAGCGTGCACGGCCTGAACAGTCGGTGCTCGTTTTGGTGCGGGGGCGGCGGTGGCGGCGAATGGGATGGAGGGGGGCATGTTTGTTCTTTCGATAGGGGGTGGTGTCGGGCGGAAATTGGAAACGGTCTACAGCGCGGAGACAGGACTTACGTAGGACAGGACTTGCCTTCGGGGCCCAGAGTCACGTGCGTGATGACGTCGACGGTGGATTTCGGACTGGTGAGTACCGACGGCAAGGGAGTCGCGTCGGGCGTCGGGGCGACGACACTCGGAGTGAAACCGGTCGGGTTGCAGTAGTTGCCGCCGCTCGCGCTGTGGCGCGATGTTGAAGAGTCCATACCCACACCATGCGTAGGTCAAAGCATGACCCTGACAAACTTCGGACGCTGGGAATAGGGGTGGTAGTTAAGCGGAGAAAATATCGTTGCCACGGCCAAAGCCCAGCAAGCTAGGCAGGTTTTGTTTTGTTGTGTTCTATCGGTAGGAATGGAGTGTCGTCGGACCGCATTGATGTGGGAGTAATAGCGTCCGTCGGTGGTGTCTCGCCGTCTTGCGTAGTGAGATTTTCAGTTGTCCGCGGCATCCGTCCACCCCGTCCGGAGGTCATACTCGTTCGTCCTAGTCCCGCCGTCACACTGCTTGGGACTCGTCGAGACCAACTCCCGCTCCCGACGGCGTAGTACCCACGGGCGGTTGAGCTCCTGGCTCTTGGGGCTTCTTCACTACGGATGGATGCCCAGAGGTGTCCACGTAAAGACCGCATGGCAACCGGATTGGCGCGGCGACAATTGGGTTTGTCGCGCGCTACGCCTCGGTTACCTGTGGACTTGGGGTGGGAGATCTTCGTACCGGTGGCATTCAGCGCCGAACCGTCGATGTCGCGGCGATTGGGTTCTGGCGAAGTTGATCTCGGATGTGTCGGGGAAGAGTGCAAGGTGCCAAAGGCGCCGCTCGTTCTTTATAGAGGGCATCCTCGTCGAATTTCAGATCGTGCAAGAAATCAGCGGCTAACACGAACGGCATGAAGCAACCATCGCCAACGAAGGCGCTACCGCGCACCAGCAGATCAACAGTGCAGGGACGTGGCACTGCACTGGACGAGAGCTGCCCGACGTTCTTGGAAAAGTCCTGTCTGAGCTGGTGCAGCAAGCCGGCGCCGCAGGAGTCAACGACGAGGATGACCGCCTCTCGACTCAAGTCGCATAGGTCCCGGGCATGACTGACAAAACAACGGACGCTGATGCGTCCTCCCCCCTGTCCGATGATGAGCGCGAGCTCGTTAGCCCACCATTGGTCCAAGAGACGCACGCTCGTGCCACTCCGGACATACCTCCGTTCGTCGCGGCCGACTACAGCGACTTCCTGACCGGCTCCGGAGCCGACAAGCTGGCCGACAGCGGCGTCGCGCCTCTCGTCGCCGCCGCCCGCGGGTACAACACGATCGATGGCACCAACTTCGCCCCCGAAATGCGCCTGATGGGAATGAACCGGTCAACGGTTCAGGGCAAGCGCCTGCAGAAGTCGTTGAACGGTGCAGGCAACGACGGCCTACAGATGCCGTGGTTCTCCCTCTCCGGCATCAGCGAAGCGGCGAAGAAGGACACAACACCCGTTCCGTTCACCTATCAGGTGCGCCCAGGTCGCCCGGAGAACAACGTGCACGGGAAGCCGGTGAAGTACGAGTTCCTCGCCGGCGTCGGCACTCCTCTGGACGCTCACCCCTCGGTGAACGCCAGCTGGATCGATAACACCCCGATCGTGATGATCGCGGAGGGTCTCCTCAAAGGTGACAGCGCGCTCACCTCCTACCTGCGCAAGCACGGCGCGAGCTGGAGCGAACTGTCCGACTCCAGCGAAGGGGCAAGCGCCCGCCTGTCCGCGCTGCTCGAGAAGATCCCGCAGGACGAACGCATCCTCATCCTCTCCATCGCCGGGATCAACAACACCACCCAGAACCCGATCGACTGGCGAAACATCAACCTCCGCGATCGCGAAGCATGGATTGCCTTCGACGCCGACGTTGACACGAACATCCACGTCTGGCGTGCAGCCTCGAAGCTTTGGAACGAGCTCGAGACCCGCGAGATGGTCGGCCGGGTGCGGATGCTCTCTCCACACGTCACCGTGGACATTGGGCTGGAGAAAGCCGGAATCGACGACTTCCTTGCCAAGATCGGCACCTGGGATGATCTGCTGCAGCACATGACCACCGGCCTCCCGGACGCGCCGATCGTCGACGCCGAAGAGGTTGCTGGCGAGTGGCGCATCAGCGCCTCGGGTCAGTCAGCAGAGGTGTGCGTTGCTGTCAAAGACGGACCGCAGGGACAGATCAGCGGATTTCGTTGGTTTGAGTCGCTGAAGCTCGGAGGACGGATCTTGTCGTTTACGGACCTGCGTGGTCCTACTGATGAGGAGAACCGGACAGGCATCTTCGACACTGAGGTTGTGGTTACCGATCCCGACCATTCTCGTGTCGAGATCGAACTGAGCTGGCTCCGCAATGACGACGAACCGGATTCTGGCGTGATTAGGGGACCGGCGATCATTCTCAACTACGCGCCATTCGAGTGGGAGCGCAAAGGCGCGGTAATTGCACGCAATATCCTCCGGCACCGATCTTGGCCTCCCCGACGTATCGTCGGCGAAAAGTGGCTGGAGGCAGTGAAAGGACATCGTGCTGACGACACGATCTCACGAACCGCGTGGAATCAGACGGGGTGGGTTCCTCAGCCTGATGGTGATCCTGTGTTTCTTGTCGGCGATCAAGTGATTGGAAACGCTGGTTCGTCGCCGGTGACAAGTGGCGTCAACGAAGACCTCATCAACGTTGCTATGAAGTTTGGCGTCGGGGAGACGGTTCCCGATGGCGATTTCGATGATCCTGACTACCGGGATTTGGTTCGGTCTGACCTGGAGATTGTTCTGGACGCTTATGTCCGAAATGACGTTTTTACTGATAGGTTCACTGCCGCGTTGGTCCTCGGAGGCGCCCTCCGTCCAGTCGTCCCACTTCGCCCCAGGGCAACGGTTTTCTTCTATGGACCGAAGAATAAAGGCAAGAGCTTCGCCGCCGCCAGAATGATGGGCTTCTGGGAACGCACACGCGGAGCATGGTCGGATGTCCTCCCGGGTTCGGCAAAGGACACGGTTACCTATATCGAGCATTGTGTGGCACATGTTCCGATCTGGGTCGCCGATGATCTTGCTCCCAGCGCAGTCAGGTCTGAGGCAGCTGCCGAAAATGCAAAGCTCGCAACGCTCGTACGCAATATCTTCAACAACGCGGCGAAGGGACGCATGAACGCAGGGATGACCGCCCGAAAGCTCAACAAACCAATGGCCCTGCTAGTCATCACCGCCGAGAACGAGTTGATCACGCCGAGTGCAAAGGAGCGTTTGATCCCGGCCTACCTTGGCGAAGGGAAACTTCACCCTGACCGTGAGATGACCGATTACCTGGAAAAGATCTCTAATGAGGATGGTGTTCCTTCACGCTTGACTGCGCACCTCATCAACTTTGTGATTTACAGTGCTAAGAATCTGGAGGGCGGGTGGGCCGCATACATCGCGCAACTGCGAGAGCGGGACGCGAGCTTGCAGCTCAAAGTCACACAGATGATGAAAGAGCTGGGTACGCCCGTTGGATCGCTCAAGCGGGTGTCGGTCCTCGCCGCTGACATTGCCCTTGCTTTGGATCTCCTTCGGAAGCTTGCCCACCGTGTCGAGTCTCCTCGCGAGTCGAAGCACCTCCTGACTGACCACGAACTCATCAAGGACCTCGTCGGTGGTGTCTATGCCGCCCACGTATCGAACCAGGAATCGTCGCCGGGAAAGTCATTGATCCGCGCCGTCTCGTACCTGATGGAGTCTGGCCGTGCCCACGTTATCAACGGTCACATCCCAAAATTGCCGCCGCTGATCAACGATTTGGATGATCGCGATCTGGACAATATGTCCCTTGGATGGGTGTCCAACTCTGGCGCTGAAGGTGGCCTGAAGCAGAGTGGGATTTGTATCGGACGCGTTGTCGTTACCCCGAAGTTTGGAACGGTAGTCATGTTCTCCCCAGAGGTCGCTTTCAACGAAGCGCAGAAAGCGTTCCCGGAGATGATCCAGCATGGGCAGCAAGCGAAGGTGTCGTGGGCGGCAGTGTGGGAAGAAGGCCTGACTCCCACAAACTTGACACGTCGAAAGTCCAAATTTGGTACTTACTTCAACACTTGGAGGGCTCAGGGTGTGGTTGGCGTCCCAGTCTCCGTGACCGACCTATTCGCAGCGAAAGACATTGAAGGCGAACCTGTTACCAACGAGGATTGATGGCTTACGCGTCCTCACATGCGTGGCGGGAGTATCGATGCTGTAGTCCCGCCACGCGGCTGGCGACGCTAGGAGATGTAGCGGAGCTGGCACGCGCCTGCAGCGGCGATACGCGATTCAGCACTCAATTCCTGTGTCGTTCTCAGCACGATCTCTTGCCGTAGACATCATGGGTCGCATTGCGGGGGGCACAATTTTGAATGAATGTCGGCACTCCCAATGGTTCTGGATGGTTGAATTTGCGGTCGGTGATCTTGCTCTCTCCAGCGCCAAATTATGGCGAACCAGACGTAAGCGACGGCACCCGCAAGCTGCTCGAGGAGTGTGGTGCCGGTCTTTACAGCACTGGGCACTTACAGCGGTAGAAATGATTGAAACGATAGAAAACCGGACGAGACCCCTTGTTTCTACAGGAATCATGTCTCGCCGTCGATAGAAAACATGATCTCGACTGATAGAAATCAGTCCGTGTGCGGTGGAAATTGCACCGACGATAGCGTCCATCACAGAGCACGTGACTCGCACCGGCCTTGACATAAATGCGGGTGTTAACCCGTCGGATGCAATCTAGAATGCGAAAGGAAGTGGCTACGGCTGATCCTTTTTCCGGCCTTCTGCCCAGCGCAGCCCGCTGGTACCGTCAGAGCCGTGGGCATCCTAGAAGCACCCGAGCCGCTGTCGAACCGATCCCTGTCGCTGGAAGCCCGTCATGCACTTGGTAGAGCTCTTCACAACCGCGGCTTGGTCGGACTCAAGGGTCGGCTGCGAAATCAAACGGCGGTTCGCATGCGTGCGCTTCGTGAGTCCGATGACCCGGCCTCGTTGCTCGTCGCTTGGTGGGACGGCCAAGATGAGTATTTGATGCTGTGAGCACCACCCAATCGTGCCGTTGAGCACCACCGTTCGTGCGGAAGAGCACCAGTGATGGTGTGGCTCAGCACCACCAGCGCTCTCCCGCCCGCTTTAGGCGCTGGCCACCGCGGTGTGTTCCCTCATGTTGTAGTTGCCGGTCTCGACCCAGACGGTGTTGTGGATGATGCGGTCCATGATCGCGTCCGCGTGAACACCGGAACCTAATCGTTGGTGCCAGTCCTTCTGCTGATACTGGGTGCAAAACACCGTCGAAGTCTCGCCATAACGCCGCTCCATCAACTCCAACAACATGCCCCGCATCGATTCCGTTGGCTTGTCCAGCAACCACTCGTCGATAACAAGCAACGTGAACGCGGCATACTTCCGCAAAAACTTCCCCGCCCCGCCAGTGGCGCCTTGGGCGGCAACCCAGGCTTCTTCAAGGTCGGGCATCCGGACGTAGTGGGCGCGGATCCGATGCTCGCAGGCGCGTTTAGCGATCGCGCAGCCCAGATACGACTTGCCCGACCCGGTGAAGCCTTGGAAGACGACGTTCTGCTGCCGAGACACGAACGAGCAGGTGCCGAGCTGGGTCAAGACCTGCCGGTTGAGGCCGCGCTCGTCGAGCAAGTCGATGCGCCGCAGATCCGCATTCGGATAACGCAGCCCTGCCCGCCGGATGAGTCCGGCGACCTTCGAGTGGGTGAAGCTCGAGTAGGCGTCATCAACGACGAGCCGGACGCGCTCTTCGAAAGACAGACTGATCGAGAGGGTGTCGTCCTGGAGGCCGATCGCCTCCAGCAACTCGCCGGCGTTCATCTCGCGGAGCTTGCGTTTGGTCTCCCCATCCAGGGCGCTCAACGGGTGCCTCGGGCGTAGTAGGCGCTGCCGCGAACATAGCCGCCGCTGTCGGGTTCCGGCTCCGGGGTGTGTCCGGTTTTATCCTGCCCGGTGTCCAAGATCGGACGCAGATGCGCATAGCGCGGCGAGCGGACCGGGCCCTGCAGCGCGAGTTCGCAGGCGGCCTCGAGTCGGGACGCAGGGAAGCGGCGCGATAGCCGCAATACCGCCAACGCCGCATCGAAGCCGGCTTCATCGATGAAGACGGACTCAAAGATCTTCCCGACCACCACCGCCGTCGATGGTCCCGTCCGCGCTGCCCATTCCTCGATCCGGCCCCGGTCCCAGGCCTGGAAGCTGCGCCCCTCAGGCAGATCCGCCTCGTTTGTCCGATACTGGTTCGTCGTGGAGGTCGGCAACAACAGATGGCTGGTCAGGCGTTCATCACCCCGATAAACCTCCACCATCGTCTCTGTCACCCGGAGGTCAACATGGGCGCCGATCTGGTTGAAGGGGACGGAGTAGAAGTTCTTCGCCCAAACCACATGGGCGTTCTTGTTGACCTTGCGCTTGTAGGACCAGGTGCTGATCTCGAACGCGGTTGCGGGCAAGGCCTGCAATAGCGGCAACTCTTCGGCGGTAAACACACTCAGGCGAGACCCGGTGCGTTTTTGGAACGGCTCCCGGTTGTAGGCATCCATCTGTTCCCGAATTCTTAGGCGCAGCTGAGCCAGCGAGGTGAAGGTCTCCTGCCGAAGCCCCGCGATGACCCAGGTCGCGACGTGGGCGACGGTATTCTCGGCACTGCTCTTGTCGCGCGGGTGGCGAATCCTGCCGGGGAGTACCGCGGCGGAGTAATGCGCCGCCATCTCCCGGTAAGCATCGTTCAAAACAACCTCGCCCTCCTTCGGGTGGGAGATCACCCCGGTCTTCAGGTTGTCCGGGACCAGTCGTGGGACGCTGCCGCCGAAGAACTCGAACATCGCTGTGTGAGCGCGCAACCACGACTCCTGCCGCATATCCAAGGTCGCTTCGACAAACGCATACCGGCTGAAGGGCAGGCAGGCGACGAACAAATACACCTTCGACATCTCGCCCGTGGTGGGATCCAGCAGCTGCATGGTGGGTCCGGACCAGTCGACCTCGATGCTGCGGCCGGCCTTGTGGCCGACCCGCGACGTCGCACCCGAGACTGCGGCGTAGTCTCCATAGAGGCGGCAGAACCGGTCATAACTCATCGTTGCCCGCACCATCGCTGCCGCGTCGACGTATTCCTGATGCAACAGCTTCAACGTCACTCCGACTCGCGCCAGCTCGGTGTGGACCCGGGGCCAGTCGGGCTGGGCGAACACAGACTCATGGACACCACGGCCGGGGAACAATGCCGCATATACCTCGGCCTCCGACTGTTCGGCGACGTCGTCCCAGCCGAGGCCGAGCCGCTCGGCAGCGTCGAGCACCGCCTGGATGCTGTGGCGTGATATCCCCTGGGCGGACTCGATCGCTCGTCGCGACAAGCCCTGGTTGCGCAGCTGCAATATCAGCTTCGCTTTGATCTTCCGTACCATTGCCGGTACTCCTTCCACCATGTGGCGCTCACATGGTGGGGGAGCTTTTCAGGTGGTGCTCAACCAGCCCGATCGTGGTGCTGAACGATGCCAATCGCGCATCTGAACAGTGGGGCTCACCCGCACCACAGGTGGTGCCCCCGGAAGCCAATATTCACCAAGAGCCGACCGAGCTCAACGGCGGCACCAATATTGTGCAGCACGCGCTGGAGGGCAACGATGCTTACGTTCGGGCGCGGATCCATTACAGTCCGACCGAGTACATGGTCTATAGAACGAGACTGGCTGAGGTCGTCAGCAGCGAACGAAACATCCAGGGGCTGAGCAGGATGGGACTAGCCGAACGGGCCGGGGTCACCCGCGCCGCAGTCGAGAGGCTCGAAAGAGCAGAGCCGTTCGAAACCCTGGGCGTTGTGTGGCCGATCTTACGTGTCCTCGACATACAACCGTCGGCCGTTCCCGCGCCGGGGTTCTATCAGGAGCACGGCCTGACGCCGGTGCGTGCAGCGATCCTGGCGCAGGGCACGGGTTTGCTCTACCCCGCGTCACCTGTAATTAAGCCTTGGCCGCCGAGATCGGGTAAAGCGGAGGAGTAGGACCGTCGTATAGCTCACGGTAACGTTCCTTGGGATTGCGGGGCGAGCGCGGCCATCCTCCCGAAGCGTCCTCGATGACGGAGCCTGTGGCGTGACCGAGATCCGAGTGGCGCCCTAGGTCGCATCCATCCGGGCCCACCGCTGCGAACATCGCGTAGCCATGGCGACCTCCGCGCGTCTGGCTGAGACGCCCGAGGAGAATGCCGTCATCGTCGACGACGTCCCATCGTCCGACGCCAACGCGGGTGGTGCGATCAACCAGGCGGTGCATGTGCGGGCCTCCCATCGTGGTTCGTTCCGATTGAGCGCGCCGGCCTGCGCAAGTCGAGTGTAGGTGACGGTGCACATCTATTGGAGTAGGACCTCGGTGCGATTGTTGACAATTCTGAAACTCACCGTCGTGGAGTGAATGGAATCACTCCATAGACGTCGAAAAGGTAGGCACGTCAGCGAACGGACGGGGGTATGTCGACGTGCCACATCAGTTGAACCTGAGGATCCGGTCGTCCACTAGCACTTCCCTCCAAGCGGTGAGCCAGTCGGTCATTGCGGTCGTCAGCAGGTCGAGTGCCCTATCGGACTCCTTCACTAGGGCAATCGCATCCGGCTTGGCACCGCTCGGGAGCTCGATCTGCAGGTACGCGAGGCCGGGTGTCGCGAGGTTCCAAGGGTTGCTGGGTGCGGCGCCGCCAGTGATGGACTGAGGTCGCCATCGGTGGTACTCGGTGTGTCTGCGTTCAGTCGCCGCGAGCCAGTCCGGGTCGTCTACCAGAGCCCGAAGGATCGTTCCAAGAGGCCTGAGAATCGGACGCCGTTGGATGCTGATGTCGGACTCGAGAGCGGTGATCGTGCCCTTGTTGAACGACAACCACGCCGCCTTCGAGTCAGCAAATGGGTCTTCGCTGGCGGCTGCTTGGTAACTCTTCGAGAGGTTGGCGTCGGCTTTGGACGCGTCAAGATGAAGAAAGCGTGCGGCTATGTTCGCCAGCCCGTGAGCGGCGCTGAGGGCATAGTAGGTTGTCATTTCGGACATCGCTCGCGCAGCCATCCCCGTGCGGTCCCCGTTGGGTTCACGCTCCAGCCATCGGTTCGCTTCCAGACTGGCGGTACATGCTAGGCCTAGTTGTTCGCCTGCGGCGGCCGCGCGGCCAGCGCAGGCGTAGAGGTAACCGTAGGCGACCTGGCCGTGAACGCTAGCGCTCATCTCCCAGAACTGCGCCTCAGCTCCAACTTTCTGCCACTCCATGGCTGCACGCCAAGTGTCCATTCGACCTTCGGGCATGTCAGCATCCCCGGCTGCCGCGAAGGTGGGCAGCACCTGCGCGATGATGATTGGTTCGTTTTTCTCCACGAGTTCAGTCTGGCCGAGCGACACCTGCGGTATGGGCTACTGCGGCCCCCAAGTGCTCTGGCGATAAGGCTGCGTCTCGCAGGACGCAGGGTGCGATGAACTTTCCCGCGTCATACGTTCCACCATCCCTCAGCGGGCTCTACGGGCGAGGTCCGAAACGGGTGTGACCGTCCCGGGGGCTGGCGATCACCATCTGTCCGTCGTCGCGAGTCACGGACCAGGCTTCATAGTGAGCATCCGCGAACACATCGATTTTGGTCCCGTTGGAGAATCGCAGTTCGAGGGTGCCGTTCTCGAAACACTCTCCTGTTACAGCTGTCTGGTGAAGGTCCACTAAATTGCTTACCCGCGCTAGTTTCTCAGGGTCGATGACCGTCTGAATTCCGTTGGCGGTAAGCCGGAACGGGGACTCAATCCTGGTGATGCTGGCGCTCGTGATTGCGTAGTCAAATTCCAATTGTGCGACATCTTCGTCGTGGATGCTGAGGACTATGGTTTTGCCGAGTGGGTTGGTCACGACGTCAGTATGTGCTGTGCTGGCGCTACTTACGTGAAACAGCGCCGCGATTGGTGGACGAATCTGCTCCTGATTCTCATCGGGGGTGCGAGCGCTATTGAAGCGATCAGGTCTCCGATAGGGGATCCCTCACGGGCTAGCGACAGGCGTGCTGTGTAGGTCGGCGTGAGCGCGCCCGACCCGCTCGGACACATCCGCGAGTTTGCTCGCGAGGGCGCGAAGTTCAATGAGGGGCACCTCGCTGAGCTCGACTCCGCGCCAGCTTCGGTGAGTAATGCTAAGGTCGGGCTCGCCTTCGTCGGGCCACCAATCACCGTGGATGTAGCGATTGCGCAGCTTCATCAGTGTTTCCGCCTCCTTGAGCGTGTTTCGGAACTCCGAATGCGAACCGCGGCCGCGTAGATCGAGCACGCGAACGACAAGCTGCCTGAGGGCGTCGAAATTCAGACCGCGCGTCGCAGCAAGTGCGCGCTCATCAGGGTCGTCGTGACCGAAACTCCACCCGTCGATTAGAGACGTTGCAAGCCAGAAAAGTCCGCCTTCTACCCGTCCTGACCAGTAGGCCACTGCCCCGAGAGCAACAAGGAATTCGTCACTGGCGTCGGGTTTTGTCCAATCACCCTGTTCGAGCATCTAGTCTCCCTCGCAAGCTGTCTCTATTCGGTCGTCCCGGTCGCAGGCGGGCTCGGTGTCCGCCGGTGCTTGAGCAAAAACTAGCAGTCGAGCAGGACCAGCTGCGCATTTCTACCTCGCCCGTTAGTCGATCCCCTAACGAGCATTAGTGGAGACCCCGGCAATCTGTCGCCCGATACTTTTCAAGTCGTGCCCCCAGGCTTTGCCCCGCTCGCCCAGCACGCCCTGCACAGCAGCCATGGCCACCAAATCCCAGAATCGTTGCAGGCTGTCCGCCATTCGCTCGTTCAGCCGTCTGTAGAACTCGTCGGACTGCGAAATATCGTTAATCATTTCGCGGAATAGGGCATTGAGTTCAGGTTCGCGCTCGAGGGCTATTCGTTCCGCGACATCCCAAAACGTCTGAGGACTCTCCTCTCGTTGCGGGTTCTCAGCGAGTACATCGAGATAGTAGAAACGGCCGTCCTTCCCATATCGATTCAAGGCGGACAACAAGGGAAGCCACACAGGATCGGCGTCGACGGCTGCGAGTGCCTTAGTAACGTAAGACCGGTTAGTTGCTTGGGTAAAATTGTCGCGGATCGCTTCACGAAGCAACGATTCCATCTTGACAAGATCGTGCCGATACTCGTTCTTGAGAACGCGGGCAGGAAGCCATACGCGATGGTTCTCGACGTGCCGGAGACCCAGACCAAGTTTCAGCATTTTTTCGACGCCGATAGAAAGCATCGTCATTATCGGGTCGCGCGTCGTCTCGATAAATGCTGCCGTGCGCAGCGCTCGGATGCCGTAAGCGAGTAGATTTTTTGCCGAATCTGACTCCCGAAGGAAATCGAAACCTTGGGCCATGGAGAGGTCATCGTTATATCGATTGGGCACAGGCGCACTCTTGCAGACATGCCTTGCCGCAAAACCCGGTAAACGGATTCCCGCGGGTTCAAATAGTGCCCACTTTTGCGCGTGTTCGGATGTGTGTTCGAACGGTGGTTGTGGGATCAAATCGAGAAGGGCGCCACGCGTGTTAGTAACTGCGATCGTCGATGACTGAGTATGGTTTGACACATCACCTCTCCGTCAGCCGCATTTCCTCGTAGCGGGTCAATGGTCACTATTCGTAGCAGCGCCCGTCGCCATCTCCGTCACGACAGCTAAAGGAACCATTCGCAATTCGGCGCTCTATCTCGCGCACATACTCTTCGGCTATAGCCCTTCTACGGTCTGACTCGGCCTGCGATATAGCGAATTCAGCCTGATACTCAGCGGCCTGCTGAAGACAAACGATTGATCCCCCGGCCTGCGCGACGCGGGCTGTGTTTGCTGCCGCCACGATAAGCGAGGCGTATCTGCTTTGAGTTTCAGCGAGATCACCGTCTGAAACGTAGTCCGAAGATTCACCATTCTGTATCTCCTGGAAGTTGAAGCTCGTGCCCTCCGGGGCCCACCATCCGCTGGCCACTAGACGCTCGTTTACCGAATCCGAGGGTGGCTCTTGGGAAGGGCGACCCGTCGCGTCAAGGATGTGGATGAACCCCCTGTCCTGGTCGTTGCCCCGAACTACCAAAACCTTCGTCCCCACTGGCAGCTCGCGTTTCTTGACCGCGAACGCCTCCGACAGATCAAGACCCTCACCGTTCATGCAGGAGGCATCGTAAGTCCAGATGAGATCAAGCTCCACAACGGCACTGTCGATGACGACAGTCCTAGCATCCCCGGACTCCGTGATCGTGCCAACGAAATGTGTCTCGTTCCAGTGGTGGTCAAGAATCACGGGTTCGCCCGTTTCGAGCTCGTCGTTCTGGACCACTTTGACGTGAATATATTGATCGGGATCAACCGTTCGTCCGGCCTCTAGATCCTGCGACACGACCGTCCAGTTCGCGTCACGCCAAACTGCGCGGTTGTCGCCGGACGCGTCTTGATCATCGAAGTTTTCGAAACCCAGAGACTCAGCCAGAGTCCGAGCTTCGTTCAAGGTCAGCCCAATAAATTGTGGGATGCGGGTCTCTCCGTCGGGAACTGGGAGGTATTCGACCTCAAAGTCTGGTTTGACGCCATTTTCTGCATGCTCACTCGGATCGTCGGTGCAGCCGGTCAGCGCGAGGATGGCGAGAAGCGCGATAGCGAAAGTGCGGCGTTTGAGGTTCACTCGCCAACGATAACGGGCGCATCCCGCGCATTTAAACTCGTGATCGAGAAGTGTGTCTTCGCCAGCTACCACATGAATCGTAGAGGTATCAGTGAGCAATCCTCCAACGGCGTGCTCGTCCCAAAAACGACGGTTTATGACACACCGTCAGGGATGTCAGTGGCACGGGCCAGAATCGGGTCACAACTCGTGACCGAAAGCTGGAGGTTACGGTCACCAGTATCGGGACGGACCACCATGACCACCATCGGATATGCGCGCGTAAGCACCACCGAGCAGAATCTCGACCTGCAACGGGATGCCCTCGTGGTCGCCGGTGCTGTCCGCACGTTCGAAGATCTCGGCGTCTCGGGCCGCCTGGCCTCCCGCCCTGGTCTCGAGGCGTGCCTAGATTTCTTGAGGGAGGGTGATGTCCTCACTGTCTACAGGCTCGACCGGCTCGGCCGCTCCACCAGGAACACCCTCGAACTCCTGCACCAGCTCGACGGTCGCGGAGTCGCGTTCCGCTCGCTGAGCGAGGCGATCGACACCAGCGGGCCGATGGGGCGGGCCATGATCACAATCATCGCTGCGTTCGCCCAGCTTGAGGCGGATGTCACCAGGGAGAGAACGCTGGCGGGGCTGGAAGCGGCGCGGGAACGGGGACGAGTTGGCGGTCGACCGAAAGCACTCTCGCCCGCAATGGTGGCTGTCGCAAAAACGATGCTCGCTGCGGGGAGTCGGCCCGGTGTAATTGCCGCGGAGCTTGGGGTGGGGCGCTCCACTATCTACCGGGCACTGGCTTATTGACTGAACCTATTTGGATAGCGTCTGCCAAGCTAACTAGATGGACGACCCGAATGTCATGACCCGAGAGGCCGCCTGCGTTTTTCTCGGGGTGCATCGAGGCACGCTTACAAAACTCATTGACGCTGGCGAGCTCGTCCCAGTATCAGCCGGAGCAGGGACCGATCTGCGCCGAGGTGACCTTGTCGCGCTCAAGTCGAAAAGAGAAGCTGTTCGCAAGATCGCGATCCAGCAGCTGCTTGAGGTCGATGAGGAGGAGTTGAGGTAGCTTCCAGGGTTCATCTGAGGTCAGCGGGATCCGTGTTGAGTCAATTCCTACAACTTGTTGGCAGGAGAGCGACAGGTCCCATCGCGCGGAAGCTCGCCCCCAGCCTCGAGCGCTGTCGTCGTCGACCGCTGGGGAATCAGCTGAGAGCGCGACGGCTGGTAACCCCAAGATTACAAGGACCCCGCTGATGCGTTGCCTCGCTTGCCGCCTCGACTATTCAGATTGCGCGCGGCCAGACCAACGAGACCTTCGTTGCAAATTCTGCTTGGCGCTTCTCGATAGTCTCTGGCGTCCAGTCTGCCGCAATCGATATCCGCTTCGTTAGTACGAAATTAGACTTTTCCAATCGAGGCTTCTTGATTGAGAAGGGCTTGTTTCCTATCTTCATGTTGGGAGTCTTTTGCAATAGGGCATGATTGCCGATTCGGTCTACCCATTGCTTCTTGAGCTCGCCGGGGAACGCGGGCCAATCTGCTTCTGTCGCGTTCTTCGGTAACACGTGTTCGAGGTTCACAATTGCCTCGTCCCTATTCGCAACAAACTCTGGTTCTGTCTCCCCTTCTTCGAATGCTTCTAACGCCCGCAAGTAGTACCTTGACAGAGCGACTTTCGTCACGCGTGCGGTCGCAAAAGCATTCTCGAATTCTTTGTCGCTCGGGACAATCGATTCCAGCTTCGCCAATAGTTCTTGCGCCGTTTTGATGTCACCTTTCCTAATGGCCATCGCGGCATTGCAGTATGCGGTCTCGGTGGAACCGCCGCCGATGCCTCCAACGATCAAGCCTCGTACGCCCCAATTCACGGAAAGACGCAGAACTTTCTTTACTTCCGTCGTAGTGAAATACTGCAACACGGCAAGCAGCATGGGGCGGTTCTGTTCGAGCGACAGCCGATTGAGGGTCTCAATATTGTCTTTCGTTTCCGTTCCCCATGTTGACCAATAGTCGTCATCGCTAGACAACAGGGCGGCGTAAAGCCCGGCCGACGTTTCCACCTCCGTCGCAAAGGCAATGGCTTGCGTCGCAGTGGTGATACTTTTCTTCATCTCTTTGTATAGATAGGGCTCACGCGTCGCCCCGCTTTTCGAGTTCCATAGGTGTCTGAGAAATGCGATAAAGGCATCCTGGTCCGTGTCCAGCGCGCCGAGTGCGACGAGCCATTTGTCCCTCACGGACTCTAGACCGTTGGCTTGGCTCGAGGCCTTTCCGAAAAGGTAGTTCTTCAAAAGGTCAGCGAGAGTGAGATTCGCGCCGCGGTCGTTGAGAGTTTCGAAGATCATAAACGCATCGGATTCGTTAGGTACTTTGACGTAGATCACGCGCAGACCGGATTCAACGAACTTGCGCCACTCTACGAACGCGACAATCCAGTTGTCGCCCGCGTTTGCAGCTTCCTTTTCCACGAAACCACGGATTAGGCCATCGGCGTTTTTTATCAGAGCGTGAGAGTCACGCGTAGCGGGTACCTCTGATGCTCCCGGAACAACGAACTGGCCGAAAAACTCGTTGTCCTCGGCGTTCAACACCAACCTTGGGATATGGGCGCCTTCGTCGTCTGAGAATTTATTTAAGAACTCTGAGTTGATTGAGCTGGCACGATCCGCTTCTCCGTGTGCGTCGTAGTAGTCACGCATCGCGCACAAAAGCAAAGTAGCTGTCGCCAAACGCTGTTGTCCATCGATGATCGTCAATCGAGACGCATCCTCTGTAGCGAGAACAACTGTGCCCATGAAGTGCTCTTTTTGTTTGGACGCAAAGGCGCTTTTTATATCTGAACAAAATTCCGATACTTGGTCCGTCTTCCAGGAATATGAACGTTGATACAGAGGCACCTGGAGCGCTTCGAGCTTCAGCAGGTAGCCAACGCCCTTGAGATCGAATTCAATATTGGACGTCAAGTCGGCCTCCGTCGAGTCGGGTATCTAGTGTCACAATAGCGGGCAACCGTTGCTCCTACAGAGGTCGGTCGTCGAGTCGCTCGTGAACGTGAGGCACGATCGCCGCGCGGTGTCACCAAATGGGTTGCGAGACTGCCACATTCTCCATGGGTGCACACGCCCGCACATCATTGCGTGGCAGTCGATTCTCGACGCTGGTTGGACGTGAGAAGACGTCTCGATACCCTCTATCGAGAACGATCCCGTCGGCTTGAAAAAGTCGGGTCCAAACGACCGATGCTGCTTAGCAGCACAAGGCGCGACGACAACATGGCCTCCATAGTTACGGAACGCCAGCGTTACGATTACCACTAGAAACCGTCCCGTCGTTTACGAAACATCAGTCAGATGTAGTCAAGGGTCCTCGGCCGCGAAGTTGTGGGGGGAGGCCGGACGGAGGAAACTCATGCCCCCGCGACGCGGACTGAGAACAATTCGCTATGAGATACCGGCGGATTAGCCTTGGGGAACGGGTCCTAACTGATCCCTCACGGACGATGTTGGGGCAATGGTCAGCGAACCGGCGGCGGGCGCTCCGTCGAGTGTTGTGCGGCAAGAGCGTATGCAACGATGAGGGCACGACGGATCACGCCGACCAGAAAGAGACCGACTAGCTATGAACACACCTGCGCCGCTCGTTGTCGCCTGCGACGAATCGGGCAACGATGGTGAGAACTTGCTGGACGGCAACTCGCCCGTATTCGCGCACGCGAGCGTGACTCTGTCGGAGAAAAATGCCGCGGAGATCATGGCCGAAGTTCGTGCGCGGACGCGAAGTCGGAGCGCGGAGCTGAAGTCGAAGACAATCGTGCAGCCTAAATACGAGACAACGGCGCGATGGTTGCTTCAGCATCCGCTGCTTACTAACGCCGCCTCAGTGCACCTGACTCATAAGCGCTATTTCGTCGTCGCTAAACTGTTCGACTCGACAGTTGAGGAGATCGCGCGCGACGAGGGTTACGACATGTATGCGGATGGATCCGCACTGTCAGCCGCGAACATTCTCCACTTCTTCGCGCCGTCTGCTTACGTTGAAAAGTGGGACGGCCTCTTGCTCGCTTTCCAGCGCTTCCTCCGAGCGAAGACCGCTGAGGATGCGGCGTCTGCGCTGGCGACGCTGGACGTCATTTTCGTGGACGCATTGTTTGTCGAGACACCCCTGCGCGACTTCATCAATATGGCGTACACCGGTATCTCGCATCTCCGGAGTTTGTCGGCGCTACAACTCGGGCAGGGTATCGATCACCGGCTGCGAACTCTCGACCCGCTCGTCCCCGCGATTGGAGCGACTGTTTTGTTCTGGGCGAACGCGTCGGGCAAACCGGTGGAGCTAGTGCACGATGCCGCGTCGGAGCTGTCACCTGAGCGCATCGCCGCGATCAGGTACAACCTCGCCAGGCCTGAGATCGTTTCGCCTCAGCAAGCGGGGAGAGGAGTCGAACTAACGAAAGTCGTGCAGGTTGACTCTCAAGACGACGAGCGCGTTCAGGTCGCGGACCTCGTCGCCGGGCTGGGTCGCGTCGTGGGCGAGCAATTGGCCGTGGGTAAGGAGCATCCGCTCTTCGCTGAGATCGAACCGCTCATCAGCCAGTACAGCATCTGGCCCGTCGAAAGACTCATGAACCCGGAAGAAGCACGCGCGGTGGCCACACGCGCCTGAAGTAACGTCTTCCGGATTCCTTCTGGTTCCGAGTCGATGATCAATGACCGCAGCCGAATGAAGCTCGACGCACAGACATCGGACGACAGCATTCACGAGCAGTGGCATCGCATGCTGCCCATTTTTTCACCCCGAACCTGGCGCGAGGAGTAGGAGTAGATCAAGCAGTCGACTCCTCCAAGGATTCACAGGGCGGAGCGGCAGCGAAAATAGGCAAGGAGCGGCATAAGTCACGGGTTCAACTCTGCAGGTATCAGCCACTTGTGCGCTTTCTGCGACGATGCCCTCAACTGCGGGTGTTGCCGCACAATCTCGCACTGCCGCTCGTCAGGCAGACCGAGTTCGTGCAGGACGTTGAGAATGACGACAGCGGTTGTAATCTCAACGATGGCTATCAGTTCTTCGCCGGAATGGTTTGGCGTTCTGCCCTCGTGCGCAAGGTCGTTGCGTGCCTGCGTGGTTCGCCTCGCCCAGTGGGCGACGTCTGGCATGAGAAAAGTGATCGCGTTCTGGCTGGGGCGCGCGGCAAGTGCGCGAAGACGGTCTTGGAGGTTCGGATCGTTGCGGATAGCCTTCTTGAATCTAGCGCGGTACTCCTCGGGAACCTGCTCAAGCATCGCGGCTCGCATAGCTGCAAACTCCGCCCTAGGGAACGGTTTTTCGTCGATAAGAAGGCTGCGGTGAAGCACCTCCCCCGCACCAACGGCGGTCAGGAGGTTGTTCTCGACAAAGCTCGCCGGCGCGTAGCGAAGACCAAGGATCATATTGGTCGCCGCCTGCAGGCGGTCGTGCGCCTCGCACCAGCGAGGAATCACTTCCTCGAATGGGAGGGACTTGCACATGAAAAAGACGCGGCGATCGTCGATCGCCGCGGCGTCTTGTTTGCCGAGCGCAGCAGGCGAGTAGAGTACGGCGGCGCGATGGGGAGCCGACGGGAGGTCATTCGGTGTGACCGACTCGGTACCGGGAACCTCCAGACGGAGCCAGATCATGCCGGCGGCGCGGTGTGTCGCCAGGGCGACCAGGTCCTGAACAAGCTTTGCAGCCTTCAGAGCAGCACGAAGGGTGAACGATTCAGATGGGATGATTCGGATCGACGCCGCGTCCCGCATCCGCCCGATGGTTTCGCCTTTGCGGTGGTCGAAAAATGGCAGGGTGTGCGTGTGTATGAGACGATACTCGGTCCCCTCAACTTCCACTGACTGCGCCTCAACCGGCCTTACGGAAATACTCCCAGTTCCGTCGAATTTGTCGTCAGAAACACCGACAACTCTTTCGAATGCAGAGGATGCGGCCCAGAGTCCAAGATCTTCGACCGACACCTCGGCTGTCGCGAATACAGGGTCGTTTTTACTGCCGATGTGCGCACCAATGACCGCGGTCGTCGCAGCCACGGTTTGACTATCGGGGCTTACTATCCGTGCGGCTACGGTTCGGCTCCCGCCGATGGGTACACAGTCGAGAAGGGTGATCTCGCGCTGCTCGGCTGCGCCATGTATGACGTCCCACGTCCTTGTGCCCTCGTGTTGCAACGTCAACCCTGGAACAGGACTCGACGTGATGCGGTCGTCGAACGCACCGATTAGCGATAACGACAGGCTCCCTTCGGCGTCATATCGGAGCACACCCGGGATCTGATCGCGAGGGCAATCCGGCAGCCACCACAAGCCAACCCACTCGCCAGCCTCGTCGAGGTATAGAGGATCATCTGATGCCATCTCTGCGTTCTCCCATCTATTCCTCACACTGAGCCCAATCTTCCCAGTTCGTCCCGAGCATTGTCTCGAGCGTCAATGCTGTCGGAGCTACGTTTTGCGAAGAGAAGCTCTGCGCCTATTTATCGAACGGTGAAGGTTCCGCAAAGAAGCAGGTTCCGGCCACACGCGCATTGCGGGACTCAGCAGCGGGTCCGGTGCAAGCACTTTATAGAGCATCACGGGCCCTAGATTGAACGATCGAAGATTGTGACACGTCCGACACGGTCCATGACGCGGACACCCGCCGCTGCGAACCTAATCGCGATCCTTGAGCTCTAACGCTAATCCCAGTGCCTCGGCGATCTTGGCTATAGTCGCGGTCGTCACGTCGTTGTTCGCTTCCACACGCGCGATTGTCGGACGCGAGAGTCCAGACTTTTCGCCGAGTTGTGCCTGAGACCACTTCTGCTTCTTACGGGCGTCTCGAATAACGACACCGAAACCCATCTTCTCCGCCTCGCTCAAGCCGCTGCGCCTTTCGAATTGGCGCCCGGATTCGGTTCGACGCGGTGCTGCCCGTGGAGGGCGTCCGCGGCGATGCCTGCGATCTGACCAAGGAATGCCGGGTCCGTCATGTAGGACTGAATCTCCTGGGACTCGCTGACTGTCTTCAATACCGCAAGCCCGACGGCCCCACTGAAGCCCTCTGACGCTCTGAGCTGTGCGATGGTGTTATTTTTCGCCATCGCTACCGCTTCCTCGTTGGCGTCGAGAAACCCCCAGAATGTCGTGATGAATCCAGAGATGCTTTTAGGGTTGACATCGATTCCCTGGGCTCTAAACATGTCATTTACTCTGTCGATAACTTCGTCCAGCGGCCCTATTTGGGGTGACGTGCCCCCCTTATGCTCGCCATCGAAGTTCGGCAACAGGATGCCTTCGCTGCTGCCCCTGCTCAGCGAATGGTCTTCATTTATCGCAGACGGCACGAGCTTGACGCCTGAAAGCTGAACGCCGTCGAGAAAACTGTCGTCGCGATCTGTACCGTCGGTATGCAGGTTGCGTGCCAAGAGAGTGGCGAGGATGGCGCGGCGGTGAAGCTCAGGGTCCTGATAGTCGACGATCTGGCTCAGGAACTGCCAGGCGCTACGGTAACCGATCACGTCGGAACGAAACGCCTCCAGCGACTCCTTCTTGGCTTTGTCTTTGGAGAGCACCGCTTGACGCCACTCGCCGCTCCAGCGGTTCTTGATTGGCGACAGTACCCTGGCGATCGCTTCGCCGCCGGAGCTCTCGAGGAATGCATCGGCGACTTCGTTCATCTCGTCCGACGTGTAGAGCCCCGACGTGTCAAGCCGCTCGCCAATCGTGATCAGCGAGTTAGGGTCGACGTCACCGTCGATGTGGGCATCCGAGTAGTAGAGGTTGAAGTCCTCCTGGACGCTTGCCGGGGAGTTGCGAAAGTCGACGACCATCGGTGCAGTCTTACCCGGGTAGCTACGGTTAAGTCTCGAGAGCGTCTGGACAGTAGCAACGCCAGAGAGCTTTTTATCGACGTACATCGCGATCAGACGGGGCTCGTCGAAGCCGGTCTGGAACTTGTTTGCGACGATGAGCACGCGGTAGACACTCTCGTTGCGGAATGCTTGTGCAACGTCGCTGCGTCCGTTGGCCGAGATCTCCGTGACGATCTCGCCATCCTCTGTGGTCAACGAACCAGAGAACGCAACCAATGTGCTCAGATCTTCGTACCCTTTCTCAGCGATGTATGCGTCCATCTTTTGCGACCAATTCAGCGCCTCGATACGGGAGCTCGTCACCACCATGGCCCTGGCTTCACCACCGAGCATATGCATGACATTTCGACGGAAGTGCTCGATGACGACACGGACCTTCTGCGCGATCGCGGTGGGGTGGAGCCGCGCATATCGGACGATGCTGGAGACTGCTTCACCAGTGTCAACCTGAATCTCACGCTCGGACTCCTTGCCGTCGAGCGTGCTCTTTACGCGAAGGAACATGTCGTAAGTCGAGTAATTGGTTAGTACGTCGAGGATGAAACCCTCCTCAATCGCTTGGGCCATCGTGTATGTATCGAAGACCTCCCAGCGACCGTCTCTCTCCGTGCCAAACAAGCGCAACGTTTTTGCTTTCGGGGTCGCTGTGAGGGCGACAAAAGTGATGTTGCTGGACGCTGCGATTGCTGAATCTTTAGCCCTCAACAGATCGTCCGCGCTAATATCCTCGTACGCATCCAGCTCCACGTCGACGAGAAGTTCCTTGAGTTGTCTCGCGGTGGACCCGGACTGCGACGAATGCGCTTCATCAGCTACGACTGCCCAGTTCCGACCACGGAGTCCTTCCGTATCCTCGATGAGTCTCATAACCTCGGGGAAAGTCTGCAGGGTGCATGTGATGATGTGGCCGCCCTCGAGGAGCGCCTTTTTCAGCTGAGGTGACTTAGCTCCTGACTTCTCACCGACTGCGACAACGAGGCCTTTGCTCGACTGCACCAGGTTCATGTCGGCGCGAATATTCTCGTCAAGCACGGTCCGATCGGTGACGACGATGACCGAGTCGAACGTCGACTTCGATTCGGTGCTCATGTGGCGGATCAGCCGATGGCTAAGCCAGGCTATGGTCTTGGTTTTACCCGACCCCGCGGAGTGCCAGATCAGATAGCGCTTTCCCGTACCGTTTGCCTCGATGTCAGCGACGATTCTTTCGACTGCGCGCAGTTGGTGAAAGCGGGGGAAGACGAGCCGCCCCTCGGCCTTGCCCGATTTGTTTGGTTCAAAGAGCGCGAAGTCCTTCAAGATCCGCATGAAGGTTGGCCGCGCGAGGATGTCGCGCCACAGGTAGTTCGTCGATGACCCCGTGCCAGACGGCGGGTTGCCCTCGTGCCCGTCGTTGCCCTGGTTGAAGGGCAGAAACACGGTGTCACCACCCTGCAACTTAGTCGTCATGTATATGAGGTCGTTGGACACCGCGAAATGGACTAACGCACGGCCGGGCGCGAGCAGAGGGCGATTTCTCCCTGGTTTGCGGTCCTCTTTATACTGGCGAATCGCGTGATTTACTGATTGCGTGTTGTCCGTCTTGAGCTCCAGTGTTGCGAGCGGAAGACCGTTGGCGAGGAGCACGACGTCGATGCTCTCCCCTGTTGTTGAGTCGAAGTGCACCTGACGTAGGACGCGCAGGCGGACAGATGCTGCCGCTTCGACCACGTCGGTCAGATTGGGGTTCGCCGGTGGGAATGCCATCATCGGGCCGAACTTCGCGGCGGGTCGTCCAATCTGGGCGTAGGAGAAGCCCTTGCGCAGTACGCCAAGTAAGCCGCCAACAGGGTGCCCGGTCGTTGGGTCCATGCGCGTTGCCTTCGCCAGCTCCTTGGTAACGTGCTGAAGCAGCTTGCGCTCGGCGTCAGCTCGCTGGCCATCGGCTAGATCATTGGGAACGGCTTTCTCGTACTCCGCTGGGTACTGAGTCTCGAGCCAGTAGAGCAGGTCGGCCGGCACCATCGCGAGGCTCAGGTCCCAGCCCGTCGGCTTACCGTCATCTTCGTACAACCACCCGTGCTCTGCGAGCTCGGCGCAGAGATTCTCTTCGAACTCGAGCTCCATTAGCTGTGCGTGGTTCATAAGGTTTTTTCCTTGCGTGTAACGACATCGAGGAGGAAGGCGGACGAACGCTCTACGAGCAAGGCGCGAAGACGAGCAACCTTCTCCAGCATGCGATCGATGTTGCCCGTCACGTCGTCAAGACGGTCTGCGATGCGGATCTGCTCCTCCATGGGTGGCAGTGGAACAGGCATCATGTCCAGGGCGATCTTGGTGACTCGTTGGGCGTTCGGTCGGACGCCTGTACCAATGGTTCCGAAGTAGTCAACATACCGGGGGCTGCGGAGCAGATGATGGACGTATCGCGGATAGAACCGGGACGAGATCCAAAACGCCTTGTAGTCAGGGCTGGTGTAACCGGTGAGAGTCGAGACGCCAAGTCCTCCGTGATTTAGCCACATCATGTTGGCAGCGAGTTGGTCCGGTCTTACGACCCGGTAATTCGACACGTCAAGAGATGCCTGTTGACCCTCCGCCCGGGTATTCACCTCAACGCCTCGATACTCTGATATCGAGAGGAGCGGACCCAGCGGGGTGCCGCCATTGCGTTCTGTGCTCTCTGCGAAGTCGTAGCCGAACTTTGTGCGCCCCCAGTGCTCCGGTATCCCGGCAAGCGGCGACTGCGCATCTTTTCCCCGACCGATGTCACTATCGGAAAGGCCGAAAAGCGCAGCGGTGTCGACTGCACGTGCTCGCAGCACATCTGTCAACTCATCAAGCTTTGCGATCATAGCGGCGACGTCATCGAGACGCGCCGCGAGCTCGTGCTGAACCTGCAATGGCGGCAATGGGACGCGGATGCGCGACATGCGTGTGAAGTTGGTGGACCAGAGGTCGTCGACGATTCCCGCACCCCAGCGGAAGTACTCGTCCTGAAATACCGTGCTGCGCAAAAGGTGATGACCATACCCAGCGACCAGCAGTTCAGGGTTGGGTGTCATGACCGAATAAACGAGCGAAACGCTCCCATCTTGGCGGGCGAGTCCAGATGCTCCGCGTCTATCGGACCGGGAGTTGATGACCAGATCTCCTGCACGCACAAGCTTACGGTCGCCTTCCGTTTGAGACTTGGCGACGCCGACAAGCTGCGGCGTTACTCCCCTTTTCCCCACTGATAGCGGGGGAAATTCAGCCTCTCCGACCCTCTCGTTCCGTTCGATCAATATTGATCCAATTGGGGCCAAGACGAAGGTCGAACTCTCGAACAGGGACTCATGAACCGCCCGGGCGGTCACTGATTACTCACTGAATTGAACATCCCAACGAGCTCACTCATGAGGTCTTGCACCTCAGCGTCGATTTCATCGAGCGGTCGGGGTGCTGTCGGGGTGTAGAAGATTCTCGTGAAAGGGATCTCATTGCCTGACTTCGCCCTTCCCTCGTCGGACTGGGCGTCAGGAGAAAACGGGAGCACCTCACGTTCCATGTGCTCGGCGAGGTCTTCGCTGAGTGGCACGCGCTCCGTCATTTTCCAACCGCTTGCGGCGACCGGATTCCCCTTACGATCTATTGCTGCCGGTGCGGAATCATCGGGCACACCCATTGCATTAATCACAGCGTCCACAAGACCCAGCGGTGCCTTCAAACCTGCGGCCTTCGCGGCTTTCGTGAAGTTGGTCGGCAGGTCGTTCCACGGTGTTCCGTCTAGTGCCTCAAGTACGGCAACGTACTCATTCGTGAAGTCCTTCCGATCACGCAACCGCACCAGGATCGTCTCGTCGCACGTGGTCCTCAGCCGTGCTTGTTTGTAGACCGGCACGTCGCGGAACATGAAGTCCTCCGGCGTCACCACACGCGAAATCGTCTGGTCCGCGAGCTCGAAGGCTCGGTAGGCCTCAAGCACCGCGTTACGATTGGCCCTTTTCATCTCGCGCCGTTTCTCACCCATGGGCTTGCGCAATAAAGTCCATTGCCCGGATCCGTCGATCAACTGGATCTTTCCTCGGCGATTGAGATCTTTGTTTGTATCGAGGAACCAGACAAAGGTGGGGATTCCGGTTCCGTAGAACATGCCAGGCGGCAGGGCGACTACAGCGTCGACAATGTCCTCTTCGAGTAACCACTGACGAATGGCAGTGGGTCCTTTGTCGCCATTGAAAAGCGGCGCTGCGTTCGATACGACAGCGGCACGACCGCCCTGGCCGTTCTTAGCCGAGGGGCTGAGCTTTGAGGCGCAGTGGGCGAGGAACAGCATCTGACCATCCGCCGTACTTGGCAGTCCATGGCTGAACCGCGAGTTGTGCACGGCAGCTTGGTCACGAACGGACTTCTCGTCGGCAGACCAGTCGCTTCCAAAGGGAGGGTTGGAGAGCACGTAATCGAAAGTCTGTCCCTCGTATAGATCCTCTACCAAGGTGTTGCCTTGCTTGATTGCATCAGGTCGGCCGCCCTGGATGAGCAGGTCGGCCTTACCAAGCGCAAATGCAGAGGGCATGAGCTCCTGGCCGTAAAGGGTCACGTCGATCTTCTCATTCATCCGCCGCAGTGCGTCCTGCGCAACCAGCAGCATCCCGCCCGATCCAGCGGTCGGGTCATAAATCGAACGAGCCGCATTCTCGCCCGCAAGCGTGTCGTCGTCGTTTGAGATCAAGATGTCGACCATGAGCTTGATTGCATCGCGCGGTGTGTAGAAGTTACCGGCAGCTTTCCCCTTTTTGTTGAAAGCCCGGTACATCACATCCTCGAAGACGTCGCCCATCGCGGTGTTCTCCAGTTTGCTCGGGTGAAGATCGAGGGTGGAGAAGTGCTTGACGACGGCATGCAGGCGATTGGACTCTGCGAGCACCTTTGCTCGTCGGGCAAACTCGAACGATACCCAGATGTCGGCGATGTTGTTCGAGAAGCCGGCGATGTAGCTCTTCAGCGATTCTTCGACGTTGTCGTCGACCGACGCGATCGTCGCAAGGTCGAGCGGCGACACGTTGTAAAAGCTGAGCTTGAACTTATCTTTGACGGCGATGTCGATGAGGTGCAGGGGAAATGAGCTCCTCGAGCGAACGAACTCCGCTACTTCGTCCTTGGTGTCGGCCAGCATGCATTCCAGTCGACGCAGAACCGTGAATGGAAGGATGAAATCGCCGTAGTCCTCCTCGTCGACAATGTTGCGCAGATACTTGTCCGCCGTTTCCCAAACGATCTGAGCCGTAGTGCTCTTGGATGTACTCGTCGGCTCTGCCATGCGTGCTGTTTCCCCACCTAATTGCGACTCTCTTTGTATCAAAGACTTTACACAGGTGAGTTCAGGGGAAATATGATGCACCCGTCTGGGGGTCGTCCCGATAACCGAACGGGTACTCCCCATATCAAGTGAGTCGCACCAGCTCAGAACTTCGACCGTGCCTATGATCAGACCTTCGTCTGCACCGTCGCGACCGTAGAGTAGGAATCCGCAAGTTGCGCCCTGCTCAACCGGAAGACGAAGAGGGAGTCCGCAAACTGGCAATGCTCGATTATCTCGTTGCATAGAAACAAGACGAAGACGCAACCAGCGTCTCGCAGCACGGCCGCTGCGTACCGAACTCAACCGTATGGCTGCGGTGGAGCAACAAATGTTGGACCCCATACAACTGACTGCCGAACCAGAAATGCTCGGTACCCCGCTTCTGTCCATCGACGAACTCGCCGCTTGGACTCAAACCAAAAAGTCGACTCTCTACGCCCTACTGTCACAAGGGCGAGGGCCGAGATGCTCGAAGGTCGGAAGAGCACTTCGATTTGCCCCCTCAGACGTCCACAAGTGGATCTCGGAACTCGCAGATAGCCGAGCGCCACGCCCATGATCGACAAGGCACCCAGCGGCCGATGGCGCGTGCGGATCTACCATCAGGGGCGCCAGATCGCCAGCAACACCTTTGATCAAAAGAAGCGCGCGGAGATCTGGGAGTCAGGCCAGAAGGCTGCGTTGATCGCAGGCGACTGGACCGACCCGAAGCTTGGCTTGACACGAATCGACGATCTCGTGGCGCTGTTCAACGAAGCGCGGATCGGCACCATCGGCAAACACTCCTATGACACTGATGAGGCAAATCTTCGCCTCCACGTCCCGGAGATAACGAAGCGCCGGCCCGTAAATACGATCCGGAGAACTGATTTAGAAGACATTTATGGGAGGATGCTGCGATCTCGCTCGCGCAGCACCGTTCTCAGATTCAGAGATAGCTTGGTCGCCCTGTTTCGGTACGCCGTGGACCGAGGCTATGTCAGTAAGAACCCTGCACTCGAATCCAAGGTGCCAAAGGGTACGGGTGCCGTCACGGAAAAGGTCCGCCCTCTCAACGACTCGGAGCTGACCTACCTGACTCAAAGTGCACGTCGAGTCAGCGCCGAGTACGCGAACCTGATCGAGTTCGCAGCAATGACTGGGGCACGATGGGGCGAGCTCGCGGAACTTCGTGTCAGTGACTTGGCCCGGGTGCCTATTCCGGCAGTCATAATTGCGAGATCAAAGTCCGACGGCTATGCCATTGGAGGAACCAAAAGCCGCAGATCGCGGGTTGTCCCCCTGATCGCAGCAGCAGAATTTATCGCACGTGAACAGGCGGCAGGCAAGCGCCCGAGAGACTTGCTCTTTCAGTCTCCTCGGGGCGGCAGGCTCAACGGCGGGAATCTCAAGCGGAGCCTCGATTGGACGGAAGCTGCATCGGGCCACCGTTTCCACGACCTTCGGCATACGGCTGCCACAAACTGGATCTCACTCGGCCTCGACGTCAAGACTGTCTCTGAGTGGCTCGGCCATTCCTCCTCAGCAATAACGCATCGCGTTTACGCCGGATGGCTCGGAGGGGACGCGAACGCAGCTGCAGTCGCTCGCCTGGAGGCAGCAATAAAACAGCGGGGTGACAACGCATAAATCGGTCACGACCGTCCACACAAAGAGCGTCCTTCGGGGCGCTTTTTGTTTTTTCGCTGATCGGGCAGTCACGCTTATTGCGCCGCGGCCCGCAAGAAGCCTTCGAACCAGACCGGCACGTTACCGGCACGTGGGTGCCGCACACATCTAAATCCGCGAGGAGAACACCTGACTGATGAATCCCCACCAGGGCTTTCTTTGGTGGGCCCTACCGGGCTCGAACCGATGACATCCACGGTGTAAACGTGGCGCTCTACCAACTGAGCTAAAGGCCCGTTTCTTCGGCAATCCCGAAGCAACGAATCTCCATGATACATCGGTCTAGACTTCCCAAAATGGCCACCGTCACCAAACGCAAGGCACGAGCCGAACATCGCGCCCCCGCAGTCATCGCAATTATCGTTGCGCTCGCCCT
>Ga0247810_10000383_pt1 | contig 54609 bp, 56 predicted proteins | sample UWRJL119311C1_FD_179918 | JGI IMG/M metagenome (GOLD analysis project Ga0247810, IMG submission 179918) | Plant litter microbial communities from Arlington Agricultural Research Station in Wisconsin, United States - UWRJ-L119-311C-1 | ecosystem: Environmental > Terrestrial > Plant litter >...
CTCATGTTATCAATGATTGGTGGTGGAGCCTGCGATGCTGCCCACCGAAAAAAAGAACAAGTCCCCTAATCCTCCATCTATGCCGCACCTTCACGTCTTCACCTCATTCCATGCTCGTCCTCATGCACAAATACATTGCCACAACCATTCTCTGAAGACCTACAGTATCTGAGGATCTGCGCTTCATAAAGATACCAAACTACCGCCATCAGCCCCAGGGATCGTGGCTTCCATGACAGCAAGCGACGATAGCTACGAACACGACTATACCTGCATTCTCAGAGGCCGACTTCCTATAATGATAGTTTCCATGCAATTTGCTGAGGCGAAGAAAACTATTGATATTAGCGATGGATGATACCGCGTCGAAGAGAAGGAGAGGGCTTGGGGTAGTCACTCCAAACGCATGTACGGAGTGCCGGAAAAAAAGAGCAAAGGTTGGTATTTTGACCCCAGAGGTAAAGAGCCCGGCTGACAGTCTCAAAGTGCGATGGCCACAATCCATGCGGGAGATGCGTCTCCCAAAAAAATACACAATGTGTCTACGAGCTGCCTGTGCGTCAATCGAAGGAGAACATGCGCCATGAGATAGAACAACTGCGAGAGCAGCAACATCAAAACGAGCGACTGCTTGCAGCACTGGTCTCAAAGGATAAATCGGATGAGGTACTGAACAAATTGAGGACCGGTGAGACCATCGAAGCGGTGTTAGAAAAGCTGAACATCTCGAAAGGGGGGTCAGCGAAAGGAAAAGAGGTGGTGAAGGGACAACTCACTGCACAGAATGTCACAGCATACTCGCGGAAGAGCAGCACAACGGCCATAGAGACTGCACTGAAGGGCACACGTATCGTGGGAAACCCATCCACGCCTACTTTGGGCATCGGTAGTACCCATGAAGAGCTTACTCATGATCAAAGCAGTACACCTGGTGTATCTGGTTGGCCAGTCAAGGGTGGTGGAGACGAAGGTGCGGTTCCTCAACAAGCAACTACACCAATTCAAGACGATGCGATGCAATGGAGCCCCGAATCCGCCGACAGAGATACCCGCAATGCCGAGCGCCCTTTGGTTGGAAAATGGTTCCCTCAAGCAGATGGAAGTTCTGATGAAGTAACTGAGCAAATGAGATTTCAGGGGCGAGAGACTATCTTAGGTGAACCATTTGGCACCCAGAACCCATCCGAGGCAAACCCTGGTGCAGATAGCTGGACTGAGATAACTTCAGATAATGCGCTTGTGGAACATCTCCTCGCTCTATACTTCTGCTGGGAATATCCAACATTCGCCTCGCTCAGCAAAGAACATTTCTTGGAAGACTTCCGTTTGGGACGTCGAAGAAATTGTTCTCCGCTACTGGTCAATTCAATGCTAGCAGTTGGCTGTAGGTTCTCCACTCAAGGTGTTACTCGGACGGATCCCGATAATAGCAACACATCTGGAGATCATTTCTTTGCAGAAGCAATAAGGCTCTTGAATGAAGAAGATGATAAGCATCATTTGACAACTGTGCAAGCTCTTGGTTTGATGTCGATTAGAGAGGCATCGGCTGGTCGCTCTAGTATGGCACTTTATTATTCAGGTCAATCGATACGTCTGGCTATCGAGATGGGACTGCATATGAGTGAAGACAGTATAGATGGAGATGAAAACAATACAGAGACAACGGTGAGATCTGCGACCTTCTGGGGCGCATTTGCACTGGACCAGTAAGTCAATCTCCTTCAGTTACTACCTATCACACCCGTAATAACAATATTTAGGTGTTGGTCATTAAGCATTGGTCGCATCCCAACATTTTCTCAGACAATCAAACTCACGCCGCCGCCGTCAATTGTGGATACCATCGAAGCATCGCCTTGGATACCATATACAGACGACGGTGATGGTCTCCCTGGCGCTCGGTGGCAACGACAGCTAACAGGTGCGGCAGGGGCTCCAATGGAGCGCAATTGTACTCAGCCTTCCAATGTGCGCTCCGTGTACAAAACATTTTGCGAGCTCTCTGAGATCGTCCATAATTCGCTTTACTTGTGCTACTCACCTGGGCCACAGCTAACTGCCAAACGCCTCTTGGCTGTCTATAGTAGATATCTCAATTGGTATGATGCTATTCCGAGCGCGTTGAGATTGGGCCACAACTTCACGCCTGCTGTGTTGTTTTGCCAGTACGTACAAGCCATCTTCTCTCATTTTATCAATCAGGTAACCGTCTATGCAGCATGTATTACCACTCCGCCATCCTTCTTCTGTTTCGGCCATTTATCAAGCTACACATTATAGGTTCAGGAGTTTCTCCAAGAGACGTTTGTTCGCAAGCAGCAGATGCTATCAGTGCTTTGGTTTATTCATACGATCAACTCTACACCCTTCGTCGCACCCCATCCTTTGTTCCATACTTTGTTTTGGCTTCTGGTATCACACATCTTGTTTCATACGGCAGCAATCTCCGTGGTCCAGAACAATTTCACCAAGCTATCACCGATCTCAAGGTTATGGAATCATGTCATGGGTTCGCTACACGTGCTAACGATATCCTGCACTTTCTATCGGCACATTGGGAAATTGCCATCGAATGGAAAGACGAGGAGTATGATCTAAATTCTCGTGTTGATCCACAAGAAATCCGTGATACGAGACGTCGACCGTCCAAAGCAGATGGGAAAACATTATGTAAACCGAGAAGAAGTAGTCTCAATCAGTTTTGTCCGAATTTGGAGGAACTGAATGTTCAGAATTACTTCCGCCCAAAGCCCTACAGTGATTCTGGGGAAGATGATCATGAAAAGGTGGACGGGTTGCTTAAAAATGCGATTTTCAGTCCATTTCCATTACAAGGACGGCCACTTTTGGGATTGATGGAAGAGGCAGGGTTTCGGCTGTTGATGGTGGATGAATGAGAAGACAAGGTTTAAAGAGAATCTGGGCCATATATCATGCTACACATGAAGTAATTATCAACGTACCGGTTGCATATGTTCCACCAAAAATTTGGTACGACATCGGGTATGAGAAGGGGCAAGAGACAAACATGGGGTGGAAGTCAACATCTATGAAGGGAATAGCGCGGCAACTACTAGGCAACAAGTGCTCAGGGTATCTTTTACTTTCGAAGATTTAACATTGGGGGTTGAGTATACGAAGACCAATATATAGAAGTAAATTCGATGTGGCTAGACTATAAAATATACCTACATCTTCACCACACGCCCTGTGGACTTTGCCCCCATTCGGTCTTTTTTTTCATACTGCTACTGAGTGGCCATAAAGGGCAAGCATAGTATCAGGATTACAGGAGTTGCAATTGATCATGATCTTGATGTCTAAGAACCCGTTGCTATGTTTCAATTGTACTTTATCTCGTTTTCTCAACCCTTCGTTACCGCTGAATAATTGGAGTGAAACTTTATTGCCATGAGCTCAATGAATTGATCCGAATCTGCTTTTGCCAGACGACTCTTCTTGTCATTCTGTTTTTATGCCATAATATCAATCAAAAGGTACAAGTGCCAGCCAGCCGATACTGATAACAATGCGTATGGTCCACTTATTTAACGTAGGAAACTCTACCAGCATGCGTCTGCTTCCAGCCCAGATCCGAATGTTTTTCCATAACAAATCCCACTAGAACAGAGTTTCAATGCATGATGATGCTGAACTAAGGTGGTGTAACTCAGGGGAAGCGAGCGAAGGTAGGTGGACCTTGGCGCCAATACTATGATACTCCCATACTTTATACATGTTCCCCTCCAAGATATCGAACTCGCTTGAGGAAATAGCCTATTAGTTGCTGGATGTTCCTTCGCATGCTCAGAACAATAGTTGTAAGTAAACACTTGACTTAAATTCTCGGGGAATCCGAAGGGAGCTTTTAGTGGCAACAACCCACTCTTCCCATCTCGGAGGAATTATCGGCACCGCATTTCGTCGATCACCTGCCTCCGACTAAAACCTGCTGCGCTATTGCTGTGAGAACTGTCTACAGCGGCATTCTCATTCCAAATCCAATAAAATCAATACTCTCCAGATATCACAGAATGACGGCTCCAAATTCCCCTCACCGTGCATGGTGGAAGGAATCATCCGTCTACCAGATCTATCCCGCGTCATTCAAAGATTCAAACAATGATGGCGTGGGAGATCTTCCAGGAATCATATCCAAGCTTGATTATATCAAGGCGCTTGGAATTGACATTGTCTGGGTTTGCCCAATTTACAAGTCCCCTCAGGTAAGGAGCTGCTTTGTCTCGTGACAATAGGATGAGGATATCTTCTAACCTGAAATTGATAGGTGGACATGGGCTATGATATTTCTGACTATCGAACCATCCATGAGCCATACGGTACTGTTGAAGATGTTGACACGTTGATCAAAGGATGTCATGAGCGAGGAATGAAACTTGTGATGGATCTGGTAGTTAATCACACCAGTGATCAGGTGCGTTGGTCCAGCTAATGACAGGAATCCACTACTAACAGTATCAGCATGAATGGTTCAAAGAGTCAAAGAAAAGCAAAGATAACAAATATCGAGACTATTATATTTGGCAAAAGCCAAAATTCGTCGATGGCAAAAGACAGCCACCCAACAATTGGGTTGCGATGTGGGGAGGTAAGTTTTTGAACCTCGCTTATTACATGGTACTAATGAGGTACAGGAAGTGCCTGGAAGTACGATGAAGAAACAGAGGAGTATTATCTCCACCTGTTCGCTCCCGAGCAGCCGGACCTGAATTGGGAGACTCCCAAGGTTCGAGAAGAAGTCCATGATATCATGCGCTTCTGGCTTGAGAAAGGAGCTGATGGCTTCCGGTATGCTTTGGCTATCCCTATCCGATGAAAACTTTACTGATTTACGTTAGAATGGATGTCATCAATTTCATAAGTAAAACTCCTGGCTATCCAGATGCGCCAATCACCCGTCCAGATACAGAATTCCAAACGGGTGACAAGTTCTTTGCGTGTGGTCCCAGACTGCATGAGTATTTATTGCAAATTGGGAATATTTTGAAGGAGTACGACGCATTCTCGGTCGGGGAGATGCCTTATGTCGACGACCCAAAAGAGATACTGAACGCAGTAGGCTATGATCGAGGAGAGCTGAACATGATCTTTCACTTTGAAATGTATGTTACTCCTTCATCTGATATTTATCAAGCTAATTGGTCAGTCATGACATGGATCATGGTTCACGTGGGAAGTACTCACCAAAGCCATTTAAGATGGCTACGCTCAAAGGTATTGTGGACAAATGGCAGAAGTTTATGATCGAGAATGATGGCTGGTACGCCCTCTACCTTGAAAACCACGACCAGAGTAGATGTGTCTCCCACTGGGGCTCTGATCTACCTGAGCACCGGGCATACTGTGCCAAGATGTTCGCAACTTTCCTTGCACTTCAAAGCGGAACTGTATTCGTATATCAAGGGCAGGAAATTGGTATGATCAATATTCCCGGAGACAGGGAAATTTCAGAGTACCGTGACTTGGAGGTCCACAACGCTTGGAATGAGTAAGCGTCCTTCCCAGTGCGATATCACCATGTGCTGACTTTTCTCTAGGATGATGGAGAAGTATCCTAACGATACCGAGCTCCACCGCATCACCAAACAAGAAATCACCCTCAAGTCCAGAGATAACGCTCGCACGCCGATGCAGTGGGACACCTCTGCCCACGGCGGTTTTTCAGCAGCAGAGCCTTGGCAGAGAGAGAATGAAAGCTACCTTACCATCAATGCTGAATCACAGGTTGGTGTTAAAGACAGCGTGTTTGAGTATTGGGCTTCCATCCTTCGGCTGCGGAAGTCTCACAAAGATATTTTCATCTACGGAGATTTCAAGATGTTGGACGCAGCAAATGACGACGTCTTTGCGTATCTTAGGACTTTTGGGGAGGACAAAGCGATCGTGGTAACCAGCTTCAAAACAGAGAGTGTTCAATGGACAGTTCCCCAGGGAATTGAGTTGAACAAGGACGGGGTTTTGGTTTCTAATTATGGAGGCGTGGACGTCTCGAATGGAACGATTACCCTGAGGCCGTTTGAAGCTTTTGCTTGCACAGCAAACTAAGTAGCCAAAAAATAATGACTTGTTCTTTAACAGTACCGGCCAGATTGGGACTAGTGAAGCTGGTTGTATCGTAACCATGTCATCAATGTGTAGTTTTCTAAAAGTAAGCATACACACTCTGTACTTAGTCTGACATCTTGGCTGAAAAGTGCTTCCTCCATATATTGTTATGGTGCGATTTGGTCACATATCTTAGTGGAGGTTACTCTTGGTTTTATCTTCAGGCACGACTGTTAGTCTCTAGTCCGGAAATGTTCTGTGCTTGATTTATTGGCCTTCAAAGCGCGTCGTAGGAGATTTCAAGATAAACTGGGCAGAGCCGGTTAACACGGCCCAATACCAAGAACCACGTTCATTTCACGAAATTGGACTTTTCCCATCTTTCTAAGACAGTAGGTGAAATTTCCCACATAATTCACGATGTTAGTCTGAGTTTTCGAAAGACAATTATAACTCCAGAAACCACGCTAATAAAAACGATCACAACACTACATCTGGTTAGTCTGCCAATGTTCCGCTTATTTGACCCACCTCGGCCGTGAAACAAGAAACCGACCTGTTCGTGTTTACTTCTCCTTGTCCAGTTCCTATTGCATCATTGGCTTCTTTGTATATTTCGTCGCATTTACTCATAATAGATGGCAACTTCAAGCCATGTCAGTCGGTCTCCAATGGCGGTGTCACTCACCCGGATGTTAGTGGTTGGTCTCATGAACCTCCCGCTTCTGCGTGCACTCGCACTACCATTGGGCCTCTCGACGTCATTTGTTGAAGAAGAACCCGAACTTGATGATGCCTCCCTATGGTTGTATTTAGGAATCGCTTTCGCGCTGGTCGTGCTAGGGGGTATCTTCGCAGGATTAACCATTGCGTAACTACACAATATTCCCGTCTCGCCGAATAGATGCTAACTAGTATGTAGTTTAATGGGTCAAGATGAGATTCATCTTGCAGTTCTTGAAGGTTCTGGCGAAGGTAAGGAAAAGATTCATGCTGGAAGAGTGTTGCAACTTTTGAAGAGGGGCAAGCATTGGGTTCTGGTCACGCTTTTGCTGTGTAATGTTATTACCAACGAGACACTACCCATTGTGCTCGATAGATCTCTTGGAGGAGGATGGCCAGCTGTTGTCAGCTCCACTGGTCTCATTGGTAATGCGTCCTCCAATTCGAAGACTTCATGACATGTACTGATTCCACCCAGTTATCTTTGGAGAGGTCATCCCACAGTCTATTTGCGTACGATATGGCCTACCCATCGGAGCAGCATTATCGCCTGTTGTTCTTGGATTGATGTATATCATGAGTCCTATTGCATGGCCAACTGCTAAACTTTTGGATTACCTCTTGGGTGAAGATCACGGGACCGTGTACAAGAAGGCGGGCCTCAAAACTCTTGTCACATTGCACATGTCTCTCGGAAAAGCCCCCCACGAGCGATTAAACGAAGATGAAGTAACTATCATCACCGCTGTTCTCGACCTTAAGGCTAAGTCGGTCGCATCCATCATGACACCACTCAACGACGTTTTCATCATGTCTAGCGATACTGTCCTTGACGAGAAAACGGTGGCAACAATCCTTGCAGCAGGCTACTCTAGAATCCCAATACATACGCCAGATAACCCAAGAGACTTTGTCGGTATGCTTCTAGTTCGTACACTTATTACCTACGACCCAGAGGACGCGATCCGAGTTTGCGACTTCACACTTGCCACCCTTCCTGAAACAAAGCCTGAGACAAGTTGTTTAGACATCATCAACTTCTTCCAAGAGGGCCATTCACATATGGTAATGGTATCTACCGATCCTGGCGAGAAAGAGGGTGGTATTGGCGTTGTCACTCTAGAAGACGTCATCGAAGAACTTATCGGCGAGGAAATTATGGATGAATCAGATGTGGTCAAGCAACCCAGCAACTCCAGCACCATTCCCGAAGGCCAGTTTGCCCCACCCCGTAGACAAAGTACTGGACTCAGTATGCTGGCCGCGCACAAAACCAAGTCGAACGGAGAACACCATTTCAATCCATCCAACCAGGCGAACAAGCCTAACCCAACGAAGAATCCAAATATCAAGATCAAGCCTGGAAAACCTCACGTGCATAATGACCAACAACATCCTCCTACAGCTCCAGGCCCAAGTTATGCGGCTGTTGTCTCTAGGGCCGCGGATACCGAGGCAGATGAAAACGCGCCACTTTTGGGGAAGAAATAGATGCTAGAGCATAGAGGGCGGGGTGTGATGATACATCATGCCTAGGATGTTGGAATCTGTACTTGTATCTCTACTGTGAAGTAATATGTTTGAATCTCTTGTATCTTTAGTCAGTGGTAAGATGGCCAGCCCCTTGGCATTTATCGAATCTCATCTGGGACAAAACTTTGTGTAGGCGGGTTGTATATTTTTTGCATATTGTGATGCCGAGCATGCACAAATCGAAAGTGAAAAAAAGGAAGAACTCCCACCGCTAGACTTGATCACAATATAGACGGCGGTGACCAAGCTCACGTGTCTTTCTTGATTGCTGAGTTTCTCCCCATCCGTCACTTCATTGTAAGGGTAGTTGTTTCAATCCCATCCACAATGACACAGTCCTTGTTTGATAAGCCTCAAAAGCCAACACGTTTTTTTGCCTGTCCTAGAACTTCTTTATGTTTGCTAGTATTATATATTGTACACGGATAACCTCAAGAAGCCCCGTCCCAGGCTACCCATGACCCCACGGTATCAAAAGCCGCAGCTTCCAATAAGCCATCATGTATGTTAAATGGAAAGGCTTCGACCACCAATCCAGACTAAGTGAAGCCAACTCAACACTTATTCGTTAAACGCGAATTAAACCCCAGATCCAAGAATGCCCCCACCGAAACTCCTCGCACACCCACAAAATTATACCATTTTATATGTACATCAAGAATCATATCGTAACCCATTCATATGGGGTTATCTCATCAGTCTTCTCCATTTATAAAGAATAGAGGAATTGTGGTCAGTTCACTGAAGCCGAAGAACCAGCCCTTACTGCTATCAATACGTACTAGTTCCGTATTACCCGTCGATCAGAAGAGTCTGATTCTTCCGAGACGTCAACTGCTGCAGTATCTGCTAATCGTGCACTTCCAACAATCCCGCCGACCTGGGAGTACCCCCTCTCTTCCACAGAAGGGGTGTCTGAGATTGCAATACCAACGATACCGCCGGCGATGGTTGAAACACCTCTCCCCGAACCGCGTGCTGTGATTCCCGCGTCTTCGACAGTCCTTTCTGGGGAAGGAACCGCGCGTATGACGATATTTGAAGATTCTTCCGCTCTTCTAACGCCTGTTTCGCGGGGAGGTAGCACTTTTTCTGGAATGGGTGAAGCGAGAACGGATGTGCCAAAGAAGAGAGCTGCGAGAAGGATTGTCTTTGCATGTTAGTGGTTGGGATTAAACACATTCAACGATGTTACACTTACGAAAACCTTCATCTTGAACTACTGAATCTCAAAAGCAGCTAGCGTAGTAGAAATCGAGGAATATTTTCTGATTAAATATTAGAATGCTTCGTTGTGAAGTTCTGGGAATACCTACCAAGTAACCCCGGATAACTTTCAACTAATTCTTCAGGCACCATTCGATTTGGTTAACTGAATGCTTCTGACTCTGTAACAATTGCTGTACCTTGCGTAGTAGAGCTCCGGGGGGCTGTCATGTTTAATATAATCCAACACGATGGGTGGTTGCGGAACCTCTGATTTGAGGAGCGGGATATAAGCAATGCCATCCTGCAGCCTGCTTCCAGAACCGTCGAGACTCAGTCATTAACATGATGGCCTCGGAGCCCAGAATCTGTCCTACTGTGAGTCTTTTGTGCCGCATCATGCTGAAACCACCCAGAAGCCATAAATCGGGAAGATGGCTGACGGTACAAGGCTGAACAATAATCAGCTATGACACTAAAACTCACGGTGCAGAATGGTTTTACTGGACGGTATTGCTATGTTGGCTTTTTCGGATTGAATAAAGCCCCTCGAAACAAAATTAAACGTGCTCGATAGGTGCTCAGCTCCGTTGTTGGCTTTGGTAAAGGGCTTGCTCTGCCGCCAATTTATGGGGTGGAAATATCCTCTATAGGAAAGAATCGATATCACGAACTATCAGCCCCTTGAAGAAGCGTGGAGTGCTCAACCTGATACTATAATTCGTTCGCTTGGTTTAAAATGTGACCTTGAGGCGTTGGGCTATTTATAATGCTTCAGGTGGCGTGATACATGCCACCTGCACGCGGATTGAACTGCAGTTTGTACAACCACGATGTTGTTTTTAGATGCTCGCTAAGGTAACCTCCCCACACTCAAGTACTTATACGTTAAGCCAGGTAGGTATTTGGCGACTCGTTTCAACATATCAGCAACCGTAGGGAAGGGAATGAGCATAGATTTTAGTGATAATATCACGTGATGGGATTATTTTAATACTGGAAATCATGGGTATTGGCTTAATTTATCTTATATCAAAAAGATCGCATCTAACGTTCGAAAATGTGACTTGGGAAACCGCTCAAAAGCAAACAAGACGCCGGCATGAGGGCCCGACATAATGGAGAAGACTATTGGTGAGGAGGAGGTCCTGGTGGAGGAGGTGGGTAGTACTGCTGCTGCGTATTTGTAGGGTTTTGCTGCAATGGGTCGACTTTCTGTTGAGTCGGTGTGGCGTCATAATAATTGTTTTGTGCTTGTCCTTGACTTTGTACGTCGTGTGTGATTGTTTGAGCTGTTTGCGATGGAGGGTTTGATGGCGGAGGTGGAGGAAAGTAGGGTACGGCACCAGGCTGTTGCGCCGTGTCAGATTGATACGTTGAAGCACCTTGGTATCCAGAAGCGGCGCTAGGTGCTTGGTTAGTGTGTTGTGCTGGCGCGCCCTGACTTTGTAGATATGCCATCGGGCTTGGAGCTGCATGGGGCACTGAAGAAGATGCTGCTTGACTTGAACCAGCTTGTGGCACATACTGAGGTGGCGGAGGATAGTGATGTTCAGAGGATCCCTCTGGAGCACCCGGATGAATCGGATGGCTTTGGGCTGCATGGTCGACCTTCAGATCTGAAGGATAGCTTGGTGCATAGTATCCATGGGGTGGGGCAAAAGCAGCTTGTTGCTCAGCGGTCGGCTTATTAATTCCCTCGATCATTACATCTCCCGGTGCAGGTTGAGCGTGTACTGCCTCCAATACACCATGGTCAAGATCCTTGCGACCCTCGGCCTCCTTGACTACTTCCATCAACATTCTAGTCTCCGCTGGAATATATTTAACATTTCCAGCTAAAATGTCATTTATTCCTAGTCGCTCCTTGTAGAAGCGTGCGTTCTCATCATTACGTTCAATAATGACCGTACCATCGAGTTGAATTCCACCGTACAAACCACGACTCTTCATGTAACTGAATACCGGCTTACGATCTTTGGTCAACTCGCTCTCCAAAAGACCGCCTACCCCCAGAGGTCCTGCGACCACGGATATTTCACCTCCAAGGCTGACCCTAAGTTTCGAAAATGCGGCAAGAGCTTCACGGCTATTGATGACAAGTACGCAATCGTAAATATCAATACCTGCAGCAAATCCCACTCCAAGAGTGTGAACGAGAAGTCCTGTGGGCGGTGACCACGTGCCATCGGCTTTCTTTGCAATCAATACTCCTGAACCACCAGCTCCGGATACCCAAAGCCCAGTTCTCATGACCGAGAAGATAGCCAAACCAACACAGTTCTGGATCACCTTCTGAGGGATCTTGACGAGCACTCTGGGTTTGCCTTTTGGACCAGGCGATGCACCTGGCCTGCTCGTGCCCGGTTGCTCCGTGTAAAACCCATCCTCTGACTTGATCAGCTGACTTTTCATGTGAAGAATCACGAGCCCAGGGTGATGGGTTGAGACTTACTGCAAAAGCTCTTCAGGATTCTTGCGCTCTTGTCGCTCTCATTATCCAAACTTGATGGCCAGAAGGCCTCAGATCCAATCTTGTTGGTCAACTTGTTGACGGGAACTCCGAGCTTTTCAAACATCGCCCATCCTTTATCAAAGGCAGCTTTCCCTCCATGCTTGGTTTTGTCGAAGAATGATGACTTCGTCGGTGTCGTCGGCTTGCTAGTCACCGGTGTAGGTGCGCCAGTTGGCGCTGTTGGTCCTGGTGCTGCCATTTTATGATTTTGGGGTGATATGGTAGTGAGTTTTGAAGGGGGCAGAAAGGTAAAGAGTGCTTCACGTCGGTGATGATCTATATAGCTAGTAAACGTTTTGCCACGATGGATATATAGATGTGGCTTTGCCAGTTAATCTTGACCTTGTACGAGGTTGTGACGAGGCGGAGCTCAGGCGACGCGAATTGATTCTTGGCTCTGGCTGATAAGCGAATGATGTCACCGGTCGCAATAATGAATGTTATTTAACTTACTCCCATACAGATCCTAGTGAAGCTCGCAACGTTCTTGAATTTGCCGAATAAGTTCTAGCCTTGGATGCATTTGGACTTTGAAACAAGGCTACTGTGATTGATCCTATTTTTCAAGTAATTTGTTGGAACCGACCCTAATAACCTCCCTAACCTCGCCGCCTTTCTCAAAACCATGTATTTCCACTTTACTGTCTAAACTGTCTAACTCTCAATTGGATACTGGGGACGCCATTGTGGAGAAAGTTCATAACTTCGAAAATATGAGAGAAGAGGGGAGGCGAAGGAGGAGGAATTTTATCACGTGAGCTCAAGTCACACCCCTTATTACTCGCATAAGGAGACTTCTATTATATCTAATTCTGTTCTCCGTTATGACTTTGCGCCACTTAGGCCGCGCAACAGCGTTGTGCTTCAGCCACACTGTGTCAAAAGAAGAGAGACCACCATTGAGTTGTCAGATTGTGGAGGCAGACAGGTCATTAGACAGGCGGGAGGAGATCTTCTTCATATCTCTTTTCTAACCTTCTTGTGACCACGAACTCTAGACACCGATGCCCGTAGGGTTACTTACATACATGTCTTTGTAATACGACCCTGCATCTGGTAACAGCTGTGTAACACAAACTCAGGGACACAGCAGGGGCTATCAGCTGATCAAGCGTCTCACTTCCAATCATTCTGCTGCTTAACTTCTTGTTGCTTGTCTGTACGTCGCCCTCTTTTCAAACGCCCTATTTTGTGATCGCAATCGCCGTCAAAATCCCCTCGGATCGTCTTTCCCATCTATCCCCTGCATGTCAGATGTTGGAATTCGAGGAGGCTGCGAACGACAAATATTTTGTCGTTGGATATCAGTTTAATCGCTTTCTATCAATTACCAATTGCGGCCAGAAGAGATAACAAAGTGCTACCACGTTCATGTGTTCTACTTCGACTTAACTGGTCACGTGCTCGAACCAGCAAGTTATATATGTTTCACATCAGTACTACAAGCTTCAGGATATATAATCCTCTTTCGGCAGCCAGACGGCTTCGTGCTGGGTTGCATCTGATGGACGGGAGCTCGCTACCCATTTCAGACGTGATTGACGCCATATTCGCTTCCTTCCATCCCTTTTGGTATCATGAACCCCACCCTTATTTGAGTGGGTGTCCTCAGACATAAATAGGTATATCTGCGCGAATATATGTTACCATTACGTCTCTGTATTGATGCCCAACAGTAGTAATTATTTGCTTTCACTATAGGGTCTGCTCTGTAGGTGTATGGTAAGAATCTATGTGCATATTCTCCCTGCTTAACTTTACACGTTATTAAACATTGTCCACGTGAAGGTGAGGCTTCAATACCTTATGATGTAAATGTCGCATTGGGAAAGGTTGTTTAGCAGAGCGTCAGAAGGCAGAAGTGGGTGTAAGCTTCCATCACTCTCTGGGCGAGGAACTAACCACTACCAAACTATATCTTAGTGTATTGCATGTTTCCATATGGTTGCAGTCTTGTTCACAAATTTACTCATCTAGATTTGGTATCAATAAGCGAGTCGTGAACAGAAGCGATGCCTGCTTGCTGTGCCGTGTTCAAAAACTTACAGATTCAAGCCGTTGAAGACAAATAGGGAACGTAGTTATTGGTTACCGGTAGAATTGACCTTGATTTTGGCCAATATCAGCTGAAGCCCTTCGCTAATGATATTGCCCGTACCGTATTATGAGTATTGGTGGTTCATGGACTGCCGCGCCCATTACACTTAAATTTCCAACGCACTAGCATGTGACAAATGTCCATCGTCCAACCATATTTCGAACTTGGGAGTCCTGAGACCTCCGTCCAAATCAAACGCAGCCCGAGAAACTCATTCTATCATTCCCCATAGCTTGTCTGTGGCTCTCGTCTGTTATCGTATGATGTGGCTTGCCTTTTTCCTAAGCTGAATTCACCTCTTACGCTTGCTTGGCATACGGCGATTACTTCCCACAACTTTCCAGAATCGATCCATAACATCACAGATATAGTTCATGCGAACCAGCTCCTCACCTGTAAACCCAAGTGCTCTAATTCGATCTTCTTGGTCGGCATTTAGCAGATCTTTGTAGACTTGCCGAAGCTCTACGTTTTTGTATGGTATCTGAGCGCCTGAGTTAATGCCTCGATCGCTGCTAGTCGATTCACTATTTGAATGCAATGTTGTCCTAATATCTATATTTTGAATGACTGGATCCAGGAGGCTATTTTGTTGACCAACTTCAGCTTCAAGTTTTGAACATTCTAAGCGCTCTCCACCTCTAGTTAGACAGTTGATTTCTCGTTCAGCATTCACAGAATAGCTATCAAGACCGATATGTCTGATTTGGGGTGAATACTTAGAGTTCATGAGGTGACAGGTATATCCCTCTACTATTTTGAGGTTCATCGTGGCTCGAACGTTGACTTTATCTTGCTTCTTCCTTTGCTTTAACCTTTGACACCAGGAAGGTGCTCTGATATGTTTAAGCCCTTTCTGCAGAAGTTACTGAGGTCTGGGAAAAGGTGAAGAATATTCTATAAGTGGGTGGGTCGAGAAAAGGACGGTAGCGAAGGCAATGACGATGTGAGTCAAAGAGTGCTGGTATGTCGAGGAGGCTTGACAAACATAATATTTGATCTCTTAGTTTGTAAATGGAATACATAACTTCCCACAGTCATAATCTTCTATATATATAATCTTCTGTATTATATTTGGCAGACAAGAACCAGTAATGTTCCACTTACCTGGGCTATACACAAATAATCACGAAATATCTTTTTCACTTTACAAAGAAAGATTCTGCTTAAATTTTGGATAATTATAAGCCAACCTATTTTGAGAAAGAAGCAGCCCGTGACTATTCAAGCGGAATATTAGCTTGATACTTATGATAGAGCTTGTAATTGGAATACTCACTTCAAATAAGTAAATATATGCTGTTTTTAGCAAGCCAAAGATGGAGTGGCTTCAAACATTCAGTACAAGCTTGCCTTTGGATTGAATGGCTTGATCCCTTATTTGCCAGTCAGAGTTCGCAAAAGTACCGAAAACATATCTGTCGCTCTATTATCACAGCTACCCTGTGCATCAAAGCATCACATTTCGCTATGATATTTGCTTCTACCATCCCCTTCAAAAAACGTGTTATGGGAACTTTAAGCGTCTCCATATAGGTTACCAGTCCAATTCTCCCATAGCATTGGCCTTGCACGCAGAAATTCTGTCATCGAAACTTTCATCACGACTTTTACACCCTAAGATACAATTAGCACACATAACTCGCTTGCCGATCTTCCAGCTCACACTCATCATCTTCTCTCCCTACCTGAGTAAAGCTTTGATTTTGTGCTGCTGGATATAATTCTGTTCCTAGGTTCTTCTCCACATTCAAGTGCGCTTGGAGAGCTTGCTTAATCCTATCCTGTTTTACTGCTGGTTTGTCAGTTTTTGAGGGAAGAGACTGTCAAATCATGAGATCACTCTCACCACTCGAATAATTGGTCATTAAGAGAAGCTTTTGCCGTTTTTCTAGCTGCTGGATTCCTAGAACAGTATTTTGTTTCAGTTCAGAAATTTCATCCTGGCTGAGGGGACAACGATTCGGTAGCCTCTCATACAGAATGTACTCCACGAGTGAGCGACTTTTGGATTGAGGAAGAACTCGGATGGCCATTTTGCATCTGGGAGACAAGTTCCGAATGAAACTTGTTAAAGAAAGCTCCTGTATCGCTGGCTTCTCAAATTACATTGATTGTGGAAAATACAAAAAAGCTATCTGAACACATGACCACTTTCGGTATCACCGTTGCTCGTCAGGATGGGAGTTCGGCAATTCATAGTCACCTTACACCTAGTGGCCTTTTGTTTGCAACACTTAGTCTCGAGACCCCTTAGTTCTCAGAATTCTTTGCAGGGTTAGAGACACTCACGAACACCGTGGACTTTACCATGCTTCCACATCGGCGGAGTATATCTTACGAAGGCAGATTTAACTGGAAAACTATGATCGATGGCTTTCAAGAATGTCTTCATTGCCAATACACCCATCCTACGTTCTCCAAATTCTATCCGCCAACATTCTATTCTGTCACCAACCACAACAACTTCTCCCAGCACGTGGCTGATCCGAAGAATCCTTCTGACGGCCTGTTCCTGTATTTCTTCCCTATTTGTACCTTAAATGTCTACGGCGGAGGCATGTCGTCTTTCCGCACATTGCCAAGTACAGATCCTGGAGTGAGCAGAATGGAATTTGATTATTACCACTCCGGTACAGACGAGGAGTTTGAAGAGTTAGCTGCATCTTCTCTTTAATAATGATCTTCGTTCGCTTATGACAAACAGATACTATAAGTTTGTGCGACAGGTTGCGATGGAGGATTTTGAGCTTTGCGAGATTGCGCAGTCAAATCTGGAACGAGGAGTCTATGGGGAGGGCATATTGAATCCAGAAAAGGAGAACGGAGTTGCCTTCTATCAACAGCGCCTGAGGAAAGCGATGAGAGACGAGTACGAGGATAAAAGACTTCAAAATAAATGAGCAGGCATTCAAAATAGTGGATTTGAACTGACAACGCTTTTGAGACTTCTATTCTTATATATACGTGCTAGAAAACAAAGTCACTTCCGGTGTAGATGACAACTTAAAACTTGACTATGGCATTGAATCCTCAAATTGATTTTGTTCGCTTTCATATAAGTGATGTGATGCACGGCTTGCTTGGTTCAAGCAAATCTAAATTGTCTCCAAAGTATTGCCCAATGGACAATACTAGATAGAGCAGATTCCACCCAGCAACGAAAATAGTGGGCCAGCCTCGTTTAGTACGATATATACAATACCAATATAAAAGCGACCTACCTTTCTTCAGTTTCGACTCCAACAAGCCTCCAAGTCAAACAAAATGTCGCGCCTTCAGAACCTTCTAAGCGGTCTTCCCGTCCTTGATGTTGCTCTTCGTGCCGGATCTTTCGAAACTGAGACAACATTTCCATACTTCCCAAAGCTTCCAAACGAGCTCCGCGACAAAGTCTGGGATATGGTCTCTCACCATCGACGAGATATCAAACTCTTCCTGCATAACGGTGTGCGTGAGAGTTTTGGGGACTCCTCTGAAGTCGCTGGTCAATCTCGCATCCCAATTGTTCTCCAAGTCAACCGAGAGTCCAGACGCGAGGCGTTGAGACACTACCTTCGGGTCTATGAGCGCCCCCGCTACAAAAGGATTGAAGGTCATGAAGCGTCATCAGAGATCTGGTACCGGACTCTTAACGATCTTCGTATGAATAGGCCCGCTATTGAAACCAAAGCCATGCGACCGAATATGCTTTATATCAATTTCGTTGCTGACCAGTTCCTCCAACATCCCATGATAGATAGGATCGAGAAAGTGTATGTAGATCATTTTTGGTTTGGTTTCCAGGTGTATTTCGACCAAATATCGAGAAGAGAAAAAGAATGTAACTGACATACGTTGCTATTAGTACTATCTCCAGCTTCAACTTCCCTCTTGAAGTCCTCATTAGAATCAAAAACCTCGATTTGTACCACATTTTCCACAAAGGCCAATGGGACTTCGATAATATCACAACCCTTCTTCCCCACGTCCAACTCGACAGTCTCAGTGTATTTGTCGCTGCTTGGACAACTACTAAACGCAGTAACTTCGAAGAGCGATTTGATGGCCACCTGGCTTTACATAAAGCTCAAGAAGTTCTCAATAAGCGCTTAGAGGACAAGAAGACCCTCTGGAAGAAGGCAAGCACCTATGCTTTGCCGGAAAATATGGAGATTCGATGGGAGAGTAAGGAGGACACGGAGCTCACAGCCTGGTCAAGTGATGTTAGGAAATTTCAAAGCAGAGACCGTGCTCTTAAGAAGACTTGGGAAAGAGCTCTTGTGGTAAAACTTTCTACAGTCCTTAGGAGATGAGTATGAGGCAACTGGCGGAAAGGAAAGATCCAAAATGATGCCTTGATGACCATTTCATCGGGTCTGAAGCTAAAGCATACCAGCGAATTTCCTGGAATGGAAGTAACTTTATAACTCCTCAAGTAGAAGGGATGAATAAATGAATGAATGAATAAATGAATTTTTAAAAATAACGGCAAATAATGTCGTAAGAGTATCTGATGGATTGTTTTCTCTACTACTGTGAAGACCATACTATCACATCGTAAATATAATTTAACCTCTCTCCTTCCTGGAGGATTCACCGGAAATTACCAAACTAAGAGATAAGGAGAGTATTTTCAGAGATTCTTCCTGAAATGGTTCGTAGTAGTTTTGGGAAAACATTCCGATGGGCTCAGTCAGGTATGATAGCCTTTTTGACGAAAGGACTCTTTTATATTGAATAGATCCGTGGAATATCACTTGCTTTCCGACATAGTACCACGGTAAACAGAAATGAGAACCACAGAATAGCAACTGGAGATACTGTAAACAGGACGATTTGGTTGCTCGCGATCCACAGCTGTACATGGGATATCAAATTTAGAGAGAATGGTAGTATTGCAAGACAACTGACTTCAGCAACTTCGCACAAGCTACCAAAATAAGGAGCAGGCCTGGCCAGATCTTATTTACCTTGCCAATAATAGAATCAAAGGCGTCCATGCCCATTTGTTTATTTATTGTTTAATTTGACGTGTCATAGTCCCAGACCTGAACCTAAACAATCACACCATCATTGTAAACATATGGTGAGTAGTTAGCTTCGCCAGCTGTCTCCTGCACTCGCGTCGGACATCTACTGGATGCCGTTGATTGATCCCTAGAGAGGATAATTTCCTTTGCCATAAGATCTCTTGAGGGACCATGAACTAGAACCCTTCCCTGCCTCCACCTTCTATAACATCCTTTATATGTATCCGCACAGTATTTAACATGAGTCATATCCATCTTCCGCGTTCTCGAAGGGTGGAAGTTATGTCACAGACATCAAAGTATCTGCCCGCCACCCTTGCCAGAGTCTGTGTTTCGCATATCCGTGTCAAGGGGATGCACATGACATTCTCTTGCGGGACATTTCTGCCTAGTGCCTAATGTTGATGTGCTGCTCTCGGTTGTGGAATGTGAGCAGTTTCATTGTGCCCAAGGTCTTCGAAGTTTCGCAGGGATCGAGGGTTGACGGAGGATAATGAATGCTTTCAACAGGAATCCCACATCATACTGAGAAGAATGATGAGATTAGCCTATGGATCATTTGCTGCACTCTCGGTGAGTGATTTTGGTGTGGATATAACAGCTTGATATATACTGACAATTCCACAGTTGATGTCAGTTATGCGGCCAGCGTTTATTTAGAGTTTACAAGCGCGTTTTCAGCCTCGCGCGGCAATATTCTCGGTACAGCCAATCGGGAAGATTCTTTTGACAAGCATTCCCCCAGTCATTTCTATCTTTCAAAAACCTAAGCAAGACACTATTCTCACTTGACCACTTGACCTCATCGCACCATCTTCTCCTTTTTCTATCTATCCTACAACCCTTTTCCAAGTCGACTCTGGGATTGGTATATCATGATTAGCCCTATTATTATTACCTTGAGGTCCTTATCGCCCGAGCTGAGCGTTCACGAGGCCTTATCGGGAATCTTTGGGAGTATTAGTCTAGCAACCTGGATCTTTGTACTGGTATGTCAAACAAGCTTACTGCGGATGCAGTTGATGGGATATATACGATTGAGAACATGGACTGACCAATTTTAGGTTCCACAGCTGGTGCTGAATTATAGGAATGGAAATGCTGAGGGTCTCTCACTTGCGTTTGTGACCGTGTGGCTTTTTGGTGATCTTACCAACCTGATTGGTGCGTAACCCATCCATTCTAAACCCTTCTCGGAAAATCATCCCTTTGAATTGAAAAGCACAACGGGCGACCTCTAGTCTTTCTATGTATCTATCATGGGTTCTCTGATCACGTGTCTAACTACCTCACAGGAGCATTATGGGCACACCTAGTCCCTACAGTGATAGTGTTGGCTGGTTATTTCTGTCTTGCCGACGTGATACTTATCATTCAATGCTTATACTACAGCAAATTCAAGAACAGCACCACCGAACATACCACTCGTGGTCGATCATCTACTCCAAGTAGCGGACCATCAGAACATTCACCACTTCTCCCATCTAGTCCTTCCCACCCTCAAACTCGCCATGATGCCCGCTCAGCATCAGGAACGAAGCGAACAGCCTCCAAAGCTTCAAGCGGACTTCCTGGGTCACTTCGGCGCCTCTCATCCGTTAGCCAGCCTCCACATCCTGGTACCCTTACTAAAGACTGGGAAGCTGCTACTGAGGATGAGAACTCCTGGTCAAGGAACATCCTGAGTATTCTTGCTGTTATCGCTGTGGGAGTAGCTGGGTGGGCTTTTGCCTGGAAAAGCGGAGCTTGGAGACCTGTTGAAGAGCCTGAGAATGTTGTTGATAGCCAAAAGGTTGCGCTGGGTGCCGAAATTCTAGGTTATATCAGTGCAGTTGCATACCTAATGTTTGTGTCGCTTTTGTATCTCTACTTTCCACAACTAATCTGGATATAGTGCACGAACCCCACAGATCTACAAGAATTGGTCGGAAAAGTCTTGTGAAGGTAAATCTTTGTGTGTCTCGTTTAGGTACTAGCTAACAAAAACCAGGTCTCGCACTTCTCTTCTTCCTCTTGTCTTTGATGGGTAACCTCACCTACGGACTCAGCATCCTCTGCCATTCCATGGAGCGCGAATACATAATGACTAATCTCCCGTGGCTCATTGGCTCTCTCGGCACCATTGCAGAAGACGTCATTATCTTTGTTCAGTTCAAGTTATATAACAGCTCTAAGCCTAAACCATCAACTATGGTTTGATTCACACATACAAATGCATAGTTGGATCTTTGCTGAGAAGCACGCTTGGATGATTAGATGATGGGGAGGTGACCTTTATGGATATATGGGTTTGCGGAGTTCGGGCTTGTATGATTACTGGATGAAGTAATAGTATGCTTCATACCTTTCAGCTGTATAAGTTATCCTATGAAATTACAATTGAGTTGTTACATATCCTCGGTGATGAGTATCGATTTCTCTCCTTGTATTTATGTTCGTGTAGCCACCACCTTTTCTTTTACCCGACACGTCAAAAACCAGCATTGCTTCTTGCAATTGATATTACTACGCCTCCGGTAATAATCTGGTGTAGAGCAGGGCGTCAACTGTTGATTCTTTGATTTGGTACATATGTCACGTGCTGCCTCCAATGTGACCGAAATCAACAGTATGTAGGCGCCTGTTCATGGAAGACATTTAGTGGCAACTCTGATAAGTGTCGGCTTTCATTGTATTTTTACTTCTAGTAGGTGAATTTATGCCTGTCTATACTCAGTGTCTGGCTTTGCATCAAATCCTACCATTTAATTGGTGAAGACAATGTCAGTGGCATGTCAATGTTTTACTATTGTCACAAATGTCTTTATTTTAGTTATTGAACACTGACGACTATGATTTAAACTATGCACTTATGACGTTCGATACCCATCTCAAATGAGTTGGAACAGAATACCATGACCCCTAAATACAAACATTGCCTCCTGTTCCATACTTCACAAGCACTCAATGACCTTCACTTTCAAGAAACTCCATCTTCACAACTCCATTTATCGCGTTCAGCTTTCATCAAATATTCTCTTCCTCCCGAGCACACTCCGAAAATATCCAGCTCTTTTCGTAGCCGCTCTTCTTCGCTCTTCAGTATCCACTCACAAGTATCACTCAACCGAGTAACGTAGTCCATCTGCTCCAGATGTAACTGCAGCACCCCGAGATTATCCACTGACCATCGATCTCTCTCCTCTCTTAGGAATGAAAGCCAAGCTGCAGGATCCACGGAACGAGATTGTCCTGCGGGCGAGGAGAGAAGTATAGAGAGGAGCTGATGGTGGCAGATATGAACGTACTTTCCACCGAAAGAACCGGCGTAGCACGACTCTGAGAATTGTGAAATCAAGCTGACGCGCCCAGAGGAGAGCGAGGTGGCGGAGGAGAAGGTAGACTTTAATGTTGATGATTTGGAAGGTGTAGGGCTAGCTGACGAGTGCTGAGATTCTGCATCGCTACATACACGCTCTATGCTATCTACTCCAAGTCCCGACCGTTGAGGAGTAGGAGGAGATGATGGGAAAGCATCGAAAGGACAAGCCTCCAAACCCAAATCCTTGGGATGGGAAAATGTGTCACTGCCATCGATGAACCGATCAGACCGGCGTTTCCAGGTATCGTACCGCGACTCTCCGATACAGTAGCCAGGCTCGTTGCATTCATCCCAAAAGGTGGGCTTGCGGGGCCGGGGTAGTTCTTGATAGTATGTTTCGTGGGGTTCGTGAATGGATACTTCAACAATATAGTCATAGGCGGTCGGGTTTGGGATGATTGCACTGAGGATGTTGGATAATTTCGACGGGAGGCATAGCATTATGGTGGCTCGTATTAGCTAGGAGCTGGGAGTTTGTAGACTTGATTTTGGGTGCGGGTTTGAAGGAGTAAAGATGGAGCTTATAAAAGATGGTGCTTGGAAGTAGGATAATAAATGCCTTGGAAGAAGGTGATAGCTTGTTCATTGTATTTGAGGGTTTTGATATGTAAATTACTGGTTGGAAGTTGCTGTTTGGCATATTTAAGTAGTGATATCGGTGAACAACGAGCAGCGGTCATAGCCCCTGAATAAAAAGAGATAAGGTGTTTGGTGAATGGTAGAAAGACAAACATTTGCCAGTGATCTGTTGCTGGATATCACAAACCTATCATGAACAAACCAGAAGGTGTAAAATTTATTGATATCGCCCATACTGCCAATTTCCAGTTACGGCATAGCTTCTCTTCAGTTCATAGCAAAGATTCCAACTAAGCATCAGATGTTTACTAAAAGGACGGTTCCTTGGTTACTTGTTGTTTATTTCGACATTGAAAACAAAACCCAAATAGGCTTAGCTATTTTTAAGGAAACGATAGAAGGCACATCAGCTTCAGCTTGGTCTTATTAAGTTATTAAAGACTTGAATGATTAGAGTCTCGACGACTTTAGATGATGGTGATTGAATGAAGGGTTCCCATGTACGAATCATGGCACAATGTGGTGGAACTAACTTCTTCCTGAGCAGCGTGTTGTTGACCTGGGAGTAGAGCGCTCGACCCCCCAACTAATCCATACAATATATTGTCGTCTTCGTCTTCTGGAAAGCTTCTTATTCCTCCCGCGCCTTAGGGAATACAAAGAGTCATCAACATGCCCCAAAAGTGCAAGGAGCATGGAACAGCTCTCGTGGGGAAGGAAGTGGGTCAAACCTGTGATGCATGGTCTTAATATGATTGAAATAATTCTAGAAAACGTGGACTTGAATTTGAATATGGTATTTTAAATGTATTTGGATTTCGTATTCTTTTTTATTCTTCTAAAAGTTATCTTAAAGTATCCAACTTCCCACGATCCCCTACAACAAATACCATATAACTTTACCGCGAGTGCCTATGCAGCTCCCTCCTATTTCAAGTTAGCTGTTGTCACCCCATACTGCGCGTCAGGATTGCCTTACCTTCCGTTGTCCAACGAAGAATCCCAGTCCAAAAGTCTCAGTCGTGAATGTGATCTTACTGCCTTTGGGGACTAAATGTTCCGTCAGCATGTGCGCTTGATCAAATCTGCTTTCTTCTGCCATTGCCACATTACCCCAGATGTATTTCCTTCCACCAATTGCGTATATCCCAACCTATGCTAATAGAAAGGAAGCAACTACTTACAGTAGAATACATCTCCCTTTGTAGCGTGCACCTTCTGTCCGCTCTCATCCTGGATATCAAATTCGCCGTCCACGATAATCTTCATCTCATGGTATGTGTACTCGTACACCAGAGGTGTGCCCTTTTCAAGTCGGTAGAAGCCAGCTGAGATAGGTGCGGTGGGGTCGTTTTTCTAGGAGCTTTGTTAGAACAGAAATCCACTGGTTTAAGATCCAAGATTGATGGGGTTTGGAGGAATGGACGAGCGAAAGAATCGTCCCTCAAGGAAGGAAACATGAGTTCATTGGGAGGAGAAAGCACAGCGACCACATCAACCTAACAAACACCTCATACCATGTCTCGCCACAACGCGCAGAACTATTCCCTCACCCCAGAAGGGCTCCGACTCTCATCCATAAAGAGGAAAAGGATGGGACAAAGGGGATACGAAAAAGCTGAACTAAGAACATACCTCGCTGCTAGAGACATCTCCTAGAAACGCATTCTCGTTCGCGATCAAAGGCGGCTTGAAGGATGTTTGCGCGCCCGCATAATGCGTGAACTTTACTGGTGAAGCCATATCTCTCAATTTGTATGGGAAGGAAGATGGAGGAGGATTTTTGATTGCTGAGGAGAAAGGAAGGTATGTTAGATCTGTTTTCCGAGGGTTTGGGAGGAGAATGAGGTGGGAGAAGAAGTGCAGAGATGAGAGGGAAGGGGGAGGGGGAGGGGAGGGGATGGTTTTGTACCTTTGTGTATATAGAGGATGAGTATACAGCTTATTATTGTAAATTGGAACAGTGGTCGAAAGAGGAAGAGATGGTTATTATTTATACGGAGAGCAGAAAGTAAGGATGGGTTCCATCTCTCTTTTACCCGTCGTCCAAAGCTTCTTTATAGGTAAAAAAGCACAGCACTCCAGCTGCAGCTTAAGCTCCAGCTCAAGCCCTTCCACAGAGGGGTAGCTTCAGATAGCTTTTCCCTAATCTATATGCACGTAGCTATTGGGGGGACTCGATAACCCATTTAGGTTCAGCTAACTTCTCCGCCCCTCTCTTCAGGAGCAAGTGCCCAAACCCAAAATAGCGATCAACCATGGTTGGCCATTAGTAAACGAGATTTCCTTAGAGAGAGTGCAACTTTGCTAAGAGGGAATAGTAATTGGATCATTCTGGGATCCGGTGGCCGGATGTCGACAGTTAGCAGAGTTGGGGGTGGTTGATGGATCAAGGAGGGGTTGTTGGTGTTGATAGGGAATTAAGGCGGGGTTGCGACGGATAAGAAATGGTGTGGAGGCTTGAAGGGAAATATTGCCTGCTTTGAGAGATGAACTCTCCTGTGGAGGCGTCATGTGATGTGATTGACGTGCGAAAGTCAGCGGATGACAAACGTCGAGTCGGACATGCCAACGATGCCAACGACGTGTCAACGGGTGAATTGCTTTTTCCTGATGTAGATAATTGCAGATTTATTATATTATTATAAACTATATAATTGACTATTCTTAGTAATTTATTATTATAATTCTGTAAGCTCTTCTCAAAAGTCTATAAATATTCCCTTCTTCAATTCTTCTTTTTCTTTTTTAGAATTTAAAATTTATAAAGATTTTTTAATCTATAAGAAGGATTTAGATTGATTGGTATAAGTTGATTAGTATAGGGTTTTTAGAGAGCGTTTTTAAAGGTCAATTAATAATTTGAAATTTGGATTTTGCTAATCTGAATCTAGAAACTAATTAGTATTAATTGACTCTTAATATATAGCACTATTATATAATATTATATATATGCCAGTTATATTATAAAGTAATTGATATTATATTTACTAACTAGCTATAAGTATTAATGATATTCCCAACTAGGAATCTATAATAGTCATGTGACATGGTCATATTGTAACGGTTCCACTATAGCCTCTGCTAGTAGTATAACTGTCGGGGTTAAACTACTCGGTAGTTCGGAGAGAGATAGCTATATTGAGAATCACTTATAATAATTGAACTTGGTTACTGAATATAAGCTGAATACTGCATTTGAGTTAAGCACAAAGCTCTTATCTAAGAAACTACTCTACTAATATAGAACCTTTGTACCCGGGATCTATTAGGATCCTTAGGTCCAGAGAGTCAGGTTAGATCCAAAGGTCCAACTGGGTCTATTATATAATTGGTTCTAATCCTCTGATTCCGGGATCTTGAACTCCATTACTTAGATTACCCAATAAAAGAATTAGCTTTAGCTAATATCTTATATTATAAAATTATATTCAGCAAATTACGCAGTTTCACTGTGGCGGCGCATCAGATTGAGCATACACCACGGTGAAGGCGTCGATACGTCTAACATGTCCATCGGGGATCGTGCCGCCAGTCCTTGTATCATAAGACGAGCTGCTGCGTTTTCCATTATGCCATACATCAGTGCTTTTTTGTTTCGAACCTGTGCGTATTCATCTCTATGTCTTGATATGGACCATCGGCATAGCCAGGTGTCTTTTCATGTTGTAGCTTTGCTGGTATTCTTCGAGGCCCGACCCAACAAGGAGTCCATAGACTCAGCAAGTGAGCTTAGTAGGGGAATATGAAGTCTTGTAAGGGGCCATAGCGGAGCTGCATTGTCAAGAAGAATAACAAAAGCTTGCTCCAGAGTTGCCCAGAGCAGACTGAGCGTTGCGGAGTATGTTGCGTCGATCCCGCTAGGTGCTGGAATAGCTGAAACTCCCTTCATGATAGATATAGCACAGGCGAACAAATAAACCCCATTAGAGCAATGAGTCCAAGGCAGCGTTTCAGATTCATTTGTAGTCTCCAAGTAATGACTATTGGGATTATAACAAAGGTCAGAACTGCGAGGGCGTAGAGGGCTGCGCTGGTGTTGGTCGTACATAGCTACAGCAAAGCTTGAGGTGAGGCGTCGGACTTACCCTGGCCGAGATACATCATATCCTGAACAACATTGGGTTTCCATCCAGTAGACGGAATGAATGGGTCCCACAAACTCTCAATCGGCTTTCTCGAGGCATATATTGAGACGCAAATGAGGATGCTCATAATTACTCCGCAGGCAGTGAGTAACAGTGCGTAATACTTGAACCATTTATGAACTCCGCCAAACAGGCGAACGAGGAGAATACATATCGAGATTCACCAAATATTCCTGACACGAGTCCTGGTGGAACGGAGAACCACTCCTGCCTGAACATAGGAACAAGCTCGTCAAGTATATACAAATTATATTGGTGCTTGCCCAAGCCATACTTGAAGGCGATAGTCACAAATATCTGTGCAACGAGCTGGCATATCTGCTTTCATATGTTAGATCCGTCTTCTGCCCTGGCGGATCACTATAGCACATGCGGTGTATGATCTGATCTGTGGTTCCTCGTAATGGCTCCTCGGATAATTGTGCAGCACAGTTGCAAAGTAAGTTAACGGGGGCTAAAGACGCCACTGTGAGGGTGGAACGGAACGGAACAGATTGCCGCGATTGGTCCCATGCCATTGGGCCCAACGGGAGAATGCGCAGGCTCGAATATGCTTGGACTGGGAGGGATTCTAGAGGCTCCGGGCGTGAGCCTGTTGTAAGAAAACCAACAGGCATGAAACAGCAGAAGAGCGAAATCACCTGCATTCTCACGGCGCATCTATTACCGTCTACTTTCTTGGGATTCAGATCAGTCCTTCATTGCCCAGAACACATGGATGTCTCTCCAGCAATGCCCAGATCCGCATCCCAAGAGTCTTGAGGTGTCAACCAGCGCTGGTCTTAAACGCCCTACTCAATATCCGATGTCACCCATTCCATCTTCAGAAGTCATGTCTGGTGCTGCAGAGAAGATAGAAGGGCGAGCTGCGGCACTTGCGCAGCAGCCCGCCTCGCCGAAAACATCTCAGAGTGACCGCGTACCCGACGAGGTCATTATTACACACCACCAGAGGGACTTCAAGCCCGAGTACGTCACTGGAGTGAAGCTGGTACTCGTCGTAGCCAGTGTAGCTCTGAGTTGCTTTCTCATGCTTGTAGATACCATGGTTATCAGCACGGTGAGTGGAATTGTGGTTCGTACACAAACAATTCGAGCGTACTTCTCACTCTTCTGTCAAGGCTATTCCTCGTATCACCAATCAGTTTCACTCCCTTGCCGATGTTGGGTGGTACGCCAGCGCATACCAGTTTGGCATGTAAGTTTTTTCACGATTGTATTGCATCGTGAATGCGAAAATAATGTGAGTGTGCAGCGCGGCACCGCAACCATTAATTGGCAAGATATATACACACTTCAAAACCAAGGTTCGTATCTGTTACGACTCTACATTGCTTGCACTAATAAGACACGAATCGTTAGTGGACCTTCCTCTTTTTCTTTGGGGTTTTCGAGCTCGGATCACTGCTATGCGGATTGGCGAATTCCTCCTTGATGCTAATAATTGGACGTGCCATCGCAGGCCTCGGCGCTGCTGGAATAATCAACGGTGCCATTACAATTGTGTCAAGCTGTGCTCCTCTGGAAAAACGACCTGGTGAAAAGTTCTCCCCTACAGCTTAGGAAAAAACAATACTTACCATTTACTTCAACGGATAGCGTTGTTAGGCATGACGATGGGATGTAGGTTCTCTTGACCACCAGCTGATGTTTTAGTGCAATTTACTGATCTTCAAACCTCAGTTCAGCAGCTTGGGCTCGTCGTGGGGCCTATCATCGGAGGCGCATTCACTACTTACAGTACGTGGAGATGGTGTAAGCACAATTTCCCTTCGCTCGCAAGCATAAGATTAACTTGCGGTTGTAGCATTTTATGTCAACTTACCTATTGGCAGTATAACTGTCTTCCTCATTTACATCCTCCACATTCCTGAGCAAACAACAAAGAAGAACCTGCTTTCTGTGCTTCCACAACTCCATCATCACCTGGACCTACTCGGTTTTGCTCTTTTTGCTCCAGCCGTTATTCAACTTCTTCTCGCTCTACAGTTTGGGGGAAATAAGTTCGCTTGGGATTCGTCTTGGGTAATTGGCCTTTTTTGTGGCTCTGGCGTGACTTGCGTTGTGTGGCTTGCCTGGAATTATTACAAGGGCGATGCCGCACTCCTACCCGCAGCCATGGTCCGCCGGCGAACAGTTTGGTCAGCTACTATGTTTAACGCCTTTCAGATGGTGAGAATCTATGGACTTTTTTACTATCTTCCCATCTATTTTCAAAGTGTGTACAACGCATCAGCCATTCTTAGCGGGGTCTACATTATACCTATGATCATACCCCAGCTTCTGGCGGCCGGGCTCACAGGGGGAATCTGTAAGTCCCTGGGGACAGGTCGAGAGGTAAATCGCGAAACTAACTAAGATATCATATAGTGCAAAAGACAGGCTATGTTATCCCAATAGCGATCTTTTCTCTCGTGCTTTCTTCAATCGGCACTGGACTCTTGTCATTGCTTGGGGTTAACAGCTCGGTAGGGAAATGGGTCGGTTTCCAGATTTTGGCAGGAGTGGGTTCGGGGGCAGGCCTACAGCTAGTATGTTCCCACTGGTTTCTAACGACTAATCTTCATTGATATCATTCTAGGGCATCATTTCGATCCAAGGAGCGACAACTGGCAAAGAACTATCGTCTGCTATGGCGTTTATGGTCTTCACCCAATCACTGTTCCCAGCTATCGTCCTCTCCCTATGTAATTTGGTGTTAATATCAAGTTTGAAAACACAAGTGCCTATGCACGCGCCTGGTGCTGATACTGCAGCAGTAATCAAGGCTGGTGCGACAAATTTTCGCGAAATAGTTGAACCCACCGATCTTGGTGGTGCTGTCGTAGCTTACTCCAATAGTGTCGACCGTGTTTTCTACCTGGTCGCGGCATTGGTCACGGTCAGTGGTATCTTCATCTGGGGTATTGGCTGGCAAGATCTTCGGAAGAAGGTAGAAGATGTTTCATCAGATAGCAAGGAGTTCCCGGTCGAGAATGATAAGTAGGGCCTCGTGTACTTTAACCCAATTTGCATCCCAAATGGGACGAAATACCTTTGAGTTCATTATATTGTCAACAAATTCAAGGAATGACATCTACCAAAATCTTTTATTGATTTAAGTACATGTCAATAAGTGAAGTGCCACCAGGCTGTGCTATATCCGGAGTGTTCAACAAACCATTGTGATGATTTCGCCAGAGAACTGTCAGAACAGTTTTCGCCTCTAACTCGAATAACAAGCAAAGAAGGTTGTGGTTGATTTTGAGACACTCACCCAGCATATTACCTTGTTTCTTCTTCCTTGATGCAGCCGTCTTTTCCTTTTCTAATATGACGCCTGATGGGGTACAAACATCCGGCGCTGATGCTTGCCACCTCTAGAGACTAATATTGTGCATATTGGAATTTTGAAAATATAAACATACGGAGCTACGGTCTCAAACAGGGGTACCTAAGTTGGAGTTCGATCCAGGTTGGGCCAGAATTTTAACTCGGACTCCAACTGACCGAGTTGGAAAACGGTTTCTAACTGAAGCTTCGAATTGCCTAATTAGGCAAGCTGAACCCCTTTTGTAGCGATATATAACCCCGGGCTCGAGTCCAACTTGGCCAAAAATTGCCGAGTTGGAGTCTCAACTTGGTCTCAAAGGTCCCTTGTAAAATTATCATAGCGTCTCCGTATTGAACTACAGCTACCCAAGCATCCAATAGCATGACGAAAGCGACGACTCATCCAACTCTTGGTGGTGTGCAATACAACGAGACTCTGTTAGCATATGCCATGCTGTTGGATTTCAATACATGCTATGCTGTTGGGTTTCACTATATGTCATGCTGTTGGATGTCGATCTCCCAATCAAAAGATCTGCGGCAAAATTGTGGCATAACCAGCTCTCAGCTCGTATGCACTGTACAATCCGGCAGTCAGACGTAAAGTTAGTATGCAGTCCAGCTTCTTGCCTATTTTCATTGTAAAGGTCGGACCAATGGCTCTCCCCCACCCCACCCACCACTTCTGTATCTGACATAGTGCAAACGGTCATTTTCACGCCTTGGATTCCAGATCTAATGATATCTCATCTTGTCGTTATTTTTGCCCCCTTGTGCGGCGGCGACACGATCTCAAGAAGATACGATAAGGATGAAACTCTTTTCTAATTATGTGGATACTTGAATTTTACTAGTTATATTGTACGGCATCTTTCATCAATTATGAAACAAAATGGATTAGTATAGAATTTGTACAGTACCTATTTTTATATCGTAACTGGTTATTAGGACTGCCTCTAAGATTAAATTTGAAATCTAATCATGATTTTTGAATCAAGTTCACGTAACACCAATGTAGTATGACCAGGAGTTTGCGAAGGAATTACTTTATTCCACCCCAATCATTCAAGTCCACATCTCGTGTACGAAATGATCTGCAAGGGAAAGCCTACTCGATTTCAAAGAGATGAGACTCAATCTATCTAGGCGGGTACCACAAAACGGAAGCTTGGTAGTATGCTCGCCCAGCCTTCAGTATATAGTGTTTAAAATATGCGTCTTTCCACGCTTCTGGACAACACCAACTTCCATATTGATTTGATATTGCAACGTCACATTATCTTTCACAGAGTATCTGCTCTTTACTAGATACATTACACATAACTACGAGTGTCTATATTATCCAACTTCTGGTTTCTGGATCTAATTGAGCCAACGAGCTTCACCTGGCGTACTCTTGCAAACAAATCCGTGTATCGTATAGAGATGACTAATACACCAACTGTGTTTATTACCATTGCGATTGGAAGCCAGGGAAGCGCCTTGTGCTATGAGCTTCGAAAGCTGGGCTGGAACCTGCGTGCAAGACCCAGGACCTCGATTCCCCCGCTGCCAAAGCCTTACCAAAGGCTGGCGTGCATTGGACCGTCCTACGTCCTGGCTTTTTAATGACCAACTTTGTTGAGCCCAAGTTCCAATTTGGCTACACGGATACCAAAAAAGGCTTCTGGTCCAACTCGCTAATGAAAGAATCGCAGTTTGGACTCGTCGACCACGTCGATATAGCCAGATTCGCCGCTACAGGGTTCCCAGATCCTAAAACTTATCATGGCCGGAAGTTAGGGGTTATAAGTGAGCAACTTTTGGTCCAGGAGGCTATGGATCAGCTTGCCGCAGCGATTGGTGACGGTATATCTATCAAGGCTGTGTTCATGACTGACGAGAAGATTCGGGAAGAGCAGGCTAATGGTCCGTAGTTGTTCACTCCATTTGTGGTATTTTTCCGAAGTCTCGAAACATGCTTGACGTTACTTGCCAGGTTATCAATATGCACTTTTTCTTGAACGGGAAGGCAATATGGACATCAGATGATGCTTGATAGAGATCCTGGAATTGGCGAGAGCCGCTTTAATCTTTGGGCTTCGACGTCAAAGACTTACGCTTTGCCTCTTGTATGTACAGTGCGACAGCCACACTTTATCCAAGCGGTAGCTGCATTGCATTTCCAATTGCAGGGTTTATCTGTGCGACCTTCCAACAGGCTGACACTGATGGCAACCCTAGCTGAGCCGCTTTAAAACGCCAAATTTCGCCCATGGCAGCTTCACGCTGCCTTGCTACATTCAATTCACAGTTGGCCGAGATAATATTTCCTCCAAAATTCCTTTACGATGGCTAGCATCCCCCCTGAGAAAGCCCCAAAGCCGGGTCTTAACATTTACGGGTGTGCATCTGTCAATCCAGTTAAGCTGACTATCGCGGCAGAGGAGCTTGGGTGTGTTTTCCATGTACATCAAGTCGTTTAGATCTGTTGCTAAATTCCAATAGTATTCCGTACAACTATGTGAACTTGGAGATGACTTCTGGGGACATGAAATCGGAGTGGTACGCAGCGATCAATCCAAACGGCCGTGTGCCTGCTATTGTGCACGTTAAAGAGGATGGGACTTCTGTGACAGTCTTCGAAAGCGCGGCCTGCTTGCTCTATATTGCTAGTGAATTTGACAAGGGTAACAAATTTTCTTATCCCATCGGGACACCAGAGTACTGGACACAATTATCTTGGGTGAGTAGCACTTTGAGTAGAACTCTGGGAGATTTTTCTGATATTCTCCTGATAGCTGTCGTGGCAAGTCGCTGGCTATGGCCCCATGGTCGGTCAAGCAGTCTACTTCAACCGGTATGCGGTTGAGCCGGTATCCTATGCGTCTCTGCGTTACACGTCCGAATGCCGACGACTCAACCACGTGCTAAACAAGCAGTTGGTAAGTAATACATTGAAATTTCGAGAGAAAATCATCTCACAACATGAGCTAATCTTGAAAAACTTACAGTCCACTTCTCCCTTCGTTGCCGGGGACCGCTTAACGATTGCCGATTTTGCTATCTTCATATTCTCACACTCTTCCTTGTGGGCTGGTATTGATATTAATGAGTACACTCATCTCAAGGCGTGGCATGACCGCTTGGCGCAGCGACCAGCCTTCCAGAAAGCATTACAGATCCCTGTGCCTTATCAATTCAGTGAAGAAGCAGTAATGAACCCCGACGCGCAAGACTTCTACAAGATGATTCGCAAATATGGTGGTCAATTTATCAAAGCGACGACGGATCAATGGCAAGGTGAAGTTATGCCTGTACCTTCTGACCATGCCAACTACTAGGCTTTTGATGCTATGTTTTAGTTACCTAGATACATTATAGCTATTTGCAATACTACATAGCAAGCTGAGATAGCTGTTGTAGTATGGGGTGCTCTAATCACTTGATCGTGCATAATTTATTAAGACTAGCCATGCAAGAATCTAAGAGTTCAGTACCGGCCAGGAGCAGCCGGTCAAACCAGAGTTTGAAATCTTGCAAGCGGTCCAAAATTATAACAGTATTCTATCCGCTGCTACCGTAACACCGATCACTTTCCTACCTTGAAGCTACAAAATTGAACGTAATCAGCTTCGCATAAACTACAGGCAGGCCTCGAGGCCCCAGTGTGGCTCGTATCTCTAAGGCTCAATAAAGTCAAGAGTTGGATTTTAGAAACGCATGCCGTAGAACAAATCGCACACCGTTGCGGTCTTTCACGTAAATATGCAACTGTACAGGGACACAGAGCCTTTGTCTCTGCTTACATACGTTCTCAGCCACTTTCTTTCGACGAGTGAAGCTGCGGCGGAGGCGGATTTGATTTGCGAATCTTGTTATATTTAAATATATATTATATATTCATCTAAGCTTTTTTATTTATAAAGATGGCCTATAATTACTCACCTTAGCTCAGGTGAACGCCCACCTGACATGTCGACTCATAAACGTCGTGGCTCTTATACTCAAACTCTTTCTTAATGATATATATGCCGGGATTAGGTGTAGATCAGTACTTGAAAAGATCCGAGCACGCGTAAGAATAAACTTGAGAGTGCACACGAAGCGGTCGCATGAGGAAAATGTCCCTTAAATCGTCTTCATTAAATCCTCCCCTGAATCTCAAACTATATTACAGAAGGTATCTACATTTCCAAACCTCCAAGTACTGTTTATACAATCAAATCCCCAACCCGGGCTAAGATGATGTATAGAATCTCTGGTATCCAAATGTAATGAAACATAATGAAGGAGTGTGAATGATTAACAAACGGGTATCGTGTATCATGCTAATCCCTAACCGTATGCGAGAATGCGTATGCATGTATGCTATGCTATGTGTGCGTGCGTGTGTTTGTTGTGTATATCAAATAAATAAATAAAGGAAATTCGTGGCGTGTATCATAAAGTCCTCTGCTCGCTCTGGTTTTCTCTGCAGCTTTCTTCGCATCCCAAGATTGCTTGCTGTTCCGCTTCCGCGGAAAGAGCGAAATACGACATGATGAGGTGTACCTGGTCTAAGATTCAACCCTAACCCTCCTCAATACCGGAACGTCCGACATATCTACTCCAAAGTCCGCATTTGCGGTACCGCTCATCTTTCTGTTCCCTGCCACCGGGGTAGAATCATAACCGGACTCAAACCCCAACCCAAATCCATCCAGAGCAAACATGTCACTCGTACTGGTGCTCCTTCCATGCACGACCTTCGGCATCTGCTCTTGTTGATAAAGAGAGTCATCGTAATACGGTTCAGCTGCTTCTCCCTTGCTAGGAGCGTAAACCCCATATGTATGATCGTACCCCATATTCTGATCTCCATATCCATCCCAGTTCTGGCTTGAAGAATCCCAACTACTGAACCGTCCCCGGCGCCGTTGTCCGTCGAAGCTTGATCGCGCACTGTCTGGACGTCGTAGCTGAATGCCATGGGCTACTTCGAAACTCAGGCGAGCTTGTTCGGGGCGTTGCATTTCCATACTTTTGCGTGTTTTGACAGCCTCGCGTTTTCGGGACGCCCAGTAGGATTGTTGGGCTGTCCATTCATTAGCAGGTGCTGGTGTGGTTTCTGGTGCGGGTTTAAGGTTGGGTGTGGGTTGTGTAGAGGGTGGTTGTGGTGGGAGACGGTTGGGCGCTGGTGAGGAGGGAGATAGGTCGGGGAATGGTTTTGGAGCTGATTTTGGAGCTGGAGCCTTTGGCTTTTGTGGTGCTATGCGGCCCTGTGTCTTCATAGACACCGGAGGGGGTAATTTCGTTCGTCCAATACTCGACGCTGATCCGCATCTTTCATCTCTTAAGTTTGTCAATGATTTCTGGGAACGCTGTAATCTCAGCTTTGACTGTTGCTCCTGAGCCGGAACTTGAGGCTCTTTCAAATCTGGATTTGATCGCTGCGAGAATCTTCGGATGCTCCCATTTCCATGTACAGAAGGCGGTCTACCAGATAGGCGACTGGAAGATTGTCGTATTGGACTACTACATTGATTTTCATAGTTCATTGAACCATAAGAATTCGCCCTATGCAGAGAACGTGCTGGTGATGGAGATGTTCGAGACTGGGTATATTTAGCGGCCGCATCGGCTTCTAGCTGAGCAGTAATAGAATTAGTACGTTGTCCGTGACGTATCTTTGCATCTGTAGATGAGATTGCGGCATCATATGGGGATTTCCCAAGACTAGACGAGACGCTTTCGAGGGATGTGATCTCAGTCTCAAAATCTTCACGAAGCTTATGCTCAAGGTCATCTCGGTGCATACGTGCGGTTTGTGGGTCGTAGCTTTGTCGTTGAATGGGTTTTCGCGAAATTGGTATTGGAGCTGGGGTTAGAGGCTGGTAGGTGTGGCGTCTCGCAAGATTGGCATTTGGCTCTTCTGCAATTGATGTTGGTACTGCTGGTAAGGCACTCTGAAGTCTTTTCATTGTGAGCTCTTCGCGGTATTCTGCAGATCCAACGGAGAAAATGGTCTTTAGAGTCTCCTTTGAAACTGATCTTCGCAAGGCGGGGATTGAGTTTGGGATTGAAGCAATAGGGAATGAATCCACTCTCTTCTCGAGATGTCTCGAAGCTTCGGCACTGGGGACAGGGATATTCATTTGCTCTGCATGAGAAGGGGTTGCTTGGACAGTATAAACTGGCTGCGGTAGGACAACCACCTTGGATTTGGAATTCCGTCTCCATCTCGAAGAGTTCGATATGGAAGAAGCGTCTGACCCAGAAGAGCTGTGCGATATGCGGGATTTCAGTTCAGGTTTTGTCATGTTCGGAATGCTTTTCGATCTTCCATGCTTCTTTCTCTTCGACAAAAGCTGGCTTTGAGATTTTGTGGTCGTGGTACGCGGAGAGATTTCTTCTTTCAGATTCTGGAAAGACTTCTTGCCGGGAACTTTTGGTGGTTCCCCAAAACTCTTCAGCATATCCTTCTTCGGCAGGGCTGGCAAAGATCGCTTCGCACTAATCGTCTTTTCTGATTTGGACGAACCAGCATCAGAGGCAACAGAATAGGTACTTGATGCAACTCTTGAAACCTGGCCCTTGGGAGGTGTGGGTGGTGCCTCCTTTGCGGGCACGGCAGGGGCTTTGTTCTTGAACGAACGAATAGAAACGTTAGATGAATAACCGCTGTCGGCTTTCGCGAGAGGCTTCATTGGCAATTCTTTGCCGCCTTTGCCTAGATATTTTGGTCTTTCATTTTCCTCTGGTTGGAAACCCGAATCTACAGATTTGCGAGCAGGAAAGGAAGTGATCTCTGGCGATCCTGGCTCAGGCTCAAAAAGATGATCTTCTGCGGCCATATGCTTGCTCCTAGCTTCTAGCATTGGAGAGTTTGGCGAGCTATCGAAGGAGAATGGACTCGTTGTCAGATCCTGGTATTCTCGAGCAAGATCCAAGGACTTTGTAGGCGATTCAACGAACTTGAAAGTTTGATATTCTGAATTTGACCCAGTATTGATAGACAAAGTTCGCGATTTCGACTCTGAAAATTCCACTTTATGCAGTGGCGATTCCGATCTTGTGATCCAAGGAGCTTTGATGCTGTCCTGTGGTAGCGAAATTGTCTGACTGCGCTGACCAAGACCTTGGCGAGAAGTATTGCGTGCATGGCCAGCGGATACGTAGTCACTCTCTACTCCAGTTGTATTTGCGCGCTCCAAAATAAGTTCTGGACTGGCAGCCCCATTTGTGATTCGCAATGAACCAAGCTTGAAGCTGCCTATATGGCTGTAGTCCATAGAATCAGGTGTAGCCACTCGAGGATGTTGGAAGTAGTCGGCCAACTTGAGTTCTGGGCTAGGTAATTGTGTATGAGCTCGCGTGCTTTCCTCTGGCGTATAGTTGTACTTGGATGGATTGACTGGTGATTCGACCACCTGGGAAGGAAGAGTTTTGCGGGAATCCGAGTCAACCCAGCTCTTTCTTGTAGCTACCCCATGTTGTAGCAGAGATCGACGTCTTATCGGCCCATATAAGTCAGTATCGGAATTAGTTCTGGAAGCAGGTCGTAGTCTTGGATTTTCCAGCTGTTGCAAGGCATCTGCTACAACCTTTTGTCGATGTGATAGGTGATGTGATGGCCCCTCGGGTACCAAGGATAAGCGTGTTTGGTGTTGTGCGTACGGTACATGTTGAAGTGACATTCTTGCATGTCTCGGTAGAGGACGACTATACAGGTCAGACAGGTTCTCAATCTCCTAGGCGATAATTCATACCTTTGCACTTGCGCTCTCTGTTCCGGCGTCCTCAACACCGGTACCCTAGGTACTGGCGGCGTAAATTCATACTTAATCGCCGTCTCAATATCCTGGTTCTCCACCAAGGAATTACTTCTTGACCATCTTGCAGGTACCGCTGGGCTCCCATATTTCTCAGGAGACTGTGTCTCGTCATCCCCAACCAGTGAATTCGTTCTGGACCACCTAAAAGGATTGTTCTTTGCTATCGGCGGGGCATAGCTGTTCTCCCCTTGATCTACCAACGAATTTGATCTTGACCACCTCTCGGGCATTTTCAACACGGGTTTTCGTACAGGCGTCTCGCTCAGCTGTTCAATCTCTACTCCACTCGTAATATCCAATTGTTTGACCTTCGTTTGCGAACTTCTGCTGCGGAATAAGCTCATCCGTTTTTTCTTCTCTGGTACTGCGACATCTTTCATCGGATCTAGCATATGTGCAACAGGAGTCGCAGGGCCGAGATTAGCGGGTTGCGAGGTGATACTGTAGCGATTAGTCCCCAGCACATCCTCCCTCTCCACCTGTTGCAACAACACGGAGTCCCTCCTAGCGAGTTCATCTGGCCGAATTGGTGTATTTGTAGCAGTGGGCGTTGTATTCGCTCGTGGCGGTTTAGAGAGACGGTTCTGTCGACGAACGGCTGGTGTTGATTGTTCGTTGCCCATTGTGTCAGCTTCAACGAGCTCGGGACCTCTGCTCCGTTTTATCTGAGCACAAGCACAGCATAGGAAGCTCTCTCTAATCTCAGTTGGCCATTCTCAGGTTTATCATACCCCGTTATCCTCCAGCTTCGTCAATTAATTCCCGTCTCGTGGATTGTTTGGAGGAGGGAGAGGGACAGTTCACGGCGGACAATGGGGAAAGGCAAAGACGGTTGCCCCAAATCCGATGATGAGACGCAAAACACAAGACGAGACAAGCTCGATGTCCGGGATGGCTGGGCTAAACCAAGATTTGAAGATGAGATCCCGGCATGGAATGATTGGATGGTAGTGGAACGAAACAGGGATCGCGGAGGATTGATTAGCAGGTTGGCCACTTATGGCGCGGTGCAGGGAAATTGATGGGGTTTGCGTTTCAGGGGTGAGGAGATCTTGGTTTTGCTTGGTGGAGACGCCAGAACTGGTGAGATGTTGGCGACGAGAAGCTCTGCCGGACATTTGCAGACTTTGACGGAAAATAGAGAGGAAAAATGAGCGAAAAGATGTGAGGATGCGCAAGAGGACGAGGTGATGAAACTGGATTGCAGATGGAAAATGCGAAATGCGTAATGTGAATAGGGGGGAACAATTTGGACTAATTGAATTAGTTGACTCCGTAGCAATTAGACCGATCGACTTGGGAGACCTTGGTACTGTTTAGTTTGGTACAGTACAGTACTTGGTCCATGCAAGTTGATGTCCGCGCAATCTCAGACCTTGGACATGGCAAGACAAGACTAGCTTAGCTAGTATGTGTCCGATGTACAGCTAAGCAGAACGACGAAGCTCCGTCAACCACTCGTATCTTGTCGTTGCTGATCGTGCCCTGCTTTTGAATTTGACGTGTGGCGGATTTGAGCCACTGTGGCAAGTGATGTAGTGGAGAGGAGGTGGCTGGTGCCCAGTGGGAGCTTGATGTATCAGGGAGAGCTAGGCTATTGTATGGTAGTATGGTATGGTATGGTATTGTCGGTGATGGGAATTAAAGTTCCGGGAGACGAAAGAGCCTACTGCATCTGATGGTGGTGCAGAGATGTATGACGACGGCGACGACGTGCCAGCAGACCAAACTCACCGCTAGGGTTTGATCTTTCCAGAGCTTGACCGAGACAATCCTTCGCGCGAAGCAAGGAAGTTTGGTGTGAACAACAACACGTGCATAATGCCACCCTGTATAGGCCAGTGAAGATCCAGTCCGACTGCAACCATATCCCAAATCAATTCACGGGCGTTGTGAACTGCCGCCCAGCCACCTCCTCCCACCTTACTTTTCTGTTGCCTGTCGATGTACTTCGCTTCGCGCTTAGCGACATGGCATCTGATTTGGCAGGAGAGGTCGGTGCTGTATTGACTTATCTTGGTGTTTGATATGCTGTACGCGTGGTTGAGACCTGCAGCGATCGGATGTGCTGCCAAACACCATAGAACAAGCAAACATAAACATGGTGCCCCGCTTGTTGGTGAGCCATGTGAAACGGAAAGAGCTGCAAGTGCTACAGCCAGGGTTTGGGTGCAATGAACCTAAGCCGCTGTAGTACTGGCCGACCGGATTGTCAGCAGTTTGAGAGATGTGCAAGTGACCGCATATGCGCTTCATAGAAATTGCATGATGCAATTCTGTTAAGAAGAGAGTAGATTCTCTAGGGATGATTGACCATAGTTTTGGGCAGGTTGTGTGTGAGTAAGGGATTATGTAAGCGTGCCAAGAACTTCTCTTTATTTGATCTTGAAGCACCATTGACTCTTTCGTATGTTTAACACATAAACTTCAGTTATTAAGAATTGATGATATTAAGCTATATATCAATTTGTTTTGAAATGACTCCTCTCAACGTGAGCACTGTTCTTTTCGTCGTCGACTTAAGATCCTAGTTTATGGGATAGCTGTTAGACTTGCTATTGTTGCTTTTTCATAGTTAACGTGTTCATTTTAGGATGTAGACAGGAAGTAAGCATTGAATCAAAGAAAGTGCTTTAAAACCATAATATTACTCTATTTAAACTTGATCTAAACCTGCAATTACTAGGTATGGGTTTAATATCCCCGCCAATTCTGGCTCAACAGTGTCTTTCCCAGTCAATTCTTTGAGCGCCTGCTTGACATTGAAATGCGTCTTATCATCACTCGGGTTCAGAATCAGTGCTTCCACCGCATCATGAAATTGTGTATCTTTGTTGCCCCAGTTCTTGGAGTATGGATCCGGCAGTAATTTGGGGCCATTGCCAGGGTGTAAATTGTGCGAGTTACGAGCCCACGCCCAAGCTTCAAATTCATGAATCACCTGGATCTCGCTGACATAACCCGGATCTGGCATGTAGGCATACAAAAACTGAATCAGGGGAAATCGCTTGTCGGCTCCCCTTTCGCACAGCACGGTCGACTTGACACGTCGAATAGAGGCTACAACTGCCTTCGCAGCATCATCAACGCCATGCGGGTCCTTGACAATCACACGGAAGGCTGAGAGATCACTGTTGATTTTCCACTTGCCAACATTTGGATCGCCGCCCCATTTAGCCAACTCTTTTTCCCCAGCCTTCTCCAGGACTCGTTGGTATGCCTTTGCCTGAGGCCGTGCTTTGACAATGGAACCTGTCCCTGGTTTATAACCAGATAGTAAACCTTCCTGCATTTTGGGGATATTTTCGAAGATATCCTGAAGTACCTCAGTCGTGATTGTGGCAACTGGGAACGTCGCCCAGGCTTTCATGTCTGTGCAGAACTTTTCATCGCGAATGGGCTGCCGAAGTTGTGCTTTATATATCTCTATAGGCCCATTCTTATTTTTGCCTACAGTGGCTTTATTATTCGGAGGCAGAGGCCCAGCTGCCAAGGCAATGGCTAGAAAAAAGAAAATTGCGAACGGTAGATACATGATATGTTGGCCACGCTTTTGGATTACTATGAAATAAGATGGTAAGGGTTATGGATTGCTATGAGAATAAGATAATCAGGGATTTGAAAATTACTGTCAAATCTGCGGGTTATGAATTCTAATAAATAATGTAAACGGCAGTCAATCTTGGATCAAATCGGATTTAGGATCTCAATTAGTGAGAGTTAGGATTTCATAGACTTATCTACGCGGGAGTCTTGTCTGACCCAACTCATCCATAGCTTCCTACGCCAGAATGTCCCATTCTAGTTGTATAGTCGTACAGGAGCCATCGAGAGTTTAGCTGGACTACAGAAGGATGAGTTACTCAAGGCATGTTTGTGTAAGTATGTATATGCGTATATTTGGTACTGCATACAGGATTAACAAGGGTTACGCTCGGAAAGGGAAGTCATTGGTATTATATTTGGTACTGCATACAGGATCAACAAGGGTTATTTTCGGAAAGGGAAGTCATTGGTAAGCTCTCCGAGGTGAAGTAAGCAAGCTACGAAAGAAGTAATGAAAGCGATAGGTATACTCTTATGGAAGTACATCAGAGTCCACCAGTCAAATTGGAAAGGAAAGAACAGTAGTACTGGAAACAAACGTTTCAAAAGATACTTCTTTCTCTCGAAGTTGTTGAACTTCGACGATTAAAAAGGCAACCAAAAGACGAAGCGCTAGCCGTAATTGAGACCCAGAGGACTCTAGACGATCTCTACTTAGGCTTCTCCCATCTGCTCCATTCCCATATAAACGCCCGAGGATGGGAAACTGAACGAAACAAAGGTAAGCGCAATTGAGGATTCAAAATAGGGTCTATTATAAAGCAAAATGTCTCTATCGCCAGCGTGTTGTTCTCATCTAGAGAGCCTACTCAGTTTCCTTAAGGTTTTTAGAAGGATGCGTAGCAACGAAGCTGAGTCAGCTAATCAAGCAGCGGTTGGAGCGTGCAATATTATTGAACCATTCCTAGGGATCATCAGCAACACCATAACTTAATTTTGATTAAAGATACATGATTGTGGATTTCTTGTGAAATAGCTGTTATACCAACTCAAACGCTGACCGGTCCGCGATTTGTTCCAACAATACCAAAGCCAAGCATACCAATTCGAAGGACTAACCTTGTGTTGGATGTTGGAAGGTAAGCTTATTGTATCCATTCTGAAGGATGCTCTCCAACCTTGAGAATTGAGATCTTATCATAATCAACGGAGGAAAGCCGTCTGTATTTCTGACACACTGGGTATTAGGTTCTGGTCGAATGTCTTTCTGAGCGTTAGCTTCGTTCAATCTCTATCTATAAGATCACTTCTCAGTCAATGCTTTCTGATAATACCAGAACCAACAAAAGCAACTCCAAAATCTATGAATGCCCGGAATCCGCCCAACAATGCTCAAGGTAAAGGTACATATTGACTTCCCTTACTGGCTTGCTAAAGATTTCACAGCCCGTTTTCCTAAGGGAAGCATTGCCAGTTTCTATGCTTGCCTTACGAAGGTTTAGATGTACATATTTGCTGAAGAAATGAAGTATGTATTGCATCTTTGGTAAGGAAAAAAACACACCACCTGCTTTAAGGACCGGTTGATTATGAAATAGACTGTTGGACAGTTGTGGGTGAATAAGAGATTATGTAAGTTTGCCAAGAGCCATCCCCCTCCGACTCTCTGAAGCTTCCACGATGATTTTACCCATCAACATAGGAACCACATTTCCCACATACGATTACGAAAAGTTGTGAAAGTTATGACGACGAAGTACGTTGATATAATATCTACTCTTCGTTATTCTAGTAAAATATCCATCGGCTCTATCCCAATCTAAACTCTAAAACGCCTGCGTATTCCCAACACCAGCTAACAAAATCCCAGAATCAACCTCTCCTGAAGCCATTTCCTTTTAACCACTCTCCAACCTCCCGTCTCGCCTCCCGCCTCTCCTCCTTTGCCGTCACCCATCTGCCTCCGATCCTGACCTGGGCTTTTGCAGTCGGTCCAAAGCCGCCTCTCCATGGATCATGCGGCCATGCCTGACTCCGCTCTGCGACACCCTGCGCTTCAATTCTCTGCTCTGCTCCCTCCCTGTCTGCAGCCGAGGGCCTGATATGTATGTGCGGGGTGTCGATCAGAGTGCTCGTTGTGGAGAGATTGGATGTCGAGGTGTTTGGGTGCTGGGTGATTTGCTCGTCGGCAGAGGCGGAGGATGTAGATGAAGTCGAGGAGGTAGATGCGGTCGAGGTTGTTTGATGTAGGGAGGTGGATGGGGAGAGCTTGGTGTATTTTTTGAGAAAGCCCATGGTTCGGAGAAGCGAGAGACAACGCGCCGGCTTCTCTTGTTGACGGTGCTTGCTTCAGCTCTTCTTGACAGCTCAGGAGTGGTTTCGTTTGCCGACCAAGTCGCACAGCTGGATCTCTTGTGCTATGTCAAGGCCTTTGCGATCCTTTTGTGTTGATTCTCGCTTCCCTGTGGCCTACTCTGTGACTCGCCGGAATGCTTTGCAGGAGCGGCCGCGGCGGTGAGTTTCTGTGCTGATATGGGCTGAATAGTCTAGCTGGTCTATGTCTCTCAAGTGAAGAAGATGAAGAAGAAATCTACATGTCCCCCAAACCTCTCACGCAAATTCTGACCGACTTACGGCGGCGCAAGCATCTGGGAAGTCTCACATCTTATGGTCACACCAGCCGAGTCACGCAGCAGTTTCTTTCTCCGTAGTGGGTGGACCCATCAGGTTGAACTCGGGCTCGTCTCGGCTCTCCCTCTCACAAATCCGCAGCGAACAAGACTTTCCCCTGCTGGAGTATGGCTTGGGCTTGCTTGGTATTGGCATCTTCACACTTGTTCGTTGGAGAACGATTTCCGGAGCGGATGGTGGCGCTTTCTGGACGCCTTGGCGGACGATAAGCACGGCGGGGAGGAGAGTGGGGGCGGATAAGTTCGGGGATTCTCGCTTGTTTCCCCACGATTCAGTTGTTGTCCCCTATTTCCCCCTTTCCCCTCGCATTTGTAAATCTGCGTTCGCTGATAATAATATCGCCGTGTCCACACCCAGAAAGGACTCTTCCCAGGTAACAACATCGTAAAAATCCTCAAGGTGAGAGGCTTCTATCGGGTAGGACGCCACTCAGCGGCATGTTTTCAAAAGGCCCTTGAATCTTTTCATGCCCTCTTTCTCTCTCTCTCTCTCTCTCTCTCTCTCTCTCTCTCTCTCTCTCTCTCTCTCTCTCTCTCTCTTTTTTTTTTTTTAAAACTTCATTTGTTTTCTTTTGGTCCTGGCTGTGATTGAAGCTGTTTCGAAGCGAGATGATTGCGACAAACACACTCACACATATATATAGTCTCCCGCTTACATGTTTGTCAGGATCTGGATTCACACCTATCAGATAACAATTATCGCCCCTCGGTATATTTGACATCTACAAGATTTACAAAGTGTAACTCATAAATCTGGCAATAGTGGAGGTGTATGATGGCCATCGCCACCAAGCTCCCGTATCGCTACCATGCACATGTTCAGATTCAAGGGGCTGGTGCTATGGGTATGCGTATGCGCATGCGATGCTACGCCCTAGCAAGGGAAAAGATCATAGCGGGTTTTATTTTATTTTAAATAGCTCATTCATGCTACTTAGAAATTGAAGGCTAAGGGCTAAGTGGCAGAGCATGGCTTCTTTTTCGCATGGCTGTGTCGATGTTTTGTTGTATATAGCTAGAAATCATGCGCTCAACCTAGCTTGATGAAGTGAAGGAAAATAGAATGACATGCTCGATGTGATGTGGAAAAGTGTTTTTCGGAGATCGTAAAGTGACTTGACCAGTCGTCTTGACATGGAAAAACGGTAATAGCGAAAGTGTGTTGGACCGGCAGCGCAGATGAAAACCTTGCTTTTAATCATGAATCTTGTAGAAGTTGCGTGGGCTTACATTGCTACCTACATAGAGACATATGCTAAGAAAAGTATTTAAGATCTCGTCAAGGCAGTTAGTTATATGAGCAGAGGGGCAGAGGTTACAGAAATGAAATACGCGGTGTGAGAGATTAAGTCGTTACTTCATTCATTTGTTATGTATTATAATTAATTTGTTGCCTAACTTATGGGTATCTTGCAAGAACTGAACCACAAAAACTCCACACCGCTCCTTGATAGAGTCAGATGTAATCGTCAAAACGTTAAATAGGCCTGCTGCTCCTGCGTTCGCTTCCCTAATTATGATGTTGCTTTGTCGTTATCGCGTCTCGATCCCCTGCCGGTATGTTTAGTCGTTCTCAGCTCGCTTTTTGAGTAAGAGCAAATTATCTGAACGGTGCTCGATCGTCAGTAGCGTTCGATTTGTAGTCTTGCGAATATAACCCTCGTATATCACCCTCACCGCGTCGTACCCATCAACACATTGCATGCAATTCCATCAAAACTTGCCCAGCTTCGAGGCCCACGGGTCCATGTTGCTGTTCCGCCTTCTCTTTTCCATCTCCTTGGCAGCCCGGAGAACGGCCTTCTCGCGCTTCTCCTCCTCTAGCCTGGCCTTCTCCATAAACAGCTCGAAATCCCGATTCTCACCGTCTTGGGAATCCCTATTGAAAGGCGGCTTCGAGGCAGGTTTGAGGTCCACGGTTCTCACGGTGGTAGCAGTCTTTGCGGTGGTAGAGGACGTCAATGTCTTGGATAAGATGGCTTTGTCCAGCGTCGGTGATGACGGCGACGATGGCGTCGAGGTGGTTTTGGATGAATGTCTGCGGTGAAAAGTTTTCAGGAACATATCGCCTGCTAGGAGGAACCTCCCTGGATGTGAATTGTCGTTGATAATGATCTCGTTAGCCTTCGCTTCGAATCATGCACCGCACTGGCATCCCAGTCTCCCCAATTCCTTGATCTTGTTCCCTCTCCCCAACTCGTCCGATCGTGCAGTTCGCAAATTCGCCTCTTGATTGGCCCCCGTCGTCAATGTCAACAAAGCACAATAGGGGTTCTCGCTTGAGCCGACGATGACTTGGGGCAGGATTCGCGGTGATGCTATTGATGTAAGAATGGCGCAATTGCAAGGAATGCGAGTTAAGGCTGCGAGGTTGCGTGGGAAAAAAAGCTGGCAAAAGCAATTAAGGGTGGGTGCGGGGTTATTATATCCAAGAGGTAACATGCGGGAAAGTAAGCTTTATTGGTGGGTCTGTGCCGGCCGGATGTGGACTAGACTGGTGGGAGAGAAACGCTTGTATTTATTTGACCTGTTACTTTTACGGTTCGCGGCAAAACGACGTGATCTTTCGGGGTGGTCAGCTTTGGCGTGGACATGAGGTGATGCTGACATCGAATCATGCCACAGTTCTACCGTCATGGCGAGGCAGTGAAGCAGAGACGATAGCTTAACACGTGCCGTGAGGAACACAACTACTGCTCGAGGCTCTCGTGATGTGGCAGTGCAGTTAGTGTTCGAGATGGATCGTGGCGAGTGGGAGGGGCGAGAGGAATTCGGGTGTCTGGTGTCGGGAGAGAGAGAGAGGGGGGGAGTTCATGAGAGATAAGAATGAATACGGTAAACTTGGGTTAATGGTATCATTGCTGTAATGAATCACCAGGGTCGTAATATTATGTAATTGCTCCATGTAATAGAACACGTAATGGGCCCGTATTGTCCAAATTATAAAGCACAAATTACCAGTAAATAAAGTCACCGTACATACATACAGTACATACAGTACATACAGCAATACAAGCAGGGCTCTCCGCTCAAACTAACCCTCGTAACGCTCTAGTATATTTACCTCCCATTGCTATTTCCATCAATTAGCAATACTTATCATAAACACCACGCAAGATGATATTAATACCAGCCATTACACACCTACTTGCCTGTACTTCTGACACCAGCACCAGCTAGTGGTGCGTTTCCCCCTGACAGCAATAGTGGTTTTAGGGGTGATGCCGACATGCTAAACCCTATCTATCACGGCCCTAAGATGGCCCTATCACAGCGATCCCCGGGCTCGAGATAACGACCTAACCGCTGGGCGTCTGTCAACACTGCATCCATCCATTTAGTGCGATGGAAATCTCTGGACTTCATTCAGCTCGACTCTGCTCTGTACTACGCTTCTACAGACCGCAATATCATGCTTTGCGAAAGCTATAGCGCTAGATATGGGATCGTTTCTGGCAGATGTCGCATACATTCTACCCAGAGGATCTTTTGTACGTGACAGGGATAAGTGAATGTCATGGCCGAGGCACCATGTTAACTTTTGGCAGGACGTCAACAATGATCCCAGAGTTGGATCTGCTCGCGACAACGCAACCTCCCCATCAGCCCTTCACATTAACACCGGTACCAATTCTGCATCCTTTGCGACCCTATTTTCGACTTTAATACCGGTCGCTGTCTATGCTGCAGTGTGCATCCTGATCTTCTGGGTTCTGCGGCGAAGATGGCCCAGAGTGTATGCGCCAAGGACCTTTCTCTCAAGCTTAGAAGCTCAGTATGCGTCTCGTAACTGAATACTTTTGCATAACTGATGGTTGTAGTGAACAAAGCGACCCCTTGCCTACAGGATGGTTCAATTGGATCCCTGCCTTCTACCGAGTCCCTGATACCGACGTCCTCAACAAGTCATCTCTGGATGGCTATCTCTTTCTCCGATATCTCAAGCTGCTGTGTGTAATATGTGCGGTCGGGTGTCTTCTCACCTGGCCGGTCCTGTTACCCATGCACAGATATGGAGGAGAAGGAAATAAGCAGTTGGATCTGCTCACTTTTGGAAACATCACTAACCCGATGTGGTACTATGTTCACGCAGGACAGGCTTGGTTATTTTTCGGTGCGTCAATCACAAATACGGGGAGCGTAGCTAATTGGCTTAGGATTCATTCTGTATATGGTCTCTCGAGAGTGTGTCTTCTTCATTAATCTTCGGCAAGCATATCTTCTCTCCCCATACTACGCAGACCGATTGTCATCGAGGACGGTCTTGTTTACCTGTGTACCACAACATGTTCTGGATGAGAGGAAACTACGAAAGATATTTGGAGATGTGGCGAAGCACATCTGGATTCCGAGGGAGATGGAGGAACTGGATGATCTGGTGAAGGATAGGGAATCGACGACACAGCGGCTGGAGAAAGCAGAAATTCTGCTCATCAGGAAAGTCAACACTGCTTATATCAAGGCTTTGAAACACGGCCATCCAGATATTGGTTCTGAGAGATCGTCCCAGGATTTACAGCCGAAGGACGCGGAGATGAGCATCGTCTCGACTACTCCAATAACCTCGTCCGAATCTCCACAGTCTCCAAACGAGAAAGATCTTACATCCCCACCAATGTATCCTATGTCTCCTATGTCTCCTATGTCTCCTATGTCTCCCGTGTCGTGTAATTCTCCGAGGGAATTTCACCGAGGCGATGGTGTACCTGGGTTCAAAACGAGTTATGGGATCGATGGTCCTGATCCTGAAATCAACGGATCCGTCGCAGCGCTATGGATTCCGTATAGCCAGCGTCCTGTTCATCGCCCTCTGGCAAATTACGGAAGGAGAGCTGATACAATTAAATGGACGCGGAACCAACTCAGAAAGCTGGCGCCTCAGATCAGCCGGCTGCGAAGACAGTTTAGGAAGAAGAAAGGAACGCCTATCCCAGCTGTCTTTATAGAATTCGACTCTCAGGCCAGTGCTCAGAGTGCGTACCAAACACTCGCGCATCATCGCGCGAATCACATGGTGCGGAACATTGTGGGTGTGACGCCGCAAGAGATCGTTTGGAGCTCACTAGAAATGCGATGGTGGGACAGGATTGTGCGCGGATTCGCTATCAAGGCATTTATTGCTGTACTGGTAGTTTTCTGGTCTGCTCCCTGCGCTATCGTGGGTATCATCTCCCAAGTTAAATTTTTGACAAACTTGTTCCCCTTTCTCTTCTGGATAGAGAAACTACCAAGTGTAATCTTAGGATTAATATCAGGTCTACTACCTGCGCTTGCACTTTCTCTACTGATGAGCGCTGTTCCATTTGTTATGCGAGGTATGTGATCTCCTATTCAATCGAGAAGTTCTTACTGACAAATATAGCATGTGCTCGCAAAGCTGGAGTCCCAACATTGGCCAAAATTGAACTCTTCACTCAGAACGCTTACTTTGTCTTCCAAGTTGTTCAGGTGTTCCTCGTCACAACGATTACCTCCGCCGCCTCTACTGTGATTAAAGATCTCATCAACGATCCGATGTCTGCTCAAACATTACTCTCACAGAATTTACCCAAAGCGTCGAACTTTTATGTCTCTTACTTTATTCTTCAAGGCCTGGCTATGAGCGCTACTCGAATGGTCCACTTGGGCAGTATTTTCAGACACCAACTGCTCGCTTCAGTAGGTCGTAACCCGCGATTAATGGCGAGAAAGCATCATCGACTCAGGGTAGTCCATTGGGGTGCTATCTATCCTCTCTTCACTAACATGGGAGTTATCGCCATATCTTATGCTCTCGTTGCGCCATTGATTCTCGGAGTTGCGTTTCTCGGTCTGTGTGTTATATACCTATCATACCGTTATAACCTGCTGTATGTTTACTCTTCAACAATCGATGCGCGCGGACTTCATTACCCGCGCGCCCTGAAGCAGACCCTTACAGGAGTCTATATTGCGGAAGTATGTATGATTGGGCTGTTTGCCCTCAAGAAGGCATTTGGGCCTCTGGTGCTAATGATTGGACTTGTAATTTTCTCCGCACTCACACACATCTCACTCAACGACTCGCTTGTACCGTTATTATACAACCTGCCACGAACATTAGCCTTGGAAGAGGAGCTCCGACGTAATGGCGAGAGTTTGGATACCTTGCCCGATGAGGAAGTTTATGATCCCGAGGATCACACAGAATATGACTCGGATTTTGATCCGGGTGCGGGTGGTGATATTCATGAACACCAGCAATCGCGAGGTATTCCGCGAGAAGAAGGGGCCAAAGCTATGAAACTCACCGCGCATGGTCTATCGTCGTATCTCTCGTCCTTCAATTTCATTACGCCTCTGTTCTCGCCTTTGCTCTCCCCGTCACCATCTTCAAAGAATTTTGTGCTGCGCTGGCTGCATCCGGAGATCTTCGCCGATTATTCGGTGCTTCGAGCGAATGTCCCGGAGTATCCTCCGATTGTTTACGAGGAAGGGAGTGTCAAGGATGCATTCCTTCAGCCTGGTATGCGTGCGAAGGCTCCGAAGATATGGATCCCAAAGGACCGGGCTGGCGTCAGTACACAGGAAGTTCGACATTCTGGGAAGGTGGTAGAGAGCAGAGATACTGGGGCATGGATCGACGACAAAAGCTTGGTTACGGTGGATTTGGAAACAGATCCAAGGGAAAGCTGGGAAAAGATGAGGTTTTGATGAAGTTTTTCTTTTGGGTGTATGACGATGTATAAACGGAGATATACCCTAGGCGGCAATATTGTGTACATATAGGAAATCATTTTGGGACGAGATCATGACAATTAATTTGACTGACGAGTAAATACATCTTCATGTCATACATACTAAGCAATAAATAAGATACATCTGCAATGCATTTGCACCACACCTTTTCGTATTCAGGGAGTGCTTGCTGAGACGATTGTCTGTCTATCAATAGGTTAGTGAATACTGTTCGATCCATGACCCCTATTCTCGAATGAAGAGTAAAACCATCCTAGATTTTAATTACTTCAACGTCTGCAAGGTCTAAAGGCGAAACTTGCCTTCCCGGCACTATATGAAATAAGAAGTACTCAGAAATCTCAAAAAGGACCCAGCCAAGAAAAGTTCATGTTGACAAAGGTGGGGATACAAAAGAGCCACCGCACCCCACCCTTAAGGAAGAGAAAATCTAAAACTACTCGAATTAATTAGCCTCGCTTTCTTTTCCACCACGAACGCCTTTTTGTCTGCATCTTGCTCATACTGTGGGTATAAAAGCTTGGTAAACCTTGAATCAAATCGCTAGCTCGAGGCCCTACTGATCGATTATCCACACCCCTGAGTGTCAAGCGAAGGTCACATGTTTTTAAGATTAAAATCTGGGATTTACGAGAGCCCCGATGCTTAAAATAGTTTTAACCTCCACTCAGCCACCCCCTCTAGCGACCTAGAATTATAACTCACTAGTGCCATAGCTCTTTGCGTGACAGTTATCAGATTTAGTTGTTTTCTCAAGAAAGTCCTCATGAATCTCTATTGATTCTATTGATAGGCCAAAAGAATCTCCAAATGCCAAAAGTCGCAAAAGGGAAGAGACAGAGAGCATACCGGCCGAAGACTAGATCGGGATGTCTCACTTGTAAAAGTATGAAACTCAAGTTGTTGTACATATGGACAATATCTGACTGTTCCTGCAGCAAGACGAATAAAATGTGACGAAACACTTCCAGCCTGTCTCAAATGTACATCAACAGGACGAACCTGTGACGGCTATCCTGTCGAGCAAGTCATCCGTTCACCCCCTTCAGATATAGTCTCCATCATATCAGGACCGTCTTTTGATATCCACGCATCGCCACAGTCAAAGCAGGCCTTTGCGTTCTTTGCACAGCAAACATCGCCCGAGCTCGCAGGCTTCTTCGCGGCCAATTTCTGGGAAAGGCTGGTTCTCCAAGCTGCTTATCACGAATCAGCAATCCTCCATGCCATCGTTGCCATCGGCTCGCTCCATGAGCAACTTCATCAGTCAGCGATGGACGGGCCTGCCAACTCCTTTGCGTTGGAGCATTATAATCTTGCAATCAGAGATTTATTGGTCCCTCTAGCTCAGAACAAGAAGCGTGGGGTGGATGTTTGTCTCATTGCGTGCTTGCTATTTACTTGTTTTGAGGTAAGATTGCTCAATCTCTAAGCTTATATACAGCAGTGTTGATCATGCTTATTTCGGACCATTGACACTTCAACTAGAACATGCAAGGAAGACATGCTTTGGCCGGAGGCCATATTAGAAGTGGCGTGAGTGTGCTAAATGAAACCATATATGACCTAAGAAAAGGCACCATTCAACACAAGACCCTCGGTTCAGAGCGGTATGCCGACTCATATGCTCCAATTGATGAGCTGTCCAGAATGTTTACAGGTCTGGACCGCCAAGTGATATGGGTATGAAAATGCTATTCATCTGGACGCCTTCTGGCTAATACATATGGACTAGACTTCTGACGACAGCGAAAAGTTTCGCTTTTACGAGAGCTCCCTCGCTAATGTAGCTGATGCCGACCCTCAAACTTTTTCAAGCATTGCAGAGGCCAAGTTCTTCTTCGAGTATGCGTGTGGGAAGTTCATGCAAGACAACCCCATGGTACCCTCGAGCACCGAGCCAGTATCCTTTGAGGAGGTCGAGGCTCGGTTCGAATACTACATAGGTCTCCTGTCGAAGTTTTCTCGCACGGTGCAAGCATACGTAGACTCAAAAGGTCCATTTCTGTCCACGAAAGAGGATATTGCTAGATCGGTTCTGCAGCTACATGTGCTGACCACCTATATTACCTTACGTCTCGAGCAGATCCCACCAAGCCGTCGGCCTGGCTGGGAGCACTGTATGCCTCAGGTCAAGGAGATGATTATGCTAGGCGAGAAAATAATATCATTCATGTCGTCTGGCTCCGATCGCAGCACCTCGTTTTGTCTAGATATGGGCTATGTCATTCCTCTATTCAGCTTGGCGAGCCAATGTCAGGATTATGCACTTCGTCGACGCGGCATTGCCCTTCTCAGGTCGACATCTCGTCAAGAGGGTCTCTGGAATAGCGGAATAGCTGCAAATGCTGCCGAGCGTATCATGGAGATACAGGAAGAGGATGTGAAAAATATGGGATTTATCGATGGTCCGAAATGGTCCAGCATTCGTCCGCTCTTTGAGCTGGATAAATCTGGGGGTCGCTTACGATACAGGCGGCCAGGCCACGCGGTCGAGATAGTCGAGGATATTTTCGCTTGGTGATGATCTGACTTGAGAATGGTGCGAGCAGCACCATATTGAACATAACTCAAGATATCCCACGGAAAGACCTACCACAACATAATCTGCCAACTCGCCCTAATACTATCGATCGCGTATGCCAAGTTGGTATCATATCTAGGATCTGGACAATCGAGGGGAAGGCGACGGCAAGGTGTCAAGCAATCGTATGCTTTTGGTGTGAAGATGTAGTAAATAGCCTCTGAATTGTGCATAGGGGGAGCAGGGCTCAGGCTATGGGATAAATTGAGGGAGAAGAGTATCTATCAACAGTCAGCATTGCTTCTGCTTTGTTGTTGGTGTTGTTAAGTGAGGATGACATTCGCATGTTGGAATTGTAGAATATACTGATGAATTTGTTAAACCATTCAATGGTCCATATTCTATACAATCAATCGATAAGCTCGGGTATTGCAATAGAGTAGCTCCATCTATACGATTAGAGACTTTCTGTCATCCCGATGGTTAAAAGAGGAATAGAGAGCAATATGTAGTGCAGAAGAGTAGTAATTCCGAGTTGTTCTGTACTAAGAAGAGAATTTTCAGCATACAGCCATATTTGCAATTGATGAAGTAAACTAACGCTGATGTGCAAACGTGCCAGGAAGCTAAATCGAACCCCTGACTGTCGGGTAGTTGCTTGCACGTTGCAGCCTAACTAAAGAAAAGAAAAGCACAAGCAATGGAAATACATCGCTTCTAAAGTCTAAATTCCAAATTCCCCAATGCGCTCTATGCCCCGGTGATAAGCTTTTGTGGATA